>Ga0334886_1001193_pt1 | contig 31879 bp, 31 predicted proteins | sample GraSluR1_MG_9_FD_207232 | JGI IMG/M metagenome (GOLD analysis project Ga0334886, IMG submission 207232) | Sludge microbial communities from methane-producing bioreactor in Wageningen University, Netherlands - Granular Sludge_27_06-R1 | ecosystem: Engineered > Bioreactor > Anaerobic >... | reverse complement strand
GAGCTTGCCGTTGACCACCTGATAAAAGTCCCACTCGATCTCGAAGGCGGTTTTCCAATCCTAAACCAACCTCAGCTAATTTCTCTCGAATTTTTTTTCTCAAATGTTCTGAAATTGCTAAACGGAGCCCTCTGGTTCTTCCTTTGGCGTAGGCAATAGCAAAATTCTCTTCAATGGTCAATGATGCCGCTGTCCCCTGAGTGGTATTTTGGAAGACTCTACCGATAAAACGAGCCCGACGAAAAGCCGGAAGGGAGGTTACATCTTGGCTTTCAACAACCACCTTTCCCCGGTCGGGAAAGTGGTTACCGCTGATAATGTTTAATAAGGTGGTTTTTCCAGCACCATTACTCCCTACAATAGTGACAAACTCATCAGGTTGTACAGTACAGGAAAGGTTTCTCAAAGCCCATCTTTCATCAGGAGTATTTCTAAAAAACACTTTATCTATATGATCCAGTTGTAACACTATTTCACTCTCCTAAACTTCTCTTTTATTACCGGAAAAGAGAGAATAATAATAACTAAAAGACCGGTAAAAAGCTTCAAATCATAGGGTTTAAAACCAATATTGTACCCATAGTTCAAAGCAATTGCGGTAGCTAATCGATAAACAACCGCTCCAATAATAACCTGAAGAGTAATTACTAAAATAATTCTTCCTCTTAGAAGAACTTCTCCAACGATTACCGAAGCCAGACCCAAAACCACCATACCGATTCCCATATTGATATCGACAAAACCTTGATACTGGGCAAACATAGCACCAGCAAATGCCACTAGAGCATTGGATAGAGAAATTCCTACCAACTTGATACGGTCGGGATTGACCCCTTGAGCCTCAACCAGAGTTTCATTATCGCCAGTAGCCCGGATAGCTAAACCAATTTCGGTTTGCAAAAAAAGATCTAATAATATTTTTATAAGAACAATGAGTCCAATTAAAAAAAAGAGCCGAAGATAGCTTTCTGGTATACCATTGAAAGAATCTCTCAGCATAGTAAAAACCGTTCGATGTCCTAGGTTTTCAGAAAGTGATATATTAGGACGTCCCATAATCCTTAAATTAATAGAATATAAACAGGTCATGGTTAGAATTCCCGATAAAAGAGCTGGAATTTTCGAAAAAGTATGTAACACCCCAGTGAACAAACCGGCTAAGGCTCCGGCAATAAAAGCGGCGATCATGCTTTCTATTGGGCCAAATCCTCGATAAACCAATGAAGCAAATACTGCCGCTCCTAATGGAAAACTCCCATCTACCGTCAGATCGGGAAAGTTCAAGCAACGAAAAGTTATATACACACCTAAGGCAAGAATACCGTATAACAATCCTTCCTGCACACTAAAAATAAAATAGTCGTACAATCACTTCACCCGCTTTTCTTTCATTCAAGATTGCATCTAAAAAAATGGTAATTATAGCCCCGTGATATAATAATCATGGGGCTATAATTGAATTCGTTTATTTTATTTGACTTCCAAAGTGACTTCTACATTTTGAGATCTCATGTCTTCAACATATTTTTCTAAAAGAGCCTTAAAATCATCAACCTGAATACCAAGTATTTCCAAATTTTTACTATTTACCATTAAAACCAGTTTATTGGCAAACTCTACTGGTATATCCGATGGTTTTTCTCCCTTAAGAATTCGAGCTACCATATCACCGGTTTGACGACCGTGCAGATAATAATCAAAACCTAAGGCCAAAGTAGCTCCCTTTTCTAAAGTAGTTGGGTCAGCCAAGATTAACGGTATTTTTTTATCCTCACAAACTTTAATAACCGTTTCTAAGGCACTAACCACCGTATTGTCGGTAGAAACATAAATCGCATCGACTTTGCCAACTAATGATTGGGTGGCAATAGCCACATCAGCCGATGTTGAAACTGTTGCCTCGATGAGTGACATTTCATTTTTTTCACAGGCAATTTTTGCTAAATCATTGGTTACTACCGAATTAACCTCACCAGCATTATAAACGGTTCCTAAATTTTTGGCATCAGGAAATAAATATTTTAACATTTCGACTTGCCTATCAACCGGTGTCATATCCGATACACCGGTGACATTTCCGCCTGGTTGTTGTAGGTCCTTAACCAAACCAGCACTGACTGGATCAGTTACCGCAGAAAAAACAATTGGGATTTCTTTCGATGCATTGGCTGCAGCCTGTGAAGTGGGCGTGGCAATTGAAACAATAACATCAACCCGATCGGAAACAAATTTGCGCGCTATGGTGTTTGCAGTTGCAACATCGCCTTGAGCCGATTGCATATCATAGATGATATCTTGATCGGGAACGTATCCATAGACTTCTTGAAGAGCATCTCTTACGCCATCTCGGGTTGCATTTAAAGCCGGATGGTCAACAATCTGCATGATCCCAATTTTTACTGGTTCAGCAGCTGTTGCCGGGAGAACCAAACCAATTGACAACAAAACTAACAAGGATAAAAAAAGAATCTTTCTCATATCGTACCTCCTTTTAAAAAAAAATCCCTCCCGACACAGGGACGGGAGGGATATATGACCCGCGGTACCACCCTCATTGAGCAAGAGGCTCCAGCTTTAAACCTTTAACGCAGCACGCGATGAAGCTTTAATCTCATTCTTCGACCAGCTCCACTCCTCCAGGTTCCATTCATCTCATCACAAACACCAGGATTCCAGCCCTTCTCCCGGCTCTCTTTAGTTTGTAGAAAGAAATTACTTGTTCCCTTCTCCGGATTTTTACGATATATTAATTATATATCACAAAATTATACGGCAATTTTCAATCTTGTAAAGAGGTAAACGGCACTTTTTTCAAAATAAACCATAAAACTTCCCCGTACGAAGACCAATTTGAAAAGAAAATAGGAAAGGTGTAACTTTATGAGAAAATCAAATTCCTTTTTTTATTCCTTTCTATCCACACCATTGGGAACGGCAATTATTGGCTGGCAAAACGACCTGCTGGCTGCATTTGTTCTTCCTCAACCAACCCCTGAAGAAGCTTTCCAATATTTTCAGTCCTACCATCTCCCCCATCACGATTCATTCATACTTGAAACTAAATCGCCTTGGCTTGATCTTTCCGATAAGGTTAATGCTTATTTTTCCGGTGAAAAAGTTATGTTTTCCGAGCCGATTATTATCAACCAATTTCCTGATTACACACGCCAGATATTGGATATCACCAAAAATATTCCTTGGGGTGAAGTAAAGACTTATCAACAAGTTGCACAACTTTCATCGCAGAAACGAGCTTATCGGGCAGTTGGACAAGCGCTACACCGCAATCCAATTCCTCTGATTATCCCCTGTCACCGGGTTATCGCCAAAAACTCTTTAGGAGGATTCGGTTACGGGCTGAATTGGAAATTACGTTTACTGACCCTCGAAAATATTCATTTATAAAAACAAAATTATTGCCCGACAGCATTGGGTTTTGAAACACACTGATTACCAACTTCAAGAAAGTTACTGACTTTTTTATAGAGTAAGAAAGTAATGATTCCGTTAATAGCACCCTTGAGAAGGTTAAAGGGTATAATAGCAGGAAGCAGCATGCCAACAACCATTTCTCTGGTTACTCCTAAGTACAGAGGCGTAACGAAAAGATTGGCTATCACCATAACCCCGGTCATCACCAAAGGAGCAATAATCAAACCTTTTACCGCTGAAGAAAGATTTCTATGCCTTCGGTAAATCAAACTAGCAACCAATACATATACACCAGTCGCAATAAAATGCATGAGAACCCCCCAGGGGCCTCCTTGGCCGGTTAAAACCGCAAATAGAACTGAAACAATTGCAGTCATAATTACTCCAATCCCAGGACTGAATTTAAGACCCATAATCAATATGGGTACATCACCAGGGTCATACAGTAAAAAGGGTGCCGAAGGAATGAGGGGAAAGTGGATTAAATAGCTCAAAACAATGGAAAGAGCAGAAAATGCTCCAGTATAAACCAAATTACGACACTTCATACCAAGAAACCTCCTCGATTTATCTTTCTCCAGGAATTAAAAAGCCCTGAAAGCATTACGCCTTCAGGGCTTATGGGCTCACAATAGACTTCTTCTCCCATCCGGACTATACCGTCGGCTTCGGATTTTCACCGGATCAACCCAAAAAGGGTTCGCGGGCTTAGGATTAACCATCACCGCCGGTTAGGAATTGGGAATTTCTCCCTTACCCTACCCTGAAGAAGTATTTTCTCAATGATTTATTCTAACTTGATATTGTTAATTGTCAAGAGATTCAAATCTTATTTCGGTAATGAGAAGCTAAGAAAAGAGGAAGCTTTTCATACTCTTCATATAACTTTTGATATCGTGGCCAATTTTCCGAAGGTTCCCAAACCCGAGTCGTTATTTCAACCATATTTTTGGCTTCTTCTATGGATCGAGCTGCATCGGAACCAACCATAGCAAAAAGGGCTGCCCCTAAAACCGTTCCCTCTTCACAGGAAGTCGTAATAACCGGTATCCCTAAGACATCTGCTCGTATCTGATTCCAAAGGTGGTTTTTTGAGCCTCCTCCAACTACTCTTAGGGCTGTTGGCTCAAATCCAAAGGTCTCAAAAAATGCCTTTACTGCTTGCTTTAGTTGAAAGGATAATCCTTCCAAGGCGGCGCGATACACTTGCGAACGATCAGTAGTTAATCCTAACCCTAAAATCGTTCCTTGGGTTTCATAAGGCTTATTCGGACCAGAGGGCATAAAGGAAGGAACCACTATTACTCTTCCACTTCCGGGTTCAACTTCCCTCCCGCTATCAATCATCAATGAATAGATGTCCGATCGATCTTTGATGTCCGCATAAAAATTTCGTCGCACCCACTCTACCACACCACCTGCCATCATCAGCATTTGAGGATTCCAAAGACCATCAATAGCATCAAATTCGGTCATAATACCAGTTTCAAAGGCTCTTTCTGAGTCATGATATTCTGGAATCCGGATGGCTGCAATTTCCCAGGTTCCAGAACTCAAAACCATCTCACTTTGGTCAGCCATTGATCCAATCAAAGCAAATTGAGTATCATGACCAGCAGCTATCACTGGTGTTCCCTTGGGAATCCCGGTTTCAGAATGAACTTTTTCTGTTACTTGACCGATTACACCTCCACTTGGAGTAAAAGGTGGAAAAAATGTTTCATCCAAGCCAACCAAAGACAACAAACGATCCGACCATTTTTTAGTTCGAATATCAATCATCATAGTTGTCGATGCTGAGGGATAATCAAAAGACATTTCACCACAAAGTTTATAACTTAACAATCCAGGCATCATCATGTAGGAATCAGCCTGGTCGAGTGCTTCTGGAACGTTTTCTCTCATCCACAATAACTTAATAATAGTATTGAAGGGAATAATTTGATAGCCGGTGAGTCGGAAAATTTCTCGAGGGGATATTAAGCTTGCTATCCTTTTTGCCCATCCGGATGTTCGTGAACATTGCCAGGATATGACCGGATAAGTTAAGGTGCCATCCTTTTTTACCGTGGTTCCATCAGCTCCGAAGGTGGTAACAGTGACTGCTTCTATCTTTCCATCAACTTGAGACCTGACCTTTGGAATAACCTGTAAAAACTTATTCCAAATTTCATCTATATCCCAGATAAGGCATTCTTCGCATCCACTTTGTAATCGGGGAACGTTGGGTAGAGCCGAGATGGCCAGTATTTCTCCTTTCATCCCAATAGCTACTGCCCGGAGCGTTGTTGCACCACAATCAAGCACTAAAATATATTGATTCACCGTTATCCCTCCGATTCAATTAAGAGTTAAGTTTGTTGAGAAAATTATTTTATCCTGATTGAGAATTCTCCTTATCACCTAGGACATTCGTACTTTAAAAAAAAGATCTAAAGAATTGTCCCGGTTCTTTCTCTTCATTATATTATAATGAAAGAAAAGAATTTAGCGCTTTATAAAACTTTTCATTTTTTATTAAAAAGCATCATTCTCTTTTTCCCAAACCCGGAGGAGATAAAGGAGGAAAATGGTGAACAAATTAACTATGCAAATTCGAGGTTTAGTGGCATTGGGCATGCTTATTCTCATTTTTATTATGGTGATTAGCGGTATTATATTATGGTTAGCCATGCTTGGAATCATGAACAATCCAGGGTTGTGGAGCTTTGCTTCCCGCATCCATCCCACTCTTGGGATTATTATGTTTATTTTAGGAATGATTCATCTTATAACCAATAAAAAAATGTTTTTGAACGATTTAAAACAATTTAAAGGGAAATAGTCCTAAACTGGTTAGACTCTTACAAAATGTCAAAGTACCAGGTGAAAATGAAAATACCTATCGAATACCGTCATTGAATGGAATCAGAGTTTTTTCTCCCTTGAGGTGAAATATTCAAGATACGGGTGAAACCTAAGATTCAGATCCAGGTTTGGTGTTTTAAAACGATCTTGAGAAAGATTTGTAGGTTTCCCTTACCTTAATTTGCTCCCACCAGGGGAGAGGGAAAAAATGTGTCGATTTCATTCAGGAAGCATTTTTGAAAAAGAATTAAAAGATGAAACCCTCACGGTTTCGCTTTTCGAAACCGTGAGGGTGGCGCTTTCGGTTTCAGATGAAATCCACCCGCGGGAAAATCTCCCACACCGGATAACACCATTTTTCATTCATTACCCATTATTGAAATGGCTAATTTGAAATAATTGAGCTTCTCATTGGAGAGGAACGTTTGGTAGAACTCATATGATTAATCAGATATTCTTCGACGAATTTTGGTTTCTTTTCCTGAAATAGTTGTAAAGCTTTCTGGGAAAGCTCGACATTGGCATAGTCTTCTCGTAATCGAATATTCCCAATCTCTTGACGGCTTATTCCTAAAATTCGACAAAGGGTTCCCAGCAGTTTACCTACTTCCCAACCGTTGGTCGTACCGGTCGATAGACGAATAGTACCTCCCTTCGCAAAAGCTGAATAGCCTTTCTTTTCCCGGTTTTTTTTCTGATGGTTTTTTCCATCTTGAAGGAACCGAGACTTTCTTTCTCGCTCGATTCGTTTATCTTCATCAAGAAACAATTTTAAAGAATAGCCCAGATTATTTCCCTTGCTATTCCACTGTAAAAGCTTTGCCACCAAATCAACCGGGTCTTCTTTAGCTATCAGTTTCTCTGCCCATTGCTGAATGTGAGGTTCTACCGCCATATTGCTATCGGTGAGTTTGTACTCAATCCGTTGCTGATTTTTCAGTTGGATCTCTGCTTGATCGGGAAGCGGCTTCCATTCTACTTTAAGTGAGCTTCTTGAAAACATATTACGAAAATGGGATGCTTCGCGATTAGAAAGCAAAGCGATGCTTAATCCCGAATGACCCGCTCTCCCAGTCCGTCCACTTCGATGAACATAATTATTCAAGTCTCCGGGGAGTCCCAGCTGAATAACATGACTTACCATATCGATATCCAAACCTCTGGCAGCAACGTCGGTTGCCACTAAACAGGTCGTTATTCCCACTCGAAATGAATTGAGAGAAGAATTTCTTTCTCTTTGGGTCATATCACCATGGAGTGCTTTAGCTGAAAACCCAGCTTCAGTTAAAAAAGTAGCACATTCTATGGTTTCTTGGCGGGTTGAACAAAAGATCAGCGCTTTTTCTGGTCCTTCCCAAAGTAACACATTAACCAAACTTTCTAAGCGATGTTGATATGGAACTAAATAAACCCGATGCTTAATATCCTGGTGAGCGGTAAGGTCTTGGTCTAATGAAATCCACTTGGGATGAGTCAGATAATTTTTTGAGAGTTCACGAACCTGTTTTGGCATGGTTGCAGAGAATAACCAGATTCGGTCAACATTTTCATGTGATTCAAAAATTGCTTCCAACTCTTCACGAAATCCCAAATCTAACATGTGATCGCCTTCATCAAGAACAATGGTCTGAATTTCTTCAGTACGATAGTGACCTCTTCGAATATGATCCAATACTCGTCCGGGAGTTCCAACTACCAAGGCAGGTCCATTTAATAATTCTCGGCGTTGATTTTCGATATCCATTCCACCAACCAAAGTTGCTACCTTTATAGTCATCTCACTCCCTAACCATTTCAGCTCCTGAGCTGTTTGAATGGCTAATTCCCGAGTTGGAGAGAGAATTAGAATCACCGGCTGGGTTGGAATCTGTTCAATGGTATTGAGGAGTGGAATTCCAAAAGCCAAGGTTTTTCCTGATCCGGTTTTGGCTTGGACGATGAGATCTTCATCCATAATATTGGTTTCATTCATCACTTGTATCTGAACCGGACTCGGATTATCAAATTTTTTCTTCTTCAAAGCACAGAGAATTTCCTGACGAAGTGGAAATTGTTTAAAAGTTATTTTTTCGGTCAATAGATTGACCTCCTTTTTTTAAATCGAAAAGATCGCGATCAAAATCACCCATTGACATTTTTTCCGATGAGATCCGATCCATCGATTTGAGGAGGTACACCCATTGGACATTCAATGCCACCATACATTCCCAATATGTAATTATCACTATGTTTGAAATGACGATCCATTCGTTCTTTTTTTTGAGACTCAAAAAAGGGGACTTGACAGAAGAACTGGAAGTTGAAAACCGGTTACTTCATCAAAATCTTTATGATTCTCGAGGGAACATTATAACAGATAACAAAACAAATGAATATCTTTTTTATTCCTTTTGAGAATAATTCACTGGAAAAACTTACTTTTTCATTATGAAGATAAAGTTTTGACGGAATAGAAACTCATGCAACTTTCGTGGCACCAGATGGATATGAAGGACAAGATTCAACATGCCTTGGCAGGTCACGATTAATCCAGTGCAATAAGTTACACCCTTAGGCAAAAACATTCTTTTGCAGGGGTTTGATTTATCATACCTTGTGTTTACAGGATAGACCTTCATGCTTCTTAGTAGCACCAGATGAATATGAAAATAAGTTGCCCCCTCACCCTGACCCTCTCCCACCGAGGGGCGAGGGAAAAAAGAACAAAAGAATTCAGAGTTCCTTCTCCCTTGATGGGAGAAGGTGAGGATGAGGGTGAAAGCCCAGAACAGAGTGAAATCCTGGTGAGTTGCTCTAAAAGAATTACCTTAAAAAACGTTCTGGTATTTTCAGGATAGACCTTCATGCTTCTTAGTAGCACCAGATGAGGATGAAAATACCTATATAAATCCGTCATTGCGGGGAACGCAGCGAGGTGGCAATCTCTACCATCCACTTAGTCATTCTGAGGAGTCCGGTGTTTTTGCCGGACGACGTAAGAATCTCATCATTTAAAGTATTTATGAAGAAAAAACTTAAAAGATGAGATCCTCACGCCCTCAAAAAGCGAGGGCTCAGGATGACCGATTAAAGGCACACCCCCCTTTATCCCCCCTCAATGGGGGAATTTATAAGATGGTATTTTCAGGATAGATACATATCATTTCTACTCATCTTGTTTCAAAAGGGTGAGTTTTTCAACAAAAGGAGGATAAAGAATCCCCTTCTCGGTAATAATAGCCCGAATCAGTTGGTGTGGCGTCACATCAAAAGCCGGGTTCCATACTTCAATACCTTGGGGTGCTATTCGTTTTTCTCCAAAATAAAAAACCTCATCTGGTTTTCTCTCTTCAATAGGTATGACCTCTCCAGAGGTAATGTGGATATCAATCGTTGATAATGGAGCGGCAACATAAAAAGGAATATTGTGATAAGATGCTAAAACCGCTAATGAATAGGTTCCGATTTTATTGGCTGTATCTCCATTGACCGCTATACGATCGGCTCCCACGATAATTTTATGAATCTGTCCCCGAGCCATAAGATAACCAGCCATATTATCAGTAATAAGCGTGACCGGAATATGATTTTTCAAAAGTTCAAAAGTGGTAAGGCGCGCTCCCTGAAGAAGTGGTCGGGTTTCATCGGCATATACTGTCAGCTTTTTCCCTTCTTGAAGAGCTGCCCAGTATACTATTCCTAACGCTGTTCCCCAGGCACTGCAGGCTAACGCTCCAGCATTACAATGGGTTAATATGGCATCTTTATCCTGAATGAGAGAAGATCCTTGTTTTGCAATACTTTGATTGGTTTGAATATCTTCATTATGTATTTTAATAGCTTCTTCAAGAAGTTTTTCAGTACAATCATGAGGTGATATTCCTTGCATTTCTGCATCCTTCCAAATCTTTTTCATTCGATCCAAAGCCCAGAATAAGTTTACAGCGGTTGGTCGAGTGGATCGTAAGGTTTGGTCAACAGATTCTAAAAAGGAAAAATATTGATCCCTATGGCCGCTCAAAGCCTCCTGAGCCCCCAAAGCAATACCATAGGCTGCTCCTACTCCAATCAAAGGGGCTCCTCTCAAACCAAGAGCTGAAATAGCATCAGCAATAACACGAAAATCATTGGTTTCGATGAGATTTTCTTCTAAGGGGAGCTGCCTTTGATCAAGAAATACAACTAGGTTATTCTTCCACTCAATAGTTTTGAACATTTTTCATCTCCATAGGTTATTGATTCTTTTTCATTTATTACATACCGTTTTATTAACCGGACACAAACAATTTTTTCCATATGTTTTAATATCTTTTGTAAGGGTTTGATTTATCAAATCCTTAGATGCGTTTCCTGAATATATCCTCATACTCTGTGATTTCTCCATAAACCATGAGTAGAAATAATTAAAAAAGAGTGAACAGACTCCTACCCGAAAGCACAATCACACTCACGATAGTAGAAGCAATTCCTAAACCCAACAAAACAAAGGGAAGGGATTTTTTTATTGGCCAGCCCATTAAAAAACAAATTAAAGAACCCGTCCATACTCCGGTAATAGGAAGTGGAACTCCGATAAATAAAGTCAAACCGATCTGTTCCCATTTTTCATATTTTTGAAATTTCTTTCGAGTACTGATCACCAATCTATTCCAAAGGGATTGAAACCATTGAAAACGTAAAAATACTGATAAGATAGCATTAAGAAAAAACATGACCAAAAAAAATGGAAGAAGATTGAATAAAATTGAAATAAGAAGAGCTTGCCAGAATGGAATCACCGGATTAGATACCCAATAAAGCAAAGACCCTCTAATTTCTGAAATGGGTGAAAAGCTCAAAAGAGCAATCCATAACTGCGAATTCATACTAAGTCTATTCTGCCCACTAATTCTCGAATGAGAAGCTTAAGCTTTGGTTGAGCTTCGTTGGCTGCCTGGATGACCACTTCGTGGGATACCGGTTCTATAACCCCATCAATCGCCAGATCGGTTATACAAGATACTCCAAAAACTTTCATTCCAGCATGACGAGCTACCAGGACTTCGGGTACTGTTGACATCCCAACCGCATCAGCACCAATCGAGATCAAAAAACGATATTCAGCAGGAGTTTCGAAATTTGGCCCAGCAAGAGCAGCATAGACGCCTTTCATAACATATATCCCTTTCTCAAGGGCGATTTGTTGAGCCAATTGAATGAGTTCAGGGTCATAAGTATTTGACATATCCAAAAATCGTGGTCCCAACTCCGGATCATTTTCGCCACGAAGTGGATTGTCGCCTAAAAGGTTAATATGATCACAAATAATCATTAAATCGCTGCGTTTCATGTTTCGATTCATTCCACCAGCGGCATTGCTGACAATTAATATCTGAATTCCCAGTTCTTGCATAACCCGAACCGGGAAAGTAATTTGTTTCATCGAATATCCTTCATAATAATGAAATCTTCCCTGCATGGCAACGATCTTTTTTCCCGCTAATTCACCGATAATAAAATTCCCATGATGACTTTCAACTGTGGAAACTGGAAACCAGGGAATTTCATCATAGGGTACAACTCGATCAATTTCAATGTCATCAGCAAGAGCTCCTAAACCAGTACCTAAGATAATGCCTATTCCAGGTGAAAAATCAATTCTTTCTTGAATGAAACGAGCACTTTCTTCAATTTTTAAACGTAAATTCTCCATAAAAACACCCCTTCAAAATTATAATTGTCCGAATTGGTAAAAAGCAAACCCTATAGTAATCATTTTTTTAAAAAACAATTTGTTTATTATTTTCTTGGAAATGAACGGGCATATGCTTCTCGAAGAATTTTTTTACTAATATGGGTATATATTTGAGTCGTCACGATGTCAGAATGTCCCAAAAACTCCTGTACAACTCTCAAATCAGCTCCGTTTTCCAACAAATGGGTTGCAAAGGTGTGCCGAAGAGTATGAGGAGTTATGGTTTTTTCAATTCCAGCTTTTCGTGCGTATTTCTTTATCATTACCCAAATGTTTTGTCGGGTTAAAGGTTTACCGGAAGCTCCGACAAAAACCGACCGACTCCGTTTTCCCTTTAATATTTGTTCTCTTGCTTGCTGAAAATATCGATTTAACGCTTCACCGGCTTCCTCGCCAAAAGGCACCATCCTCTCTTTAAACCCTTTTCCCCAAAGCCGTAACATAAAATTTTCCAAATCCAAATGTGAAAATTCTAGAGCGGTTAATTCACTTACCCTCAATCCGCTTGCGTACAATAACTCCAAAATTGCTCGGTCCCGAATTCCAATTGGCTTGGCCAAATCTGGAGCATTTAATAAGGATTCGATCTCACTTTCGTCTAAAATATCGGGTATTTTTCTTTGAAAACGAGGAGAATCGATGAGTTTAGCACAATTTTCAGGCATAATTTTCTCACGGATCAAATATTGAAAAAAGGTACGAAGGGCAGAAATTTTCCTAGCAAGAGAAGCTGGAGCTATTTCGCGTTTGGCTTCATATCGTAGGAATTTTTCAACCATATCTTGATCAAGTTGAGAAAAAGATACTATGTCTTTTTTTTCCAAAAAACCAACTAACTGCTCCAAATCCTGTTCATAGGATTGAATAGTATTATCAGAAAGTCTTTTTTCCCAATACAAAAACTGGAGATACGCTTCAAGAACGTTCCTGAGATCGTTGGGTAGCATGCTTTCTCAATATCTCTCGCAGAATAAGAGCAATTATAATTATCAACAAACAGGCAAATTGAGCTGCTGTCATAACTCCCCAAACCGAAAAGGGTTCATCACGTAAATATTCGATTAAAAAACGAGCGATCCCATACATCCAAAGATAATCAAAAAAGAGCTCTCCGCGAAAAACCTTTTTCTTCTCCAGTTTGAGTAAAAAATAGAGGATTAGGAGAGAGTATCCAGCTGAATAGAGTTGAGTTGGATACCTCCACCCTTCCAAAGCAGGGAAATGAACTCCAAGGGGAAAGCTGGTGTAGGAACAAACCCGACCATAACAACAACCATTAAGAAAACAACCAATCCGCGCAATGGAATAACCCAGAGCGATAGCCGGAGTACAAATATCAAATAAAGCCGGTAAAGAATATTTTTTATGTATAATATATGGGATTGCTAAAAATATTGCTCCAAAAATACCACCGTAGAAGGTCAGACCACCTTCACGGATTAAAAAGATATGAATGAGGTTATCGCGATAAATATCCCAGTTGAGTAAAACAAAAACTAAACGGGATCCAAAGATAGCTCCAAAAATACAGAGTACACTGACTTCAACAACTGAATCGGGAGAAACTCCATAACCAGGAGCTCGTCGCGAGGCATAATAAATGCCCACTAAAAAAGCTACCCCCAAAAAAAAGCCATAAGCATAAACTGGAAATTGACCAATTCGAAATAATACACTGTGCATTACATCGCCACCTTATTCTGGGTACTGACCACTTCTATCCAAAGGGCTCCGGGATTAATTTTTAACTCTCTTCCGTCAGCATAAAAAAAGTTGGTTTTTTCTCCCAGAGAATTCTTTTCCCAACTTATTGCAGCCGCTTTCCCATCTAATAAAATCCATCCAGTTCCTCTCCCAACAAAAGTAATTTCTATTCGACCTTCCTCATCTTTCACTTTCTGTTCAGTAATTTGAATGATAATATTGGGAGTTATAATTTGCTGACCGTTCAGAGAGTCGACGTGGGGATTTCCATTGATAAACCTTCGATACACTTTTTGAGAAGCATCCCAAGTATATTTCACTCGATAATCTCCAGCATACAAGATTTCTACTTGGGGAGCATCCTCGGTTCCTAAAGCTTCTTGGGGTGTCCGGACTTGAAATCCCCCTCCTCCTTTTACCGGTTTATTGTAACCTAACCGCTGAGCTTGATTTCTGAGATTGGCTATAGAAGTGTAGAGATTATGTGGAGCTTTCCGATCTTTACTTCTCCAGAAAGCCTGAAAGAATTTAAACTCATCGATGGTATCAATGTTCATTTCCTTCATATAGACATACGCTTCAACACTCCCACCGGCATGAGCAAATATGGCATTGTGTTCAGCCGCTTTCATCACAAAATAAGGACGTGCACTTCTAACTGGACCAACATTATCCGCTACGCCTTCGTTATAAATAGCTAAGAATCGGGTAATTCCACCTTCGGCCATAATTTCATAGACAACATCAGCTTTACTAAGTCCTGCTTGGGGACGTGCTGCGGGTGCATTTTCAATGATGACCGAAATCGGCCGTTTAGAAAAGGGAGATTTTTTGTCAACCTGACCAGTTGGCACAGCTAATTCACCGGTAGCCAGTGTTTCACCAACTGTACTTTCTATCCTTTCTACCCCCTCTTCTGCTAAACGAGCTAAACGGGTTGATTGGCCAGATCTTTCGAATTGGGCTTTCAGTGTATTTTCAGCTTCAACCCCCTGCCACTTTAAATCCTCTGGCACATCGATATTTTCTCCTGGATTCACCAATTTTGCTCCTGAAGGTGATCCTGATTCGGAAATCATTTCTGAATCAGGGAGGTCAACAGGTGGTTTTGGAATGGTAACCTGTTCCTTTTTTTGCTGAACATCAGTTGCTATTTCACTTTGTATCTGAGGTTCACTGTTAACATCTTGATTTTGAATGTCCTTCAAAGGATTTAATTCAGCTATATTGGCTTCTTCAGCAGGAGCAACTGTTACAGGCTTACGAGAGGACGGTATTTCTAAAACCTGAATCACCATAGGTTCGTCTTGAAGAGGGGGTTCGTATTTTATCGATAACCAATAGATAGATATTGCAGCCAATATTACCAGATTAATAATTACTGATAAGGTAAGAGAAAAAGTCCAAACCTTTTTTTCATTAATGAAAAATTTATTCATGACTACTCTTCTTTGGTCGGTTGAGTGGCAATGGCTATTTTCTCGGCTCCGGCTTTTTTAAGAACATCCATGACTGACACAACTTTACCATGCAAAACTTGCTTATCTGCCTCAACGATAACCGTTGCCTCTGGCTCATTACGTAAAGCCACTACGACCGACGAAGGAAGCTCTTTGGCATCAACCAGAGCACCATTGACATAAAGCATATTGTTTTCAGTTATAGTTACGGTGATGGTCTTGGCTTCCTCAATTTTGGAAAAATCTGCCGAGGGAAGATTCACTTTGGCCCCACTTTCAATACTGATAAACGTGGTGGTTACGATAAAAAATATTATTAATTGGAGCACCACATCGATCATTGGAGTGAGGTTAATCTCAGGCTGGCGCCTCTGTTTCTTTTGTCGAAATCGGAACATTCTCCTCAACTCCTTCTGGGTTCTTGGCTTTTTCGAATTCTACTCCTTCGTTTCCATTATTGATTCTCAGTTCCTCAATAATATCTAGAACTTCTGAACTGGCTTTTTCAATATCGTTCATAATGTTTTCGGCAATCTGGGAAAGGTAATAGTGACCAATGACTGTCGGAATAGCGATTGACAATCCAGCAGCGGTGGTTATCAATGCTTCAGAAATACCTCCCGCCATTTCCGTCGGTTTTCCTACCCCAATCGAGGCTATAACATTAAAAGTTCGAATCATTCCAGTAACCGTTCCAAGTAACCCTAACAACGGGGCAATGCTCGCAATAGTCGATAACACTCCTAAACGCTTTTCAAAATAAGGAAACTCTTGCATTGCCACAGTTTCCATTGCTTCTTTTGCTTCCCGTGGAACACCATTTAGATATTTTTTTATACCTGCCATGATTATCCGTGATGCTGGACCAGGATTTTTCTGACTAATGTCGATAACGGTCCGCAAGTCTCTCTGATTAATAGCTTTTCTCAATGACCGCAAATATCTTTTTACTCTCTCTTTTGAATGTCGTAAAACATACCACCTCTCGATAAACACCGCTAAGAAAATAATCGATGAGGCCACGATCGGATACATGATTAATCCGCCCTTGCCAATCACAGTAAATATCTGCATCAATGAAACCTCCTGCATTGTAGAGAAAGAATCAGCATAAGTGTATCCCCAGTTTAATCCTCAGTCAATAGACTGATTCGTTTCTGTGAATTTTCAACCCATTCGTCTTCTAATCCGCTATTAACAACCTGGTGATAAAACGTCAAGGCGGTCTCGGGTTGTTCTAAATACTCAAGACAAACACCCATCAAATATCCACCACGGGTATAGTAATTCCCATTCACATTTCCTAATAATTTTTCAAAATAGAAAGCTGCCCGGTCATATTCTTCTAATTTCAAATAGACGCTTCCAATCCGATACCAAGTATACTCCAATTTTTCTCCCTTGAGTTTGTTTTCTAAGCTAAATAACTTGTTTAGAACATCTTGATAATTTTTTTGTACGATCATGAGATCGACTGCCAACGACTCTAATTCATCGAAATATCCCCCTTGAGGGTATTTATCCTGATAAAGAGAGATCCGTTCCAAAGCTTCAGGGACATTCCCTAAATAATAAGCCGACCACGCGGTCATATATATTATTTCTTCGTTTTGGACCGAACTAGGATGATCCCTTAAATATTCTGTAGCTTCCTTTAAAAAATCCTGATATTTTTTTTGATCGTATAAAGTGTCCAAAACTATAATACCAGCTCGTTCAGAATACGCATTATCACCTTTCAGTTTTTTATAAATATCAAGAGCTTGATCCTTTTCCCCCGATTTATCTAGTGAAGTTGCCAATCGCCAGAGAAGGTCAAGATTATCCTGGATGTTTAACTTTTGATACCATTGAGCAGCCTCCAACCAATTCTCGTTCTTATAGGCGATATCACCTAAATAAAAGCAAGCTTCTTCCCTATAGTCCTTGCTTTCTATAGCAACCGCTTCTTTTAAGTATTGGGTGGCTTCATTAAAATCTCCATTGAGATACAAAGCTTTTCCATACAAAAAGTGAACGGCAGCACTATTCTCACTGTTCACACCTTCGGTCAAGAGTTCTTTCAGTTGTGATATCGCCGAAGGATAATCACCTGATCGGAGAACGTCCATAATATCGCTTATTTTTTCAATTTCCGAATCGGAAAGAATCTCATCGGGATTCAAACCGGCTATTTCCAAAAGCTGTCTAGCTTCAGATTCCTTTCCTAATTTTACCTGAGACCAAGCTAATAGGTATAAATATTCCTCATCGAGAGACCCAGACTGCTTTTCTAGTTGATCAACTCCTTCGACCACCTTCTGCCAATTCCCTTTTTTATAAGCCAACTTTATGGTAAGCCGGAGGTAGTCCAGTTGAAACTTAGCATCTAACGAACTGGTTATCTCATCTACTAATTTCTCGGCCAATTCAACCTGGTTGGTTTCTAAGTAACATGATGCCACTTTTAATCTTGCTTCCTGAACATACTGACCTTGAGGAGTGGTCTTAAGGTATTCTAAAAAGGACGATAGAGCTTGCTGCCATTTTTTTTCTCGATAAAAGGTATCAGCTACCAAAAAGGTGTTTTCCTGTCCTTCGATTTGAGAAAAATAACTCCGAGCCTTTTCTTCTTGTCCCAAGTTTCGATAAGAATAACCCAGAGCCTCTAAGGCTTCTTTCCGATATTGACTCTGAGGATAATTTTTATGGAATGATTCTAAAGCTTGAGCAGCTTCTTTCCACTGTTTCTCTTGATAAAAGCTAAATGCATTATAAAATTGCACTCTTTCTCGAAAGCGCCCTGATGGAAAACGCAACTGAAATTGTTGCACACCGACTCGGGCATCGCGATATTGACCCATTTTCACCATCGCTTCAATCCGTAATGACTCTGCTTCTTCAATAAAATCGGCATAAGGGTATTTCTTCACCAGTTCATTTAGGTATTCATACGCTTTGGCCCACTCACCCAATTGAATATATGAGACACTTGCTCCCCACAATACCGAGGATTGATCCTCTTCAGTATTCTTTTCAGGGATAGAACTAGCTTGGCCATAATGAAAAGCAGCTTGTTTCCATTGATTCATACTCCCATATATCTCGCCCAATAAAAGATGGGCTTCCGATAAACTGGTATCCACTTCAACCGCTTTTTGCAAGTAATCAATCGCCTTTTCTTTTTCATTCCAAGAGAAAAGCTCATACCCAACCAAATAATATTGCCAGGCTTTATCAGTCGGTTGTTCAATGAGATTCAGACTTTTTTCTCTTTCTCTTAAGTATTTATCTTTTTGCCCCAACAGATAATAAGATCGAGCTAAATATTCATGAGCTTCGGGGAAACGAGGACTTTCCTGAACGGCTTTTTCAAAGCAGGGAATTGCTTCAGCGTATTTCGCTTCTTGATAGAGGTCAAAGCCTTGACGGAATTGGCTCAGGGCATTCCTCCCATATTGTTTTTCTTGAATCGTTCTTTCTAAGAAGCGTTTTGCCTGGCTGTCAAAGGGATCAATTTCAATAACCTTCCTCCAAGTCACTTCAGCGTCGGCTAATTTACCCAAATCGTAAAGGGTTCTTCCCAACCAATATTGGGCTTCCTTCATATTCGGATTTAGTTGAGCAGCGTTCCGAAAGTATCCTTCCGCCGTTTTAAGATCACCATTGGCATAATAGGTATAACCAGTTCGGTAGGATTCATAGGCATCCTTCCCATAAACTGCTGCTTTCCCAGCTTCTCCAGCAAAATATTGGGCTTCCTTAAGAGATGGATCCAAGAAGTAGGCTTTATTCCAATATTCTTGTGCCTGAGCAGATTTTCCTTGGTCATAAGCAATTTTGCCTAAAAGAAAATAAGCTTCAGCGATTTCTGGGTTTATTTGTAAAGCCTGGTTAATGCTCTCCTCGGCCATCTCATATTTCTTTTGAGAAAGGTAAGAATTAGCCAGTCTTAAATAAGCTCGAGTCGCTCTTTGTATTGAATTTTTTTCCCTTCCTGAACCTTCAAGGAGTTCAACATACTTCATCATGGTCTCGACTTCTTTCGCCAACCATCCCGTTTTTTGATACATATAGGCGAGATAATAGTAACTCTCCAAGTAATTCGGAACGGTATCAATGGTTTCCTGCGCTTCGGCAAAAGCCTCTTTCCAGAGTGGTTTATCAGGAAATTGGGCACTTCCGTACGTCCGAAGAGCCTCATCCATTTTATCAACTGCACGATAGAGAGGAAAAATCAATTGGGGGTCATAAAGAAACGATTCAACAGGCTCAGCAAAATCAATATTAAGCGATTTTAAGACTTCAGGGACAATGAGCTGTCGAAACTCATCGGGATTATTCACTTCAAAAACATTACTTTTTAAATCAATCATGGCTTCTTTTCTCAAATCAAAAAGCCGTACACTCACAACCAAACGTTCTTTATCTCCCAGTTGACGAATCCGATATGCTCCACTCAGTATATAATCTCCCCCGATTCTTTTTCCTAAAACTTGAGCCATAGATTGAACGAGGATTACATCTCGTGGAATTTTCGCTTCCCGCAAGATTTCATCAATCATGATGTTATCGATGACTTCAACCTGTTCGATACCATCAAAAGCATCTTTAATGAGGTCTCGAAGATAATAACCGAAATATCCATCGACCTCATCTCTCATTGAAAAGGGAAAAATGGCTATACTTGTCGCTTCTTGGGCGTATACAGAAAAAATTCCCAGAGAAAAAACCAGAGATATTCCCAACAACCAGGAAAAGAATCGGAACTTCATATAATTCACCTCATTATCAACCGAATCGACCAGTCAGATATTCTTCGGTTTCTTTCTTTTGGGGGTTGGTAAAAATTTGATCAGTCAACCCATATTCAATCAATCGTCCCAACAAGAGAAAAGCAGTATAATCCGAGGTACGAGCAGCTTCTTGCATATTATGAGTAACAATCACAATAGTATATTTCTCCTTGAGATCTTTAATGAGCTCTTCAATTCGAGCTGTCGCAATTGGATCCAAAGCTGAAGCCGGTTCGTCCATGAGTAGTATTTCTGGTTCAACCGCAATAGCTCTTGCGATGCAAAGCCGCTGTTGTTGTCCTCCCGAAAGATCAAATGCCAATGAATTTAAACGGTCTTTCACTTCATCCCATAGAGCGGCTGCCCGTAAACTTTTTTCCACCTGTTCAGCAATGGCATGGCGGTCTTTCCAACCTTGAACTCGAAGCCCATAAGCAATGTTTTCAAAAATGCTTTTCGGGAAAGGGTTCGGTCTTTGAAAAACCATTCCAATTTTCTGTCGGAGTTCAACCGGATCAACTTCTTCTCCATATATATTCTGATTCTCAAAAATAATTTCACCAGATATTGAAAAATTTTCTATAAAGTCGTTCATACGGTTAATGCTGCGCAATAAAGTTGATTTACCACATCCCGAGGGACCAATTATCGCCGTTACTCGATTATCTGGTATTCCAAGGCTGATATCATATAGTATTTGCTTCTCCCCGAAATGAGAATTAAAATTTAAAACTTTTAATTTGCTTTCATCCCTTTCCATGTTTTCACCACTTTCGAGCTGATCTTGATCGCCGCCTGAGATAGATGGCAATAAAGTTAACCAAGAGAACCATTATGAGAAGGACTAAGGCAGTGCCATAGGCAATCGGTATCTGTTTTTCTGGGCGAGTACCTTCGGTCATTAAACCGTAAATATGATAGGGAAGAGCTAAAACCCGATCAAAAATTGATCGAGGAAGGCCTCGGGCATAAAAAGCTGCAGCTGTAAATAATATTGGGGCGGTTTCGCCAGCGACCCTTCCAACTGAGAGAATTAAACCGGTTAAAATACCGGGAAGTGCAGCTGGAAGAACAACTCTCCGGATTGTCACCCATTTGGTTGCACCAAGAGCGAGGGAAGCCTCACGAAAGGAAAGAGGGACAGTCTTTAACGCCTCTTCGACCGAAGTAATGACAATCGGTAGAGCCATTATTCCCAAGGTAAGTGATCCGGAAAGAAGAGAAACCCCAAATCCAAAAAATTTAACAAATATTCCCAAACCAAATAAACCAAAAACTACCGAAGGAACACCGGCTAAACAATGAATCGCTAACCGAAGCAAAGTAACTGTTGTCGACGGTTTAGCATATTCTCCTAAATACACCGCTGAAAAAACTCCAAGGGGAAGAGAAACAAGGATGCTACCAATTATGAGATAAAGTGTCCCAACTATTGCCGGAAGAATTCCTCCTTCGGTCATTCCTCGAGAAGGTAAAGCGGTGAGAAATTCCCAATTAATAACTTTATACCCTCGAGCTACTAAAAAATAAATGATAAAACCCAAGGCAAAACAAATAATAATTATGGAAAGGAAGAAGACAAAGAACCAGATCTTTTGTGATATATACTTCATTTTCAAGCGAATATCCACCCTATCTCACCTGGGTATGGTATTTTTGAGCTAAACGATCAACAAAAATATTCAAAAGAAAAGTGATGAGAAACAAAATAATGGCAATAGCAAACAAAGAATGGTAGTGAATACTACCTACTGGCGCTTCTCCCATCTCGGCTGCAATAGTTGCTGTCATGGTACGGACTGGTTGGAAAAAACTGGTTGGTATAACTGCTGCTCCACCGGCAATCATTAATACTGTCATGGTTTCACCAATAATTCGTCCGGCACCGAGAATCACTGCCGCTCCTAAACCTGAATAAGAAGCGGGTATAACAACTTTCCTTATGGTTTCCCAATGAGTCGCCCCAACTGAAAATGAAGCTTCACGATAACTCTTAGGGACCATGCTGATTGCATCTTCAGCAGTACTTACAATAGAGGGAATAGCCATTATCCCTAAAATGATCGAGGCAGTAAAAGCAGTCAGACCAGTAGGAAGAGAAAAAAGATCTTTTAAAAGTGGACTGAGAATAACCATTCCAAAAAAACCATAAACTACCGAAGGAATACCTGCTAACATTTCAATAATTGGTTTTAAGATTTCTCTCAGCTTTTTTGGACAAAGTTCGGCAAGAAATATTGCTGAAAAAAGACCTAAAGGAATTGCAAAAATTAACGCTCCAATTGTTACCCAAAGAGACCCAAGAATTAAGGGAAGAATTCCTAAGCGAGGGGGCTCTGATGTTGGGTACCATCGGTTTCCAAAAAGAAATTGCGATAGCGAAACTTCACGAAAGGTGGGTAATCCTTCAATAAAGAGTACAACGATAATGCCAATTAAAAATAAAAGGGAAGAAAGGGCGACCAAAAACAGAATAATTCCGGCAGATTCGCGGTGCGCTTTAATTGGAAACACCTCCTGTACCGAATTCATTAAACCAATTTTTGAGAATAAAATCAATTCTGTAATGTTTATAAAGAGGTATTAAAGTTCGCTCCAAGGTATGCCTTTTCAATCAATATTTTGAATTTTAATCTTAAAAAATGCTTTTCTCTTTCTTTTCACCAAAAAGATTTTTTTGGTGTTTGATTTCGAGTTTTAATCTATTTTTCTTGAGCCCAAAAATAGCACTGGTCAATTCTACAGCATCTTTTTCAGAATGACCAGTAAATAAGAGTTGTTTTAAACAGTTCTGAACCAAAGGTAAAACTCTTTCTTCGCCAATTGATACCCCTTCCAACACCAATACTATTTCACCTTTAACGGTTTTTCTCTGAATTAATGTATCAATTATTTCTTTTAGAGTACCTCTTATAATTTCTTGATGAATTTTTGTTAATTCACGGCAGAAAACTGCTTTTCTTTCCTCTCCAACCAGATTTTGAATTTCTTGAAGTGTAGTCAGGATTCTTTTGGGTGACTCATATAAAACAACGGCTTGAGGAGAAAAAAGCAGCTGCTCCAGCCTTTTTTTTCTTTCGATCCCTGACTTGGGGAGAAAACCTAAAAAAAGATAACCATTGAATGAAAACCCTGAGTAAACTACTGCTGGTAAGACTGCTGATGCGCCAGGCAACACTTCAAAGTTAATATGATTGTGAATCAGTTGATTCACAATTTCCATTCCTGGATCTTGAATTCCTGGCATTCCTGCATCGGTAATCAAAGCGACGTTTTCCCTTCTTTTAAGGTGGGTAAGGATCTTTTGAATTGCAGATTGGTAATTATGGGCATGATAGGAAAACAAAGGTTTTTGAATTGAATAGCGTTGTAAAAGCTTTCTAGATACCCTTGTATCCTCACAGGCAATAAGATCTACCTGATGGAATATCGAAACGGTACGATAGGTAATGTCTCCTAAGTTTCCAATGGGAGTGGGGCAAATAAAGAATTTGCCCCACTCTGAAATTTCCTTCATGGGATAAATAAGCTCGAACTTTTTACTTCTACGGGTACAAAAAAAGTTCGTCCTCTTCGACTTACCAAAAGAATTACGTTATCACCAGGTTCTATCATTGGCAAAATAGCATTCCAATCCTGAAGGTTTCTGATAGTCTGACGATCGATTTGAAGAATGACATCTCCTTCTTGTAAATAACCGGTTTCGATAATTTCTTGCGAGTCTATTTGAGTGATCACCACTCCAGATCTTGTTTTTAAATTATATTTCCTAATTAATTCTGGAGTAATTTCTTCAACGTCAAAACCGAACTCAAGGTTAGAAGATGTAGTCGAGACAGCTCCTCCTTCGGTGACCAACTCTTCCAAGATTAACGAAATTACTTTGCTTCGGTTGTCTCTCCAAACAGATAACATTATTTGAGTGCCAGGTTTTTTATCTCGAATTGTGGTATGAAATGCCGCAGCATCAATAATTTCTCGATCATCAACTTTTAAAATAACATCTCCACGTTGAATTCCTGCTTTCGAAGCTGGACTATTTGGAACAACATCGGCAATTAACGCACCCTTTGGTTCATTTAAACCGAATTGTTGAATCATATCAGAAGTGATATCCTGCAGATAAATCCCAGTCCAAGAACGAACGATTTTACCGGTTTCAATTAAAGGATCCAATAAATTTTTTGCCATATTAATAGGAATAGCGAATCCAACCCCCTGGGCATAAGGAAGAATAGCGGTATTGATCCCGATGACTTCCCCTTTGATATTCAATAGTGGTCCTCCACTATTTCCAGGGTTAATGGCAGCATCTGTTTGTAAAAAATTCTCATATTCTCTTCCCGAGTCTCCAGAGTATACTGGTCTCCCTTTTGCACTCAAAACGCCTACCGTAACTGTATGCGACAATCCATAAGGATTTCCAATAGCGATCACCCACTCTCCTACTCGAGCTCGATCTGAATCACCCAAAGGAAGGGCTGGAAGATCGGTTGCATCCACTTTTATAATAGCAATATCGGTTAATGGATCAGAACCTATTATCTTTCCATCATATTTCCGGCCGTCCTTAAGGGTAACCTTGATTTGTTCGGCCCCTTGAATAACATGTTCATTGGTGAGAATATATCCATCGGATCGGAAGATAAAACCTGAGCCTAAACCTTTTTGAGGAATTCTCCTTTCTTCTTGCTGTGGGAAAAAATCAAAAAAATCTCGAAAAAAGGGGTCATTAAAAAAGGGTGCAAAAGGATTCCGATAGGTCTTAAAAGATAACGTATCAACATAAACCACTGAGGCTCCGACTTTTTCTACTATATCAGCTACCAGGTTGGTTTCTTCAGGCATGATTGAATTGACAGCTTGAGCCCAGCTAGTTAATGAAAAAAGGATAAAAACGCTAAAGGATAACAAAAATATTAACTTCATTTTTTTATTCATATCATTATCTCCCTTCATCAGCAATTGAATCAAATATCTCACTTAAAATTTCATGACTCAAGTTTCCAACTAAAAAAACTTGTCTTCCCATTATTTCTCCGATTAGAGTAGTAAGTTCTCCATCTTTCTTAATAGTGAATTTTCGAATTCGGCTAGAGAACTTTGAATGGGGAGATAAAAGAGTTTGAAAGAGAGAAAAAAAATTTATTCCATCGCTATATACCATTTGGTACATCTTTCCCTGATCACCTTCCACAAGATAGGATCGGCGCAAAGAATAACCAGGAGGCAATAAACGAGGAATCAACATTCGTTCCCGATTAAAAAGAACCTCTGGGAAATTATTTTTCTTTTGAACGACTTGATCCATTATTTGGAATATTTTCCATATTCGATCATCATTGGGATGGTCAATGCGATAAACATATTCTCCACGTTTTATCACCTGTCCATCTTTAGAATAATACGTTTGGCTGATAAGCGCTTGTCTTTCGTCTAAAAGAAAAGATTTCACCACCTGTTTATTTTCACGAGAAATGATCATCACGACATTTTCGTCAACGTTGATCAAATAATTTGAAACCAATATATCAATATTATCTTCTCCCAGAGGAAGGAAAGGAAGATCAAAGCCGGGATACACAGCTGTAATTATTTGTTTTTCTTCATCGTAAATAAAGCGATAAGTGCCATCACCAATTATATAATGATGAGGATTATCAAGATTTATCCAACCAAAGCCAAAACGGGGAATGTAAGCCACCTCATAGAAGATACTCTCATTTTCATCGGTATAATCGGAAAGTTTCCAAATTCCCCAATAACTATGGGCAGTACTATTCTGGATAATACGCTTTAAAAAAAGTCGGCCTTCTTCAGGACTCAAAATACGAGCTTGAGAGGTATAGGTAGCCAAAAAAGAAACGAGAAGAAGAACATTAAACACAAGAAATAGAGTTGATCTTTTCATTCCCAGTCATTCGAAACTTGTTTTAGAAAATTAACCACGACTCTCCCTGAATTCTTAGGTACGTCATAGCTGTCACCAGTAAGATTACGATGTATCTCCCCAATCGATGCATCAGCGTTTGATCCTGGCATAATGTTTTTATAAATGGGGAGGAAAAAAACAAAAAGGAGGAAAATAATACAAGCCAAAACTGAAAAAAGGAGAACCTCTTTCAATCGGCGTCCATTGGCTTGAGATTGAAGGGTATCATAATGAATCTCATAGTCAACTTTCGGTTCAAAAGATTGCCCAAATTGGATAATCAATCCTTTCATATTTCGCATTTTTTTGAATTCCAATTCACACTGAGAACAGACAAAAAGGTGCTTTCGCACTTCTCTGCGTTCTTCTTTGGACAGCTCACCATCAAGATAAGCTGAAAGTAATTTTCTTATCCGTTCACATTCCATAATTCTCAGCTCCAAGAAGTGAGTAAATCTTCCCCATACTTAATTTCCAGTTCCTTTTGAACTTGACGACGGGCTCGATGGAGTCTCGACCGAATTGTCCCCAATGGACAATGAACAACTTCACTGGCTTCTTCATAAGAATATCCAACCATGTCACACAAAACGATTACTTCTCTCATTTTCAAGGGAAGTTTTTGAATAGCTTTTTCAATATCAACTACCAGTTGCTTTTTTAAGGTTCTCGCTTCAGGACCTTCTTCTTCACTTTCAATAAAATCCCAGGTATCCTGCTCTTCATCATCGGAATTTTTCCAAGGAATAATAGTCTTAATAAGCTTTTCTTTTTTACAATTATGTCGGTGAATATTTAAAAGGATGGCATAAAGCCAATTTCGAAAGGGATACTTGTCGTTATAACTATGACGATACTTATAAGCTCTTAGAAAAGCTTCTTGTATTATATCCTTGGCCTTTTCCATATTACCTGTAATATGACAGGCAAATCGAGTAATGTCTTTTTCGCATTGTCGTATTTGTTCTTCAAACCAGATTTTTTCTTGCTCCACTGTTAAACCTTGATACCAAGCTGCTTTTTGAACCTGCGCTTCTCCCACGGTTTTCCCACCACCTTTTATCCTTCAAACCCCGACCAGAAAAAAACTAAAGGAAAAAACGATTGTATTCTTCTTCATTAATACATATCTCTTTCCCGTTTTCAAGTTCCAGGCGAATCATATCCTTAAAAATATCTATTTCAAGAATCTTAGCTAATCCTTGGGAAGTTAAAATTTTACTCCCTTTTTTGGGAAGTTGGTAAATCAATTTTTTATATTGAGAATACTCAAAAGACAAGCAACACATTAACCGACCACAAACTCCGGAAATTTTTGCCGAATTGAGAGCTAAATTCTGCTCTTTAGCCATTTTAATCGATATGGGTTCAAAATTGATAAGAAATGTACTGCAGCATAATTCACGACCACACATTCCACATCCTCCAATCATCCCGGCTTCATCTCGAACTCCCATCTGACGAAGTTCAATTCGAGTTCGGAAAATGGCCGCTAAATCTTTGACTAAATTGCGGAAATCAATTCGTTCCTCAGATCCAAAATAAAAAGTTAATCTTCCCCTATCCAGGGTATAATGGGCTCTTAACAATTTCATAGAAAGCTGGTGTTCTTTGATTTTTTGATTCGCTATTTCAAAGGCAATTTTTTCCTTTTCTCGGTTACTTTTCAGCTGCAAAATATCAATATCCTGAGCTGGCCGAATAACTGGTTTGAGGTTATTTTTTATATTTTCACAAATAAATGGTCTTTTTACCACTTCACCCATTTCCAAACCTAAAACCGTCTCAACTACACACTTCTGGCTATAGTGTAAATCAAGATTTCTTGCTTCAAAAAAATACATTTTTAAATTATGTTCAAATTTGATTCCGACAACACGGGGCACTATTCAATTCCTCCCTTACCATTAAAAGAAAATGCAACAATGTGGTATCATAATTGAGATTGCTCTTCAGATCCTTCTCTAATTGTTCAATTGCAAGGATAAAACCAGAAATAATTTTTGGTGATAACCGATTTGAATCGTCAAGAATCCGCTTTTTATAACCAGAATAGCTGAGGATTCGCTCGCTATCTCTTCCCATGAATTGAAAAATCATAATATCTCTTAAATACCACTCTAATTGCGAAAAGATTTCGATCGTTTTATCTTTGTTCTCAACAAACCAGGAACCAAGAGAAAAAATTTCATTTTCACCAGTAATCCAATCCCACAAAAAAAATGATTTCTCTGTGAGGGATTGGTTCCCTTCTACTAAATCAAATGCATTCCGAAGACGACCCATTGATTGCTCAGCAATAGAATCAGCTTTTTGGTCGGTAAGATTATATTTTTTCTGGATAAACTCTTTTATAATTTCTTGATCTAATAACTGAAAATGGATCCTTTGACATCGAGATAGGAGAGTTGGTAATAAAACTTGAACCTGGGAAGTAAGAAGAATTATTATACTATTCTCTGGAGGTTCTTCGACTGTTTTTAAAAGACAATTTTGTATTTCTTCTTTACTAAATAATTCAGTTGACTCAACAATTCCAATCCGGAATTTCCCATAGACTCTTTGCAATCCCAAACGAAAAATAAAATCTCGCACATCCTCCACTAAAATTTTACTTTCCCGAGGAGAAAGCAAAATTACATCGGGATGGGTTCCAGCATTGATTAAACGGCAATTCTGGCATATTCCACAGGATCCATCAATTGATGGATGCTCACAGTTAAACAACCGGGCAATTTCAAAAGCAAAAGTCTTTTTTCCAATTCCCTCCGGTCCAGAAAAGAGGTATGAATGGCTTTGGGATTGATTCTGATAAACTCGCTGAAAAAATTGCTTTTGTAATGAGTGCCCACAGATCTCTGACCAACTCATCGCATTAAAACCTTTCGTAACGTTCGATGGGAACTTCGAACAATACTCCTCCTCCTCGAATAACTTTTACCTGTTGTGGTACATAAGGTCCAATTGGTTCATTAACCGGAATGGCAGATTCAACATATTCTTCCCTGCGTTCGCACTGACTGCGAATCAATTCAATAACCTCATTTTTTTTTGCTTCGTGGATACCTATCAAGAGTGTTGTGTTTCCTTCTCGCAAAAATCCACCAGTAGAAGCCAGCTTGGTGAAAGATATTTGCTTTTCTCTTAGGATATCGACCAGCTTCAAAGCATCTTGATCCCGAACAACACATATCAACAAAGAGGTTGGCCTCATAGCTCATTCCTCCTTTTTTTGTCTTGAATAGCTGCTAACACACAATTTTTTATCTTCTCAAAGACAACGTCTTTTGATTCAACAGTAGATATCATCTGAAATCGATTTGGTTCCTCCTTGGCAATTTTAAAAAAACCTTTCCGAATGGAATCTAAAATATCCTTTTTCTTAATGAATTCCTCTTCAAATCGCAGCTCTTGCGGAGAGGTATGATGAAAAGATCGTCTTAGCCCTTCCTCGGGGTCAATATCAAGGAGAAGGGTTAAATCAGGCGCCAGACCATTGGTAGCTAAACGGTTGAGATATTGAATCATCTCAACCGACAAACCTCTCCCATATCCTTGGTAGGCAATGGTTGAATCACAAAACCGTACACAGAGAACAATTCTTCCGGTTTGTAATGCTGGCTGAATAACCTGTAAGACGTGTTCCCGACGCGAGGCTTCAAAAAGAAAAAGCTCGGTTACGGGATCAACTTCTCCAGTTTGAGGGTGAAGAAGGATTGATCGAATTTGATCACCAACATCTGTTCCACCTGGTTCAGCAGTGAACAGAACTCGATACTCCTTTTCTTCTAAATAGGCAAAGAGGCGCTTAGCATGGGTTGACTTTCCTGTTCCTTCGATTCCTTCAAAGGTTATAAACAATCCCGGAAATTGTCTCATCAAGTATCATCCAGATTTCTTGGATAGATGGTTACCCTGCGAAAAGGTTCCTCACCAATGCTCTGCGAAAACAAATTATATCTTTCGGCGATTTTATGTTGAAGTCTTCGGACAAAAGCATTCCGAGGAGTAAGTTCTATTGGTTCACTTTCTCTCAGGACTTGCCTTGCGGCCTTCTCAGCTTCTATCAAACCGGTTTCTCCTGATTTTTCATAGCTATCGGACAAACCAAATAAATCTTTAACAAAACGGAGCACCTGACTATAGGTATTGCTACGAATAACATGAACCGGCATGCCTCGATTTTCAGCTTCTCGAAGCCGATTGGTTTTTTTACGATAACGACTTTTCAGGGTTAAAACGATATCGGCATCATTTATATCTTCAACAACTTCAAGAGTTGCCTTAAGCTGGGTAATAGCTCTTTCCATGTAGTTTCGACTCACAGCAAATAGAAATACTCGTAGCATTTTACCTTCTGGATATTTCGGCTGATTCCAATCGGATAAGCTGTATACTTCCTCGACGGTTTCGAATTCCTCGATTTCTTTAAGAACTTCGATTGAACCATCTTTGGTTTTTTTCCTTACTTCTGGACGAGGGTCATAGTTTCTTAAAATGACATCTACTGCTTCGGCAGTGTTTCGATAGATTCCTAAAGTATCCCGATCCCTGAGTTCAACAACAATATCAAATGTCGGGATTGCCTTCCGCTCTAATACGGCTTTTTGGGTTCCACGCCTTCTCGATTCCTCATCACTGAGAATAACCGATTGAATACCACCCACCAAGTCGGTAAGCGTCGGGTTTAACAAAAGGTTTCGTAAGGAATTACCGTGAGCGGTTGCAATCAATTGGACTCCTCTTTCAGCAATGGTTCGACATGCCCGAGCTTCTTCTTCCCGTCCGATTTCATCAACTATAATAACCTCCGGCATGTGGTTTTCCACCGCTTCAATCATGACATCATGTTGTCTTTCTGGCGACGGTACTTGCATCCGCCGTGCCCGTCCAATAGCTGGATGAGGAATATCACCGTCACCAGCTATCTCATTTGAGGTGTCAACAACGATGACTCTTTTTTGAAATTCATCGCTCAACACCCGAGCCACCTCTCGAAGTTTGGTGGTCTTGCCAACCCCTGGAGGACCTAAAAATAAGATATTTTTCCCTGATACAATTATGTCTCGAACAATATCAATAGTACCATATACAGCTCGCCCCACCCGCATGGTAAGACCGACTACATTTCCTACCCGATTTCGGATACATGATATTCGGTGAAGAGTCCTCTCGATTCCAGCTCGGTTATCACGGGTAAACATGCCAACTCTGCCTAAAGTAAATTCAATATCACTTCTTTCAACAGGACTTTCAATAAGAATACTGAAACCATTGGTAAACCGTGCTTCAGGAGAACGGCCTAAGTCCATAACGATTTCTATCAATTCGTCAGAGTTTTCCTTTTCCTCAAGGGCCTTCAGAATATGTTCTGGTAAAACTAAAAACAGTTTATCAAGATTGTCAACTACCCCATAATGATGTTTTTCGTCCATTCGAACTTCACAGTTCCTTCCCACAAGATTTCAATCAGCATTATATCATTAAGGATATCATTCCCTCTTATGATATTTTTTCATTTTTTTCATTTAAAACAAATTAAAGATCTAGAAACCTTCAAGGAAAGTTGGTTCTTTTTTTTATTATCTTCTCTCTTGGCAAGCAACTAATATTTAGGAATAAAATTCATACTGAGTTGTTTAAAAACCAATATTACTTATCAAAAATAAATCCTTTAGGTATAATTAACGGGATGAAAATCTTAGCCGTGAGCGACCATATTGACCCACGAATCTATAGTAACCTCTGTCGGGAGCGTTTTCATAATGTGAGTTGCATTATCTCCTGTGGAGATCTTCCCGAGCATTATCTGGATTTCATAGTCAGCAATCTCAATGTCCCTTTATTCTTTGTTCATGGAAACCATGATCCTTCTGCCGGGAAAAAAAGCTTGGCAGGTGGTTATAATTTAGATGGAAAAGTTATAAATTTTCAAGGGATCCTTCTCGCCGGCTTGGAAGGATCCCTATGGTATAATGGGAATATTCACCAATATACCCAAAGAGACATGTATCAT
>Ga0334886_1001179_pt1 | contig 32122 bp, 28 predicted proteins | sample GraSluR1_MG_9_FD_207232 | JGI IMG/M metagenome (GOLD analysis project Ga0334886, IMG submission 207232) | Sludge microbial communities from methane-producing bioreactor in Wageningen University, Netherlands - Granular Sludge_27_06-R1 | ecosystem: Engineered > Bioreactor > Anaerobic >... | reverse complement strand
CACCAGGTTGGAGGATACGGAACTGGTCTGGGGGGAGCTGCTCCTCAGCCAACGCAGCACTCAGATCCTGCAAAGGTCCGTCGTAGGTGTCGTCTGCCAGTTGAAAGGTACCATAGTGTACAGGCACCGTATGCACAGCCTTGAGCAATTGATGGGCTTGAACTGCTTCCTGCGGATTCATGTGGTACTCGCGCATGAACCAGCGCGGCTCATAGGCACCAATGGGCAGAAGAGCAAGGCGGAAGCTATCGAATTTGACAGCGGCCTGCCGGAAGATGCCACCATCGCCGTAGCCCGTATCTCCGGCCAGATAGAGGTTGCCGTCCGGAATCTCCAACACAAAGGAAGCCCAGAGCGCTTGTTTGCGGTCCCATAACGTACGCGCCGACCAGTGCAAGGCCGGAACCAAGTGCACAGTAATGGCCGCATTGAGTTGGGCCTGCGTCCACCAGTCATACACCTCCACCTGCACCTGGGGCCATTTTTTGCGAATTATGGCATCGTTACCCAACGGAGCAATAATGCGAGGTTTGTCACGCTGCCACAGCTTCTGCAAAAAGGCCAGATCCATATGGTCATAGTGGTTATGACTGATGAGCACCACATCGATTGAAGGCAAGTCCTCAAAGCGGATACCCGGCGGATGCACACGTTTGGGTCCGGCCCAGGACACAGGGCTGGCCCTGTCCGACCAAACCGGATCCAGGAGGATATTGAGTCCACGGGTTTGGAGCAGTACCGACACATGTCCCACATATGAGAGCCGCAACTCCCTGCCCTCCACCCGCTGGGGTGGTTGGTCGGTGATGGCCAGTTCCTGAAACTGCGGCCAGACAGGGCGCTTCCTCTGGAGCATCCAACGGAGGGTGTCTCCGAAGCCTTTTCTGCTTTGCTGGGTGGGGTTGTAGAAACGCTGACCGTTAAAATGGTCACTGACAGGCCCATCATAGTAGACAGGCGTGCAGGATACCTGCAAGACAAACGATGAAAAAATCAAAGCATAAACAAGATATCTGAGCATACCTGTCGATGGAGAAGGGAGTTGGGCTGAGGCGATACTACCTACTCCATAAACATGCTCACCAGGCGGTCAAGATCATCGAGGGAATAATATTCAATCTCAAGGCGACCACGCCCGCCCTGCTGTACTACACGCACCCGAGTGCGCAGACGATTACCCAGCTGCGTGGCCAGGGTCGTACAGTAGGAGGATGGCAACAAGTCCTGTTGTGAGGAGGCACTGGTTGTTTGCCGACCGCTTGCGGTTCCTGTAGGTGCCTTGGCAGCAGGGCGGGCGCACAAGCGCTCTGTTGCCCGTACCGACAACCCTTCCGCTAAAATTCTATCACGTATGCTTTGCAGCTGTTCGCCATCATCTTTGACGCGTAACAATACCCGGGCATGTCCTTCACTCAGCGTTCCCATGGCCACATCCTGCTGGACCGCAGAAGGCAACTGCAGCAGTCGCAAGGTGTTGGTGATGGTGGATCGCTGTTTTCCCACCTTGCGGCCCACCTCTTCCTGGGTGAGCTGGAATTCCGTCATCAGCCGAGCATAGGCCTGGGCCTCTTCAATGGGGTTGAGATCCTGGCGTTGAATATTTTCTATCAGCGCCAGTTCCAGGCTTTTGTCACGGTGGACCTCATCCAACAGAAGCACTGGAACTTCATCGAGCTGCACGAGCTTTGCAGCACGCAGCCGTCTTTCGCCTGCAACCAGGGTATAGCGGCTCCCTGGCCCCCTGGAGACCAGCAGGGGCTGAATCACTCCTTTTTCCCGAATGGATTCGGCTAGCTCGTGTAATTTTTCCTCATCAAAAAAAATCCGCGGCTGATTGGGATTTGGTTGTATTTTGTCGATATCACAAAAAAAATATTTATCTTCCGTGGAATCGTCTTCGCCATCGGGCAACAGTGCCCCCACACCACGGCCCAGCACTGTCTTCGTGCTCACTCCTTGCCTCCTTTGCGTTGCTTTTCATTTTTTTGCAAAAACTCCTTGCCCAGGCGCACATAGGCTTCTGCACCCGGACAGGAGGGATCATATTCGTGGATGGTTTTGCCATGACTCGGGCTTTCGCTGAGGCGCACATTCCTGGGAATCACGGTACGGTACACCTGCTCGCCAAAGTGCTGCTGGATTTCTTTGGCCACAGAATAGGTGAGCCGGTTACGTCGGTCATACATGGTGAGGAGCAGACCCTCGATGAATAAATCTCTATTGAACGTTTTTTTGATCTTCCGGATAGTCTGCACCAGCAAAGCCAAACCTTCCAGGGCAAAGTATTCGCACTGCAAGGGGATGAGCACCGAATCGGCCGCAGTCAGGCTGTTGAGCGTCAAAATGCCCAGGGAAGGAGGGCAATCGATAAAAATATACTCGTACTGTCCCAAAAGAGGCCGCAGGGCTTGCTTGAGGCGTCTCTCCCGTTGCTCTAGACCAATGAGTTCAACCTCCACCCCTACCAGATCAATGGATGCGGGCAGCACCCAAAGCCCTTTGAGACCACTGGGAACAATGCAGTCAGCCGTTTCCTTACTGCCCAGATAGCAGTGGTAGATGTTTGCATCTGCTGCTGCCTTCACGCCAACCCCGCTCGTGGCATTCCCCTGTGGATCTGAATCCACCAGCAGCACCCGCCTTTTCCGCAGGGCAATGGCAGCGGCCAAATTGAGCGCTGTTGTTGTTTTTCCGACTCCGCCCTTCTGGTTGGCCAGGGCTACAACCTTTGTATCCAATTTATTTCCTTTTCCTTCAGAAGGGGCAGTGGTATAGCTTAGCCCTCATTGCAGATGACGAAACGCCCTGGAAGGGCGCACGCATTGTGTTGTCTTTACAGCATGTTGCAAAATTTGCGGGCAAACAAACAGCACAAAATTGACCAGTTTTTCATCAGGCTGTTGCCAGTCTAGCAGATTAATATACTACACCATTGCACGCCTGGCGAGAACAGCTCTTTCTTTTTACCCTTGCTGTTTCACGTGAAACATCGACGCTAACACACAGAACAAGACAAAGGCACAACAGTGAGCACTGAACACTACAGCGATATCCTGGTTATCGGCAGCGGTGTCTCTGGCCTGTCGTTTGCCCTCAAGGCAGCGCAACACGCCAAGGTGACCCTGATTACTAAAAAAAACAAGGCGGACACGGCCACCAACCTGGCCCAGGGCGGTATTGCCGCTGTGCTCTCTGTGGAAGATTCCATAGATGATCATGTGCAAGACACCCTGATCTCTGGGGACGGGCTGTGCAACGAGGAGGTGGTGCGCATTGTCACCTCAGAAGGGCCAGACCGGGTACGGGAACTCATGGAATTCGGCGTCCGCTTTCAGATGCAAAAAAACGGTCGCGATTTCGACCTTGGCATGGAAGGAGGACACTCTGCCCGTCGGGTCGCCCATGTTTCGGATCTCACTGGCAAGGCAATAGAAAGGGTGCTGCTGGAACAGACCGCAGTCCACCCAAACATCGAGATCCTGGAAAACCATCTGGCCGTGGATCTGCTCATTGCCTCCAAAACCACTGCAGGCAGAGCAGACAGTACCGGTAAAGACCGCTGCCTGGGGGCCTATGTCCTGGATCGCACCAGCGGTGCCGTGGAGATTCGGCGCGCACACATCACTGTCCTGTGCACCGGCGGCTGCGGCAAAGTATACCTCTATACAACCAATCCTGATATCGCCACCGGCGACGGAGTTGCCATGGCCTACCGCGCAGGCGCACAGGTGGCTAACCTGGAATTCATCCAGTTCCATCCGACCTGTTTTTTCAACCCGCATATCAAAAATTTTCTGATCTCAGAGGCAGTGCGTGGCGAAGGAGCCACCCTGCTGAACCAGGAAGGAAAACCATTCATGCAGCAGTACGATCCCCGCGGTGACCTGGCTACCCGCGACGCCGTTGCCCGTGGTATTGATGCGGAAATGAAAAAAAGTGGTTCAGACTGCGTGTACCTGGACATCAGCCACAAACCAGTAGAATTCGTCAAAAAACGTTTTCCCAACATCTACGAAACCTGCAAGCGTTATGGCGTGGATATCACCGCAGAACCCATCCCAGTGGTGCCGGCTGCCCACTACATGTGCGGTGGCGTTCTGGTGGATCATTGGGGCCAAAGCAGCTTGGCCGGCTTGATGGCCCTGGGAGAGACATCCTGCACCGGGCTCCATGGTGCCAACCGGCTAGCCAGCAATTCACTGCTGGAGGCCGTGGTCTATGCCCACAGGGCAGCACAGCAGGTGCCGGAGACACTCGCCAAGCTGCGCAGCCTGCCAGACTGTGGTCCAATCCAGGCCTGGAAAACCGGTGGTGCTGCCACCCTGGAAGAAGGTATTCTTGTCAACCACAACTGGGATGGCATCCGCCGCCTCATGTGGGACTATGTGGGCATTGTACGGGGAACAAAGCGCCTGCAGCTGATGCGGGAACGACTGGATTGGCTGCTGAAGGAGATCAAAGCGCACTTTTATGACTACCTGCTCACCCCAGACCTGGTGGAACTACGCAACCTTGCCGTAGTGGCCGAGCTGATCGTTCACAGCGCCAGCTGGCGTAAGGAATCCCGGGGACTGCACTACACCCTCGATTATCCCCACAAGGATGACATCCACTATCTGAAAGACACTATTTTACACAAGGCTGAGAAACCAACTTTTATGTAGGCACAAGCACTGCACCAACCCGGGCTGGCCAAGACAGCCTGATTTACCATGGCAAACTGGCTTGTTCGTGATTATATACTGTAGTTCAACAGGAATGCGCCAACCTTCCGGGCCGGGCGACAGTCTTCACCATCAATTTCTGCAGGTATGGAGTACCGCAAGGAGTTATGATATACCCGGTTCGCATGACCCATCAACGGGAAGTTATTCTGGACGAACTCAAGAGAACCAGAACCCACCCTACCGCTGACGAGCTCTATACCCGCGTCAAGAAAAGATTGCCAAGGATCAGTCTAGCCACTGTGTACCGCAATCTGGAAACCCTATCCAATGCCGGGCTGGTGAGCAAGTTGGAGATTACCGGTCGGCAGAAACGGTTCGACTGGAACCAGGAGCCGCACGACCACATCATCTGCACAACATGCCAGCGCATTGATGACATTATCCCACCAATGTCTGGGCTTGGGCAGCTCAGTGATATCCCCTCGGATAGACACGGCTACCACCTGACAGGATGGCGGGTGGAATTCTTTGGCATCTGCCCGGACTGTCAACAAAAACACAACGAGACAAATAAACATGACCCAAGCAAAGAAGCTCAATGACAACCAGCATGCCATCTTGCAGGCCATGGCCAGCATGACAGACGCCTGCAGTAGCAAAGAGATTGCAGCGGCAACAGGCCTGGAGCCAAAACAGGTGAGCTGCCAGTTGACAGCCCTAAAGAAAAAAGGACTTATTGAAAGTCCGGCCCGTTGCAGGTACAGCATCACAGCAACAGGAAAAGAGAGTGTTGCATAAGCAGTACAACCTGTCTCTTTTTTAGATAGATTTATAGGCCTTGGGAGAGCAACACTCTCCCCAGGCCAAATTTTATTGCATAAAACACCATTCTGTCTGTACAAAAACAAGGGATATGCTTATTGACCTGTTTTGAATGGTTGTATCTACCCTCAGCCTGAGGGTCCCATTAACAACAAGGAGATATCCATGACCAAAAAAAATGAAATCTATAAATGTCCAACCTGTGGCAACATCGTTGAAGTGCTGCACATTGGTGCCGGAGAGCTTGTTTGTTGTGGCAAGCCCATGGAGCTGATGAGTGAAAACACCGTGGATGCGGCCAAGGAAAAGCATGTCCCGGTCATCACCAAGGTCGCTGAAGGCTACAAGGTCGTTGTTGGCTCCAACGCTCACCCCATGGAAGAAAAACACTGGATCGAATGGATTGAACTCATTGCCGATGGCAAGGTATACCGCCAAGACCTCAACCCCGGCGATGCCCCTGAAGCCACCTTCTGTGTTAAGGCAGACAAGGTGGAGGTGCGCGAACTGTGCAACCTGCACGGTGTCTGGAAGGCAACCCTCTAATATCATAAAATTTTTAACCGGTGCACATCACCTCAACCACCTGTACAAAAACAAAAGGAGAAGCGCATGAAAAAATACGTCTGTATTGTTTGTGGCTACGAGTATGACCCAGAGGCTGGAGATCCTGACAGTGGCGTACCTGCCGGCACATCCTTTGCAGATCTGCCTGACGATTGGACCTGTCCGCTCTGTGGCGCTGGTAAGGATCAATTCGAAGAGATCGATTGAGGCAGCATACCACTACTTGCTGTACCTGAAACACATCCTCTTGGGCCTGTGGCAGCCCCAAGCAGCCCTAAGCAGGCCAATCTTGTGGCCAGTGCGCAGATAAACTCTGCTGTCTGGCACATGGTGTTTTGCCAAGGGTCGGTAAAAACCGGCCCTTAGCAAGGTATGTTGTAAGCCTGAGTTCCATCAACCGTTTTTTTCTCTACCACCCGAGCAAGTTCACAACCAACCCTTCCCTCAAAAAATTGCCTCACCCTTTTGCCTTACCCTTCACGGGAGGCATAAAAACGTTTCCGCCTCCTGCATCATCTCTGCGAGGAGAAGATTGCATATAAACGTTGGAAGCTCATATCCATGTGCTCCATGTGCTCCATGAGTTCCCGTTCTGTCTTGTCCTCGGTCCAATCCTGAATGGCATACTCTACCGCAATATAGGCAACAGCCGTTATCAGGCGTGCCTCTTTTATATCCGTCACTGGGCGGAGTTCGTGCAGATCCCGGGCAGTGGCAGAGATGTCCTCTTCTGTTTGATGAAGATATGCAGCATACAGGGCTGGGTTTTGCCGAATAAAACGGGGAAATGAACGGATTATACTGCAATTGATCCGGTACTGTTCAAATACCTGCCTGATGGCATGACAAAGATTTTTCTGGGACGAGCGCTCCTGCACAAACTCATTTTTCAATGTCTCCAGCAAAAGTCGCGCATCCCACTTATCTGGACAAGGACAACGTCTTCCTTATTGGAGAAATAGCGAAAAAAGGTGCGGCGAGAAGTGTCGACTGCCTGGGCAATTTCGTCAATGGTGGTCTGCTCGTAGCCCTTTTAGTCAAAGAGTTGAATAGCTACATCAAACAGAGTCCTTCTTACCAATCCCCGCTGCTGTTCACGCAATGTTTTTTGGGAGTAGGTGTTGTCGCTGTCATATTGTCACTGTCATATCGTGTTCAATTCTAGTGGAAAATTTAAAAATCGCCACGCCGCGCCTTGACGGTGCCATGGGGGATTGGTATCAGTGTGTCACTGAGTGACACAGCTAACCCGAGTGCTTTCTTGCCTGGGCAATGTAAACGATGGCCTGTCAAAACACTGCAACAACAATGCTGGTGTGCGCCTTGGCTGTATTTGTAGCTGGCTGCGTTGCTGTGCCTGCTCCGTATAAAAAATCAGAGGCACCAGTGCCTCGTCACTTTGCCCGGGCAGACGTGGATCCTGCCAAAGCCCCGGATGCGTACCGCGGCGCAGCCAACTGGCGCGCCTATTTTCTCGATCCTGATTTGCTGCAGGTGCTTGAGCTGGCCCTGGCCCACAATCGGGATATGCAGAGCGCGATTTTGCGGGTGGCCGAAGCCCGGGCGCAGTACGGCATCCGGCGTGCGGATCGCTTTCCCGCCATTGACGGGCAGGGCGACAGCATCCGCAGCCGCACACCCAGGGATCTGTCGCCAACCGGCAGGGCCGAAACAAGCTCTGTTTATCAAATGAGCGTGGGCCTGGCCAGTTGGGAGCTGGATTTTTGGGGGCGTATCCGCAGCCTGGAAGCAGCCGCCCTGGAACAGTATTTGGCAAGCGAGGCAGCGCAAAGGGCCTTTACCGTGGGTCTGGTGGCAGAAGTTACCAACACCTGGCTGATCCAGCGCGAATATGACCGCAGAATTGAGCTGGCCAAGCAGTCCATCGCCACACGGGAAGAATCGCAGCGTATTTTCAAGCGGCGCTACCAGCTTGGCGCCGGCACCAGGCTTGAACTCACCCAGGTAAAGGCACTTCTGGCGCAGGCAAGAACCTTGGCCGTGCAACTGGAACAGGCGCGGGAAGCCAATGGTCATTACCTGGCGTTTTTGGCAGGCACTTCGGTAGACAGTACCCCGCGCAGCAATGTGCTCGACGGGAAAGCGGTATTGTCGCCCATAGGCCCGGGACTGCCTTCTGATTTACTGGTGCAGCGTCCGGATATTGTGTCGGCAGAGCACCGACTGGCCGCTGCCCATGCCGATATTCATGCGGCTCGAGCCGCCTTTTTTCCACGCATCAGCCTGACCGGCAGCCTGGGCCTGGCCAGCAACGAGCTGGAAAATCTATTTGAAGCAGCAAACCGCGCCTGGACCTTCATGCCTGTCATTTCAGTGCCCATTTTTAACGCGGGCCGCCTGCGCGCCAATCTCGATCTCGCTGCAATCCGACGAGACATGGCCGTGGCAGAATATGAACGGACCATTCAACAAGCCTTCCGCGAAGTGTCTGATGCGCTCAGCGCCCGCCACTGGCTGGTGCAGCAGCTCGATATCCAGCAACAAGGCCTGGCCACCCAACGGGAACGCACCCGTCTTGCCCAGCTCCGTTATGATAACGGCACCACCTCGTACCTGGATGTGCTCGATGCCCAGCGAGAGCTGCTCCAGGCTGAACAGGATACGGTGCAGACCCAGCGCTACCTGCTGACCAGCCAGGTCAATCTTTTTGCCGCCCTTGGCGGCGGATCTTTGGGACAGGATGCGTCAATGTCTGTTTTTCCACAAGCCAGAAAATAACAGGAAAAAATCAAACTTGATGTTCACTGGAACATGCACGCATTCAGGAAGGGATGGCTATGCAGGGCATAAAAGGGAGCAAGTGGCTCATCATTTTGATCATCGCGACCCTGGCTGCAGGCGCCGGATATTATGCCCGGCAACAGATGCAGCCCCAGGGCCCGGGCCCGGGCTTTGTCAGTGGCAACGGCCGCATAGAGGCAACGGAAATCAATATCTCCTCCAGGTACGGCGGCCGCATCGATGAGATCCTGGTGCGCGAGGGGGATTTTGTGCAGGCAGGCGCGCCCCTGGTGCGGATGCAGATCGATACGCTGACAGCCCAGCAGGCCGAGGCTGTGGCACAAAAACAGCAGGCCGTAACCGAGGTGGCCAATGCAAGGGCGCAGGTGGCCATGCGTAAAAGTACGGTGGCTGCGGCCAGGGCCAATGTCACCCGCATGCAGAGCGAACTACAGGCGGCACAGCGCAAACTGGCCAGAACAAGGACCCTGTCCAAAGAGGGCGCAGCCTCCATGCAGGAGCTCGATGATGACCAGGCGCGGGCGGCAGGGGCCAGGGCTCAGGTGGATGCTGCCCAGGCCCAGGTGGTGGCAGAGGAAGCGGCTGTCAGGGCGGCAGAGGCGCAGATTGCCGGGGCCGAGGCCAGGGTTGAGGCCGTGGCTGCCACCATCACCCGCATCGAAGCAGAAATTGCCGACAGCACCCTGGTTTCGCCGCAGGATGCCCGCGTGCAGTACCGCATTGCCCAGCCCGGCGAGGTTGTGGCCGCGGGTGCGCCGGTTTTGAATCTGATTGATCTCAATGATGTGTACATGAGCTTTTTTGTGCCCTCAACCTCTGCCGGCAGGGTGGCGCTGGGCAGCGAGGTGCGCATTATCCTCGATACAGCGCCCGATTATGCCGTGCCGGCCAAGGTCTCCTTTGTGGCCAGTAGCGCCCAATTCACTCCGAAAACCGTGGAAACCGCCAGCGAACGGCAAAAACTCATGTTCCGGGTGCGGGCTCAGGTGGCGCCGGCATGGCTGGGGCAGTACACGGAGCAGATTAAAACCGGGGTGCCCGGCATTGCCTGGATCCAACTCGACCCCCAGGCCCCATGGCCGGAAAAACTGCCGCTCACGGTGCAGTGATGACCACCCCGCAGGCAGTGGTGCACATTGCAGCTCTGAGCCAGCGTTACGGCAAAACCCTGGCCTTGGATCGCCTTGATCTCAGCATACCCAAAGGCTGCATGGCCGGGCTTATCGGCCCGGACGGGGTGGGGAAATCCAGCTTGCTTGCCCTGGTGGCCGGGGCACGGGTGATTCAGGAGGGCAAAATCGCCGTGCTTGGCGGCGACATGGCCAATAAACGGCACCGCAACCGCATCTGCCCGGATATTGCCTACATGCCCCAGGGTTTGGGAAAAAATCTTTACCCCACCCTGTCGGTGGAGGAAAACCTGCAGTTCTTTGCCAGGCTCTTTGGCCACAGCGCTCCGGAGCGTCGCAGGCGCATCGATGAACTCACTACCGCCACCGGCATGTATCCTTTTCTCAATCGGCCGGCCGGCAAACTTTCCGGTGGCATGAAGCAGAAACTGGGCCTCTGTTGTGCGCTCATCCACGATCCGAAGCTGCTGATTCTGGATGAACCCACTACCGGGGTAGATCCCTTGGCACGACGCCAGTTCTGGGATCTCATCGACAGTATCCGCAGCAGCAGTACCGAGATGAGTGTGATTGTGGCCACCGCCTACATGGATGAGGCCAGCCGTTTTGACTGGCTGGTGGCCATGGAAGGCGGCAGGGTGCTGGCCACGGGCGCACCGCAGGAATTACTGGAGCACACCAAGACCAGCTCCCTGGAAGCGGCCTTTATCCAGCTTTTGCCCGAGGAAAAACGGCAGGGGCATACAGAGCTGGCCATTACGCCCCTGCCAAAGGAGGCAGGTGAAATCGCCATTGAAGCGGAACAGCTCACCAAACGCTTTGGCACCTTTACTGCGGTGGATCAGGTCAGTTTCCGCATCCGGCACGGGGAAATTTTCGGCTTTCTCGGCTCCAACGGCTGCGGTAAAACCACCACCATGAAGATGCTCACCGGGCTGTTGCCGGCCAGCGGGGGGACGGCTAAACTCTTTGGTACAACCGTCAACCCCAAAGACATGTCGGTACGCAAGCGGGTGGGCTATATGTCCCAATCTTTTTCCCTGTATACGGAGTTGAGCGTGCGCCAGAACCTGGTGCTGCACGCACGCCTCTTCCACCTGCCAGAGGCGGATATCCCGGAACGGGTGTGCAGGGTGGCCGAGCGCTTTGGCCTTAAAAAAGTGCTGGATGAGCTGCCCAATTCCCTGCCCATGGGGATGCGCCAACGCCTCTCCTTAGCGGTTGCCCTGGTGCACAGCCCTGAGCTGCTCATTCTTGATGAGCCGACCTCGGGCGTGGACCCGGTGGCCCGAGACAGCTTCTGGCAGCTGCTGATCGAACTTTCCCGCACAGACCGGGTGACCATTTTTATCTCCACCCACTTCATGAACGAGGCGGAACGCTGCGACCGCATATCGTTTATGCATGCGGGCAAGGTGCTCACCAGCGACACGCCTGCGCATATCGTGGCACAACGCGGGGTAGACAGCCTGGAACAGGCCTTTATCGCCTATCTGGAAGAGGCGGCAGAAAGCGGGCAAAACAAGGTACCTGAAACCACGGCTGTCAAAAACGCAATCGGCAAAATCGGCAACACTGGCAGCAGTCAGGAGGCGCATATAAAAGAGCAGACCTCACCGCAGCACAGAGTGTTCAGCTGGACCCGCCTGTTGAGCTATACCATGCGGGAAAGCCTGGAAATACGGCGGGATCCGGTACGGGCCGTGATGGCCCTGGCCGGCAGCCTGATCCTCATGGCAGTGATCGGCCTGGGCATTACCATGGATGTGGAAGACCTGCGCTTTGCCGTGCTCGACCGGGATCAAAGCGGGCTGAGTAACAGCTACACCCTGGATATTTCGGGATCGCGCTACTTTATCGAAAGGGCTCCCATTATGGATTATGCCGAGCTTGACCAGCGCATGCGCAGCGGGGAGCTGTCTTTGGCCATTGAAATTCCGCCTGGTTTTGCACGGGATCTGCAAAGGGGTGTTCCGGTTCAAATCGGCGTCTGGATCGACGGCGCCAATACTCAGCGGGCGGAAACCATCCAGGGCTATGTCCAGGGGCTGCACCAAAGCTGGCTGGCGCAGCAGAGCCGGCATACCCTTGGTTCCACCCCTGTACCGGCAGCCAAGGTGGAAACCCGTTTCCGCTATAATCCGGATGTGAAAAGTCTGCCTGCCATGATTCCAGCAGTTATTCCGCTGATGCTGCTCATGTTTCCGGCCATGCTCACCTCGCTTGCAGTGGTGCGGGAAAAGGAAATGGGCTCCATCATGAATCTCTATGTTACCCCGGTGAGCAGGGTGGAATTCCTTGTCGGCAAGCAGATTCCCTACATTGTCATGGCCATGGGCAACTTCTTTCTCATGATTTTTTTGACTGTCACTGTCTTCAAGGTATCCATTACCGGCAGCTTTCTTGCCCTGACGGTCGCGGCCCTGCTGTTCATTATCTTTGCCACAGGCTTTGGTCTCTTCACCTCGGTTTTCACCAGCTCACAGGTGGCAGCCATCTTCATTACCATGCTGGCCACCCTGCTGCCCTCCGTCAACTATGCCGGCCTGATCACTCCGGTCTCGTCGCTGGAGGGCATGGGCCGGTTCATCGGTGAAACGTTCCCGACCACGCACATGCTCCTCATCAGCCGGGGCGTGTTCAGCAAGGCCCTGGGGTTTGCAGACTTACACAACACCTTCCTGCCGCTTGTGCTCGTCATACCAGTGATTCTCGTGTTGTCTATCGTCCTTCTCAAAAAACAGGACTCCTGAGATGGGTCGCTTCACCAATGTGTACCGGCTCGGCATCAAGGAGTTGTGGGCCCTGGCCCGCGACCCCATGCTCCTGGTGCTTATTGTTTATTCGTTTACGCTCGCCATTTATACAGCAGCCACAGCTGCCCCGGAAACCCTGCACAAGGTGCCCATAGCCATTGTGGATGAAGACGATTCCACCCTGTCGCGCCGCATCAGCTCGGCATTCTTACCGCCGCATTTTTTCAAGCCCAGCACGATCACGCTGCCAGCAATGGATCCGGGCATGGATTCGGGTATCTACACCTTTGTGATCAATATTCCGCCTGAGTTTCAGGCAGATGTGATAGCGGGCCGCAGCCCCGCCATTCAGCTCAATGTGGATGCCACCCGCATGAGCCAGGCATTCACCGGCAGCGGCTCCATTCAGCAGATTATCATGGGTGAGGTTGCGGAATTCGTTCAGGGGTACAGGGGGATGGCTGCGCCGCCTGTCACCGTGGAACAAAGGATGCGGTTCAATCCCACCCTTGCGCCCTCATGGATGACCAGCGTGATGGAAATCAACAGCATGATCACCATGCTTTCGGTCATCCTTACCGGTGCAGCCTTAATTCGCGAGCGCGAGCACGGCACCATCGAGCATCTCTTGGTGATGCCGGTTACGCCGGCGGAAATCATGCTCTCCAAGGTGTGGTCCATGGCCCTGGTGGTGCTCCTTGCCTCGGCCTTTTCCATTGCCGTTGTGGTGCAGGGCTGGCTGAAGATTCCTGTGGCAGGTTCTGTGGGCCTGTTTTTGCTGATGGTTGGTCTGCATCTTTTTTCCACCACTTCGCTGGGCATTTTTCTGGCCACCCTGTCCCGCAGCATGCCCCAGTTTGGACTGTTGATAATCCTGGTTATCATGCCGCTGCAAATGCTCTCCGGCGGGACCACACCCATGGAAAACATGCCCAAATTGATTCAAAATATCATGTTTTTTGCGCCCACCACCCATTTTGTTGCTGCCAGCCAATCGATCCTGTACAGGGGCGCAGGGCTTGAGGTTGTCTGGAAAGATATGGCAGCGATCATTGTTATTGGCCTGGTGTTCTATTCCATCTCGCTGGCACGCTTCAGAAAAACCCTGAGCCAGATGGGCTGAGGCACTGGGCATAAAGTAGAAGTATGGGAGAGAAGTGGGTCGTGGAATTTAAAGTTGCGCACAAAAAATAAAAAAAGCGTCCCTCCCCAGGGGAAAGGACGCTTTTTTTGCCAGCCAAGGATTATGGCTCATAGGGATTCAGGATATATTGGGAGATCAAATGGCGGATTCGACCGTCTCCCCGGCCAAAAACGCCTTGGTGCTCTTTGCCACTGTGTGTCCCAACTCAACACATTCACGAAGCTGGGGATGATCCGGCACATAGGGTACCCGCAGTCCAGGATGGCAGATGGTCATCTTCAGGTCCTTCAAGATATCGTTCATCAGCTTGACCGCCTCCCCTGACCAACCATAGGAGCCGAAGCAGGCAGCAATTTTTTTGGTAGGCCGCAATCCCTTCATGTAGTAGAGGTAGTCGGCCATGCGTGGCAGCATGCCGTTGTTCAGGGTTGGGCAGCCAAAAACCAGAGCACTGGCCTCCAAAGCAGCGGCCATCACATCGCTGCGGTGGTTCACGCTCAGATCGAACATGGTATATTCCAGGCCCTCCTCGTGCAGGCCTTCGGCCACAGCCTTGGCCATTTTCATGGTGGAATTCCACATGGTGTCGTAGATCACCAGGGCACGACCATTGGTTTCATAGTTGCACCAGCGGTGGTAATCACGGATGATTCTCATGGGATCTTTGCGCCAAATAACGCCGTGATCCGGAGCAATCATCTTGATGGGCAGCTGCATCTCTTCCACCTGGGCCAACAGCTTCTTCACCTGGGGTGAATACAGGGTAATAATGTTGGCATAGTATTTGGTGGTTTCATAGGTCAGGATGCCAGGATCCACTTCGTCGTCAAAGCGCTCACTGGTAGCCCAGTGTTCGCCAAAGGCATCATTGCTGAAAAGGAGCTCGTCTTCCTTGACGTAGCAGAACATGGAATCCGGCCAATGGAGCATGCGGGTTTCAATGAAGCTGAGGGTGCGTTTGCCGATGCTGATTTCATCGCCAGTGCCCACGACATGGAAGGGCCAGGTATCGTTATGAAAATGCTGCAACAGAGCTTTATGGCCCATTTTCGAGCAGATAACCTTCTCGGGCTGCACCTCTTCAATCAACCCGGGCAAACCGCCACTGTGGTCCATCTCCACATGATTGACAACAATGTAGTCGATTTTTTGCGGATCAATGATGTTGCGGATGCGGTGCATCATCTCGCCACGGTACACTTCCTTGACCGCATCGATCAGGGTGATTTTCTCGTCAATGATGAGGTAGGCATTGTAGGTAGTGCCCCGGTTCGTGGAATAGCCGTGGAAATCCCGGGTGAGCCAATCAATGGCGCCAACCCAGTAGATTCCTTTGCTTAGCTCTGTCTTCTTCATAGACGCTTATCTCCTTGATAGTAATCAATTTTTAAAAAGTGAGGATGCCATATCCCTGTTCCATATATTCCCGCATGGAAGGATGGCCAGCCAATCCTTCCAGCAGGGGAATCTGTTCCTTATCAACCGCGTCAAGTTGCATCATCTTGCTGGTGCAGGCCTTGCAAGCGCCAACAATCAAGCCCTTGTTCTTGGCCTTGGTGTAAAGTGGATGCAAAAAATGACCGGGATCAGCCATAATGGGAACAAGCCGTACCGACTCGCCTTCGAGGATGATTTTGCCCTCCATTCCTTGTTCGGCCATATCCAAGGCATTAAGTAAAACATGTATAAAGCAGAGCGGGTTGTCGCGAAAGGTAAAAAAGATAATTTTTTTCATCATGCCTCCCAATGGCTTGGATGTGTGTCAGGCAACAAGGCCTATTTTCCCTTCTCAAAATACACTTTACGCAGGGACTCACCCCTATCCCCCAGGCTGTGCAGCAGGGCTTCGATTTTTTCCATTGCAAGCGGAGAGGGTTTGGCGCGACCGTTTTCCCAGCGGTTGATGGTGGGAAAGGTCACTCCGAGCTTGGCCGCGAATTTTTCCTGAGTCAGACCGGTCTGTTCCCGGAGTTCACGGACCAGCCTTGCCACAGTGTATTGCTCGTCCAACGGCTCACTCCTTGATGTGTCTGCTGATTTTGAAAGCATTTTTTACATTTTTTATATTGTACGACTTATCACTTGATATAGCATCAGTATGCCATCAACGGGGTGCACATGTCAAGTCTGCCTCGTTTTATTTGCCTTTCCTACGACCGCCGCAGGAACCACGTGGAAAACATATTTTCCTTTTCAGCCCTGCCTCTTCATGGTTAGGTGCATGAAAGGCCAGCCCGTGTGAGGCAGACACTTCCTGGACGCTCACATCCCCCGGTATTCTTTTCCTCTTCCCTTGATGAGCCATGTCCTTTGCCCGATGCTTTATAGCTTTCTTGTTCATTATCCTCACCGCGCATCTGTCATCTGGTGCCATGCCTGCCGCAGCAGGCGCAAAGAGCTCTTCCCTGAATCCAGAAACACCGACTCCCCTTCGTTTCACTGTGCAGGGCAGCCAGATCATTGATCAAAAAAATCCGGACTCCCCGGTGTTTTTCCGCGGTATGGGTTATTCTCCCTTTCTCATTGGGGAAACACCGCTCACTGGTGCAGATCCCAAGGATGACGGCCGCTTTGCCGTGCACCTGCCCATGATGCGGGAGATGGGCATCAACTACCTGCATGTCTTTCCGCGCCGCATGCCAGCGGGATTTTTCGCGGCCCTGGACCAGGAAGACCTGGTTTATGGTCAGGATATCTGGCTCTTCCCCTATGAGCCCGATTTCCTGGACCCTGGATACCAGGCCCGGCAACTGGAGGTCATCAAGGAAGTGATCGACCACACCTACAGTGTGGGTCGGCCAGACAGGCTGGTGCTCTTTTCCATCGGCGACGAACTGCAGGCCGCCTCGGTCACCAGCACCAATGCCGCCCATCCGGAGGTGACGGAATATGTGGGCAAACACGTAGTGGTACGCAACCGCACTGCCTCGGAGGTGGCCATGGCCAAGCTGGTGGATGAAGCCATGGACTACGAGCTGAGCCGCTATGGCCAGCGCCATCTCTACTGCCACACCAGCTGGACCCATATCGGCCCCATCAGTGACCGGCCAGATCTGGAGGTCCGACCGGAAGACGCCCTGGTACCGGACATGGGCGATCTGATCTGCCTGAACATCTACACCTATGCCAATGCAGTGCGTACTTCAGGCCCGGGCCGTGCCACTGGCAGCAGCTACCAGGGCTATCTGGAACAACTGGCCTGGGAACACCACAAACCCATCTTCATCACCCAGGTGGGACTTTCCACCTCGCCGGTGGCCCCCAAACCATGGGTGCCCGGTTTTGGCGGCCACAGTGCCGAAGCCATGGCTGCTGTCTTTGTCAGCATTTGGCAGGATCTGCGCAGTGCCCAGGGCCGGGAACGCTTTTGCGGTCTGGCTTTTTTCGAGTGGCAGGACGAATGGTGGAAGAGCGGGGAAACACCGGATGACGCCGACCACCACGAAGAGGACGACCCTGAAGAGTGGTTTGGCATCTATGAACTGGGGCCAGACAATCGCCTCATCCCCAAGGGCAAGGTGCCAGAGACCCTGCGCTGGCTCTTCATGCAACCGTGAACCGGCAGGACAGGAAATTTGCTATGCAAGAAAATCGAACTGGATCAGGCGCCCTGGACCTGAGCCATCAACAAGCACGACAGGTCAGCCTGGAACTGCCTGACTGGGCCTGGGAGGAAATGGCGGCCCTGCCCAGCCAACTGGCTACACCAGAGGAGCGCATGGCCGCTGTTCTTCATTTTGCCCGCCTCAACACGCTACATGCCACAGGCGGTCCCTTTGCTGCGGGCATATTTACTCGCGATTCCGGCATCTTGATTGTCTTGGCCGTCAATCGGGTGGTACCGCTGACCTGCTCCTGCGCCCACGCAGAGGTCATGGCCATCTCACTTGCCCAAAAGCGGCTGGGGTGTTTTGATTTGGGGGCAGCTGGGCTGCCAGCCCATGAACTGGTGGTGAACTGGATGCCCTGCGCCATGTGCTTTGGTGCGCTCCTCTGGTCGGGCATCCGCTCCCTGGTGGTGGCTGGTTTTGGTCCGGAAATGGAGGCCATTACCGGTTTTGACGAAGGGCCGCTTCCCCTGGATTGGCAGCAGGAGCTGGCTAGGCGCGGCATTGCCTTCAGGGGCGATGTACTGCGCGCAGAGTCTTTGGCAGCTTTCCGCGAATTTGCTGCCAGTGGCGCGCCGGTCTACAATGCCCGCCAAGGGATTTTGCCCTGAGCTGCAACGGATCGTTCAGCCCCTCTTCCGCCTGTCAGCGTTTTTTGAAGTAGTCCGGTTCGTTACCGGCCTTCCACTTGATGTTGCAGCCCATGCTGGGTTTCTGTTCTGGACTGATGGCCTCTCCTCGCAACAGGGCATCCAGTGCCCGTCGTAGATCTGCGCCAGTCACCGGAATGTGCTTGTTGGGCCGCGCGTCATCCAGCTGGCCACGATACACTAGCTTGTGCCCCCCATCGAAGAGATAGATATCCGGAGTGCAGGCTGCCCGGTAAGCCTTGGCCACTTCCTGGCTCTCGTCGTACAGATATGGAAAGGGGTAGCCGTGCCGCTTGGCCTCTTGCTGCATCTGTTCGGGGCTGTCGTCTGGATGGGTGCTGATGTCATTGGAGCTGATGGCCACCATGGCTATACCTTTGGGCATATATTCTCTGCCAAGGGCGCTCAGCTCGGATTGGATAAGTTTCACATAGGGGCAGTGATTACAGATAAAGAGGAGCAAAAGCCCCTTGGCCCCGGAGAAATCCTGCAGACCGACCGTCTTGCCTGTAACCGTGTCGGGCAGGGAAAAATCCGGAGCGCTGGTACCCAGTGCCAGTTGGGTTGATTCGGTAAGGGCCATGTACAACCTCCATTCAGCTATGGATGCAGGCAGGCAACCTGTTTGTTGGGTGCCCGCTGCATCGGGGAAGGGTGCTGCGCCAGCCAGAGCTTGCGCTGTGGGGCAGCCAGCGGTAATATGTGCCGGTCTTCGTACTGTACCCCCAATCTATTCCCCATGCCATTCTTTGTTCGTGAGCCGCCAACATGCGCAAAGGTCTTTTTGTCGGTCAGTGTAGTGTAGAACTTGTGTATTATCTGCCCAGCGCCCTACAGCCCGGGCAGCGCATGAAGGCCGAACGGCAGCTCGCCTTTGCCGGAGGAGCAGCCACCAACGCTGCCATTGCCTTTACAGCCTTTCCTGATAACACCAGCATCCTGGTGAGCGGCCTGGGAGAACATCCCTTAAGTGAAGTGGTGCGTTCCGACATAATGGAACATGCGGTTGAGCTCATTGATCTTGATTCCTTGCCCCATCACCCACCTTCGGTCGGTTCTGTTCTGGTCGACTTGAGCACCAATGAATACGGTGTGGCCTATTCCACCACCTATGCCCGTAAACTACGCTCCGTGGATTTGGGCGAGGCTCTTTTCCATGAAGTGGACATTGTGCTGGTGGATGGCTCCTATCTGCCCCAGGGAGTAGATGCTGCAACTACGGCGCGTCGCCGAGGCATTCCAGTGGTTTTGGATGGCGGCACCTGGAAGGAGGGGCTGGAAGAGCTGCTCCCGCTGGTGGATTTTCTGATCGCGTCCAACGAATTCCGTATACAGGACAGTGGTAGCAGCGAAGATGTATTTACAGCCGCGCAAGACTATGGCATTGGCCATGTGGCTATCACCCGCTCAGGTGCATCCATCCTTGCCCATGAAAACGGCAACATGCAGGAGATATCGGTTGATCAGGTCAAGGTACTCGACACCTTGGGAGCCGGAGATATTTTCCACGGTGTTTTCTGTCATCATATTCTTGAGCAGGATTTCCTCACTTCCCTGCGCCTGGCTGCTGAAATTGCCACCATGTCCTGCACCTCGCTGGGGCCGCGCACCTGGATTGAGCAGCTAAAACACATCTGAGCAGCTCCACCTCCGCAATCATCGGCGCCGATAAGGAATCCGACAGTAGTCAATGCCTCGCTGCACCTGTATGCCGTTTTTCTCCAGGAACATGGCAATGGAGTTAATGGAAATATTGGCGTTGACCGATGGCCCCAGGTAGAGATGATCCAGCCTTGGTGGTTTACCATCCAGGCTGAGATTGAACTCGATATAGGGTACCAGCATATCATGGCCTTCCCGAAACAGGATCGGAAAGCTGTCATGGCCACTCACCACCGGTGAAACAATGCGCCACTCCTTCTCCTCCATAAAAGAGGGATGCTTCAACATGGCCGCGATACGCAGGATATCGGTCTCCAAACTGGTAAAAATATCCCGGTAAAGCGCCAGGCGTTCCTCGCTTTGTATCTCCCTGTCCTGGGTGCGTCTATGCGCCTCTGCCTCCAGGGAATCCAGCACCTGCTCGATGATCCGCCACTGTCGCCTGGGTTCGTAGATGCATTTGCCCATCAAAAAGTGCTGCTGTCTTGCGCATTCCAAAATAAAATCAGGGCAAAAGCCTAAACTCACCCCCTTGCCGGGCAGGCTGTAGCCGCGCCATTGGCTGAGCAGGTTACCATGGGAGCGGAAAGAGGCGGCAAAGAGCAGGTGGCCGCTGCTGATGCGGTGTTTGATCCAGTCCACAAACTGGGTGAGCAGCAAAGAGTTGGCCCGGCTGCTGTCCATGCGCTCCCGGCTCACCTCGGCAAAGAGATCGGCCGTATGGCGCAATTCGGCCGAGTCGTTCATATAGCGAATATCACTGGCCCAGAGGCAGCGTCCGCCAATGATCCCCAACAGGCCGCTGAAGGTAGTATAGTGATATAGTCCACCCCTTGGGGTATCAGCGTACAGTTCCCGGCTCAATCGCTCTATGTCTTCCACAGTATCCTCCCTTTTGTACCACAAGGGGCTATTGGCCAGGCCCTGCAGTTGTCAGCCAAATTATTATGGCCTTGTTTTTCATTGAGCTTCACAAAAGCCGTAGTATATTGAAAGTTTGGCTGCTGTTTGCAAGGGGCAGTGCAGCTTGCTTCTTTTTTTCTGTGGACGTATTCATGTACAGAAATTTTAAGATTGTTCCCAACATCATTTTCGGTCGTGGTTCTTTCAACCAGCTTGGTGATGTCCTCAAGGCCAAACGGCCAGCCAACGAATCGACCATGGTCTTTGTGCTGGACAGTGTCTTTACCAACACAGAGCTGGAAGCCAGGTTACCCCTGGAAAAAGGTGACCTGCTCATGCATGTCAATGTGGATGAAGAGCCCACAACCAACTATGTCGACGAATTGGTCGCCAAGGTGCGCGCCTCCACTCCCCGCCTGCCCGATGGCATCATCGGCATTGGCGGCGGCTCCACCATGGATCTGGCCAAAGCCATTTCCCTCTTGCTCACCAACCCGGGCTCTGCCACCGAGTACCAGGGCTGGGATCTCATCAAATATCCGGCAGTGTACCATGCGGCCGTGCCAACGCTCGCTGGTACAGGCGCGGAGATTTCCCGCACCACCGTACTCACCGGGCCGGATAAAAAGCTGGGCATCAACTCCGATTTCACCCTCTTTGACCAGATTCTGCTCGATCCGGAACTGCTGGTCGGAGTCCCCAAGGACCAGTGGTTCTACACTGGTATGGACTGCTACATCCATGATGTGGAGTCTTTGAACGGTACGTTCTTAAACGAGTTCAGCCGCGCCTACGGTGAAAAATCCATAGAGCTGTGCCGCCAGGTCTTTTTGGAAGACCATCCCGACAAAGACGACAAGCTGATGATGGCCTCCTACTTTGGTGGCATGAGCATCGCCTACTCGCAGGTAGGAGCCTGCCACGCCCTTTCCTATGGGCTGGCCTTTGTGTTGGGCACCCATCATGGTATTGGCTGTTGCATCGCCTTTGACTATCTGGAAGATATTTATCCCGAAGGCGTGCGGGAGTTCAGGGAAATGATGACCAAGCACGATATCAAGCTTCCCCGCAATATCACCAGGGACCTGGATGAGCAGGCCATGGAAACCATGACAAGCGTGGCCCTGAACCTGGCTCCCCTGTGGGAGAACTGCCTGGGCAAGGATTGGCAGAGCATCATGACCCGTCAGCGGGTGCGCGAACTGTACAACCGCATGTAGGGCGCTTCCCGACCTGCCAACCAACCAGACTTCTCATCGCTGCCACGATTGGCCCAGCAACTGTCCCTGCCCGGGGAAAGGCAGGGACAACTGTACGGCCCGCCGTGGCAGCGCGCTTTTGGATAACAGGTTGGAAACACTCAAACCCAGCAAACGTATACGGCGGCGACCTGCCTCTGTTGCCGCCACGAGTCGAGGCAACTGTGCCAAAAGGTCTGCTGCATCGGCAAAACCAGCCAGGTCGGTGCAGGAACGGGTAATGGTGGTGAAATCCTGGTAGCGCATCTTCAAGGTCAGGGTGCGACCGCACAGATCCTTGGTCGTCAAATCCGCCCCTAATTCAATGGCCAGTTCGGTCAACACAGCCTGCACCGCCTCCAGGGCGAGGATATCCCTTGCCAAAGTGGTCTCTGTACCCATGGATTTCCGCTCGCGATGGGCCAGCACTGGCCGCTGATCGACACCCCTGGCAATATCGTAAAAAAACTGGCCATGCTTACCAAAGAGCCGAATTAATTCTTCTACAGAAAAACGCAGCAAATCCGCACCGATGTGGACACCAATTGCCTGCATTTTGCGCTCGGTGGCCTTGCCCACGCCAAAAAATTTGCGTACCGGCAGGCCAGCGACAAACTCTGCCGCTGCCGCGGGCGGAATCACGGTTAGGCCGTCGGGCTTTTTTATGCCTGAAGCCACCTTGGCCAGAAACTTGTTGCAGGAAACACCGGCCGAGGCGGTCAGGCCGGTTTCCTTGAAAATACGGGCACGCAGCTGTTCGGCAATACGGGTTGCCGAACGCTCGCCCAAAAAGTTACGGCTCACATCCAAATACGCCTCATCCAGGGAGAGTGGCTCCACCAGTTGGGTACAGGAGCGGAAGATCGCCATGAGCCGAGCAGACATCTCCCGGTAACGCTGCATGCGGGGCCGCACGAACACGGCCTGTGGACACAGGCGTTTGGCCTGGGCACAGGGCATGGCCGAATGCACACCGTACACGCGGGCCGCATACGAGCAGGCCGCCACCACCCCACGGCTGCCTGGATCGCCGCCAACAATGAGGGGCAGGCCGCGCAACTGCGGATTGTCCAACTGCTCCACCGAAGCGTAGAAGGCGTCCATATCCACATGGATGATTTTACGGCACTCGCTCATGGCAGATCAACGAAATAGATGGCACAATCAGCACAGGCACATTGAGTTCGCATGATGCTTGTCTGATCGCTCGTGTACTGCTCGTTAAAGAGAATACTTCACAACGTCTTGCCGACTTGCGCGGGCACTGTATCGACACTATCCTGTACCTTAACCGGCAAGTATTTCTTGCAGGTTTGTTTTTTGTTCAACAAGCGGCACCCAACCGCAGCACAGCAGCAAACACATAAAATGTACCGCAAGGAGACAGAGCATGTCCAGCACCTTTGGCACCCTGTTCAAGGTGAGCACATTCGGCGAATCGCACTGCAAAGGAGTTGGCGTGGTTGTGGATGGCTGCCCAGCCGCCATGGAGTTGAGTGAGGCCGATATTCAGCCACAACTTTCCAGGCGACGGCCCGGCCAAAGCAGTCTTAGTACCCCCAGAAGCGAAGCGGATCAGGTGTGCATCTATTCGGGCACCGAGCTTGGCAAAACCCTGGGTACACCCATCATGCTGCTGGTGCACAATCGCGACCAGCGGCCGCAGGACTACGGCGAAATGAGCCGGATACCCCGGCCCTCCCATGCCGACTACAGCTACCAGATGAAATACGGTATCCGCGCCTCCAGTGGTGGTGGCCGCTCCAGTGCCCGCGAAACCATTGGCCGGGTGGCGGCCGGTGCCATTGCAGACAAGTGGCTGCGCAGCACCTTTGGCGTGGAAATTGTCGCCTGGGTGAGCGCCGTGGGCGAGATCAGTGCGCCTGACATTGACAGACACAGCATCAGCCGCGCGGAAGTGGATACCCATATTATCCGCTGTCCCCATGCAGCCACGGCTGCACGCATGCAGCAGTTGGTGGAAGAGGTGCTGGCTGCCAAGGATTCCACCGGTGGCATTGTCAGCTGTGTGTGCCGCAATGTGCCGCCAGGCCTGGGAGAACCGGTGTTCGACAAGCTGGAAGCCAAGTTGGCCCAGGCCATGCTGTCCTTGCCCGCGACCAAGGGTTTTGACATCGGTTCCGGCTTTGCCGGCACCAGTCTGCGCGGCAGCCAACACAATGACCCGTTCATCCCCAAGGACCAGGTTTTGGGCACCCGCAGCAACAACAGCGGTGGCGTGCAAGGGGGGATCAGCAACGGCGAAGACATCTATTTCCGGGTGGCCTTCAAACCGGTGGCCACCATTGGCCTGCCACAGGAAACCGTGGATTTCGATGGCAACAACACCATTTTGGAGGCCAAGGGCCGTCATGATCCCTGCGTGGTGCCCAGGGCCGTGCCCATTGTCGAATCCATGGCTGCCTTGGTGCTCATGGACCTGGTCCTGCGGCAACAGGCGCGCCACCCGCTCTGATGCCCTCCAACCCCCATCCAACTACGGAAAATACAGGAGAATGCAGATGATCACGCAAGCACAACACATGGTTTTGGCCTCCTTGTGTGCGGATTCCTTCGCATTGGGAGCGCACTGGTTCTATGATACCAAGGAAATTGATGAACAGATCAGCCACCTGGATGGTTTGCTCAAACCGCTGCCCGGTTCTGTGCATCCCGACAAGGAACAGGGCGATTTCACCCACTATGGCGATCAAACCCTGCTTTTGCTTGAATCCCTGGTGCAGCGCCAGGGATTCAAGGCCGAAGAATTTGCCCAAGACTGGCAACGCTTCATGCAGAGTTATAGTGGCTACAAAGACAAGGCCAGCAAGACTACCCTGGAAAACATGGCAAGCGGCCAGGCCCTCACAGAAGCAGGCTCCCGCTCCAATGATCTGGGTGGTGCGGCCCGCATCGCACCGCTCGTCTTCCTGTACCGAAATGACCGCACTGCCCTTGTGCAGGCGGCACTGGCCCAAACCGAGCTGACCCATAACAACCCCGCCACCCTGGCCGGGGCAGACCTGATCGCTCGCATTGCCTGGGAAGTTCTGCATGGCACTCGTCCTGCCGAAGCAGTTGTTGCCGAGGTGGACAAAGGGCTTAGTGATATCAGTCTGGACATGCGGGTGCGCGCAGCCCTGGACTCAGCCGACAAAGACAGCAGGGAAGTGATTAAGAGTTTCGGACAAAACTGCGCCATTGATTCAGCCCTGCCCGGAGCACTGCACCTGATCCTCAAATACGAAAACGACCTGCGCAACGCACTGATCGAAAACGTAATGGCTGGTGGCGATTCAGCTGCACGTGGCCTGGTGGTGGGCATGATTCTGGGAGCCCAGCGAGGTGGCCCTATGGTACCGCAGGAGTGGAGCACAGGGCTGCGGCAGTACGATCATATCCAGGAACAACTCACCGCCCTGGCAGCTGTGCAAGCGTAACGCGAAACAGGACACAGACCAAAACCCTTTGTTGCAAATCATTATCAAAAAGGACTTGACCTTCTGCCTTTTGTGCGGCATAATAGGCGGAGTAGAGTTCATAACAGCCACCGTATGTAGTCAAGGTGGTCACAGATAACGCCGGTCTTCCACAAGGAAGGCCGGCCTTGCATTGTACACTAAAGAAACAAGGAGCATACCATGGCAAAAAAACTGAAAGGAACCCAAACCGAAAAGAACATCTTAACCGCCTTCAGTGGTGAATCCCAGGCACGCAATCGCTACACCTACTTTGCCTCCCAGGCGAAAAAGGAAGGCTATGTACAGATTGCCAAGATTTTCGAAGAAACCGCCAACCAGGAGAAGGAACATGCCAAACGTCTGTTCAAACTGCTGGAGGGCGGCGAAGTAGAGATTTGTGGTTCATTTCCGGCAGGCGTTATCGGCACCACCTCCGAAAACCTGCAGGAGGCTGCCAATGGTGAGCACTACGAAACCAACACCATGTATCCGGAATTTGCCAAAACCGCAAAAGAAGAAGGTTTCGAGGATATTGCCGCTATTTTCCTCGCCATTGCCGTGGCAGAAAAGCAGCACGAAAAACGTTACCTGGCCTTAAAAGCAAATGTGGATAATAATAAAGTCTTTGCAAAGGATACCTCTGTAACCTGGCAATGTCAGAACTGCGGCTATCTGCACACTGGCAAGGAGGCTCTTAAGCGCTGTCCTGCCTGTGACCATGCCATCGATCACTTTGAACTGCTGGCCGAGAACTGGTAAGCAATTCAAGCTGGCCGCGTTCCTGCGGTAAACTGTACTCAGAAAGCATCTCCGCCAGGGGCGGAGATGCTTTTTTTTATGATCCCGCAAAATCTCCCGGCAAGAATGGACACGAAAATGTGCTGACTTTCTTGGCCCCTAGAGGTTAAATGCATGGATGTGGGCTTGTTACTTTGTTTCCTGTCATGAGGTGCACCATGTCTACCACATTCCCTCCACCAACTATCAAATCCAAGGCCTTGGAGGTCAATCTGCAGGAAACTGCAGGTGAAGTCCATATTGACCCCCGCTATGCGCCGCTCATAGAGATTGTTGGCCGGCAACAGGGGCTTGCCACCAAAATCGACAATCTGCTGCACGAGGTGAGTCATCCCTACCGCAACTGGAAGATGATCATCCCTGACCTGCGCTCCTATGTGCTCAAAAATATCAACCTGTACCGCGACCACGAGCTGGGGCCCGAAGCCTTTTCCCTCTTTGTGGACATCTTTTTTACTGCCCTGCTGGAATCTGCCAAAAACGAACAACTGACCGGACGTATCCTCGAAGCCCTATTGGCCTATGTGGACAAGCTGGTGCAGAACCTCACCGCCAAGACGCTGCCCCGCTATGAAAGCGTGCTCACCGCTTTTTTCAGCCGTGTGCAGGAACTGGACAATTTGGAACCGAGGCTGATGCTGTTGATTGTGCAGAGCCAGCACGCCCTGCGCAGGATGTGCACAAAGATCATGGGGTTGCGTCAGCAGCTACCCGAAGAAAACGACAGGCATAGCCAGGCTCTCAGGGAACTGGTGCACACCGTTCTCTTCCGCAACTACGAGTACTGGCTCTCGGAAGACGATCCCCAGCCCTGGTTCAACAAAAGCTGTGGCGATTACTGCTCAAACTGGCCAGGTCGTCCTCTGCTTGCTGCCATCTCCCACGAGCAGATTCGACACTATGTGGATGAGCTCAAACAACTGGCCGCGGAAGACAATCCGCGCCAGGCCCTGGAGCAGATGCTCAAACTGCCGGGGCACACGGATTTTGTTCGCATCTACCGAGAAATTCCAACACAGATGAGTGAAGGCCAGACCAGCGAAAAGGATGCCAAGTTCCTCGACAACTGGCGGCTGCTCTTCCTCTTCCGCATCATGGAGACCAAGGGGCTCTCCCTCATCCATGAGGAGACTCTGCGCGAAATCAACCGCTCGCTGGTACAGCTCATCCGGCGCCAGAGCTTTGAGCAGATCGAGCGTTTTTTCGTTACCACCTTCCAGCTGCTCAAGGCCAATGTGCGCCGTTATCCCCACACCTCGCTGCAGTGCATCCAAACCATTGGTAACGAGGTGTTCCAGCGTAACAACTCGCGCCTGGTCGAGGCTTTTTTGTGGGAGACTGTACGCTTTGGTTTTCAGTACGCCAATGTGCGCGGGGTGGATGAAGACTGGCAGCCCATTGCCAATCCGGCCCATCTCACCAATATCCGCGTATGGCTCAGCCTGATTCAGCAGGAGCCGAAATGGTGCTCCACCCTGTTCTCGGCGCTGATTATCAACCTGCGCCTCTCTGGCACCTGCGTGCGCGACACGGATCTTTTCCAGCGCGACATCACCGCCCTTTTAAACCATCCCATCAGCCCCATTTACAACCTGGCCAAGCAGTTCACCAAGCTGATGCCGGTGTTTTTTAACGAGATCGGTGCAGAGGGTGAGTTGCGCGACGTGTCCACAGAGCTGGACGAGGCCCACCATCGCAAGGATGTCCTCATTCACTTTTTGCGCAAGCAGGCGCATGTGGAGTCCAGCAACCTGATTGTCGGTTTCATCGAAAGTATTTTCAACTTCTGGCTCGACCAGGACCTGATACATCTGGAGCCTTACCTGCCAGAAGAGGTGCTTTCGCAAATCGATCCACAAGGCCCCTATGTGGCGGAGTTGCATATCCTTTGCCAGCGTATCAAAAAAGAGCGGCGCTTGAGCAAACTAAGCCATTTGCTCGCCTGGCCCGACGAAGAGCGCGACCACTATCTGGCGCTGCAGCAGGATATTTCCGAGGTGGAGCGCATGCGCTTTGCGCGCCTGGCCCGCATGTACAAGCTCTTGCATGTAAAGTACAACCTGTCGCTGCCAGAAATACAGGCCCAGCTGCGCCACGCCATCCTGAGTGGTTTTCCCGAACTGAAAGAGTTACTCATTGTACTGGAAACAGAAAACGATCCCTTCATCTGCCTGGAGGCCCTGCTCGATCAACTGGAGAATTTGAAGCAGGTGATTTTAAGTCCGCAGCAATTCGAGCCCACCGAGCAAATCTATCACAAACGCCACATTGCAGTGGATATCCCCTCGGTGTATGGCCGCTACAGCGAGCGCAAGTTCGATGCACTCGGCCTCACCTTCCGCCTGGAAACCCTGGCCAATGTCTACCTGGAACGCCTGTTCGATACGGTCAACCTCTCCTTCATCACCCAGGTCACCTTTCTCAGCATCCTGCGCTGCCTGCGTCTGTTTTCACGCGCCCTGCAGGTGGATGGCATTTCCAGCCGCCGCCTGGACACCTATATCAACATGTTGGATTCCTCCACCGGTATCAAGCGCTTCTCCTACACCCAGCAGCTGGACATCATGCGCGGCCTGTCAGAGGGGGTAAAAGACATTATTTATGCCTACTACACCAACATCCACCAAAACAACCTCTCCATCATTGTGCCGCAGATCGGGCAAAACAATCTGCTGCCCAAGTACCACAGCAGCTGGAACCCTAAAAATATGCCGGAAAACGTGCTGCGTATCTCGGAGATTTTCTTCCGCGACCTCATTGCCACCACCTTTGGCCTGCAGCACCTGGATAACTTCATCGGCAAGGTGATCCGCACCCTGGAGGCGCAACAGGATATGCTCGATCACAGCACGCTCGATCTGCTCATGACCTATAACCCAGACATGGCCATCAGCCCGCTTGATCAGATCAACCCCCACACCAACAACCTCATCCACCTGGGCAACAAAGGATTTAACCTGATGGTGCTGGTTGGTGACGAAAAACCGGTGCCACCGGCCTTTATCATCACCACCGAGGTCTTCCGCTGCCACCGGGCCCTGAACCGTTTCGACCGCGCCCGCGAAGACTTCATGCGCCGGGTACGCCGGGCCATTACCAGCCTGGAGGAACAAACCGGGCTGGTGTTCGGCTCGGCCGAGCGGCCGCTTTTGCTCTCGGTACGCTCCGGCTCAGCCATTTCCATGCCCGGCATCATGTCCACCATCCACAATGTCGGAGCCAACGAGGAACTGGTGGAAGAGTATGTGGCCCTGTATCCTGAGCACAAGTATTTTGCCTGGGACAACTTTCGCCGTTTTCTCCAGTCCTGGGGTATGTGCAACGGCATGGGCCGCGAGGATTTTCAGGAGCTGATGGATGCGCACAAACGACTCTACCAGGTGCGCTACAAACGGGAATTCAAGGCTGATGCCATGCGTGAGCTGGCCATGAAATACCTGCAGGCAGTGCGTACCCGCGGCTTTGCCATGCCAGACGATCCCTGGCTGCAACTCATCGGCGCAGTCGAATTGGTGTTGCAGTCCTGGACAACGCCCAAAGCCCAGGAATATCGCCACCTGATGCGAGTTTCCGACGACTGGGGCACTGCAGTGATCGTGCAGACCATGGTGTACGGCAACCTCAATGCAAACGCAGGCAGCGGCGTGCTCTTCACCGCCCATCCCTACCGCAAGGTGCGGCGGGTGGCCCTGTGGGGTGACTATGCCACCGGCGACCAGGGCGAGGATATTGTCTCCGGTCTGGTAACCAGTCATCCTGTTTCTGTGGAACAGGCCGACCTTGACGGTCGCGATGGAGACATGAGCCTGGAGCGGCGCTTTCCGAAAATCTACCAGCGTCTGCTGCAAATAAGCCGGGAACTGGTTTACGACAAGGAGTGGAACGCCCAGGAAATCGAATTCACCTTTGAGGGTCCGGAGGCAGAGCAGCTCTACCTGCTACAGACCCGCGACATGATCACCATCAAGAAGAAGGAACACCTCATGGTCTTTGTGGATTCCGACCTGGCACATCGGCACATCATCGCCAAGGGCATTGGTGTGTCTGGCTCGGCCATGTCGGGCAAGGCCGTGTTCAGCGAAGAGCATATCCGCGATCTGCGGCGGCGCATGCCCAAGGAACACCTCATCCTCATTCGGCAAGACACGGTACCCGAAGACATCCGCGAAATTTCCATGACCGATGGTCTGGTCACCTCGCGCGGCGGCCAAACCTCACACGCCTCGGTGGTGGCCACCCGCCTGGAAAAAACCTGCGTGGTGGGTTGCCGCGACATGCAGGTGTACGAGGCAGAGGGCTATGCGCAAATCGGCGAGAGCCGCATCCACTTTGGCGATCCCATCTCCATTGACGGCCGCCATGGTCTGCTCATCGAGGGCAATTATCCCTTGAACGAAGAGGTGCACATCCTGCCATTATAAGGTGCTAGATAGCACACATGATCTGCTTGACTTTTTGCCCGCAGAGAGCATGTTCTTTTTCACCCTTTTTGGACAACAGGGAAGGGGGTTCCCCTTTCCACAGGTGATGGATGGCATGCAGGAGGTGGGTCATGGGCAAAAAAGACAAGTGCTGCGAAAGCTACAAAAAGAAGGGAAAGATGTGTAGCGACTGCCCGTTGCGGGATGAAAAGAAGAAAAAGAAAGACAAAAAGAAGAAGAAAAAAGACAAGAAATAGGGGGGATGTGGTGAAGGAAGACCCAAAGATCCTGGCCGGCAAACTCCAACCCTGGCTTGCGCGGCTGCGCACAGGCAGGCCGCTGGTGCACTGCATCACCAACTATGTTACGGTCAACGATGTGGCCAATTTGCTTTTGGCCTGCGGTGCATCACCGGTCATGGCCGATGCCGAAGAAGAGGCAGCCGAGATGGCCGCCCTTGCCGGAGCACTGCTCATCAACTTGGGTACCCTCAATTCGCGCACAGTGAGGAGCATGCACCTCGCCGCAGCAAGCGCCAACAAGAAGGGCATTCCCATTGTACTCGACCCGGTGGGCGTGGGCGCAACCAGCTTTCGCACCAGCACGGCCCAGGCCCTGCTGCGCGAGCATCACATTGCCCTTATTCGCGGCAATATCTCCGAAATAAAGGCCCTGGCCTTACCATTAACCAACCAGGGCATGGGTGGCACCAAGGGCGTGGATGCCCAGGAAAGCGACCTGGCAGATGGCGTGCAGGGCCGCATACAGATTGCCCGTAAACTTGCCCGCAGCACAAGTAAAAACAGTAGCGGCAGCGGCACCATCGTAGTGATCAGCGGCGCGCAGGATGTACTTGCCGGCGCAGATGGCCCTGCCTTTGTGTGCAGCAACGGCTGCCCAGCCATGCAGGCAATGACCGGCAGCGGCTGCATGCTCAGCGCACTCTTGGCCGCCAATGCGGCAGTGGCCTATACTGCTGAAGACAACAAGGAGGACAACCTGCGCCATGCCGCCCTGGCTGGCCTTGCCGCCATGGGCATCTGCGGCGAACGCGCCAACACTCTTATAGAACAACAGCAGGCCGGCAACGCCTCCTTCCGCAGCCATTTGATCGATAGTATGTACAGATTGACTAGGCTGGAGGATGAGGTGAAGGTGGAGGTGGCGCAGGATTAGAGACATCGCGGAAACTTGTCTTTGGACTTTGTCTTAACACCAGGTTTTTTTACGCTGTGAGTCACAGGGTTGCGGCAGACATAAGCGTGCAGGAAGCACTAAAAAAAACAATATGTCAACATGATGAGACAAATAAAATCAGGGCTTAATCGACAATAAAGCTTGTGGAATGTGGTCAGGCCACGGCATGTTATTTTCTTAAAAAATTTCAGTAATGTCCGGTTAAGAGATTGCATGGAGACAATGGGCAAAAAAATAGCGTAACATATTAAAATAGCTTGACAAATCAATAAAGGGCCGATGCGGCCGTTTTCATAAGCATCCTTCTATTTCAAGGAGTTATGAAAATGAAACCG
>Ga0334886_1001170_pt1 | contig 32258 bp, 24 predicted proteins | sample GraSluR1_MG_9_FD_207232 | JGI IMG/M metagenome (GOLD analysis project Ga0334886, IMG submission 207232) | Sludge microbial communities from methane-producing bioreactor in Wageningen University, Netherlands - Granular Sludge_27_06-R1 | ecosystem: Engineered > Bioreactor > Anaerobic >... | reverse complement strand
TGTCCCATCCGTCGCCGCCCAGGAAGACCGCTTTGATGCCGAGTTCGCGCGCCTGGCGGGCAATCAGGGCGACATCCTTGTCGATCCAGGGAATAAGCAGCACGTCGGGCTCGGTGGTTCTGATCTTACTCAACTGGGCGCGATAGTCGTTGTCGCCGCCCCTGGCCTGCTCGGAAGCGACGATCTTTCCGCCGAGCTTCACGAACTCCTCCTCGAAGAAGGAGGCAAGGCCGAGCGAGTAGTCGGAGGCGATATCGGTAAGCACGGCGGCCTTATCGGCCTTTACGACATCGCGCGCGAGCGTCGCCAAAACGCGGCCCTGGAACGGATCGATGAAGCCGATGCGGAAGCTGTACTCCATCAGTTTTCCGGTTTCGTCGACGGTCACCCGAGGATTGGAGGCCGCGGTGGCGATAAGAGGAATCTTCCTCGACGTGGCCACCGGCGCCATGGGGATGTTGCAGCTCGAGAAGTTCGTCCCGACGACCGCGATCACGCCCGAATCGAAGAGCCTGGCAAGAGCGTTCAGAGAGTCTTCCGGCTTTCCCTTGCCGTCCATCCCGACGATCTCCAGCTTCTTACCGAGGACGCCGCCCTCCGCGTTCACCTTTTCGGCGGTCATCTTCATACCGTACAGACCCGCCTGTCCCCAGACGGCGGTATCGCCCGTCAGAGCGCCGACGTATCCGATCTTGATCACATCTTCCGAAGCCGCTCCCGGAAGAGCGGACACGAGGAGCAACAACGCCATGAGACCTGCGACAACCAAATTTTTCTTCATGACAACTTCCTCCTTAAAAATGATGATGGAACCAAACGATCGTTTTTCCCGGTCCGGATCGACCGGGAAAAGCAACTTCAAACGCAGGATTGCCGCCCTGAAGTCTCTTCATCCTGAAACGCTCCGTACTCCCCCTTTCCCGAAGAATCCCTTGAAGAACCGTCTCGGAATACGCCGCGGGCCTCTTCGGCCCTCGGAAAAAAAGAACACGGCCGGCCCTCAGAGAAGGGCCTCCGCCGTGTTCTTGTCCGTCACCAGAATGTTCAGCACCCCGCTCTTCAACGCTCCGCGTATCGCGCCCACTTTCGAGCGCCCTCCCGCGACCGCGACCACGGAGGGGATCTTTCGCAAATCTTCCAGGGTGACGGCCGTCATCGTCACATCCTGGAACGCGGGACAGCACGCTTCCCCGTCCTCGTTGTAGAAGTTCAGGCAGAGATCGCCGACTGCGCCGGATTCGGCAAGCGCGCTCCGCCACTCCGGATCGACATACCCCTGCTGGAACAGCGTCGCCGTCTCCCCGATCTCGCCGATACCCGCGAGCAGGATCGTACACCGCTTCGCCGCCTCGAAAACGCCGGAGATCTTCGGATCTTCGAGCAACCCCCGCTTGACGTGCGGACTGACCACGATGGACGGACAGAACAGCGCAAGAGGCTGCGTGCCGAAGCACTCGCCGAGCCGCCGCAGCAGTTCGAGGGCCTCCATATCCTCTCCTCCCATATTGAGGCATCCCGCAACCTGAACGACTTGAGGACCGGAAATGGTCGAAGGGTGAAAATCGGAGACCAGCGAGAGCAGCGTTCTTCCCCATGAAATACCAAGAATGTCGCGAGGAGATATCAGACGCTTCACGAGCTGCGCGCCCGCGCCTCCGAGCGTTCTGCTTACAGTCTGTTCCGAGGCGACCTCCACGATGCAGGCCTCCCCGAGTCCGTACTTTCGCTCCAGCGCCGACTCCAGCGCCGGACACCACGAGTAGGCTCCGTTGATGTATATCTGGACGACCCCGCTGCTTCTGGCCTCGGAAAGCATACGGCACACCTTCGACTTGGACAGGCCGAGAAGCGACGCGATCTCGGTCTGCGACCTGTCTTCGATATAGTGCATGTTGGCGATCTTCGCAAGCAGACGCTCGTGTTCAAACACCACTGCCGCACCCCTTTCTCATCCTGAAGGGAAAAACGATGGTCCAAATGAAATTTTTTGCAGCAATGAAATCTTTTTCAAGAGAAACGTTATCATATTTTTCAGACGCTGTCAACGAGTGTTTTTGATGCGCCATTTTCAGCTGTTATCCGAAGCGCTTCGGAAGATATGCTCGGAGGGAAAGAAAAATGCCGGAGGGAGCGCCTCCGGCATGCGATATCAAGAACTCTCCGCCCTCTTTTTGCGGCGGTTCGTTTTTCTATACGTCCTTGCGCCTCGTTGCGAGGGCAAAAAGAGGCAGAAGCAGCAGCAGCGCGAACGGCGTCGCCCCGAGCGAGCACCCGCCGCCTCCGCCGCCGCCTCCGGGCGAGTAGGGGGCGATCGTGAAGCTCATCTCCGTGCCCGGCACGAGCGTTCCGTAACTGTCGAACGCCTCGACTCTGACCGTCCACGGTTTGTTGAAGGTCGCCGGAACAGGAATGTCATGACGGAATTCGTAGATGGACGGTCTGGCGTTGATTCCGGTGCGCGTGAGCTCGACGCGCTTCGCATCGAAGGAGAACAGCTCCTGCGTGCCGTCGAGCAGCGTGTAGCGCACCGTCGCGATCCTGTTGTTGATCGTGTAGGTTCCGTCGTCGTTGGCGACCACGTCGTCGAGGGCGGGCTGGATAGGTTTCACCACGCCGAAGAGGCTGAGCAGCTGCTTCGGCTTCACCGCGACGCCGTCGGCCACGTTCCAGTCCACCGTTTTGTCGGCGAGTTCGGGGGAGTAGACGTAATCGGAGGGTTCGATTTCGCTCTGACCGTCGCCTCGAATCTCGGCGCGAACGAATACAAGCCGTCTCCCCTCGGGGAAGGGGACGATAATCCCCGCCTTCGAGGCCGTCTGGCCGTTGCCGGGGTTGTAGTTGAGCGCGACCTCTCCGCTGTCGTAGTGATACCAGATGACAGAATTGGACCCGAGCCTGCCCGCATAGGCCAGCCCGCCGAGTTCGACGGATTGCGTTGTCGATGTCCCGTGAATATTGTACACAACAGCTCTGATCGTGCCGTTCATGTACTCCAGCAGATCGTTCGGACGCCAGCGCCGCACGATCTCGTAGAAGAGCGTCCCCGGAATACCGCCGTGGGGAAGCTTCGAGGCATCCCAATAGCCGGGGAAGAGATCTGTATAGATGTGCGAGTTGTTCTTCTTCGCGAAGGCCGTTACATTCTCCATGTGCTTTTCGGGAGAGAAGCGGGAGATGACCTTGTCGGGCACGCTCCCGAACGTCAGGGGAACGCTGACGGTGGCCAACTCAGCGCCTGCTGCGCCGACAGCCGTCGCCTTGAGCGTGTACGAGCCCTCCTCCAGATCGCGCGTGTAGATGGCCGCGTAGTTGGTGTCGAAAGATTTCGTATGGCCGCCCTGAATGAGCGCGGCTGCATAGTGGCGGGTCACCACGGCCTTTATGGGCGCTTCGTAAAAAGAAGCGGTCCGAGCCGGGTCATACACGAGGTCGGGAGGCGGCGAAGCAAGAATGTCCAACGCGGCGCCCGGAGTCCATCCGTGCGGATAGCTGGTCATGATGGCGTTCAGCGGCGTCAAACCCGTACCGTCGTCCACAGTGCTCGTCACCGTGCGCAGCGGGGCGAGCACACCGTCGCGGTACAGCTCGAAACGGACGTTGAAGGGCTCCTGCTCGGGGTTTTTCCCCGCGCGGTCGATGGAGACGATCGCATAGAAGTCGCGTCCCGGGGCGAGGATACGAGAGTTCTCCGACGGAGCGGCCACGGAGAGCGTGACGGCCTCGGCGTCGGGAACTCCCAGCAGCAGAGAAACGCACAGGGGAAAAAGCAACATGAAGCGTCGCATGAAAACAACACACCCTTTCCAAGAATAATGAGAGTCACCGGAGGAAATCATACCATCAAGAGGGCGCTTCGTCTTCGTCTTTCGCACCGTCCTCGCCGGGACCTTCCGCCCGCGCTTCTTTTCCGGTATCATGGCGGGAGCGCCGCCGAAACAAAGGGCGCGGGGAGGCGAAGCCGCAAACCAAGCCGACGCGACGCTCTCCTTCGGATGCACGGAAAGGGAGAAGCGATGACATACAGATGCAATAAGAAAATCTGCACCCGCTGCGGCGCATGTTCCGGACTCGGCGTGATCGCCAAGCCGGTCCAAACGCTTACGTCGCCGCTTGGTTCCGGTGAAAAGGCGTCGTCCCGAGCGTTTTCGGCGGCGATCGACCTGGGGACGACCACGCTCGCGTGCTATCTTGCGGACGTTCCGAACGGGCGCATTCTCGCCGCGGCGTCGGCGCGGAATCCGCAGGCTTCCCGGGGGCCCGACGTCGTCTCAAGAATAGTCCGCGCCTCGGAGAGCCCCGAAGCTTTGCAGGAGCTTACGGACGTCGTACGGAATCACATCGGCGCGCTCGCGGCGAATCTCGCCGTGGACGCCGGTCTCGACGTGCGCAACTGCCGCGAGCTCGCCGTTGCAGGCAACAGCGTCATGGAGCTGCTCTTCCTGGGCATATCGCCGGAAACGCTGGGAAGCGCCCCGTTCGCGCTCCCGGCGCGAAGCTTCGTCGCCCGGAACGTGGGGGAACTCGAAATCCCGTTCCTGCCGCCGGAGACGCCGGTGCACATTTTCCCCCTGATCGACGGCTTCGTCGGCGGCGACACGACGTCGCTGCTCTACGAGATCACGGAAGCGGCCGTCCTCTCGGGAACTCAGGCGCTGACGAGGCTGATCATCGACTTCGGGACGAACGGGGAGATCGCGCTCATCTACGCGGGGAAGATCGTCGCCTGCTCCACCGCCGCAGGCCCCGCGTTCGAAGGCGCGAGCATCCGCCAAGGGATGCCCGCGCTCCCCGGCGCGGTCACTAGCATCGTCTCCGATGGAGGTGCGACCTACTGCCGCACGGTGAACAACGCGCCCGCCATCGGCCTCTGCGGCAGCGGACTTGTCGATGCCGTCGCGCTGCTTTTGCGAGAGGGCGTGCTCAACGAAGACGGAGCTATGAAGGCTCGGCCGGCGTCTCCCTTCGCCCGCCGCATTCATGGAGAGGGGGCGGAGCTGCGCTGCGTCCTCTGCGAATCGGAGGCCGGAGATGTGGCGCTCTACCAGAGCGATGTGCGGCAGTTCCAGCTTGCGAAGGGAGCCGTTCAGGCGGGGATCGAACTGCTGCTGTCGCACTGCGGCGTCGCCTGGGAGGAGATCGGCGAGTGCGTGCTTGCGGGCGCTTTCGGCAACGCCATCCGGCACGAATCGCTGCTGGAGACGGGCGTGCTGCGCGGCCTTCTCCGCGACAAAATACACTCCGCGGGAAACGGCGCGGGGATGGGCATCGTCCGCATGCTCAGCGCCGGAGAGAGCGGGCGCAGGCGGGTGCATCGCATAGCGAAGGCGACGGGGCATCTCCGCCTCGAGTCGACGCCGGAGTTCCAGTCCCGCTTCCTGGAGGCCATGCGCCTCGCGCCGCGCTCAAAGTAAAGTATACATAATTCAAACTGGCAAAAAAATAAATTTATGCTACACTGAATTCGCACCAATTCCCCATCTCAATGAATTAAAAAGATATACAAGTGCTCCAGAAATACTTTTTTGCGCCATGTTCATTGTTTTCCGCAAAGATCCTCTCCTACGAAAGAAGAAAGGATGATGAAAAATGCGTATTACACATAAGAGGCCGATTCAAAACACTTCGCGCTATGTCCTCCTAATAGTCCTCCTGGGCCTCGCAGCTCTGGTGTCGCTATCGCCCCTTTCCGCGGAGGCGGGAATAAGAGTGGTGTTGAAAAACAACTCCTACGAGGACATCACCGTCGCTATCAACTATCGCACGAGCAGCGGACGATGGATCACCCGCGGATGGTGGAGAATCGCCCCTGGAAGAACAGCCGAACCCGACGTCAACACGGACAACACCTACTTCTATTTCTACGCGGAAGGCGACAGCGGAGGAGTCTGGAACGGAGACTACGATTCGAACGGCATTACGAGGTGGGTTGTAAGCGACAAGTTCAACCACTACGACGACTCCCCGAACCGCCCGAAAGGAAGGAACCTTCGTCAGGCCAGCTTCTTCATGTCGCAAGCTTCCAACAGCTATCTGATGCAGTCTTTCTCCGATTGAAGAACCCGAGACTCTTCAGTTGACTCCGACACAAGCGTTCGATGCCCCCGCGCTGTCCGCGACGCCTTTGCGCCCGACAGCGCGGGTTTTTTTGCGTGCTACCTGTAGCCGACCGGTTCCACCCCTTCGGAACGGATCAGAGCTTCCAAAGAGGCGACCCGTTCCTTCGAGGGGGTCTCGAAATCCGTCCAGAACGACTCCATGCCGAGCATCCTGTACTTCGTCCGCCCGAAATCGTGGTACGGGAGCAGCTCGATCTTCGGCCGACGAAAGTGTTCGCGGACGAAGCGCGCCGTTTTGGCGATGTTCTCCTCGTCGTCGTTCACGCCGGAAAGCAACGGCACGCGGACAACGGTATCCACACCGACTTCTCCAAGCCGTTTCAGATTCGAGAGAATCCGCTCGTTGCCGATTCCGGTCAGACGTCCGTGGACGCCGCCGTCCATGTGCTTGATGTCGGCGAAGACGAAATCGAGCCGCCCGACGATGTCGGCGCACTCGTCCCAGTCGAAGTGGCAGGTCGTCTCGGCGGCCTGCGGGATTCCCCTGTCGGCGCAGGCCCGGACAAGCGCCCGGAGGTTCCCCGGAAAGAAGAACGGTTCCCCGCCCGACCAGGTGACTCCGCCCCCCGACTCACGAAAGAAAATCGTGTGCCGTGCAAGCTCCTTCATCACCTCGTCGACGGTGAGGAAACGCCCGAAGGTCTCCTCCTTCCCCCCCGGAAGACGCCCGCTCTTCGGCGTCGGCGTCCACGTCTCCGGGTTGCAGCACCATCGGCAGCGGAGAGGGCATCCGGAGAGAAATACCGTGCTCCGGATACCCTCTCCGTCGTTCACGGAGAAGTGCTGCATCTGCGAGACGCAGATCGTCTCCCCTTTCGTGAAGGGCTCAGAAGGAGGCATGTTCCGTCCTGGCGATGATCGCCTCCTGCATCTCGCGGGAGAGGTTCACGAACTGCGTGCTGTACCCCGCCACGCGCACCAGAAGGTCGCGGTACTCCTCGGGGCGCGCCTGCGCCGCGCGCAGCTCCTCGGTGGAAATGGTGTTGAACTGGACGTGGAAGGCCCCCAGCGAGAAGTAGGCGCGTATCATCGCCCCGAGGTTGCGCAGGCCTCTCGGCGTGGAGACGATCTCCTTGTTCAGCCGCAGGTTGAGCAGCGTCCCGCCGGTCTGGACGTCGTGGTTCACCTTGGCCGCGGAGCGCATGGCCGCAAGCGGGGTGGAGACGTCCGTCCCCGCGAAGGGGGAGACTCCCTCCGAGAGCGGCGCCCGCGCCCTCCTCCCGCAGGGAAGCGCGCCGATCACCTTGCCGGTGGGAACGTAGTTGGAGATTCCCATGAAGGCGGAATTGAAGGGCGAACCGAAGACATCTCTATGGCTTCTGGTCGTCCTGTAGTAGAAGTCGGAGATCTCCCGCGCCAGCGAATCGACCTCGTCGTCGTCGTTGCCGTACTTCGGCGCCGCGAGGGCGCGCTCCCGCAGGTCGTCGTATCCCTCCCAGTCGGCGTCGAGCGCGGCGCACAGCTCCTTCATGGTGCAGACCTTCTCGTCGAAGACCAGCTTCTTCACCGCGGCGAGGGAGTTGGCGACCACGCCGAGGCCGATGCCGGTGAGGACGGGGCCGACGTTGTACACCGCGCCCCCCTTCGAGAGGTCTTTCCCCTTCCGCATGCAGCCGTCCACGCAGGTCGAGAGGAAGGGCCTGGGGACCATCTCCATGTGCAGCTTCTGCGCCGTCAGAGTGCCGACGACGGCGTGCTCCACGAGATGGGCGAGCTGCCGGAGGAAGGCGTCCGCGACCTCGCGGAAGGAGGAGAACTCTTGCGGCGCTTTTTCGGGGAGGCCCATCGGCTCTCCGGTGAGGCGGCTCTTCCCTCGATTAAGGGCGTACTCCATGGCCGCGCCGAAGTTCACGTTCACGGCGGAGGTCCACTCCCCCGTCTTGCGGAAATGCGGGACCACGCAGCCGCAGTTGTTCCAGTCGCGGGCGTCTTCCGGTTCGTACCCGGCCTGGAGCAGCATCTGCGCGCCCGCATGGTCGTTGTGGATCGCGGGGAAGCCCATTCCCGTGGAGACGAGCTTCGAGACCGCCATCAGGAAGTCGTCCGGACAGTCCGAGGAGACGCGCACGCTCAAGCCGGGCTGATGCGTCTTCACTCCCTCCGTAGCCTTCAGGCAGATGTAGGAGAGCTCGTTCGTCCCGTCGCTTCCGTCCCGCTTCCGCCCGCCGACGGTGAGATTCTGGAACTGGTTGTACCCGGCGAAGTAGTTCGCCGTGTTGGAGGAGATCGTCCAGACCCACTCCGAGAATTTGATCCAGAGGCACTCCACAAGTTCGAGCGCCCGCTCCGGCGTCAAACGTCCCGCCTCGACGTCGGCCGCGTAGTACGGATACATGTACTGGTCGAACCGGCCCGGATTGAACGCCAGCGGGTTTTCGGAGAGGATAGCGCCGAGCTGGACGAACCAGACGAACTGGCAGGCTTCGGCGAACGTCCGCGGAGGCTCCGCGGGAACGCGGACGCAATTCCCGGCGATCTCCAGCAGCTCGCCGCGCCGCACGGGGTCGTTTTCAGCCTCGGCGAGCTTCAAGGCCTCCTCGGAGTAGCGCTCCGCAAGGCGCATGATCCCGTCGCAGGCGATGACGACGGACTGGTAGAAGTCGCGTTTCTCCAGATTCTCGAGCGAGTCGGGCTTCGTCGCGGCGAGATGCGCCGCCGCCTCGTCGCGGATTCTTCGGTAGCCTTTCGGAAAGAGCACGTCCTGGTAGTCGGGGGTCACTTCCCCCACCGCCTGCCGCCACTTCGAGTCGTTGTCCAGTATGCCCGTGTCCACGAGCAGGCGCGCCGTATCCTCCGGCAGGCGCTTCAGGAACGCCTCTTCGAGGGACCTCCCCTTCCAGTACGGCCAGATCGCCGTCCGAGCGAACTCCCGCTGCTCCGCGGACATTCTGTAGGGATCCTGCGGGCGCGTATCGAAGGAGTCCATCTCGCGGTCCACCCACGTCCACGAGAATTCCGGCGTAAGAATCGCGGAGCGGCGGAATTCGCCGGAAACGCCGACGATCAGCTCGCCGGGAAAGATGATCGTCGGGAGCTTCCCGCACGCCGCCGCGAAGGCCTTCGCGCGCCGCACCGGCGTCGCCTCCCCTTCGGTCTCCTTGTGGGATTCCGTCCATATCGCCGCCCGAAGGCAGCTCACGGACGGCGTGCCGTGCACGTACTCCTGCCGCGCGCTCTCGGTGCGTTCACTGCTGCTCATGAAACAACTCCCCTTTCAGACATTCTCCTCCGGATAGAGGATAACCATCGCCAGCGTCGCGCGCTCCCGCCCGGGATTGTGATAAGAGTGCGGCCTGTCCGCCCTGTACTTCATCGAGTCGCCGGCCTTCAGCCGCCGCTCCTCGCTCCCCGTCATGACGACGACCTCGCCTTCGAAGACATGGAGGTACTCCACCGTCCCCGCGATATGCGGCTCCGAGGAGGAGAAGGCACCGCCGTCCATCTCTATGGAGAGGAACTCGAAGCGATTCTTCCCATCGAAGGGGAAGATGGGGAAGACTCTGAACTTCCCGTTGTCTCCCAGTATCGCGGCAACCTGCTCCTTGGAGAAGGACTCCGCCTCCGGCTTGGGCGCGTCGGTCAGCTCGCTGAGAGGGATGCGCAATCCGTTGGCGATCTTCCAGACCGTCTGGAGCGTCGGACTCGACTCCTCGCGTTCCACCTGCCCCAGCATGCTCTTGCTCACGCCGGTGAGCGCCGAAACCCTGTCAAGGCTGAGCTTCCGCTCACCCCGCAGGCGCTTCAGATTCTCAGCGACGATCTTTTCGAGACTTTCCACCGGCCCTTCCTCCCGTTCAAACGTTCTTTATGTGCGTTATATTGCACAAAGGCGATGTTTTTGTCAAGCGTTTCTTCAGCGACCACGCTCCGCAGTCGAAAACAACTCTTCCTGCACACACGTGAGATGGCGGAAATCCATAACACAAAGATGATATTTCGTGCTACCATTGGATGCAGCTTCAAACACAATCTCATTGAAGGAGTGGATTCTTGTGTTTCGCAACAAAGTGCTGTTGTCGTTCTGCCTTCTGTTCTGCCTGCTCGCCGTCACCGCGTCTTCCGCGGAGACGACCGTGACCGACGTTCTCGGACGTTCCGTGACCGTCCCCGTCTCCCCCGAGCGGATCATCGGCTCCGGCTCCGGAGCGCTCCGGCTGATCGTCTACCTTCAGGCGCAGGACAGGGTGGTCGCTGTCGACTCCGCCGAACGGCGCGTCCCCGATCTCGCCGTCCTCGTCTCGGCGCGTCCCTACTCCATCGCAAACCCTCAGTTCCAGGACATGCCGGTCTTCGGCGAGTTCCGCGGGATGGACAACCCTGAACTGATCGCCGGACTCTCGCCGCAGCCGCAGGTGATCTTCAAAGTCTCTCCGCTCTCGGGGCCGCACCCCGATCAGCTTACGGCCAAAACCGGCATCCCGGTGGTGGGGCTTGAGTACGGCAATCTCACCGACAAGAAGGACGACTTCTACGCCACGCTCCGCACCATGGGGCAGATCCTCGGCAAGAGCGAACGGGCGGAGGAGATCGTCGCCTTCTTCGAGCGCCACCTCGCCGAACTCTCCCGCCGGACGACGGACATTCCCGACGACAAACGCCCCGAGTGCTACATCGGCGGCGTGGCCTCGCGCGGCGCGCACGGCTTCGTCTCCACGGAGCCGGGATACCCGCCCTTCCTTTACACGAACGCGAAAAACGTCGCGGCGCTCCCCGGCGAGAAGACGTCCGCCGTCGCTCAAGTTTCCAAGGAGAAGCTACTCGAATGGGATCCCGAAATCATCTTCGTCGACTTGAGCACCACGACCGCGGGCGAACAGGCCAACTCGCTCTACCAATTGAAGAACGACCCCGCGCTCTCCTCCCTCACCGCCGTGCGCGAAGGGAAAATATGGGGAGTGCTGCCCTACAACTCGTACACGCTGAACTACGGCTCCGTGCTCGCCAACGGCTATTTCGTCGGGAAGACGCTCTACCCCGACCGCTTCGAGGACATCGACCCGGCGACGATGGCCGACGAGATCTTCACCTTTCTCGTGGGGCAACCGGTCTTTTCGAGGATGAACGAGGGGTTCGCGGGGCGCGCGTTCTCGAAGATCGCACTCGGAGAGTAGCGCCGTGCACCTTGAAGGGCATCATATCTCCCCGGCGTACGAACACCACGTCCAGCGCAAGGGACTCTTCCTCGTCGGACTCGCCGTCGTCTGCGCGCTGATGGCCGTCTTTTCCATTTCGAGGGGGGCGGTTTCCATCCCCCCTCTCGACGTGGTCCGGACGCTGCTCGGCGGCGGAGAAACAAAGTGGCGCATCATCGTGCTCAACATCCGCCTTCCGCAGACGCTCGCCGCGCTGCTGGCGGGCGGCGGGCTCTCCCTCGCGGGGGCGGCCATGCAGTCGGTGCTGCGCAACCCGCTCGGCTCGCCCTTCACACTGGGAATCTCGAACGCGGCGGCCTTCGGCGCGGCCTTCTCCATCATCGTGCTGGGTACGGGGAGCATGCAGAGCAGCGCGGTGAACGCCGTCACCATCGTCAATCCGTGGCTCACCACCGGGTCGGCTTTCGCCGCCGCCCTCCTCTGCATGGGGGTGGTGCTCGTGATCACCTCGGTCACGAGAGGGACGCCGGACGTGATGATCCTCGCGGGAGTCGCTCTCAGCTCGCTCTTCACGGCGGGGACGATGTTTTTGCAGTATTTCGCGGACGACAGCCAGCTCGCCGCGACGGTCTTCTGGACCTTCGGCGACGTCTCGCGCGCGTCGTGGCGCGACATCCCGCTGATGGGGGGGATGCTGCTGGGGGCGTTCTGCCTCTTCTTTCTGAGACGCTTCGACCTCAACGCCATCGACTGCGGCGACGAGACCGCCCTCTCTCTGGGGGTCTCCGCGCCGCGCATCCGCATCGAAACGATGGTGGTCTCATCGCTCCTCGCGGCGGTGATGGTGGCCCTGCTCGGCGTGATCGGCTTCGTCGGACTGGTCTGCCCGCACATGCTCCGCCGCTTTCTCGGGTCCGACCACCGGTTCCTCATCCCCGGCTCGGTACTGATGGGGGGACTGCTCCTCCTGGCTGCGGACACGGGGGCGCGCCTCGCCTTCGCGCCGCGTACGCTCCCCGTGTCGGTCTTCACGGCGTTTCTGGGCGCTCCCGTCTTCCTCGCGCTCATCGCACGGAGGAAGCGGACATGATCCTTTCGGTGAACGGCATCTCCTTCGCCTACCGTGGCGTGCCGGTGTTGGACGGCGTCACCTTTTCGCTCGCCGAGGGGGAGATGGTCGCGCTCCTCGGCCCGAACGGGACGGGGAAGACCACGCTGCTGCGGACGATCAACGGCATCCTCCGCCCCAAAGGGGGGGCGGTCCTCATCGAATCGAGGGATGCGTTCGCCTGTTCTCCGCGCGAACGCGCGAGGTTCTTCGGCTACGTTCCGCAACGGGGCGAAGCCGTGCGCCTGACGGTCTTCGACGCCGTGCTGCTCGGCCGCCGCCCGCACCTCGGATGGACGGTGGAGCGGCGCGACCTGCAGAAGGTCGAATCGGTCCTCGAAACGCTCTCGCTCGAAAAATTCGCCCTCCGCTACCTCGACGAACTCAGCGGGGGCGAGTTCCAAAAGGTGCTCCTCGCCCGCGCGCTTGTCCAGGAGCCTCGCGTGCTGCTGCTCGACGAGCCGACGAGCAGCCTCGACCTGAAGAACCAGCTCGACATGCTCGCCACGCTGCAACGGGTCGTCCGAGGACACAACGTCTCCGCCCTGCTGAGCCTGCACGACCTGAACACCGCGTTCCGCTTCGCCGACCGCCTGCTCTTCCTGAAGGACGGCGTCATCCGGGGTTCCTGCGCGCCGTCGGACGCACCCGAGGCGCTGATCCGCGAAGTCTACGGCGTCCCCGTGGACATCGTCTCCCACAAGGGGATTCCGATGATCGTACCGTCGTGAGCGCCACACGGGAAAAAAGCCGAAAGCCTGTATTGAACACACCATATACAGAACAGCCGGACGGACGGGCTTGAAAAGTCGACGGAAACATGTCGAATTTTTCAAGCCCGCCCGCCTTTGAATTTCTTTTTTCGGAGAAGTACTCGATTGAAATTGTATTTACGGCGAGTTCATGGTAAAAATAGACTTGCCTTCACCGCTTCCGCCTTTGTTTCCCCGTACGGGAGCGGACTGTGAAATATCGACGACAAAGGGGTGACGTCATGTTCAGGTCTCTTGCAGCGGTCTGCCTCTGGATTTTTCTTTTACTCCCTGCTACGGAAACAGCCGGAGCAGGGGAGCGCCTCTTCCACATCAGCACATCGTACAAAAGCCTGCTCTCCACTCCGGAACAGACAGGAATGCTGGACATGCTGATCAAGGAGGCCTTTCAAAGAGCCGGCCTGCGGGCGGAGGTCGTTTTCACACCGACGGAGCGCTCGATGTACGACGTCGACGCGGGACTGCTCGACGGCGAAATCAACAGGATCGAGGGGATGGAGAAACGATTCCCCAATCTGGTGCGGGTACCCGAACCCAACATGACCATGCACTTCGTCGCCTTCTCCAATCGGCCGTACCCCGTGGACGGATGGGAGAGCCTTAAAGATCTGCACGTCGGCGTCGTCGGCGGATGGCGCATTCTCGAAGAGCATACCGTGGACTTCCCGAAAAGAATCCTCGTTCCGAGCGAGACGGAACTCTTCACCATGCTCCACAAAGGGAGGATCGACGTCGCTCTCTACGACAAACTGACAGGGTATGAGACGATCTCCCGTCTGGGCTATCCGGAGATCCGCCATCTGGAGCCTCCCCTGATCAACAGGGATATGTTTCTCTATATGCACAAGAGCCATTCCGAAGTAGTGGGAACGATCGCCGAAGCGCTGCGCGCGATGAAGCTCGACGGAGCGTACGATCGCATCGTCTCGGAGGCGACCGACCACCTGGGCGCGGACGCCCGTTGAAAGGACGAGTTCCATTGCACTGGAAGGATTCAAGCACGTGGAAGCTGTTTAAATATTCCTTACTCTCGTACCTTCTGCTCGCGGGGCTCTTCACGATGCTCTACTCTCTCTTTGCATACTCGCGCGAAAAGGACGAGATGGAGCGGACGCTCTATACAGTACGCCGGACGCACGTTCCCAACATCGTTGACGCACTCTGGATCACGGATACGCAGCGAGTGCAGCGCGAACTCGACGCGATCGCGCGCTTCGAGTTCGTCGACAGGGCCGAGGTACGGGACGACGAGGGGCGCATCCTCTTCGCCGGATCGGAGCCCCTTCTTGAAGCGCAGCTCCGGACCGAGACGCTTCGGTATGCACACGACGATCGCTCCGTCGTCATCGGCGAACTCTCCGTCTTTCTCGGCGTCCGCAGAATGGCGCTGAAGATCATCAACAACGCAATGCTCCTTCTGCTGCTGCAAACAGCTCTTTCCGTTCTCCTCGCCGCCGTCGCCGCGCTGGCATTTCACGTCTCCTTCGGAAGACCGCTTTCCCGCTTCGCTCGCTTCATCTCCGCGGATGAAAATTCCGTGTCTGGAGAACCGTTCGTTCTGGAGAACCGCGCGCACGACAGGGACGAACTGGGGATCCTCGTGTCGAGCTTCAATCGGCAGCACAGCGCGACGGCGCGATCCATCGCCGAAATCAATGAGATGAACAGGCGGCTGAGCGACGCCAACGCACTCCTCCGGCAGTCGGAGGAGGCGCTGCGGACGTCCAAGGAGAGCGCCGAGTGGCTCGGCAGACAGGCCGAAAGCGCGAACAGGGCGAAAAGCGTCTTCCTCGCGAACATGAGCCACGAGCTGCGCACCCCGCTGAACAGCGTGATCGGTTTCCTCGACCTGCTCGGCGCCACATCTCTCGACGAGAAACAGCGCGAATACCTGGGGTATGTAAGGACGTCCGCGCACTCCCTCCTCGACGTTATCAGCAACATCCTCGACATCTCGAAGATCGAAACGGGCAAGCTCGAACTGAAGCCTGAATTCACGAATATCCGGCGTCTTCTCGAACAGGCGATGAACATCGCGCGGGGGACCGCCGTAGAGAAGGGCCTCCGTCTCGTGCTCCGGATCGAGGACGAAACTCCCCGCCGAATCTTCGTCGACGCGATTCGCTTAAAGCAGGTACTGGTCAACCTTCTGGGCAACGCGGTCAAGTTCACCGGGAAAGGGGAGGTGGAGCTCTCGCTCCGCTTCGAGGAGACGGGCAACGAAACGGGAAGCTTCCTCTTCTCCATCCGGGACACCGGCATCGGTATCCCGAAGGAAAAACGGGAGCGGCTCTTCGAGCCCTTCTATCAGGGGGATGAATCGATCACACGCCAGTACGGAGGGACGGGGCTGGGACTTCCCATCTGCGACGCGCTCCTGCAGAGGATGGGAAGCGCGCTTGAACTGGAGAGCGTGCTCGGAGAGGGAAGCCGCTTCTTCTTCACGCTCGTCGCCGGATACGCAGTCGACGAGGAGGCCGAAGAACCCTTCGACGCTTCGGGACACGCCCCCTCGGACAGCGTCCTCCTCGCGATTCACACCCCGGAACAGCCTGCAGTGCTCATCGTCGAGGACCAGAGGCTCAACCGGATGCTGTTGAAAAAACTGGTCGACGCGTTGCTGCCGTCGGCAACCGTCTACGAGGCCGTCGACGGGGTGGAGGGAGTGGAGCTCTTCGAACGTCACTCTCCGGACATCGTCTTTATGGATCTGCAGATGCCCCGAAAGGACGGTTTCCACGCCGCGACGGAGATACGGGCTCTGGAAGCGGACGGACGGAGAGCCTTGATCATCGCGCTCACCGCGGACGCCCAGCCGGAGACAAGAGAGAGCTGCCTCGAATCAGGAATGGACGATTACCTCACCAAGCCGGTGAGTATCCACGATCTCCGGAGAGTCTTGGAACATGGAGCGATGAGGACGGAGGAATAATCCTTCGATTCAGTACGAGGCCTCGTTCAGAAGCCAGTATGCCTTGGTTCCCTTGAGGTGCGGATTTTTTCCGGCGTAGTCGATGGCGCGCCCGCCGTCCCTGTTTTGTATCGTCGCTTTCGCCCCCGCCGCCAGCAACGAGCTCACCACTTCAGGGTTCCGGGTGTGCAGCGCCCCGAACATCAGCGCGGTCCAATCGCGCGGTCCCTTCATATTCACGTCCGCCCCGGCCTCGACGAGCGCGACGACGACCTGCGGGTTCGGGTTGCTCATCGCCGCTCCCATGATGGCCGTGTCGCCGTTCTTCCCCCTCGCGTCCGGGTACGCCCCGGCTTTCGCCAACACGCTCACGATTTCGGGATTCAGGTTGTTCGCAGCAGCCCACATCAGCACCGTGACTCCGTTCTTGTCCCTGGCGTTCGGGTCCGCCCCGTTCTGAAGCAACTCGCGGAGAACCGCCGCATTGGTGTTGAAACGCGCCGCGGCCATGAGCGGCGTCTCCTGCTCGCCGCCGCGTGCGTTCGCATCCGCGCCGAAACGTAAAAATTCGCGGACGATCTCCGGAGTGGACGTATGCGCCGCCGCCCGCATCAGGGGAGTCCATCCGTCCGCGCTCCGCGCGTTCGGGTCCGCGCCGCTGCTGCGCAGCAACCGAAGGATCTCCGGGTTCGGATTATTCGCCGCCGCGAACATGAACGCGCTCCATCCGCTCCTGTTCTTCGCGTCCTTGTCGGCGCCCGCCTTCAGCAAGAGCGACGCGATTTCAGGATTTTCGTTGTTCCCCGCGGCGAAGAGCAGCGGCGTCACACCGTCCCTGCTTCTGGCGTTCACCTCCGCGCCCCGTTGCAACAGCAGCGCCGAAACTTGAGGTTCCTCGTTCCGCGCCGCCGCCCACATGAGCGGCGTCAGCCCTGCGTAATCCCGCTCGGTGAGCGACGCTCCCGCGTCCAGCAGCTCCGAGGCCGCAAGCGGGTCAGGATTACCGGCGGCCGCGAACATCAGCGGCGTCACGCCTTCGCTGTTCCGCTCGACGATATCGGCGCCGTCCAGGATAGCCGCTCGAATCTGCGCGGGCGTTCCGGAGGCGCACAGCTCCGGAAACGGAACGACAGCGGCGGATGCAGAAGAAATAAAGAACGGAAGAAAACACACGATCAGCAAGCATTTCCGCATGCTCAATTTCATACAACTCCCTCCTCCCGAACATACGCCCATCGAAGAAAATGATACCACCAGAGCAGAAAATATACTGTTACTCCAGCACGCGCGCTCCGGCGTGCTCCACAGCCTGGGCGAGTGCGCTGACGCTCGAACCGGCGAGCATGAAGACAGGCTTTCCGTACTTCTTGCCGAGATTCTTCACGACGCCGCACGCAGTGTGACTGTTGCAGTTCACCGGGCAGAGCACCATATCGGCCCTGCGGATAACCCCTTCGAGATTGCGAGCCCCGTTTCGAATATAGCCGTCGTGATATTCGAAGACACCCCCCCCGCATCTCGACGACTTCTCGATAGCGGTCTTCCATCTTCGTGATTCCCCCCACCATGAGCACCCGCTTTTGGCAAAGGTCGCAGGCGGCGCACGAGCGTCCGCATCCGGCGCACGTTCCGTTGGAAGCGGAACAGACTTCAAGGATAGTCCGTACTTTTTCAGCGCGTTTCTTCGGCATGGCGTTTCCTCCTCGTTATTTTATGTTAGCTTACTCTAACATAAAGGATTCTACTTGATTCCCGCTCTCTGTCAAGAGGGGGTACACTGCACACATTCTCTTCGGTATTCTCGCCGCTTCCGTCACATCGGGGATGACGAACGTTCAACGGACTTGCCTCCAGCAAAAAAACGCCCGCGAATCGCTTTCGGGGCGACCACGGGCGTGTGAAGCTGTTCTCTCGTATCCGGCGTTGTTTCGCGATTCCGATTCTATAAACACTCCGGCAGCTCGTTCTTTTTCAGGGACGGGACTCTCCGGAGGCCGCTCAGGCTCCTCTCTTTGGAACGAGTGCGGACGTTGTTCCCCCGCCATCTTTTTCTACCTGGAAACGGTCGGTCATCCGTCTGAGCTCCTCGGAGGATTCGCTGACTTCGTTCGCGCTCGTCGCGACGTTCTCCATCGCGGCGGCCGTCTCCTCCATCGAGGCCGCGAGGTTCTGGACGTAGTCGTCGGTGTTCTCCATCACGCTCGCCGTCGTGTCGATGAGATTGATGACTTTGTCCGATCGAGCAACCTCTTCGTTGGTGGTGTCGATAATCCGGCGAATATCCTCTATCGATTTATCGATGGCCTCCTTGATGCGCTCAAGCGCGCTCCCCGCAACGTGTGCAACGGAGACGCCCTCCTCGACTCCCTCGCGGCTCTTGCGCATCGACGCTACCGCCAGGTTCGTGCCGTCGAGGATCTTTCCGACGAGTTCCGACACCTCGCGAGCGCCCTGCTGCGACTGTTCGGCGAGTTTGCGTACTTCTTCGGCGACGACGGCGAATCCGCGCCCGGCTTCCCCTGCCCGCGCAGCCTCTATCGCGGCATTGAGCGCCAGCAGGTTCGTCTGGTCGGCGATGCCGGTGATGGTGTCGCCGACCACGCCGATCCGCTGCGAGTAGGCGTCGAGCTGCGAGAGCACGTTTTCGGTCTCTTCAACCGCCCCCTTGACTCCCTCGATGCGTTCGATGGTTCTGAACACCGTCTCCCGGCCTTCGAGCACAGCCTCCGACATTCCTCCGGAGTTCTTGTCCGCGCTGGACGCAAGGGTCTGCGCTATCTGGATAAGTCTGCTCATCTCCAGCATGACTTTCGAGGATTCAACGGCGTTGAGCCGTCCGTTCCTCGTCTGCTCGGCCAGCTTGGAATTGCTCTCGGCAACTTCGTTGGTCGTGGTGGTCACTTCCTCGGTGGAGGCAGCGGTCTCCTCCGAAAGGGCTGAAAGATGGACGGACTTCTCCTTCAGTTCGCTGATCATCTCCCGCTGCACGCGGACCATTTCGGCAAGAGCGTCGGCCATGTCGCCAATCTCGTCGTGAGAGGTCACGCCGAACTCCTCCCTTGTATGGTAGAGGCGCCCCGCTTCGACCTCCTTCATGAAGAAGACCATTGTCCGGATGCTCTTTACGATCTTCCGGACCAGCAACCCAAGGAAGAGCAAACCGACTGCCGCCACCCCCAGCGCTACCCAGAAAGTCGACTGCTGCACATTGGCCAGCGCCGCCATGGAAATACCGGAGAAGTAAATGCCCACAGGCTTGCCGTCGGGTCCAAGGATAGGTTCGTACGCAGTGATGTAGGGGGCGCCGAGTATTTCAGCCGCGCCGTAATAACTCTTCCCCGAGAGCACAACGGCTGCTATCGCCGGGTCGAGCTTCGTCCCGACAACACGCTCCCCGTCGCGGCGAATGGTGGTCATCAGACGGGTATCCCCGGCAAAGACGGTAACCTCCGCATCGAAGAGCTCCTTCGCCTGGTCGACGAACGCCTCTCTTGAAAATGAAATGCCTGTGGTGAGAATGCCCACGAGCGCTCCGGAGGCGTCCTTGATCGGGGTCGCGGTTCGCGCCGAGAGGGGTACTTGCGTTCCGGGTTCTATGGCGCTGGTCGTTTGTCCTTTCATGGCGCCCCTAACGTTGAACTCATCGGCCAGCGAATCGCCGTTTTTGTCGGGTTCGTGAAGACGGAGGAGCACCGTGCCCTTCGGATCGAGCACCGCCGCGAAGTCAAGATCGGTCTGCTCTTTCCACAAGGGCGTCAGCTGTTCGGCGAGAGCCTTGGAATTCCCCGCCTTCACCGTGTCGGCAAGCCCCGGGGCGGAGACAAGAAAGAGCGTCGCCATCCTTGATTCCGCAGTTTTCGCCTCGAGAATACTCTCCAGTCCGTGCGCGGCGAGAATGGACTTCTGGTGCGCGTTCTCCTCCAGGACCTCCGAGAAACGGCTGAGCGAGGCGCCCGCAGTAATGGCCACAACAACAATGACCAGCAGGGCCGTTCCTCCGCCCAGCTTCGCCATAAGAGAGAGACGCCGCGACGAGAAGATTCCTTTTCTATTCTTCACTTTTTCCCCTCCGTGAAATGAAAATTTAAAAGCCAGTTTATACATTGTAACATCTTCTTCTCGAAAGACAATTCATTACAGCGGATTATATAAATGAGCTTTAATATGTTTGTTAATTTTCTATAGTTCCATTTATAAATAAATTTATAACGAACTCAGAAAAGCACACACTTGAAAGTAACAAAATATTACAACTTGGCTTCTCATCTCGAAGAAACCTTAAAGAAAAGGAATATCCTTCCATTCTCTTTATCGGCTCTTGCTATCGACTATTTCAATTGCATCTTCGTTTGCATACTATTTTTCGGTTTTTCCGCCGCACTGCGGCGGACGGAGGCGCAACAACATGCAGAGTTGAATTCAGGTGGAGATCGTATTTTCCTGAAAGAAATTCCATGTTACAATTCTTCCGGACCAGAGCATTCGGGAAGGGAGAATCACAATGATCGCGACACCAATTGCATTTCTCGCGGGCGAAACGGAACTGCGCCGGGAAAAACCGGAGCTTGTTAAGGCGGTTATCTTCGATCTCGACGGCACTCTGATCGACAGCGAGGAGAACCATTACGAGAGCGACCGGGTGCTCCTTGCGCGCCGGGGCGTCACTTTTTCACGGGAGGACAAGAAGGCCTTCGTCGGGAAGGACATCACCGAGATGGTCCGGCGGATCAAGGCCAACTACGGCCTTGCGAGCGACGCGCAGAGCCTGATGGACGAGAAGAACGCCATCTACCGCTCGCTTGCGCTGAAATCCAGCCGCCTGTACCCCCCCATGAAAGTCGTCCTCGAGGAGTTCCGCAAGCGCAAGCTCCCCATGGCGATAGCGACCGGTTCCAACTCCTCCATCGCCGAGGAGATTCTGACGTCGCTCGGCGTGCGCGACTTTTTCACCATGATCGTCTCCTCCTCCGAAGTGAAGAAGGGGAAACCCGAACCCGACATTTTCCTTGAAACGGCGCGCCGGATGGCCATTGATCCTAAGGAAGCCATCGTCTTCGAGGATACCCGGTTCGGCGTCGAAGCCGCCCTTCGCGCGGGCATGACCTGCGTGGCCCTCCCCGCCCCGGAAGACGACGCCGACCACAAGCTCTTCCAACAGGCAGACTGTCTGATCAAGGGCGGGCCGGACGAGCTGGATCCGCAATCGTTCTTCTGGTGGTTCGACACCCTTGCAAAACTCTGATTCACGCTCCGCACCCCCATCCGCAGAGGCGACGCGTACCGTCCATCGGCAGATCCCCGCGTCGCCCCGCAGATTTTTTGCATGAACTGCAAGTTGCGCCTCTCTCCGGAACAGATATGAGCCTCAAGATTCTCACGCAGCCGAACGCATCTGATACAATCTTTGTGAACCTCCATGCTCAGGGCGGTATGTAACAGGAGAAAGGAGATTCCTGGAGATGTCCAAGACGTCGCTTCCTTCTCAAGAACCGTACTCCGCTGTTTCGGGCGTCAACGGGACAGAGCGCCGCGCATGGGGAACATTCGTCTCGACGTTTCTTCAGACCATGGCTCCCGTCTTTTTCCTGATCGTCTTCCTTCTCGTCCTGCTCCTTTATTTTTTCCTTCCTCTGCTCGAAGAAAGCTACCTTCACCAGAAGCGCCTGATGTGCAAGTACCTCGTGCAAGTCCAGATTACCTACCTGGAAGCGCTCCATACCGACGTCCTCAAGGGAACGATCTCCATGGAGGAAGCGCAGGGACGGGCCCTTCGCCGCCTTCGGATGCATCGCTTCGGAGAGGCTGAAAAGGACTACTTCTGGGCGCTGGGCCCGGAACGGACGCTCGTCATGCATCCGTATCGTCCCGACCTGGAAGGCATAAACCCCGACGAGGCGAAGGGGCCTGACGGGGAGCTGCTGCGCGGTCTCTTCGACGGCATCGAGGCGGCGGCGGCGCGAACCCCGGAGGGAGGACACCTCGACTATCTGTGGCACTTCAAGGACGATCTGGGGACGCTCTCGGCCAAGACCTCGCACGTTGCCCGCTTCGTTCCGTGGAACTGGATCGTCGGAACAGGCGTCTACCTGGACGACATACACATGGAGATCGCCTCGTGGCGGCGGCGCTTCACGCTGTTGGGACTCTTCGCGGTGCTCGGCTCGGGCGGTCTTTCGCTCTTTTTGAGCATTCGCGCGGTCCTCTTGGGGAGAAAGGCGGCGCTCTTCGTCGTCGCGGACCGTTCGCTCCGCGAGAAAACCCGCACGCTCATACAGACGGAAAAACAGCTTGCGATTATCACCAGCGTCTACGATCATGCGTCGGAAGGGGTCGTCATCACCGAATCCGACGGCACAATTCTTCGCGTCAACCGGGCGTTCACCGAGATTACCGGTTTTTCGAGGGACGAAGCCGTAGGACGAAACCCCAGGATTCTCAAGTCGAACACGCACGACAGAGAGTTTTTCGAGCGTATGTGGGGCGACCTTCTGGAGAAAAAACGGTGGTCCGGGGAGATTTGGAACAGACGCAAGAACGGCGAGGCGTTCCCGGCGATGCTGAACATCGTCGCCTGCCGTGACGACTCCGGAGAGACAACGCACTATATCGGCGTCTTCCAGGACCTCAGCGAACTGCACCGCAGCAGGGACAGTCTTCGCCACGAGACGTTCCACGACAGCCTCACCGGGCTGCCGAACCGTTTTCTCTTCTCCGACAGGCTTGCGATGGCCCTCGGCAGGGCAAAGGAGAACGCCGTTCTCGTCTCCGTGATCATACTGGGTCTGGACAGGTTCAGCTCAATCAACAAGACGCTGGGGTACCCGGCGGGCGACCTCATCCTCAAGGAGGCGGGATCGCGCATCGAGGCAGTCGTTGGCGAAACGGGAACGGCGGCACGGTTCGGCGGCGACGAGTTCGTCATCCTCATCCCGAAGAGCAGCGACCTCCACTCGGTGCTTCGAACGACACACAGGATGCTTGCCTCGCTGCGCGCTCCGTTCTCCATCGAAGGAGAGAGTCTCCGCCTCACCGCCAGCGCAGGCGTGGCGCTCTATCCGAGGGACGGAGACGCTCCGGAGAACCTCCTGCAGAACGCCTCGCTCGCCATGGAGCGCGCCAAGAAGGAGGGGGGCGACTCGTACCGCCTCTTCTCCGAGACGCTCGACCGGAAGGTGCAGCAGCGGATACGGCTCGAAGGAGATCTTCGCAACGCGATCGACGAGGAGGCCTTCTTCATTCACTACCAGCCGAAGATCAGCATGATACAAGGGAAAACCTTAAGCGTGGAGGCTCTGCTCCGGTGGACGAACAGAGAGAACGAGAGCATTCCACCCGACGTTTTTATCCCTCTTGCGGAGGACATCGGCGAGATCAATTCGCTCGGAAGATTTGTCCTTGAACGCTCCTGCCTCCAGGCGAAGGAGTGGCGCAGCGAGGGGAGGAATATCGTCATGTGCGTGAACGTCTCGGCAAAACAGCTTGCCTCGGAGCGATTTGTCCACTCCGTCCTGGGCGCGCTTGAACGCACCGGGACGCCCCCGCATGCGCTGGAACTGGAAATCACCGAATCCGCCTTCATGTCGAACCCCGAGTACGCGACGCGTGTAATGGAGGAGCTCAAGGAGCGCGGGCTGCGCTTCACCCTCGACGACTTCGGCACCGGGTACTCCTCGCTCTCCTATATCCGCAGCCTCCCGCTCGCGGGCATCAAGATCGACCGCTCCTTCACCGCCGACCTCGACAATCCAAAGACGCGCGCCATCGTTTCGACGATAATGCACATGGCGGGCGAACTCAACCTGGAGCTCACCGTCGAAGGAATCGAAACGACAGCCGAACTCAATACCATCCGTTCGCTGGCCCCGCGCGGGGGAGATATTCTGCTCCAGGGGTATCTCTTCTCTCGTCCGATTCCGCCGGATACTTTTTCATCACTCTTCGACAGGGACTTCATGTAAAAAGTCTCTCTTTTCACCCCCCTTGCGCTCCATCCAAAAATGACTATGATGTATCTGCTTTCACAACCGGTCCGGATACTCCGGCCAAGGAGGGTCTTGTGTCTTGTATCACAAAATGTTTCACAGAAGCGCCTACCATCGTGCCGTCGCCGTTCTCATGGCGGCGGTGTCTCTTTTCCTCCACGCTCCCGCGCACGCCGAGGGGGCTGTTTCGTCCCCCGGCGAGATTCCCCCGCCGAAAGTCATCCCGGCCGAAGCCTTTTCTTTTGACAACGTGGTGAAGAAGGCCGAAGAACTCGCCGCCCGTCCCTTCGAGAATCCCGACGGGACGGTTCCCGACTTTTTGCTCAACATCAGCTACGACCAGTGGCGAAAGATCCGCTTCCGCCCGAACATGTCCCTGTGGCGGAACGAGAAGCTGCCATTCGAGGCGCAGTTCTTCCACCCCGGCCTCTTCTACAACAGGCTCGTCGGAATCAACATAGTCCATGACGGAGGGGCGCTGCGACTTCCCTTCTCCACGAACTTCTTCGAGTACGGAGACAACGCCTTCGCGTCGAAAACGGGGTCGGTTCCGCTGGACTTCACCGGATTCCGGCTGCACTTCCCCTTAAACAGGGACGATTATAAAGACGAGGTCGCCGTGTTCCTCGGCGCGAGCTACTTCAGAGCGGTGGCGCGCGGCACGCAGTACGGTCTCTCCGCGCGCGGACTCGCCGTCGACACCGCAATGCAGTCCGGCGAGGAATTTCCGTACTTCCGGGAGTTCTGGATAGAAAAACCTGCGCAGGACGCCGAACAGATCGCCGTGTGCGCGCTTCTCGACAGTCCGAGTCTTGCCGGGGCCTACCGTTTTATTCTGACTCCCGGCGAGGAGACCGTCATGGACGTGGAGTGCATGCTCTTTCTGCGAAGAGACGTCCAGAAGATCGGTATTGCGCCGCTCACGAGCATGTACCTCTACGGTGAACCTGAGAACGGCCGCGACGGCGACTTCCGTCCCGAGGTGCACGATTCGGACGGACTGCTGTACCACAGCGAAGAGGGGGAGTGGACGTGGCGGCCGCTGGCGAATCCGAAGCGCCTCGCCGTGCTCTCCGCGCCGCTTCAAAACCCGCGCGGTTTCGGTCTGATGCAGCGGGACTGGCTCTTCGACCACTACCAGGACCTTGAGGCGCGGTATGAGAAACGCCCGTCGCTCTGGATAGAGCCGCTCAGCGAGTGGGGCGAGGGGAATGTGGAACTTGTGGAGATCCCGACCGAACAGGAGATCCACGATAATATCGTCGCGTACTGGGTCCCTGCGAAGATGACAGAAACCGCCGAGGGCCGGCCAAAGGACGAAACGCCGGAGTATCCCCGGACGATGACATTCGCCTACAGGATGCGCTGGCTTCAGCCGCACCGCCCGGTCCATGAACTCGGCCGGGTCATGGCGACGCGCATAGCGGCGGGGAACTCCCCGGAGATGATGAAGTTCGTCCTCGACTTCGAAGGGGACGAGCTTTCGGAACTCCCGGCGGGAGCGGGCCTGACAAGCATCGTGATGGTCGGGGACGGCGCGCGCCTTATCGAGAAACAGCTTCAGAAGAACGAGGCTACCGGAGGGTGGCGGCTGGTCTTCCAGGTTGCCCCCGAAGCCGAGAGCGGTCTCAAGACGCTCTTTCCTTCGCCCGCCGGCCGCCCCCGCATCCGCCTCTCCGCGCTGCTGAAGCGGGGGGAGAATATCCCGGAACCGCTGACGGAGACCTGGACCTATGACCTCCATCCGTGATACCGACCGCTGGCGCATCTCCCGCGACAGGGTGCTGCTCTACGTGCGCGCGCTCAACCTGCCGCCCTACAAGGGGCTCGACCTCGCCGTCGAAAGCCTGAAGCGCACCGGCCCGTCCTCCGCGGCGGAGTCGATGGAGTCGCTCCGCGCGCTTTTGAAAGAGCACGGGCTCGACCGGGGCGTGCTTGACTCCGAAGGGAAGCATCTCGCCTCCGTCCCGCCGCTCAACCGGAGCGTGATGGTTCCCGAGGAGCTTGACCGCGTTCCGTGGAGGACGTCGTTCGTCCAATTCCTCCGACGCTGGAAGAACGACCTTTTTGGAAAGGGGTGCGCCCGATGACCGCGTTCGAACTCGACTGGAGCCGCAGCGCGGGCCGGAGGAGGCTGCTGCTGATCTTCCTCGTCCTTGCGCCGACCTTTATTGCGTGCGGGACGATGGCGTCCATCCTGCCTTCGCGCGGAGGAAGCCCTCTGGAGATCGTGCTGCTCGCCGTCTTCGCGGTGCTCTTCGCATGGATCTCGGTGGGCTTCTGGACTGCGCTGATGGGATTCTTCCTCCTTCTGCAGCGACGCAACCGCTACTCTGTCTCCAACGTCTGCGAGGGGCTCGGGTATTCTATAGACGACCCGCAGGCCCGGACGGCCGTCCTGATACCGATCTACAACGAGGACGTGAAACGGGTCTTCGCGGGCCTGAAGACCGTCTACGATTCGCTTGCCGCGACGGGGTCGCTCGACCGGTTCGACTTCTTCGTCCTGAGCGACACTACCGATCCGGACGTCTGGGTACAGGAGGAAGAGGGCTGGCATCGTTTTTGCACGGAGCAAGACGCCTTCGGGCGGGTCTTCTACCGGAAGCGCCGGAGCAACGCGAAGCGGAAGAGCGGAAACGTGGCCGACTTCTGCAGGCGCTGGGGGAAGAACTACCGCTATATGATCGTCTTCGACGCCGACAGCATTATGGCGGGACGGACGATGGTCCGTATGGTACAGATGATGGAGGCGCGGCCCGATATCGGCATTCTGCAGACGCCGCCCGCGGGAGTGAACCGCGAGACGCTGCTCGCGCGGGCGCAGCAGTTCGCCAACCGCGTCTACGGGCCGATGTTCGCCGCGGGACTGCACTTCTGGCAGCTCGGCGACGCGCAGTACTGGGGGCATAACGCGATCATCAGGGTAGAACCGTTCATCAGGCACTGCGAGCTGCCGCGCCTCCCCGGAAAGGGGCCGCTCGGCGGCGACATTCTGAGCCACGACTTCGTGGAGTCGGCCCTCATGCGCCGCGCCGGGTACGGCGTCTGGCTGGCGTACGACCTCGACGGCAGCTACGAGGAAACGCCGCCGACCCTGCTCGACGAGCTGAAACGCGACCGTCGATGGTGCCAGGGCAACTTGCAGCATCTGCGGCTGATCTTTTCGCGGGGCTTTTTTCCGGCGCACCGCGCGCTCTTTCTGAACGGCATTCTCTCCTACGGTTCGGCGCTGCTCTGGCTGGCCTTCCTGCTCATCAGCTCGGCGCAGGCCGTCGCCGAGGTCTACTTGGAACCGGTGTACTTCCCCGACACAAAGACGCTCTTCCCGCAGTGGCCGGTCTGGAGGCCTCACTGGGCGCTCGCGCTCCTCGGCTCGACCGCGGTGCTGCTCTTCCTCCCCAAGTTCTTCAGCTATGCGCTGGCGCTTCTGCGCGATCCGGCGGCGCGTCTTTACGGGGGGAGGCTCCGGCTCGCCTGCGGCATTCTGCTGGAGGTGGCGCTCTCCACGCTGCTGGCGCCCGTGCGGATGCTGCATCACAGCGTCTTCATCCTCTCGACAGTAATGGGCAGGAACGTCGGCTGGCCGACCCAGTCCCGCGACGACCGGGGAACGCCGTGGGCGGACGCCGCCGACGTTCACTGGTGGGGAACGACGCTCGGCATCCTCTGGGGAGCGCTCGTCTACCTGACGAACCCCTCCTTCTTCCGGTGGATCTCCCCCATCATCATCTCGCTCGCGCTCTCCATCCCGCTCTCCGTCCTCACGAGCAGGGCGAGCCTGGGGAAGGCGTTCCGGCGGGCGGGGCTCTTCACAACTCCGGAGGAGACGGAACCGCCGCTTGAGCTGCGCGAGCTGGCGAAAACCCTTCAAGAGGAAGCGCCCTACTCCCCTCTTCCGCTGTCACCACGGCAGGGATTTCTCCGCGCCGTGACCGACCCGTGCGTCCATGCCCTCCACACGTCGCTGCTGCTGCGCTACAAAAAGGGAGCGCCCGCGCGGGAAGAGGCGCGTCAAGCTTTGGTTGAGAAAGCGCTTCTTTCCGGCCCCGACTCCCTCTCCGCGAAGGAGAAGATGGCGCTCCTGAACGACCCCTTCCACCTCGCGGAGCTGCACCGGCGCGTCTGGGAGCTGGAGGACGAGAAACAGGCCGCCCGGTGGGGGCTCTCGCAGCCTCCCGTAGACTGAGTACGCCGGAGAGGAGCGAAAAACGCTCCTCTCTTTGCTTTCCGCCTTCTCTCTTCCTGTAAAAATGAAGTATACTCGATACCGACAACAACACGATCAAAACAACACGATCAAGGAGAGGATTTCATGCACTGCACCGGACACGCCGCCGCGTTCTCCTGCCTCCTTCGCGCTCGCGGGGATTCTTTCAACAAAAGGCTCTGCGGAGGAGGATGAATGATGACGCGACTCCCGAAGAACATTCCGGCGAATACGCCTCCGGAGCGCGTTGCGTGGCGAACCTCGCGCGACCGCGTGCTCCTCTATCTGCGCGGACTGGATCTGCCGCCGTTCGAAGATCTCGACCTCGCCGCCGCAAGCCTCCGCGCCTGCGGAACGCGTGAGGAATCCGCTGCGGAAGGGCCGGGCTCGCCTTCTCCCGCCGAGGCGATGGAGTCGCTCTTCGCTCTGCTCGAAGAGCAGCATCCGGAGGGGCTGCTCGGCATGCGGCGAATCCCCTCGTGCCCTTCGCTGAACAGGGGCGTGATGGTCGCCGAGCCGATGGACCGCGTCCCGTGGAAGACGGCGTTCGTCCGCTGGATGAGGCGCTGGCGACGTGAACTCTTCGCCAGGGAGGGAACGCGATGAACTCGACCGACACCGCCGCCGTCCCCTCCTGGAGACGTTCGGGGAGCAGGCGGCGCATCGCGCTGCTCTTCCTCGTCCTCATCCCCACGATCACGTCGAGTTACACGATGGCCCGCCTGCTCCCCGAACGCGCGAGCCTCGTCCTCGACGCGCTCCTCGTGGCCGTGTTCGGCATTCTCTTCGCGTGGATCTCCGTGGGCTTCTGGGCCTTTATGGGAGGGCTCTTCGTCCTGTTGACGAAGCGCGACCGCTTCCGCGTCTCGAAGAGCTGCGACGGCCGCGACCTCTCCATTCCCGACGCGAACGCGAGAACCGCGATCCTCATCCCGATCTACAACGAAGAGGTAAACCGCGTCTTCGCGGGGGTGCGCACCGTCTACCGCTCGCTGAAACAGACAGGCGCCCTCGACCGCTTCGACATCTTCCTCCTCAGCGACAGCACCAACCCCGACGTCTGGGTGGAAGAGGAGGAAGCGTGGCACGACTTCCGCCGCGAAGAGGAGGGGACGGAGCAACACGTCTTCTACCGGAAGCGCGACAACAACATCAAGCGGAAGAGCGGCAACGTAGCGGACTTCTGCCGCCGCTGGGGGAAGAACTACCGCTACATGATCGTCTTCGACGCAGACAGCGTCATGACCGGCGAGAGCATGGTCCGCCTGGTGCAGATCATGGAGGACCGCTCCGACATCGGCATCATCCAGACGCTCCCGCTGGCCGTCAACCGCGAGACGCTCATCGCGCGCGTGCAGCAGTTCGCCAACCACGTCCAGGGGCCGCTGCTCGCCGCAGGGCTGCACTTCTGGCAGCTCGGCGACGCACAGTACTGCGGGCACAACGCCATCCTCCGGGTAGAACCGTTTATGAAGCACTGCCAGCTCCCGCGCCTGCCGGGCAAGGGGGCGCTGAGCGGGGACATCCTGAGCCACGACTTCGTGGAGTCGGCGCTGATGTGCAGAGCAGGATACGGCATCTGGCTGGCCTACGACATCGAGGGGAGCTACGAAGAGACGCCGCCGACCCTCCTCGACGAGCTGAAACGCGACCGCCGCTGGTGCCAGGGCAATTTGCAGCACATGCGGCTGATCTTCACTCGGGGTTTCTTCCCCGCGCACCGGGCCCTCTTCTTGAACGGCGTCCTCACCTACGGCTCCGCGCTGCTCTGGCTTACGTTCCTCATCGTCAACTCGGCGCAGGCCGTCTCCGAGGCGCTCTTCGAGCCCATCTACATGCCCATCCTGCGCAAATTCCTGCCCACCATGCCCGTCTGGAGGCCCCACTGGGCGCTCTCCCTGCTCGGCTCGACCGCGCTCCTCCTCTTTTTGCCAAAGGTCCTCTCCGCCCTGCCGATCCTCGTCAAGGACTTCCGTGCGCGGGCATACGGGGGGCCGATACGTCTCTACATGAGCGTTTTCCTCGAAGTGGTGCTCTCCATGATCCTCACGCCCATCCGGATGATCTTCCACAGCCTCTTCATCGTCTCGACGCTCCTCGGGAAGAGCATCGGCTGGGGGACCCAATCGCGGGACGACCGGGGAACGACGTGGCGCGAGGCGTTCGCCGCACACTGGTGGGGGACGCTGCTCGGCATCGCGTGGGGGGGTGTCGTCTACTGGATCATCCCGTCCTTCTTCTGGTGGATCTCGCCGATGATCTTCTCCTTCGTGCTCTCCATCCCGATCTCCGTCTTCACGGGGAGAGCCTCGGTCGGCAGGTTCTTCAGAAAGATCGGCCTCTTCCTCGTCCCGTCGGAGGTCAAGCTGCCGCCCATCCTCCAGGACCTGGAGGACAACCTGGAGCGCCCCGCGCGCTACTCCCCGTTCGGGCATTCGCGGAAGCAGGGCTTTCTGCGCGCCGCCGTGGCCCCGCGCACCCACGCTCTCCACATCGCGATGCAGCTCCCCCGCAGGAAGAAGAAACCATCCCCCTTGCGGGAAGAGACCGGAAAACGCATCGTGGAGAAGGCGCTCCAGCTCGGGCCGGACGCCCTCTCGGCCAAGGAGAAGACGGCGCTGCTGAGAGACACGGATCGCCTTCGCGAACTCCACCGCCGTATCTGGACACTGGAGGATGAGGAGAAGGCGGCGCTCTGGGGGCTCGCGCTGCCGAAGGAGTAAAAGCCATCGCCCGGCGGGAGATGCATTTGCTACGTCCGCCGGGCAGTGAACGATATCCGGAAAAGAGGAGAGTGACCGACAATGACCGAACGGGAGAAGATGCTTGCAGGCGAACTGTACGACCCATCCGACCACGAACTTGTGCATATGCGGGCACGGGCGCGGGATCTGTGCCTCGACCTGAACGCGACCCGCGAGTCGGAGCAGAAGCTCCGGCGCATCATCCTGCGGGAGCTCTTCGGAAGCGGCGGAGAGAGCGTGAACGTGCAGCCCCCCTTCCACTGCGACTACGGCGTGCACATTCACCTCGGAGAGAAGGTGTACTTCAACTTCGGCTGCATCGTCCTCGACGTCTGCGAGGTGCGCATCGGCGACTTCACGATGTTCGGTCCCGCGGTGCAGATCTACGCGGCGACACACCCGATGGACGCACAGGAGCGGAGGGGGAAGGAGTTCGGCAAACCCGTCTTCATCGGCTCGGACGTTTGGGTCGGCGGCGGCGCGCTCATCTGCCCCGGCGTCACGATCGGTTCACGCTCGGTCATCGGCGCCGGAAGCGTCGTGACCCGAGATATTCCCGAGGGAGTCTTCGCCGCGGGCAACCCGTGCAGGGTGATTCGAGGGATCGAGGAGTAGCAGAAGCCGGCTCGCAGCAGCTCGCCGATTGCTCTTTCACCACGGAGCAATACTTTGCTCTTCTTTTTGACAAGCTCTTCTATACGCAGAGGTGAAGACAGAGCAAACTCCGTCTCCACCTCTGCCCGTTTCAACCCTTTTTTCAGTTTGTTTTTATCCGCGCCCGAAGATGAAGAAGCCCCATCGGCAACAGCAATAGTAACAAAGAGACCGGGAAACCGAAGGCCCTTACGGTGCATCCGCCTCCGTTGCCGTCATGTCCGGGAGTCGGCACGGGCGTCGGTTGCTTCGATCTCACGGTGACGAACGTCGGATCCATGATGTACAGCGGGCGGTCATCCATATCGTACTCGCCGTCGTCTTTGACCACGAAAGCGATATAGTCTCCGGCGGCCGTTTTTTCGCCGCTTCCCCGGATCGTCCTCCTATCGCTCGCGACGACGACGCTTTTGCCCTCATCCAGATCGTCCGCCCGATAGACCTGCTCGAAGAGCTTGTACTCGTCCTCGGAGAGCACCCTGAGTGACCGACACATTTCATCAAACTAAAGCGAAGCGATCAGAATTGCGAGATCGTCCATGGAAAACACGGCGAAACTGAGCCGCCCCCGCGGAGTGTTAGAGCCATTGGCGCGGACCTGAAGAGCCACCCGACGCGCCGACACTGAGCCGGTCTCCCGAACTCCTGTAAGATCGAAGTACCGCCG
>Ga0334886_1001169_pt1 | contig 32259 bp, 32 predicted proteins | sample GraSluR1_MG_9_FD_207232 | JGI IMG/M metagenome (GOLD analysis project Ga0334886, IMG submission 207232) | Sludge microbial communities from methane-producing bioreactor in Wageningen University, Netherlands - Granular Sludge_27_06-R1 | ecosystem: Engineered > Bioreactor > Anaerobic >... | reverse complement strand
GCTACCACGTCGCTGCGGCCGCGATGGAGGCGCTCGGAGTCCGGCGGCCGTACGACGAGGAGCTCGTGGCGGTTGCCGAGACCGACGCATGCGGTGTCGATGCGATCCAGATGGTGACGGGTTGTACTGCAGGAAAGGGAAACCTCATCATAAAGGACTATGGAAAGCACGCGTTCTCATTCTTTTCCCGGGAGAGCGGAAGGGCCGTCAGGGTCCGTACCTGCTACAGCAATGCAGGGGGGCAGGACGAGGTCTCTCTTCTCAGGAAGAAGGTCTTTTCACACACTGCAACACCTGCGGAAGAGAGCCGGTACCGCGAACTCGTGAAGGACTCGGCGATGCGCATCCTTTCCCTCCCGGCAGAACAGGTCGTGATAGTCGAGGAGATTGAGATGGAGCCGCCGTCCATGGCCCGGATATACAATACCGTGATCTGTTCCTGCTGTAGCGAACCGGTGGCAGATGGGAAGACCCGCCTGATCGACGGGAAGTATGTCTGCATCCCCTGTGCCGAAGGGAGTTCTCCCCGAAAAAAGGGTGTATAATTCCATAATCAGACATCTGACCTGAACCAACTGCTCTTGAAAATTCTTACCCCACCTTTTTTTAACACGGCTCGTATACCCCGCACAAGTTCGGGATCGCCTGAGAGATCCCTCTCCGGATCCGGTTCGGGCATCAACTCCGAAGGCGGCAGCTGCAGGGTGAACCCGGGAGTGGCATCATGAACCCGCGGTGGCCATATTCTCGATCGTTCCATGGAATCTCCTGGGTGGATCTGTCTGCACGGACACAGCGGGCCCTGTTGAGCTCTCGACTTCAGGCATGCAGTCGTCCGCGCCGGATGAGTGCTGGGGGGGCATTCAGAGAGGAGTGTTTCGGCCGAGGGTGCCAGGCAATTTTCGTGTAAAAAAAGTCGGCAGCGATGAATCGTGTGTGCATGAAGATTCACCCGATCGATGGTGTACGAAACACCCCGATGCCCTGGGTCCGGTTCGTCCCTGTAACAAAGATATACCTGATCAGGTCCTCTTTTGGGAAACAAACTATTTATAACAGCATTTACTTAGATGCATAAGCGATGAACACTCTGACCAGGATCGCGGGCATCGGACTTGTCATCATCGTCCTTCTCACCCCACCCGCAATGGCTCTCAACAAGACCGAGATTCTCACAGATATCCAGTCCCGGGCCGGGACCCCCTCCCTCCTGGATTTCGTCAGGGGCGAGGTACCGTCATACATCTTTGAACGGGTTCCCGAATCCTCACCGACATCCGATCAGCAGACATCCGGGCAGCCCCGGTTGTCCATACGGTATTCCCGATCCGAAGGCCTCTCACCCTCCGATCGGATTAACCTCGGGAATCTCCCCCCACCCGGAATAACCTCTCCACCCTATGTCCCGGTGGGCGAAGTGAATTACATCCAGGGCTTATACATGTATTCCGGGGAGTGCTATGGCATCGCGATCGATGAATCAGGAACCAGTTTTGTGTTTCAGGAACCTGTTCGGTGGGTAGACGTTCGGGTTTGAAAGCAACCAAAGAAGAACCGATCGGAGGGGCGATGCAGCGGCATCATTCCGTCATCGGATTCAAGCCTTTTTTGGCATTCACGGGTCTAAAACAGTGCCAGCAGCCCGAAAAATCCCGTCTGCCAGGGATGTCTGGATACATGGTGCCGATACGGAACCGGAAGGGAATAGTCCGCCGATTCATCGGGTAGAACCACGAGCTGTTACGCTCTTTGCCGAACAGGTGTCTGCCCGGGATGCACCCCCGGACGAAAATTGTGTGTGGGTATCCGGCTATTTTAATTCCGGCCAGGAGTCAGGACCGTGAAGCGTTGCTTGCAGTGTGAACACGTTCCATCCCGGGACTCCTTGTAGAATGCCTTTGGCATGTTGAATACAATCGAATTCTCTTTATTGCAATTGGGGCAGGTGAACTGGATAGTATACCCGGATCTTGTACCGGTAACTGTCTGCCTGACTGAACTTGTATTCATTAAATCACTCCCTCAAAACTGTTTTTTGATCAATAGGTTGACAAGAACCATTCCATGCGAATTTCTCAAAACCCCGATACTTTCCTGGGGGGACACTCCTCTTCTCTTCTCGCTCCACCAGGAGGTGACCCGATTGTCCGGATCTTTCCTGTATGTACTATAATAGGTTGTCAGAGTGTATATATGCACGGTATCCTGTCAATGCGGGTACCTGCATGAAATTAACACGATAGATTGGTATTTGGAGACTGGATTTTTTCAGAAAAGCGGCAATACAATACCAGCGCCTGGTGCGCCTTGCCAGACGAACAAAAAAATTTACAAAAAATTTTAGTACCGGGGACGCCTGTGTTTCGGAAGGCATTCCTGGCAGTAGACAGGCCTGCCCTCGGTAGGCTTAAACGGTACTTCACATTCCTTTCCGCAGTCTGAACAGACTACCTTTGTCATCTCACGAGGCCCGTAATTTCTCGGACCACCAAAATTTGATTTATACATGTTTGTTCTCAAACAGTTTGAAAAACTGTAATAACTATTGGTTCTTTTGACTTATAAAAGAACTGCATCGTACTAAGAAAAAACTCCGAGTCTTTCCCCGTTTCTCCAGGGAATCTGAATTATTTTTGGGGTTTTGGCCCAGGCCCGCGACAGGGGGATTTCCGGGTTTTCCTGGTGAGGATTTCGCCTGCAGACCTATCATCCGTTCAGGTCTCCGGGCAAAACGACCGCACAAAAACCCTGCACATGAGTCGATCACGTCAACTCGGATCCTGCTTCCCCGGGCTTCTCCACATCTCCGGAAGAGGAGCAGCTGGCATGGGAGAAGAATCCTGTGTTTCCCGGGTTCATTGAGGTACTTTTTTGCGACTTTTTCATCCCGTTCGATGAAAGCGATGGTGAGGGACCCTCCGGGGGCAAGAATCGTGTGTATTTCCATGAGTGCCGACCAGGGATCATCCAGGAAACAGACGACTGTCACCATGAGTGCAGACGAGAATGATCCGTCACCGAACGGGATGGCTTCGGCCTCTCCACGGACCACTTCGATCCCACGATGGCATGCCGTCCGGGAAAGGGCAGCTGATGGTTCAAGGCCGATCGATATCCCAAGAGGTTTTGCAAACCTGCCGGAACCGGTTCCTATCTCAATGGAACGGGAGTTGGTCTGGGGGCATAACTTACGTATACGAGCGAGTTCTGCATGATAGACACTTTGGTGTTCGTCGAACCAGAGGTCATATTCCTCTGCATAGTCCTCGAAAATATCCCATGACATGATTCATTCCATCGCGTGGTGATCGTATCCCTGCTCTCATGAGAACACGGTTCATAGTGTGCAGGAATATGCGAGTTCTCCTTCAGGTCCAGGGTATTGTCCGCGAACGATATGTATTTATATTCTAATTCCCTTTTCCCGAATGAAAGGAGGTAATCGCGATGACAAAAGTCCTGGAATTTTACAAATGCGACGACTGCAGAACCGTTGTAATGGTGACTCATTCGGGCGAGGGCCCTGTCATGAGCCCCAAGGGAAAGCCGCTTCGCCTGCTTGAAGAGAAGACAGAGGAAGCTGGTCTCACCGAGAAGCATGTCCCGGTGATCGAGAAGACGGCGAACGGCATCAGGGTCAAGGTAGGATCAATCCCCCACCCGATGGAGAAAGAGCATTACATCCAGTGGATCTCGGTCAAGAAGGACCGGAACCTGTACATCCATGCCCTCCGGCCGGGTGAGGCTCCCGAGGCGGAGTTCCCGGTCAATGACACGAATGTGAAAGCGATGATCTACTGCAACAAGCACGATATCTGGACAAACAAAAAATAACTCTTTTTTCTCCGGGCTAAACCCTGTCAAGAAAACACCCTGTTGAAGGTTTTTTCAGCCGCATCTGGCGTCTTTTCACCTCTTAACTTTTACCATCATACCAATTTATATAACATTTTTAATGAATACCCCTGTGATTACCATGAAACCCCTGCCTCTTCTCATCGGAATTATCGTTGTTCTTGCTCTTCTATCTTCACCTGTTCTCGCAATCAGCACAAGCGATCTGATCTCCCAGCTCCGGCCGCAGGGGGGCGGGACGGGAACGCTCTCGGTGACCTCATCCCCCGCAGGGGCAGACGTCTATCTTGACGGGGTACAGAAAGGGACCACCCCGGTCACCATCACCGGGGTCTCCACCGGTTTCCACCCGGTCAGGGTGACCCTGCCGGGATACGAGGATTATTCGACCAGGGTCATAACCCCGAACGATAAGACGGTTCACGCAAGCCTCAAGGCCCGGTCCGGATCGACCACGATTCCACCCACCCTTCCAACCAGGATTCCCACCACTATCACAACCACGATTCCCACCACCGTCCCGACCACCGTTCCAACGGGACAGGTGCCCCCCAATGCCAGGACCGGAACGCTCTCGGTGACGTCATCCCCCGCAGGGGCAGACGTCTATCTTGACGGGGTACAGAAAGGGACCACCCCGGTCAGCATCACCGGGGTCCCCACCGGTTTCCACCTGATCAGGGTGACCATGCCGGGATACGAGGATTATTCGTCCAGGGTCTTCACCCCGATCGATAAGACGGTTCACGCAAGCCTGAAGGTACGGTCCGGATCGACCACGATTCCACCCACCCTTCCAACCACTATCACAACCACTATTACCACGATTCCCACCACTGTCCCGATCACCGTCCCGACGGGACAGGTGCCCCCCAATGCCAGGACGGGATCGCTCTCGGTGACCTCATCCCCCGCAGGGGCTGAAGTCTATCTTGACGGGGTACAGAAAGGGACTACACCGGTCACCATCACCGGGGTCTCCACCGGTTTACACATGATCAGGGTGACCCTGCCGGGATACGAGGATTATTCGACCAGGGTCATAACCCCGAACGACAGGACGGTTCACGCAAACCTGAAGGTCGTCAGGACCGGAACGCTCTCGGTGACCTCAAACCCCGTAGGGGCAGACGTCTATCTTGATGGTGTATATAAAGGGACAACATCCGGAGAGGAGTACTGGATTGAGAGAGACCCCCCCCTTATAGGACGAGGACCCGGAGAGTATCCTGAGTATACAGGGAAACCACCCGAAGAAGCAACCAGTTGTCTTGACTATTTTATACGAAACATGTTTTTCATATCGAAATGGGATTACCACCCTGTCACCATCACCGGGATCCCCTTCGGTCAGCACAACCTTCGGGTGAACCTGTCAGGATGCGAGGATTATTCGTCCTGGATCATGATTCCGGAGGATAAGGAAGTTCACGTTAGCCTGAAACGTAAATTCAGCGAAGTGACCTCCATCTATTCAAAACCGAACATCTACCTGTACAGTGACCGCGACCTCACCAGCCGTGTGCGCCTTTTCCCGGAGACTGCCATCACGGTCTCCGACCCGCCATACAGGCCCGGGATAGGGTGGATGGCGGAGATACGAAACGGCAGTCTCAACGGGCAGGGCGATTTCCTCTTCTACGAAGGCACCGGGCATTTTTCCGGGTGGCAGAAGGAAGAGGGTTACGTCATCCGGGGAGCTTATCGTGAGCAGGACATGGCGTCCATGCTCGGAGAGTACGGGTTTAATGAAAAGGAGACCGATGAATTCATCGAGTACTGGGCGTGTCACCTCGCCGGCGACCAGGACTACGTCCTCTATCCCCAGGAAACCGACACGGTGAACCAAGCCATGCCGCTCTCCATCGTCCCGGAACCTGATGCGGTCAGCCGCATCTGGTTCTATGCAGAACCGTTTGCGTCCGCCCCGAACCCGGTCACCAACCCGGAAAAGATCGTGCGTGAAGGGTTCTATGTCGTGGAATGGGGGGTTATCATCCAGGATGAAACAATCTGGGATAGATGAAATCAATCAACTTTTTCTCTTTTCCACATCGTCGATCGTTTATTCATATTAAAAATATATAACTGCTTTTTATCCTATCTTCGATAATGAATTTGAAGAGATGATTCATGGATAAGAAGTTGCTCGTCAGGGGGATGGTCGCAGCCGTCCTTGGAATAATCCTGATTGTCGGTGCTGTTTTTGCACTTTTCCCGTTGAAGGGGCACTCTGGATCGTACATCCTTGCCACGCCGTACCCGGAACAAAACGAAACGTACCCTGTGGTGCGGACGGTTTCCCAGGAACTCACTGACGAGGATGTCAGGCACATCGAGACGCTGTTCAATGCATCGAAAGATTCGGCCCTTGAAGTGAGCCGGCACGCCGGCACGTTCAGATATTCAATTCCCGACAAGTATTACCCATATTTCACCGGTGCCCAGCCGGATATTCCCTCAGATGAAGAGGCACGGATTATCGCTACCAGGTTCCTGCGTGAAAGGGGCCTCTTACCTGGCAATACTCGTTTTTCCGGGGTCAGCTTCGGTTCGGGTTACGGTGAATGTGACGGGCACTCATGCGTGGAATATGTGCTCACGAAGAGAGTGACATTCGAAAGAGAAGTTCATGGTATCCCTGTGTATGGCGGGGGTATCACCGTTACGATAGGAGAGTCCGGCGAGGTGGTTGGCGTTGACTGGAACATCCGGGATTTCGAACCTGTACCGGACCGGTATGTGAGGATCATCACACCGGAAGAGGCATACGGACGACTTCTATCCGATCAGCTCATCATGCTCCCGATGTCCGGCAGGGAAGGCGTGGTACGCGATATCTCGCTTTTTTACTGGGAGAGGGATTATGGAGAGTACCTGCCGGTGTATGCCTTCTCCACCGATTCCCGGAAATTCTATGTCTGGGCCGTCGATTCCACCAGGAGGGAGGATGTGAAATGACAACGCGTTCTTTTTCAACCAGTCCCGGGCTATCGCAACGGGCCTGTGTTCCGGTTGCCTTCTACCGGGAACCCGGGAACAGAACAGGGGTGGCAGGATGCCGGAAAACGAAGTGACGAGCACCACGGCAGATGTGCGATACACGGGGTATGCAGCGATATCCGTGATATTTTTCAGTATTTTTGCCGTTTTTGTCGGGTATATCGGACGAATCAGCGTCCCCTATTTTAACGGTGACATATTTCCCGCAGTGTTTTTTCTCTTCGGCATGGTCTCTTTTCTCGGCGGCGCACTGTTCCTGTACCGGACGGCAGACGGCGATGATTCCTGGTATTTCCGGGTCCCGCTCATCGTATCGATAGCCGTCGTGGCTCTCTCGTCGTTTCTTACCCCTGCCCTGCAGGTACAGGAGGTACTGCTGGTGTTCCAGTATTCAGCGCTGGTGAATGCGTACATAGGATCCCTTGCATTCATCCTGCTCGCACCGCTCTCTGCTCTCTTCTTCCATTCGATACCGGTGCTCAGGAGAGGATGCGTGAGCGGGCACGTCGTCGTCTCACTCGCCGCGAGCCTGTTATCCGGACTGATGCTCTTCGGGATGCTGCAGGGCGACGTGATTCTCTTTCCCCATCCAGGCGATTCCCTCCATGGCTTCTGTTCCTGGTTCTACCTGCTGTTCGGGCTGCCGGCCATCGGAATCATGTTTCTTGTCACATCTCCAAGGGTCGGGCATCCATGAGTGAACAAAAGCCTGGCGGGACTGCGTATTTGCGTTTGCCCGGCTGATGGTGGTGAAGGGCGGGGTTTTGTTCCCCTGGCTGTCGGCCCACCAGACAGGGTGGAATATCTGGAGCAGGAGGTGAGAGTCCAGGGAACAGGTTATCTGAGTGATATTCGCCCCCTGATCGTAGATAAACCGGATAAACCGCTTTCCGTCCTCATCGGCCCCCGGGACATACAGGTAACTTGCGGGGTGGCAGAAATCAACCTGCATGTCGACAATGAGCAGATGATTCTTTCACCGGTCTGTACTTGCCGCGGGAAGATTGGCACGGGCCGGCCGGGTAGCTATTGCAGCTATGTCCGGATGGAAGAATGTCCTGTTTTCACCCGTATCCGAGAAATGGGATATTTTCTGCTCGAATTTTTCCACGGTAAACTCGTTAATATCTGTTGTTTCAGATATGTGAGGGCTGTTACAGCGAGTTAATTCTGTAAGATCCAAAGAGAGTCCGCGGGCTTGTCCTGAAATTCGCCGGACCGGAAATATCTGTATCCACATCGAACCAATAATTAAATGTCTTTTCTTATCATGAGATAGGATATGGATAATTATCAGCACATCGCCAGTTTTATCCGGAATGTTGCAGACGATGTCCTCCGCGATGATTTTAAGCGGTTAAAATATCCGGAAATCATCCTGCCGTTTACGGTGCTGCGTTGTGTCGACTGTGTGCTTGCACCGACCAAGGAGGATGTGCTGCAGAAATACAATAAACTGAAAGGATATATCAAGGACCTCGATACGGACAATACTCATTCAGTAATCTCGTCTTTAAAAAATAACCATCAGGATACGACGTTCGATACTATGATCTACAAACCATCATATGGGATTTCCTGGACAAGGGAGAGGAGTTTCACCGGGCCCAAATATAATCGCGCATCGTCCGGACGGTTTCAGGAGACACGGGGCAATATCAAGACGCTTGAGGTAGAGTTCCTCGAGATGGTGAAGGGGATGGTGGGATGACGGTGACGCCCTATATGCCGGAGCCGCTTCCCCCGGCCGGGATTGATTGGGAGTGCCATATTACACAGATAGCGGCGGCGAACCGTGCTCTTGCGCGGTATGACGGAATTCTCCAGGCGATCCCAAACCCCGAGATCCTGCTCTCGCCGCTCCTGACACAGGAGGCGGTGCTGTCCTCAAGGATAGAGGGGACGCAGGCCTCGCTCGAGGATGTCCTGCGGTTTGAGGCGAATCCGAGGGAGCCGATCAGCGATGCGGCCCGTGAAGACATCCAGGAGATTATCAACTACCGGAAGGCGTTGCACGCTGCGGTAGATGCTCTGAAAACCCGGCAACTGGATGTTGCGCTGGTCTGCGATCTGCATCAGATCCTGCTTGCCGGCAGCAGAGGTATGGACCGGGAGCCGGGGTGCATCAGGGAGATCCAGAACTTCATCGGGCGGGATACAAATATCGAGCACGCGGTCTTCGTTCCGCCGGAGCCGGAGCAGATTCCCGGGGCCCTCGAGGACTGGGCGGTGTACCTGCAACGCGAGGAGAAGGATGTACTCGTCCAGCTCTCCGTCCTCAAGGCACAGTTCGAACTTATACATCCGTTCTGCGATGGTAACGGGCGTATCGGGCGGATGCTTGTCCCGCTGATCCTATACGAGAAGCGACTGATCACAAGCCCGATGTTCTATATCAGCGCCTACCTTGAGCGCCACCGACCGGAATACTATACACGCCTGCTCGCGGTCTCGCAGGAAAGGGACTGGAACGGCTGGATCGCGTTCTTCATCCACGCCATCGAGGCGCAGGCAGAGGAGAACGGCCGGAAGGCGAAGGCAATTCTTGCCCTGTACGACGAGATGAAACAGACGGTGCCTGAGATCACGCGGTCGCAGTATGCCATTGCTGCGATCGACGCAATCTTTCAGACGCCGATCTTCAGTTCGTCGGAGTTTTACGACATGTCGGGGATGCCAAGGAGAGCCGCAGAGCGGATCCTTCAGCAACTGCGTGAATTTGATGTTATTGCCGTCCTTGCTGAGGGCGGCGGGCGGCGTCCCACGACGTACGTCTTTTCCCACCTGATCGCCATCACCGAGGGGGGCCTGTTGTGAATATTCTCGTGCCGGCAACCCCGTTTGTGTGTATCAAATTCTAGATCCAATACACACAACGAACTTTGTGCATAACAGAGTATTCACAAACCTTAACCCGGGGAGTGGTTGTGCGACACCTGCGATCCACAACAGGATTTGTGCGACATAAACTTCATTTCGTGTCGCATAAATTGCGTTGTGCGACACCGGCGGGGGACAATGATCAGAGAGTGGCGGTGTCGGCATCAGTACGGGAGCGGGCGAAGCGTTTGCCATCGACGCGGCGAGGGTGCGGGAATGGAAGCGGTATTCTTGGCATAAAAACTCGGGGGTGGAATGGCCGATCAAGTTGTGCTGATGCACCGCCAGTTCTCCACACTCCCGCCCTCTCGTCGTATCAGAAACAGCCACTGCTATGGCCTGATGTGAGGGCTTCTTCAATTGTCGTTCTCGTATCGACAGAGATAGAGGTTTTCAGGAATCGTTTTTGCATTTTACCTGTTCTCCATGAATAATAGTGACTGGCATAGGAACTGGTAAATCCAGATGAATCAATGGCGGTACATGGGATGCGCTCACCCCAGTCATAGAACAATTACATAAGACGGTTGAGCAATCGGTCGAAGACGAATGACTTGATTCTGTGGCAGAATTTCTGGATAGTCGTAAAATGAGGAATTTCCTCAAGATCTATCTTCTGCCTGATGGTATCCATGATTTCAATAAGTTCGACGGTATCCCGGTAATCTTCGGCAAGATATTCCTCAAGCAGTAAAAGTGTGAGTAATTGGTGTTGAGTACAGGTCTTTTTTGAGAATTTACAGGAATATAGAGGTATTCTCGATTCGTTGATAACTTGACCCGCAATGACCTGATATACTTGTTTGTTGACATTTATATCAGCTCCTTGTTGTTCTTTTGCACAAAGATTCAAGGAGCTCTCGTACTTTAGATCTTTCGGTCGATTAGGGTCACCCCTCCTTTGGAAAAATGATTTCTACAGGGTAGCGCTCACTTTTTTTCTATAAACTTTTTCATAGCGCTATACTTTTTACAGATCTTTCATTCTTCTGATACATGCGATTAAAATATCTAATAAAGAATCGTCAGTTGAAAAATCCTCAGAGATATGCCTCCAGTCTCCAGATAAGGTATACCGGAATTTCCAGAATCTCACCGTATTCATCCGAATGTCTGGCAATATTATTGAGACTGGTTCGGACAGCCACACGCGGGCTGTATTTTTTCCTGTACTCCGCAAGGCTTCTTGAACGAGTCTTTCTTGCTGATTTCACCTCAATCGGAACGACATCAACGCCTTCTTGTATTATATAATCAACCTCGGCGGTCCCACCGGATTTCCAGAAAAACGGTCTTTGAAGATCGTGTGCAATGAGTTCTGTCAACACGAAATTTTCCGTTAGAATCCCTCGCATGTCAGCGGTCAGCGGAGAGATGTCAGAAACAACATCTGCTGGGAATTTGCTCATCCTGCGTAAAAGTCCTACATCTGAGAGATAGATCTTGAAGTATGTACTGTCAGCATATGTTGTAACCGGAATAAAGGGCCGTTCGATCTTTTCGACTTTGTAGATGAGCCCTGCCGATATCAGCCATTGAAGGGAGTCTTCCAAATCCCGGGCACGCATCCCATGCTTGACATGGGAGAATATGAATTTCTGATTGTCCTTTGCAAGCTGTGCAGGGATTGCATTCCAGATAAGGGTAAGTTTTGGAAAATCGGATATGGACGCATATTTCACGAAATCTTTTTCATAACTACTGATAATCTCACTTTGTAAAATTTCTACAAGCGCGATGTCGTGGTTATGTATCCATGAGTTGACAACCTCCGGCATACCCCCTGTAATCAGGTATTCACGATATGCCTCTTCCAGTTTGCCGGTAAATGCAGCGGATATCTCTTCATTCAGGGGCAGATTATTCAGGTACTCATAAAGGAGTTCTTCATCCTTTGCCAGGAGAAATTCCGGGAAATTAAGAGGATACATCTTCAGCATCTGCACTTTGCCAACCGGGAATGAGACATTTTTTCCTATCTGTGCAATAGCGACTCCCACCAGGGAACCGGCGGCAGCAACGTGGAGTTCGGACAGATTTTCGTAGAAATATTTGAGAGATGTTATCGCACGAGGGCAAATCTGAATTTCGTCTAATATGAGGATGGTTGTTCCGGGCTGGATGGATTTATTCCTCAGAATGCCAAGGTCTTTGATAATTCTTGAAACATTCAGGTCGCCTTCGAATATCTTTTGCAGCCGGTCATCATATTCGAAGTTGAAATAGGCGATATCTTTGAATTCCGACTCGCCAAAATGCTTTAATATCCAGGTTTTTCCGCACTGGCGAATTCCTTCAATAATCATCGGTTTACGATCTCTATTGTCTTTCCATTTGAGTAAAATATCGTACATGAACCGTTTCATAAAATGACATTTGCACTATTAAGTATATATTATGTGTGCAAAGTACACATTTTTACATCTTATTTTGTGTGAGGATTACACATTTTTCTAACTTAATTCCAGAAGTGGGAAAACACCATTGATGTACAGATGCTTTTGAGGGAATTATTGCTTCCCCATATTGCATCTTTCTCGAGACGTAATCCATTAGGGAGAGGCCGGAAGACCGTTTTTTTATTGATCTTCATAAAAAATCTCATAATCACCCAGGTCTGACATTGATTTCGACATTGAATTGAATGATTAGGAAAATGTTATAATTAACAAGTCATTTTACAATACAAATAATTTCAAATATCAACTAAATTTCTAAATAATGCCTAAAATAACGTTAAAATGGAAATCCAAGCCTCAGGCGAGATTTGAACTCGCGACCTCGTCCTTACCAAGGACGCGCTCTGCCGGCTGAGCCACTGAGGCACGATTGCATCAATATTATGGGAGCCAATGCGTTTAAAAGATTGCGGAAATGACCTCTAAAAGATGCAGGATTGAGGATCTTTTGGGGGGAAGCGAGGCAGAGCTCGCCATTGTTCCTGTTTATCAGAGGTTCTCGAGCACCCGGATGCTCTCGATCACGCCGGGGAGGGTTCCTACCTCGACGATCGGTGTCGCCTTCGTCCTCCGCACGGCCTCCCTCACGGCCTGGAAATCGATGGATCCCTCCCCGACTGCCGAATGGGTATCGTCGGTTCCGTCGTTGTCGTGGAGGTGGACGTGGCTGAACGGGAGAGTGAGGAATTCGTCCAGGCAGTTGTTCAGGTGGGCGTGCCCGACGTCGAGCGCCAGATCCACGTTCCCCAGAAGGTCGAGTTCGCCAGGGAACCGGAGGAAGAAGTAGTTCCAGTTGCCCATGTTCTCCACGTAATAGGTGATGCCGTGCTCTTCTGCGAGAGAATCGATCTCTTTTAATGATTTTTTGAAATGCACGAATGCCTTCTCCCTCTCCTCCTCCCACGCAAAGTATCCCGGGTGTATCACCACGGGGGCGTTCACCTCGGCCGCGACAGAGAAGCACTGGCCGAGAACCTCGACGCTGGCCCGCCGGATCGGCTCATGGAGACTTGCGATATTGATGCTCCTGCACGGGGCATGGAAGGCATACTTAAGGGAGAACCCGGCCAGTTCATCGGACGAGTTGACGAAATGACGGCCGTCGTCCATGATCTCCACGAGACCGGTGATGGCCGAGAGTTTCTCCAGTGCGTCGGGGAGGGGCTCCTCGTGAAGGCAGAAAGATGATACACCAAGCATAGGGATTGTTCATCAGGAGGTTCGAAAAAGATTATGCTGTGGGCACCATGGTGATGAAAGCCCCTTCGGCTCCCTATCGAGAGAGCGGAAAAACCCGGACACGTATTCCCCGGACTGATCCCGGGTATCGGACCGAATCTTTGATCAGCCAGGTTAAAAAAGAGTGATGAGAGCCCCTTGTCAGCACCATATCGAGATCGGGAAAACCCGGATACGTATTCCCGCCGGACTGAGTCGGGATATCGGACCGAATCTTCGATCAGCCAGGTTAAAAAAGAGTGATGAGAGCCCCTTGTCAGCACCATATCGAGATCGGGAAAACCCGGATACGTATTCCCCCCGGACTGAGTCGGGATATCGGACCGAATCTTCGATCAGCCAGGTTAAAAAGAGCGAAAAGAAAAAAAGAAGTGCGGAATAATTCTTCCGATCACTCACTCCTGATATGGATATCCCTCTGCGGGAACGGGATCTCGACTCCCTCCTCCGCAAACCTCTGGTATATTCGTGTATTGATCGCGTCCTGTGCGTCCCAACTCATCGAGTAGTCGTTCGTCCAGACAAGCAGCATGAAATTCAGGCTCGAATCACCGAATTCGAGGAAATATACGCTTGGTTTTGGGTCGGTCAGGATATACCCGTGTTTCTCCGCCATCTCCTCCGCCACCCCGAGCAGTATCTCCCTGACCCGGCTGACGTCTGAGCCGTATGCGACTCCGACGGGAATACGCACCACCCTTCTCGTGTCGGGCAATGAATAGTTGATGATGAAGTTGTTCACGAGCATCGTGTTCGGGATGGTCACGATCAGGTTGTCGAGGGTCCTTAAGCGGGTACTCCTGGGCCCGACATTAACGATATCACCGTAATACTGGTCAATCTTCACGCGGTCATGGAGCTTGAAGGGCTTGTCCACGGCGATGACCGCCCCACCGAAGAAGTTGGAGAATATATCCTGGGCGGCCAGGGCCACGGCCAGGGTGACGATGCCTGCGCCTGCGAGCAGCGGAGTGACGTCGATCTCAAGGATCCGGAGGATGATGAGGATGGCGACGAACCATATCACGTATTTCGTGATGACGAGCCCGAGCGAGATCATCCGGTCGTCGAAGTCGGTCTCGGTCCGGGCGGCGATCCGGTGACCATACACGCTGATGAAGTCGTATGCAAAACTGGATGTTATCCAGGCACCGATGATCACGAAGAATGCGTTCAGGTACTTGCTCTCCTTGATCCATTCAAGCCCGGCGGGGAGATCTGCGGCCTGGATCGCAAGATAGCCTGCGATTACCAGCACCGCGATAACGGCCGGGGTGCCGATCGCGGCCATGACGATGTCGTCAAATTCTGATTCTGTCTTCTCCGTTCTTCTCTGGAGCCAGCCGAATGCCAGGAAAAGGAGTACGGCGACCGCTACCCCGCAGATGAGTATCATCGCGGCGAGTCCGTTGCCCGTCAGACCGGCAATTCCTTCGGATAGAAGGTTCGTGTTGCCAACAGCGGAATCTGCAGTCATGTCAGTATTATTATGATCTCTTCTGCTAAAGTATTGATCAGCAATGGCCCTCGGAAATGAGATTTCACAGGAATTACACCGGCTTGTCGACCGCGAGATGAACTTCATGCATATCTGCGGGACACACGAGGCGGCGATCGCCCGGACAGGCCTCAGGAGTGTACTTCCGGACCGGCTGAAGATCGTGATGGGCCCTGGCTGCCCGGTCTGCATCACACCACAGGGCGAGATCGACGCCGCCCTCGAGCTTGCCGAAAAGGGTTGCATCGTGGCAACCTATGGAGACCTGCTCCGGGTTCCCGGCACGCACGGGTCCCTCGAGTCCTGCGGGGGGGATGTCCGCGTCGTCCAGGGTGCGCACAAGGCGGCCGAGATAGCGAGGGATTCCGATAAGGAGGTCGTGTTCGTATCTGTCGGGTTCGAGACCACCGCACCCACGGTGGCCGCGACGATCCTCTCCCGCCCCCCGGAGAACTTCAGCATCCTCTCCTGCCACCGCCTTGTCCCGCCTGCCATGAGATGGCTCCTCGAGCAGGGCGAGGCCGATCTCCACGGGTTCATGCTCCCCGGGCACGTCTGCACGGTCATGGGGTACCATGAATACGAAGAGTTCCCGGTTCCGCAGGTGGTCGCGGGGTTCGAGGCCGAAGATATTCTGCTTGGCCTGCTGATGCTCGCCGAGCAGGTCAGGGACGGCGTGGCACGGGTGGAGAACGCCTACCCGAGGGCCGTAACACGGGAAGGGAACGTGAAGGCACAGGAACTGATGTACGAGGTGTTCGAGAGACAGGACGCAGAATGGAGAGGATTCCCGATCATCCCCCAGTCCGGGCTGAAACTCCGCCCCGAGTTTGCCGAATACGACGCCCAGCAGAAGTTCGGCGTCGAGTTCAAACACGTGGGCAAGCACTCGGCATGTATCTGCGACCGGGTGCTGCGTGGCATCGCACAGCCTACCGACTGCAAGCTCTTCTCAAAGGCCTGCACGCCGCGAAACCCGGTGGGGCCCTGCATGGTCAGCCACGAGGGAGCGTGCAGGATCTGGCACATGTACAGGATCAAGAAGGTCTGATCAACTCGTCCCCGGTTTTTTATCTATCGCTTTTCCAGGAGATCGAAGACCTTTCCCCGGACCTCCTCCCTCAATCCCTGGATACTGGCGATGTCCCGTGATTCGTCGACGTCATCCACCAGGAGATGGCTCGCGACCTTTATCCCCACGTTCTCCATGAAGGCTTCGAGAACCGGGACGAGGCACCGGAAGTTATCACTCCCTCTTCTGCCGCAGACACCGAGGATGAGGCCCCGGGGTCCCTTGAGTCTTCCCACCAGGACGATTGCCGCCTGGTATGCCTGGCACCGGTCGATCAGGATCTTGAGCGATCCTGGCACGGTGTTTGTGTAAACGGGAGAACAGACGACGAGCAGCGAGGAGTGCTGGATGGCCGATATGACATCGCCCATGTCGTCGTCGAACGTGCACGTCCCGGTGTTGAAACACCGGTAACACCCGATGCAGTGATGGATGTTTAGGTCGTCAGGGAAGATGACCGAAACGGTCTTCCCTGCTTCCCTGGCGGCATCAGAGACCCACTGTGCCATGATGGAGCTGTTTCCGTCGGACCGCGGGCTGCCCTGGATCACGACAACGGCGGAGGGGAGGAGAGTGGACGCCGGTGGCAGGTACATCTTCCTGGATGCGAGAAAAGCGACAGGGTCTTTTTGGAGCGATTCTGCCCACTCTTCGGCCACCCGGTGTGCCGACGACTCGGCATCGAGCGGCACGGTCGGAGAATACTCGTAGTTGTTGGTCCTGAATATCGCGATTATCTCGTTTTTGTCCTGGAGGAGAAGGGTGTACCGGATCATGTGCGGGAACACGGCAGAAAAATCCTCGCGGTACAGGAACAGCAGATAGGTCTCATCGTCCGACTCGATCGATCGGGACCAGACAAGTTCCCGCGTCTTCTCCATGTGAACCATATCAGCGTTCCGGGGTTTTATAGGCATAGGAAAAACGGTTGGGTGACGGCTCACATGAAACGATGTTGAATGAAAAATCCAGAATCTTCGAGATCTATGAAGATACACGGTGATTTGATGTTTCCTTTCAGAAAGATATTATTCTCCCGGGATGAACCCTTGTTCCTATGCGACGGGTCGAGCACCTGGCGCTCATCGCCCACGACATGGGGGTCATATTCGAACTGCTTGGAAGCGCTACACTCGTAGTCTTCGTCATCCTTTTCATGTACCAGGAATGGACGATGATCCTTCCCATGGCAAGCGTTCCTCTCATGTTCATCGTACTGGGGTTTCTCCTCTCCCGGGTAGCGAGAAAGGAATTCGAACCCCGGCTGAGCATCGCCCTCGTCGCGGTGGCACTCACATGGTTTGCCATTGCGCTCATCGGGTCGCTCCCGTTCATATTCGGCATGCACATGACCGTGACGGACAGCATCTTCGAGGCCATGTCGGGGTGGACCAGCACAGGCTTTACGGTCATGACATCACTGGATTCGGCCCCCCACGTCATCCTTTTCTGGCGTTCTTTCATGCAGTGGATAGGCGGGATTGGTGTGATCGCGTTTGGGATCACGATGATGTCCCGTTCCAGTATCATCCAGCACCGGCTCTATCGTTCGGAGGGAAGATCCGAAGCCCTGATGCCAAGCATCATATCCACCGGAAGGAGGATGTGGGGGATCTACCTGGTGCTCACCGCAGGCTTCACGATCATGATACTTTTTACGGGAATCCCTCTCTGGGACGCCCTGAACCTCGTCCTGACAACTATCTCCACCGGGGGGTTCTCTCTCCACGAATCCGGTGTCTCCTTCTATCATAACGGCCTGCTTGAAGGGCTTCTTCTCCCTGTCATGATCGCGGGCGCAATTCCGTTCAAGCTCTACTTCCTTCTTTACCGGAAAAGGGTGTCACAGTTCTGGAAGGATCCTGCGGTCAGGCTGATCCTGGCACTCGCGTTGACGGGATCGCTCGTGATATCGTTCAACCTCTGCGTATTCAACGAATATCCCGTAACAGAAGCCATCCGCCAGGGGTTCTTCTGCACGATCTCGGGATTGACCTGCTGCGGTCTCCAGAACTCGTCGCTTCACTGGAGCCCGCTCCCCCTCCTGGTCGTCATCATGCTCATGCTCATCGGGGGAGCTTCCGGAAGCACCGCAGGCGGGATAAAGATAAACCGACTTATTCTCGGGTACGAGGGCCTCGTCTGGTGGTTCCGGAGGTTTTTTGCCGGCAGCAGGGTGATCGTCCCCTTCAAACACGATGGCAGGAATATCCCCCGGAAGATAACAGAGGTCGAGCTCTCCAGGAACATGCTGATAGTTGTTCTCTGGGGTCTGCTCATCTTCGTCGCCACGTTCGTTGCCCTTCATGTCACCCCCGGGATATCTCCGACCCAGCTCGTCGTCTTCGACCTTGTCTCGGCCGCGAGCAATGTCGGCCTGGGATCGGGATATTTCACCCCGGCAGCGCCGTTCCAGGTAAAATGGCTCTTCATCTTCGTGATGTGGATAGGGCGCCTGGAGATAGTGCCGGTCCTCATCCTCTGGATGGGTATCATCAGGGGATTTGACGCTGTGTAAGTCGATCCGGGGGAGAGATTGCCGATCAATAGAGGGTGTTTTTCACGAGCGTTCCAAATCCTTTTTTAGGATACGTCGCGTTATTATAATGGAATATGTCCTTCTCCCGGCAGGAACGGAGTTGTCCCTTCACGGTCGGGGAGAGTGGCATTGTGGTTGTCTCGGTAGGGTAGTGGATATCCTGGGAGCCTCCGGAGCTTCCGACCCGGGTTCGAATCCCGGCCGGGACGTCTTGTTTTCTTGTGAGATCTCCTGGAAAGCCAAGGCCGTCTGCTGCACATGCATCTTCCATGTTCGGTACAGCCTGCCTGTTCTGATATTGTCAGGATTACAGTGAGAAGCCCTGATCATCCGGGTCCTCGTCACCGGGTCCGTGTTTCCCGATTATCCGGGTCCTCGTCACCGGGTCCGTGTTTCCCGACTATCCGGTCCTCGTCACCGGGTCCGTGTTTCCCGACTATCCGGGTCCTCGTCACCGGGTCCGTGTTTCCCGACTATCCGGGTCCTCGTCACCGGGTCCGTGTTTCCCGATTATCCGGGTCCTCGTCACCGGGTCCGTGTTTCCCGACTATCCGGGTCCTCGTCACCGGGTCCGTGTTTCCCGATCATCCGGGTCCCCATCTCCGGGTTGCCCGGTCATCTGCATCGTGGGATTCGGGCAGGAGCCCTTGAAAAAAAGGAATCGTCCCTATTCAACCGCTTCCGTGTACATCCCTGACCCGACGAACCATTCGTCGTCAACGGGTGTGACATAGCAGAGCTTCATCCCGGGTTCTCCTGTGTCGGGGTTGAAGTACTGGACATAGACGAATCCTCCGCCACGCTGTGCGGTCGCGATCTCCCACTTGACGACCTCGACTCCATAGGTGTCGGCAAAGTCCATCCTGTTCGTCCCGATGTACTCTGGCTGGAACGGGAGTGCGAGACAGGTTCCCTGGTAATCGTAGGCGAAGATGTACCTGCTGCCGGCGGCATACTCGCCGGAGAGGTCGTTGAAGTCTGCAACGGCCTGCTCCTTCCCGACTTTTTGTGCGTAATCACGGGCATCCTTCACCCGTTTTACGAGCTGGTCGCGTTCGGCATCATCGAACCCTGCAGGGATCTCAGGCAGGTAAATCCCGGCGCCGACGAACCAGTCATCGTCCACGGGCACGACGTACGAGAGCTTGAACTGGTCACGCAGGTCCGCTTCGGGGTTTGGATAGATGTAGTAGACCGATCCTCCGCCCTCCCGTGCGATCCCGATCATCGCGTCGATGAACTCGACGCCGTTGGCGTCGGTGACTCCCGTCCGCTCAGCGCCGATCAGGCCCGGCTGGTAGGGGAGTGCGATGACGGTCCCGTCCATCTCGTAGGCGAAGATGTAGAGTTCCCCGTCGTTGAACGCCCCGTCCGGATTATTGAACTCTTTCAGGGCCGCCTCTCGTCCGTGTTCCCGGGCATATGCGGCGGCATCTTTGACGAACTGTTCCAGCCCGGAGTAGCGGGTGTCGATCCCGCTCGAGGTGGCAGGGACCCCGGCTGTCGCGCTGCCGTCTCCGGTCGTTTCCGGTGCGGCCGTACCCTGTCCTTCCACCCGGGTCACGACGACCCGCCATTCGGCAGAATCGATCCCGGCGGTCTCCCAGGCGGCGGTCTTGGTGACGTTCCTGTTCCAGTTCTTATCCCAGAAGGTGTATTCCCCGGAACCGGAGGGCTCCGCGAGGATCCGCCCGAAGATCTCCTGGAGGGCCGGGTCGGCATAGGCGGGATCGGAGAGGAGGTTCTTCCCGATCTCTTCCTTCGTCGTGTCATAGATGACCGTCCCATCGGCCTGTGCGACCCAGACGTCGTAGTCCGTCCCGGTGATCACCGGTGCGATACACCGCTCGATGAGGTCTTCTGGCTTGTAGGTGATATCAGTGTAGCCGAGGTACTCACCCCTGGCCGAGAAGACAGGCTGGCTCTGCGAGATCCCGGTGAATCCTTCGGCCATCACGAAGACGTCTGAGACGATCGGCACCTGCTCGGTGTTCGCCTTCTGCACCTGCGGCTGGTACGAGAGGTCCATCCCGATGATCTCCTCGTAGTTCTTCGGTGCGGCAGCGACGACGACACCCTCCTTCGTGATGACGAGCGAGGAGACGGCCCACGGGTAGTCGAGCAGGGTCTCTCCGAGGACCTCTTCGACCCCGGGCCCTGAGAGCCCGGTCACTGTGAGGGCCTTGGCGTTTTCACCTACGGCTCCCCGGAGCTCCATGAGCCCTGCATCGATGGATGTGACCAGCTCCTCGGCCGTCATCTCCATCGCTGTCTTTTCTGGTGCTGTGTCCCGGTCCGTGCAGCCGGCGGCAAGGGCCAGTGCGGCAATTGCGAGGAATATGAGGATGAGATGGGGTTTCTTCATGGAGAGGTATTGATTCTGGTGGGAATTATGGTTTGCGAAAATAGAGTGGGAGGAAAAAAACGTATCCGGGGTGTGGACGGCATGCCACCCTGGTATTGTGCTCCTGGGAAAAGATCCCCCCTTCCAATCCATGTGAAGGAGAACCGGGCGCTGGATTTTCGTACATGGGAAAACGATGTTGATTCCTCCACATTTAAAAAAACCAGCATATCTCTGAAATTCGGTCATCCAACTGTTTCAGAGGTATCCTGATCAGCTTGTATGCAGTTTGAAAAATTCCCGGGCGTTTTTATCTCATTTCATGTGAGGGAACCGCTGGTACAACCAGGATTCCCTTTCTGAATTTTTTCCAAATTGCTGACTAATCTCCACCAGGCCGGACAATCTGCGATTTTTGATACGCCCCGATTACTCCGCCGATCGGATAGAACACAATCAATAGTCCACCGATAAAAATCAACGCAAGCATGGCAAATCCTGTACCGTCACTGATGCCGTCACCCGTAGCGTACGGAAGGAGAACATAGATACAAAAAAGAACGAAATACACGACGCCTGCTGATAAAATACTTGTCCGCAGCCCGCCAATGAGGCCATGATCGGAGAAGATCCCCGCAACGAATCCTCCGATTATCGAGCAGATTATGACTACCGGCCAGATTTTATCGAGCATGAGCCCGTATCCCAGGTACGGTCCAAGAACCAGTGGAGCGAGCGTTATCGCGGAACTTATACAGATTCCCAAAAATTTTACTGGATGCTGTTTTTCTCCTTTCACCTTTCTCTTTTCCCTGTCAAATACGTTCATCAATGTGTCCCTGAGAGAAATTCCCATAATTCCACCGATGATATTGCCTGGTACCAGGATGAATGCGATGAAAACAAAATCTATCGGGAAATTTGAATTTCCCGGTATTGTTATGGCACTAAAAAAGCTGATAATTGCACCGACAATTGCCCCGCGTTGGATCCCATCCTGTATTGTCCCTTCACGAAAGAGGCCGGCGATGAAGCCTCCGAAGAAGAAGAGCATGCCAAGTCCCAGTGCGTTCGACAGGGAAGGAGCCGGGATAAAAAGGACAAGAACCCCTAAGAGGATACCGAAAAGAAATCCGATTTTAATATTGGCATCGATCTTTTCTTCCATACTCGCGTTAGTTCCTGATTGATTTTCCAGTTATACTATATTGATTGTTGCTAACCTGGATGTACTGGGTAATCACCTTAAAATGATTTGTGGATTCATATCTCATTAAACAATAGAATTACATCATCCATATCTATTTCTGAACTACAATCATAGTCAAAAAGTCTATATGGTTCATTCAATGCTATCCAATCCATATTATTATACAATAATATTAAATCTGCAAAGTCAATATTTCCATTCCCATTTAAATCTTCATAAAATCTATCATCATCGGGATCAGTTGGTAAATTAACTTGATCAGTGATTTGTGTCAATAACAACAAATCGACAAGTCCGTTCATATAACGTGATGTTCTTACTAAACAGGCTTGTGTTATCACTTTTGTCCATTCATCCTGGTATAGAAAATGGTCACTTAAACTCATGAGTTTATAATAGAGAGTATCTACATAGTTATTTGAATATTCTGCAACATGAATTATGGCAAAGTATGGATCATCTAATAAATAGTCAATTGAGTTACCTTGTACGCTTGATTTAAAGTTGAAATATGGGGCTTCCCATTGCGTTGCAACATAAATTTCATATCTATCATGGATATCTTTATTTAATATTTCTGATGTATGCATCGGATTTCCAACATCAGCCATATAATGTGATGATTTTCCAATATATTCAGATGCCATATCATAGTTATCTTGTATAAACCAAGCTTTGGCATAATTAAAGTCAGTTAACGCCGATTGTGGAGCACCTCCGATTCCAAGGTTTGGATTATAGTAGTGGTTATAAAAACGCTGTGGCCATGGTAATCCTTGATCTGGGTCACCAGAATGGTCTCTTGCGTTATCCGCATAATCATACATTGGGTGCAAATGTTTTAGACTTTGGATGATTGTATAGTAAATAACATCTTCATGACAAGGATCCACCGTCCACTTTTGATTTAATGTTTGATCCATGATGAATACTTCAAGGTGGATATCGTTAACCAATTGAAGAGTTCCGATATCTTCTTTCGTTATCATGACATCTGGATCTTTTTGTTTAAAGTCGATATGTATGACATTTCCATCCTTTGTATGCGTCACCTCATATTTTTTCCAAATCTCCAGAAGGTTATTTTTGAGTAATTCTTTGGAAACTGTTTTGTTTTCGTATTCATCAATCTCTGATAGCAATTGTTCCTTGAATGTACCATCAGCGACCAGATATACCCATAGTCCCTGACTTGCTTTTTTGATTGAATCTGATACAGCCATTCTATCAAGTGATTGAGCGATTATCTCAACTTTTTGATTCTCAGTTAATGAATCATCCTCAATTTTTTGTCGGTCTCTCGCTTTTTCGACTCTTTGAGACTTTATTTGCTCAATAATTTTCTCGGTGATTTCCTCATCAGATAATCCTTTCATTCTGAGATTGTTGACGAATTCGGTCCGTTCTGCATCCGTTGAGGGATTAACTCCCAGATCAACGCTGCTGGATGTTGGATTCGTTCCAATCCCCTCAACGGGAACGATTACGATACAAATGAAAACCATAATCAATAATAGAATGTTCCTTTTCCCTTTTTTCTCTGGATTCATTGATAGTCACCTCCCTCTTTCGAAAGGGGGCGGGAAATTCAAGAATGACCCACCCCTCTACAGCCTTTAATAATTTAATGTTTTTAACATTGAATAAAAGTGAATAGAATTTAATTTATTATTAATTTATCTAAATTAATATGATAATTATTAATCACTATGATTAATATTGTGAACTAAATCAGAAGCAACCCGATTCCTCTTCCTGCCGCAATCTTCATCGCCGAACGCAACAAGATAATTGTAATGACGCTTGAGCGGAGGATTGCAGGAGTCTTCGGGCTTGACGATGCCGCATGGATGCGCCACGCCAATCCCTGGAGCGTAATCCTGCGCAACACCGTGCTCCCAATCCTGGTCGTCGCGTTCTGGAGCCGGACCTGGCTGGGATGGTGGGCGGGGATACCGATTACCATCGCTCTCCTGTGGACATGGGCGAACCCGCATCTCTTCCAGGCACCACGGTCTTTCGACCACTGGACATCAAAGAGCGTCCTCGGTGAGCGGGTCTGGCTCAACCGGGACTTTGTACCGGTGCCCGGGTACCATCGCAGGGTCCCAAACATACTTTCCGCCGTTGGCGGAATCGGCCTGCTTTTTATCGTCTGGGGTGTGATATTTTTCGATCCCTGGCCGGTCCTTCTCGGGGCCGTGATGGTATACATGGGCAAGCTCTGGTATCTTGACCGGATGGTCTGGCTCTGGCAGGACATGAAAAATGCAACCGAGGAGTACCTGAGCTGGACGGTTCAGGTGTGAAATACCATGGTCGAAATATCATACAGGATCCCGACACACAAGGGCGAGGTGCTTGGCTTCATCTGGATCCGGATCACGACACGGGTCCCCGAGGTCCTGGTAAACTCGATCCTGAAGAACAACGACATCCCCCCAATGGAGAGGGATTTTGGGTATTCGGTCCATGACCTCGATTTCGAACGGCTGGTCGAGATCAAGTACCCCATAAATGACCGGTTCTACCCCACACAGCCAATCTGGACGTCGATCGAGGAGATCGCGTCGCTGGAGGATGAGTGAACTGCCGTTCTTTCCTGGTATATTTTTCATGGACGAGAATGAGATGAGGGAGATTACACAATCCAAAAGTGATGACAGATTTCCTAGCAGTGTTCCTGCTTGAATACACCATGTCAGTGGAATCAGGCTTTTGTCATCCCTGAAAGAAAAGCCCTGCACGAGAGGGTTGCCATTCCTCTTCTTCTCTCACTTTGGCTGATAAAAAGGGTTTTAATGGGATTGAGCGCGTACTACGCGCTGAATTGATTCCATGACCTGATCAACAGTCAGGACCGGTTTTATGTCAAATAGTATGAATGGTACATACTTGAGCATCAGGGTATGGAGTTTCTCTTCGTCAAGCTCACTGATACAATATCCTTCCTTGATATCGACACCGTCACCCCAGTCGGTCAGCCCGCCTGATGCCAGGTCTTTCTTGACATTTCCAAGCAGGGTCATCCACAGCTTCACCTGTTCCGCGGGATCTGTGGGTGTGGTAAGGGGATTCTTTTTGAATTTTATGTAGAACCTCGTCATTTCTCCTCTCCTCAGCAATGATTGTAGCACTCTGAAGAATCATGGAACGAAAAAATCGATGACCCGGGTTCCAGGATCATCTCCTGAAACATTCCAGAGCATGCCACTGGTAGATGTGAGGCGAGAAATACTTTCTGCCGGATTCTCCACAGTTGCAACCCTTTTGATCTCACGGACGAATCTTATTCCCCGTCTGCTCGTGGTTTGTGTACCTCTTTCCTGTCGGATATGCCATATTCATACCGGGAGCATCCAGGATCCTGCACACCCGGCAAGCACTGCGACCAGGAGAAGGGTGAAGCCTGCCTTCTCTTTCATGCTCTTCGAGACAAGGACAATCCCCACGATCGCGGGAGAGAGAAGTCCAAGCAGGAACCCTCCGAGATGGGCAAATACCCCGATCCCGGGATCTTCCAGGTCGAGCATGATTCCTGCAATGGTGACCGCTATTACAAAGAAGACTGAAAAGAGGAGGATATACGGGGTGAGTGGGTGGTCTGGCCGTGACCTGAGAATTCCACGATAGAACATCAGGAACAGCAAAAAGAAGAAGAGCCCAAGCATCGCAAAAATTATCCCCGAGAACCCGGAGACATAGGTCTTTTCGAAGATCCTCCCTGCCCATATGGAGATCCCGGATATGGCAAACGGCAATCCGAGGAGGTATATGAAAAAGATCGCGGGAAAGAAATGCGTCGGCAGAAAACATTCGGATTTCGGGAGGAGGATGAAGCCTGCGACAAAGATCAGGACAACAAGGAAGATGAAGACCTGGATGTTGTCGGCCAGGTGTGAGGCCGACAGCGGATTGTGCATAAAGTGGTTGAAGAACATGGAGGTGAGGTTCGGACTGTTGACGTTGAGGTACAGATACTGCATGGTAAATTCCTGCGGGATGACGAGGGTCAGGATGGCGGCCTGGAATGCGACCAGGGCGAGGTAAATGGCAACGGTGCATACGAGGAACGACCAGTATGTCCAGGCAGGGATTGTCTTTGCATATTCAAGATATGAAGAGAGAAACACATTCTTTTCCTTCATTTTTCATGGTAATTATGTTTGGTAATTATTCATTGCATCCAAAAATTCAACGTGCGGTCGTTTCATTTGTCGGAAGAGGGATGCCGCGAGTGGAAAGCCCTGTTGAACTGGTTTTTTCAATCCAGGATCTTACTCTTCTTTTTCCATTGTGAGAGGAGGCGCCTGCATTCATCTTTCGGAGGATTCCTCCCGTTCTGCCGCATAGTCCTGTACGCCAAGATCGCGTCCCTGTAGGAAATAATGGACTGGTCTGCAAGATACCCGAGCAGCCAGCATGTGCCGTGGCAGTCGATTCCCTTTTGTACTGCAACGTGGAGGAGGTTCTGGTCACCGGAGATCAAGACGGTATTCCGGGACTTTGCAAGAACCAGAACCGAGATATCTTCGTATGATGGTTTGTCATATTCATCGAGGAGTTCAGATATCTCCAGGACTTCCACAGGATTCAGGGATTCGACCATCAACCCCAACCGCGAAAGTTCAATGAAGGGAGGAAACCTGATTTCGTGGCGGAGAAAGTCGGTAATGATGAATGTACAGGGCAGGTCGAATATTATGGAGAGCAGACTGCAAAAATGGAGATCGATCAAGGTGTTTGTGTCAACCACATACGAGGGGCGAGGACTCAAAATCGGAATCTCCTTCCAGTGAACAGAATGTGGCTATACTCTGGTTCAATAATTCGGCAGCCTTTGATGTTGATATGATTCCTTCCGCATGGGCTTTCAATACAACGGCATTCATGTGAATGGGTCTTTCACCCTGAACATCATCTCCGGGCTCCTGTGTATTCCAGCCTTGTTTCGAGAAGAATTTGCGAATCGAAAGAAACTCTTCGTCCGTGATTATTCCGAGGTCTTTTGCCCGGAATACCCATGCACCCATGGAGAGGCCATATTTTTCTTTCAGAAGGAGCAGTTCCTTGGTCGATATTTTCTGTCTCTTCTCGCTTAATTCGAAGAGCACCCGCTTCGCAGGTACGAGAAATGCACCTGCAAACCGATGCATAACTTTCTCCTCGTCCAGTCCATCTTCTCCTTCAAGCAGATAGTGGCCAACTTCGTGCATGAGAGAGAACCGCTGCCTGGCTCTCGGGAGCCCGTCTTTCACTACGATGATGGGATCTCCCTCATACTCGGTCGAAAGGGCGTCGAACTGTTTTATCCCTTCGATAATACCGATCTTTATTCCTTTATCCTCCAGGAGGGTGGTCAGGTTCTCGATGGGGTCCATCCCGAGATCCCAGGCCACTCTCAGGTCTTCGGCGGCTAACTCTACGTCTTCGAACGAGGAGATTGCCCGAGGGAATCCTTCCGGCATTTCGAATGTCCGCTGGCTTTCGGTCATCTTCTCTATCTGGAGATATCGTTCAAGCCACTCTTTTGTCTCCTCGTTGATCTGCTTTTCCTCACGTTTTTTCAATTTTCTTGTGCGGAATGCAAAACATTTCAGTTCAACACGCTGGCTTCGTGGTCGTAAGAGTGCTGCAATGGGAATCTGGAGTGATTCGCTCAACCTGATGAGATGTTTCGAATCAGGCACCAGCTCGTTCTTTTCGAATTTGCTGATCGTGGTGTGTGACACTCCAACTTTTTCTGCGAGCGCCCGTAAGGAGAGGCCCAGTATCTCTCTCCTCTGTTTCATGCGTTCTCCCAGGGTCATTCCTGCACCAAAAATATTGGTTTACAAACCAACTTATAATTTTAATATTTGTAAACCTGTATATATAATTGTGGCGGTTGTTGTCACCAGGAGGCAGCTGATTACTCCTGTTTTTAAAACCAAATTCAGCTCAACAGATGTACCGGATGCAAAACTGAGCTGTTTGTTGTGCTTTTTTACCATTATTCCAGAATGTAAGCCGGATTGTTCCCTGGGAGATCCCGTCTTGTTCGATGACTGGATATCGCTCGAATTGTTGGTTTTGTTTCGGAATTGATTGACCTTTTTATGGCTGTGTTGAACCCTGTAATGGAATCGAACTCCCCAAAGATGTCGTCTGAAAAAAAGCATATAATTCTGTACTATCCCGTTCCGGTCTCCTCATCGGCAGTGTCAAAGATGAGGTCGGTGTACTTGAACGGGAAGAAATGGCCTTCACCTTCGAGAACGTGCAGTCTGCAGCCAGGGATATGTTCCGCAAGGTTCCTGCCATATTCTATCGGGAAGGCAGTCCTCGGTGCCGTGGAATACGTGGACCCTGCAGGGAATCTCTTTCAGGCGGAACCCCCAGTCGACGTAGTGGACTGCCGCATCGGTCGTGACTCCCCGGCTTCCCTGCCGGAATGCTTCCTGCTGCTCTTCCAGAAATATATCCCTGAATGCAGGGTCTGCTGCTATCTCACTGTCTGACCTCACACAACTCCTTTGTCATCGCCCTGTAGAATGTTTCGTCAGACTGTCAGTTATCATGTTGTCCCTTTTCCACACAACTCCTTTGTCATCGCCCTGTAGAATGTTTCGTCAGACTGTCAGTTATCATGTTGTCCCTTTTCCACACAACTCCTTCGTCATCGCCCTGTAGAATGTTTCAGGTATCACCTTCCCGCTGATGCCCATCAGGTCAAAGAAGAACTGGAACATCCGTGGATGGCTTTTCGAGAGCCTGACTGATGTCTGGTCCATCTTTGACCGAAGGTACTTCTCTGCACCTGGCATCTCTGCAAAGTTCGTGTATCCTGCAAAACTCATGTTGAAGAGCAATCGCTCAGGTATTGCATAGGCACAGACGGTTATGTGTGCTCCGCCGCCGGACCATCCGGTAACGCCGAATCTTTCAATACCGAGGGAGTTCGGCTATGTCCTGCGGGTAATCGAGGAGTCTTCGGCCTTCAAGATACGTCGATTCACCCATTCCCGGTCGGTCGGTGACAATGAACCGGTATCCTCTCGCCTGTGCCGCTTTATCAAAGATCCTGCCTTCGATCCTCGAATCCGGTCCTCCGTGAGCGTGGAATACGGGGATTCCTGTTGGGTCGCCAAATTCCGAGTATGCGAGGGGCCGTCCGTCTGCCAGGGTATGGTGCTCTGTCTTCATGGAGACCTCCTGGATTGAGAATGTGTGGCCCCGATATTTGTACAATGCGATTCCGATGCAAAATCTATGCAGAAGATGTGCTTTTTGATTTTTATTAAGGATCAATTCAAACCCGCGTTATCGACCGACACCCCCTCTTCCCTTTCACCCTGCTTCCCTCAGATTTATATCCCCAGTCTCCCCGGTAACTCCGGTGCAGGAGCAGACGCTGGCCTGCACGAGGAGAAAAAAATGAACGATATACCAGAAAAAATACCGGGGAACGCCATGGTGCGGACCCGGGAACAGACGGGACCGAAGAAGAAGACCCGGGAGGGGGACGGGATATGCAGGGTACGGAAAAGGTGAGTGGCAGCCCCCCGCGAGGATCCAGCGCCAACAGGAACCAGGAAGGGACCGCCACGAAGACTTCTCTCTCCGGGAAGATAAACACACCGAAGAGGTGTTCAGCCTGGATCTCCCCTCCGGTCCCACTCTACCTCGTCCCCCAGGCACTCTCGGCAGAGATCCACAGGAACCGTGGATCGGTCCTCGAGGTCCATATCAGGAGGACAGGCAACCACCAGTTCAGGATCACGCTGGTCGCGGCCGGAGAAGCCGGTGGTCCGGATACCTGAAAACTTGCGATTCCTATGGAGACGAGATGAGCCCTGTTTGTACCCAATCACGGTCCGGGGGAGACAGTCACAAAAGATGGTTGTGCCTTTCTTCCCGGACGTTTCTGGATCAGAAACAATTTGTTTCTATTCCGGAACCAATCTGTATTCTATTTCCGGAACCAATCTGTATTTTATTCCGGAACCAATCTGTATTCTCTTCCCGGAACCAATCTGTATTCTATTTCCGGAACCAATCTGTATTCTATTCCGGAACCAATCTGTATTCTATTCCGGAACCAATCTGTATTCTATTTCCGGAACCAATCTGTATTCTATTTCCGGAACCAATCTGTATTCTATTCCCGGAACCAATCTGTTTCTCTTCCGGAATCAATCTGTATTCTATTCCGGAACCAATCTGTCTCTCTTCCGGAACCGATCTGTATTCTATTCCGGAACCGATTTGTTTTCTCTTCGAGAACCAATTCGTTTCTAGTCTGGAAATAATTTGTATTCTATTCCGGAACCAATCTGTATTATCTTCCCGGAACCAATCTGTATTATCTTCCCGGAACCAATCTGTATTTTATTCCGGAACCAATCTGTATTCTATTTCCGGAACCAATCTGTTTCTATTTCCGGAACCAATCTGTATTCTCTTCCGGAACCAATCTGTATTCTCTTCCGGAACCAATCTGTATTCTCTTCCGGAACCAATCTGTTTCTCTTCCGGAACCAATCTGTATTCTCTTCCGGAACCAATCTGTATTTTATTCCGGAACCTATTCGTTCCTATTCCAGAACCAATTCGTTTCTATTCTTGAAATGATTCATTTCTCTTCCGGAACCGATTTGTTCTCTCTTCGAGAACCAATTCGTTTCTGTTCTGGAACAAGTCCATTTCTCTTCCGGAAACAATCCGTCTCTATTCTGGAAATACTTGTTTTTAATTCCAAAACTGTAGGGGGTGACTCTCTTTTCTCCAGGAGATCTAACCGGAAAGAGTCCCACTCCTTCACAACGGACAGACCCTGATGCACATCCCGCACCGCAGGCCGCCGAGCTCCCGGAACATGTAGTCGGCGCAGGCCTCGCGGTTGATGGTGCCGTCCCGGGAGATCGCCTGTACCGGGCAGGCCTCCACGCATCTTCCGCATTCGGCACAATACGAGTGGAAGAAGTCGGGCTGGAGCGGCCGTCCCGCCTCCAGTGGTGCGTCGGTGAGGATGCCGGTCATCCGTACCCGGGGTCCGAAGTCGGGGTGCACGAGGAGGTGGTTTAGCCCGAAGGACCCGAGACCTGCATGGAATGCTGCGTACTTGAGCGATACGTCGGCCTTCAGCGTGGTCCGGTCCGCGTACCAGTAGCCAAACTCGCTCCCCTCGGTCGGGACGATGGTCGCGAGGTATCCTTCCCGCTCTATCTGCCGGGCGAGATCATAGGCGATCACCCGGAGCGTTGCCGTCCCGGCCATCAGGGTGTTGGTATATTCACCCCTCCCCTTTGGCAGGGTCGAAAACGCACCCCTCGGGACCGATACCCCGAGCAGGACGACAGCAGAGATCCCGGGCATGATCTCCTGCGGGCGGTTCCCGGTGTATTCGGGGAGGAGAAAACAGGCCGCATCCGCAACGCCGAAGAGATCCGCTCCCTTCCGGAAGGCAGAATCCCTGAGGTTCCCGGTCAGGGAGTACATGCTCATGATACGAGATCTGTTGGATGCTCCTTCTTTTATATCGGTCTGTTGGGGGTAGATTTGAGTTGCGGCCTTCAACGTACATCTTCCGGTGTCTTTTTCAATATCAGGCAAACTGAAGTTGAATACGTCTTCACGTCTTTCAAAAAGAGCAGTGAATGAATTTCAATCGTCTGCGTATTTGAGGACGTGCCGGGGTACTCGTATAAACCGGAGACCCCACAATCTGATGGTAAAACCGGATACTTTCACCCCGTCCGCCGAATAATCATACGGGTTTTGTACCCACTCCATGAAGAGATGAACTCTGCTTCCTCTCCCGACAACCCTGATCCTGGCTTCGAGGGATGCATTTTCATCCAGTGGATGAAAAAGAGAGGAGGGATTCGGCGGTTTGGTGAGTGCAGGCTGAAAGCCCGGGAATGCGGCTTTGATGCAGATGGGTTCGTAAAGGAGATGGGCATGGAGTTCATCTCGACAGGAAGGACAGGAGACGGAAAAAATCATATATCTTGTCGATTTGCCCTGGGCAGACGGGTGGATGACCTTCTACGATCTCGAAGTGCCTCACCACCGTCACTGGAAAAAATGGAAAAAATAATTACGAATACCATAACAATTATTACTCTCAAGGCCCAATCCCAATCATACGAGGAGAGCATGAAACAAGTTCCCACCCA
>Ga0334886_1001163_pt1 | contig 32433 bp, 32 predicted proteins | sample GraSluR1_MG_9_FD_207232 | JGI IMG/M metagenome (GOLD analysis project Ga0334886, IMG submission 207232) | Sludge microbial communities from methane-producing bioreactor in Wageningen University, Netherlands - Granular Sludge_27_06-R1 | ecosystem: Engineered > Bioreactor > Anaerobic >... | reverse complement strand
GGGCGAACTCCCACCCGGGCCCCGCGATCGCCTGCTGCTTCAGCATGGTGGCGAGGAGGCTGCCCACGCCGTTGAAGATGCCCGCCGCGATGATCGCCGGAATGAGGGGGATGAAGATGCCCGCGATAGTTTCAAGGGCCGTCTTGAGCGGTCCCTTCTTCTGCCCCTGCTTGACCGCGGCCTTGTTCTCCTCCCAGTCTTCCGTCACGGCGCTGTCGCGCGCGACGCCGAACTCCTCGACGAGAATATCCGCGACCTTCTTCGCCTTGCCGGGGCCGACGATGACATGAAGCGTCGCCCCCTCCACCACGCCGAGCACCCCGTCGGTCGCCTTCAGTCCGGCGACGTCCGCCTTCGAGGCGTCCTTCAGGCGCATGCGAATCCGCGTCATGCAGTTCGCCGCCGAGAAGACGTTCCCCTTGCCGCCGACAAGCTCCAGAATCTTGCCGGCCAATACCGTGTTCGCTTCCATTAAGTCACACACCTCTCCTGTTGAAATACCGCGCTCCGCGTCGTTGCGCGAAGGCCGTCCCGCTGCGGCGGCTCTTTGCGCAACGACGCGGAGCTGCGGGAAAACCTCACTGCAGGGCGAGTCGCACGCGCCCCTTCGCCGCCTCCAGCTTCGCCCGAGCCTCGTCGAGCGGGCAGCCGAGCAGCAGCATGACGATAGCGTGCTTCACGCTCCCCTCCGCCTTTTCGAGGAACTCCCGGGCCTTCTCTTTATCGACCTCGGCGGCGTCGGCGACGATGTTGACGGCCCGCGTCCGGAGCTTTTCGTTCGTCCGCTGCACGTCGACCATCAGGTTCTTGTACACCTTGCCTATGCCCACCATCGCCATCGTGGAGATCATGTTGAGCGCCAGCTTCTGCGCCGTCCCCGCCTTCAACCGCGTGGAGCCGGTGAGCACTTCCGGGCCGACGTCGATCTCGATGGCGATGTCCGCCGCAGCGCCCACCGCGGAGTTTTTATTGCACGTGACGCCCACCGTCGCGCAGCCGACGCTCTTCGCGTACTCCAGCGCGGCGATCACGTACGGAGTGCGTCCGCTCGCCGCTATCCCCACCACGGTGTCCCTGGAGTCGGCCTTGAGTTCCTTCAGGTCGTCCACGCCCATGGTCAGGCTGTCCTCCGCGCCCTCCACGGAGCGCACCAGCGCTCCCATGCCGCCCGCGATGCGCCCCACGACCATCTCCGGCGGCGTGCCGAAGGTGGGAACGCACTCCGTCGCGTCGAGGATTCCCAGGCGTCCGCTGGTCCCCGCGCCCAGGTAGAGCAGTCGCCCCCCGCTCTCGAAAGAGCGGACCACAGCCTCCACCGCCTTCGCGATGGCGGGGAGCTGTTCCCCCACTGCGGGGGCGACTTTCGCGTCCTCCGCGTTCATCACCCGGAGGGCCTCGTCGAGGGGCATGCTGTCCAGGTCGAGCGTCTTTTCGTTGCGCTGTTCCGTCGTCAGGTGCTTCAGTTCGATCATGCGCGCTTCTTCCTTTCGTTGTGTGCGTCGTCGCGGCGGTCTCCGGCGGGGCGCCGGACGTCCCGCTACTCTTTCGTCTTCAGATGCCGCTCCAGCACCTCGCGGAGCGTGTAGAGGTCGGCGGGTTTGCAGATGTAGTCGTCCATGCCGCTCGCGAAACAGGCCTCCCTCGTCGCGGGCTGCACGTCGGCGGTGAAGGCGACGATCCGCGTCCGCCGCCCGGCCCCCTCCAGCTCTCTGATCTTCCGCGCCGTCCAGTGGCCGTCCCGTCCGGGCATCTGGAGGTCGAGAAAGATCAGGTCGGGAGCGTGCTCGCGGAAGCGCTCGACCCCCTCTTCGCCCCCCTCCGCCTCGGCGATGTCGGCGTCGAGCAGCTTGGAGAGCAGCAGCCGAAGCAGCCTCCTGTTCAGCTCCTCGTCCTCGACGATCAGGATGGTCGGCCTCTCCGCCGGCATGAACGGCTCCTCCGGAACGATCCGCACGACCTCTTTCTCCGCCGTCTCCGAGGGCTCGGCACGCTCCGCCCGAAGGTCGAAGAAGAAGCGGCTTCCCTCGCCGGGGACGCTCTCGACCTTCAGTTCGCTCCCCATCATCTGAAGGAGCGCGCTGCAGATGGAGAGGCCGAGTCCGGTACCGCCGTACTTTCGCGTGTTCGAGGCGTCGGCCTGGAAGAAGGGCTCGAAGAGGCGTTCCATGGATTCCGGCCGAATGCCGATGCCGGTGTCCTCGACGGAGAAGCGAAGAAGGCTCCGGCCGTCCTCCGTCTCCTCGCAGCCGATCGCGAAGGATACGCCCCCCTCGTGGGTGAACTTGACCGCGTTGCCCAGCAGGTTGATCAGCACCTGCTTCAGGCGCGACTGGTCGAGGAAGAGCGCCCTCGGAACCTCCGGGGCGACGTTCACGGCAAGATGCAGCCCCTTCGTCCGCGCCGTGCCGAGGACGCTGTCCGCGGCCTGTCCCGCAAGCTCCCGGATATCGGTCGGGAGCAGCTTCAGCTCGACCTTGTCGGCCTCGATCTTCGAGATGTCGAGCACGTCGTTGATCACGTCGAGGAGAGAGCCCGCCGAGGCCCGTATCCCCTCGACGTACTCCCGCTGCACGTCGTCGAGACGAGTTCGCGCCAGAAGGTCGAGGAAACCGACGACGCCGTTGAGCGGAGTGCGGATCTCGTGGCTGGTGTTCGCGATGAAGGCGCTCTTCGCCCTGTTCGCCGCCTCCGCCTGCCGCCCCAGCCATTCGGCCTGCTCCTTGGCCACCGTGAGCGCCTCCTCCGCGCGCTTGCGGACAGTGATGTCCACCGTCACCGACAGAAGATAGGGGCGTCCGTGGATGGAAATGCGCTCGGCGGACATGAGACCGTCGAAGACGTCGCCGTTCCGGTCCTTCGCGTGCACCTCGTACTCGGTGACCCGGCCGTCTTCCCGCATCATCGCGCCGATCTCCCGCTGCTGCTCCGGATCGATGAAGAGGCCGATCTCCCTGGCCTGCCTGCCGACGACATCCTCCTTCTCGTAGCCGAGCGTCCGCAAGAACGCGGTGTTCGCGTCCACGCACCGCTGATCGGGCAGAGAGGCGAGCACCATCATGGCGGGGTTGTTCCGGAAGGCGGCCTCGAAGCGCTGCTGCGCCTCCTGCTCCGGTCCGACGTCCTTGCTGAGGGTGTAGACGCACGGCTCGCCGTTCCACCGACCGAACCAGAGGCGCGTCTCGACGAGGACGTGCGAGCCGTCCTTCGCCCGCATGGGCATCGAACAGCTCTTCATCTCGCCGCGCAACATGGCCGCGAAGGTCTCGGCGCCCTTCTCCCGGTTCTCGGGGAGCTCCAGATCGAGCGCGTTCATCCCCGTGATTTCTTCCTCGCCGTACCCCGTCCTTCGCAGGAATGCGCCGTTGGCGAACAGAATGCGGCCGTCGAGCGAGATGACGCTCGCCAGCTCGTCGATGGCCTCGAAGAACGTGCGGAAGTTCTCCTCGCTCTCGCGGAGCGCCTCCGTGCACCCCAAAGACGACGAGAAGTTAAAGGGGCTCGACCGGTACATTTCATCCGTCATTGCGGAACCTCCCTGAGCGACGCTCTCTCTTTACAAAAAAAGAGGAAATCGGAGACGCCGTCCACCGCGCCTCCGCCCCTCTTCACACGCCGGAAAAACGGCCCGAAGGCCGCCCGCGGTCATTTTTTATACCCGTCGCGGCGCGGGTAGTAGACGCCGACCATGAAGGTGTCCGTCAAAACTTTCATCGCATGGGGCTCCCCCGGAGCGAGAACGAGGGCGCACCCCTCGTCGAGAATCACCTTCTCGCCCCCGACGGTCATCTCCACCTTTCCCGAGATCACGCTCAGGATCTGCTCGTGGGCGTGGTCGTGCAGCGGAAAGAACGCGCCGGCCTCCATGGTCCACTGCGCGAAGGACACGTTCTCCGCGTTGACGAAACGCGCGCGCAACCCCGGAAGAATCTGCTCGTTCTCCAGACGGTTCATGTCGATGAGCTTCACGAAAATCCCCTCCGATTCGTCGTTTTGATGCAGCCTCTTTCTTGTTCCGATTCTATCACAGAGCGGCGAAACGGCACGCTCCTCACCGCTTCCACGTCTCCGGGAGCAGCAGGAGGACGACGGTGTACAGCTCGAGCCGCCCCATCATCATGAAAAGAGAGAGCACCCACTTTCCGGAGTCGGGGATGGCGGCGTAGTTCCGCATGGGGCCGACGCCGCCGAGGCCGGGGCCGATGTTTCCCAGCGTGGCGGCGACGCTCGACATGGCGGTGATCAGGTCGAGGTCGAGAATCGTCATGAAGAGAGTTCCGGCGGTGAAGATGACGATATAGAGGATGAAGAAGGAGGTCACCGAGGCGATGATCTCCCGCCCCACGGGCTTCCCTCCGACGCGGACGTGCACGATTGCCTTCGGGTGGAGGATGGAGGAGAGTTCCGCCCGTACGTGCCGCGCGAGCACCATGAGCCGGAGGTTTTTCATGCCGCCGCCGGTGGAGCCCGCGCACGCGCCGACGAACATCAACAGCAGCAGGATGAACTGGGTATACGTCGGCCACAGTTCGTAGTCGGCGGTGACGTAGCCGGTCGTGGTGATGATGCTCACCACCTGGAAGGCGCCGAAGCGCAGCGCGTCCGCGAACGAATCGTACGTGCCGTGCAGGCGCAGCACCAGGGTCACCGTCAATGTACAGAAGACCGTGAGCACGGTATAGAAGCGGAACTCCTCGTCCCTCCAGAACGCCCCCCAGCGACCCAGCAGAAAACGGTAGTGGAGGACGAAGTTCACCCCCGCGAGGAACATGAAGATGGTGATCACCCAGTCGAAGTACGCGGAGTTGTACTGGCCGATGCTCTTGTTCAGCGGCGAGAAGCCGCCCGTCGCCATCGTGCCGAAGGTGTGCGTCAGCGACTCGAAGAGGTTCATCCCTCCGAGCATGAGCAGCACGGCCTCCGCGGCGGAAAGCAGGACGTAGACGCCCCACAGGTAGAGCGCGGTCTGCTGTATCCTGGGGGTCATCTTCTCGGGAATCGGGCCGGGGACCTCCGCCTTGTAGAGCTGCATCCCGCCGACGCCGATGAACGGGAGAATCGCGAGACTGAGGACGATGATCCCCATGCCGCCGAGCCAGTGGGTGAGGTCGCGCCAGAAGAGGATGCCGCGCGGATTGGCCTCGATGTCCGAGAGGACCGAGGCCCCGGTGGTGGTGAAGCCCGACATGGCCTCGAAGAAGGCGTCGGTGAAGGTGGGAACCGTGCCGTGCAGCCAGTAGGGCATGGCCCCGACGAGCGAGGCGATGACCCAGGCCAGCGAAACCGCCACGAAACCGTCTTTTATGCCGAGGTCGTCGTAGTCGGCGTGCTTTCCGAAGGCGTAGAGAAGAAGAGCGAGCGCCAAGCCGAACGCGATCGAGAGCAGGAACGCGCGCACGTCGGACGTGCCGTCCCACAGCGACCAGACGAGCGGCCAGAGCATCGAGAGCGAGACGATCGCCGAGAGCAGCGAGAGCACCTTCGAGACGAGTCGTAGATGCATGACTACTGCACTCCCAGGTAGTCCATCGCCTCGGGCATCAGGTCGGAGGTGGCGAAGAGGATGACCTTGTCTTCGGCCTGGACGACGGTGGCGCCCACCGGGACGAAGACGTCCCCCTTGCGGACGATGAGCGCGATGAGCATTCCCTTCGGCATCCCGAGGCTCATGATGGTGCGGCCGACGGCGGGACTCTTGGCCGGGATGACCAGCTCGAGCATCTCGGCGTCGATCTTCTCGATGATGGAGAGGACCCCCGCCCCCGACTTGTAGCGCGCGTGGCGCAGAATGACCGAGGCCAGCGCGCTGTTCGGGTTGACGATGGCGTCGACGGACATGTAGTTGTCCAGCTTCATGTAAATCTTGCGCCTGACGACCGCGATGGTCTTCCGCGCGCCGAGCGCCTTGCCGATGACCGCGAAGAGCAGGTTCGCCTCGTCGCTCTCCGTGGCGCAGACAAGGCCGTCGGCCCCCTCGATCCCCTCCTGCCGCAACAGACTCTCGTCGGCGCCGTCGCCGCAGAGGACGAGCGTTCGCTTCAGTTCGGAGGCCAGGCGCTCGCACTTTTCGCGGTTGTGGTCGATCAGGCGGATGTCCAGGTTGCGGAACTGGCTCTCCAGCTTCCACGCGACCTGGAACCCCAGCTTGCCGCCGCCGATGATGAGCACGCGCTTCAGCGGGCGGCTCTTCTTCATCTGGTAGATCTCCTCCAGCTTCCACGCCTGCTCGCGCGAGGTGACGATGTAGCAGAGGTCGTTCGCCTGGATGACCATCTCGCCGTACGGGATGTACCCCTCTCCGTTGCGCTCGATGTAGACGATGATGGCGATGAAGTTGGGGTAGAGCGTCCGCAGGTCCTTCAGAGCGAGCCCGACCAGCGCCGAGTTCGGCGACACGCGGAGCGCGTAGATTCCCGACCTGCCGTCGAGCAGCTCCGCGGTATGCACCGCCGAGCTGACGAAGAGGAGCTCCAGAATCTCGCGGGCCACGGAGCGCTCCGGCGAGTTCATCACGTCGATCCCCAGGTCCTTGGCCCACGTCGGACTGTCGGTGAATTCGAGCGCCCGTGCGCGGGAGATCACGCGCTTCACACCGGCGCGCTTGGCGATCCAGCAGGCGAGGATATTCACCTCGTCATGGTCGGTGCAGGCCACGAGGATGTCCACATCGCACCCGGGGAAGATTCCCGCCTCTTCCAATACCTGAGGGCGCGCCCCGCTTCCGCGCACGGTGATGACGTCGAGTTCGTCGTCGACCTTGTCGGCCCGTTCCTCGTCCTCCTCGACCACCGTGACGTCGTGCTCCTCCTCGGAAAGCGTGTTCGCCACGTTGTACCCGACTTCTCCTCCGCCTACGACAACTATCTTCATCTCTTACAATACCTCCGGCGGCCCATGAAAGGCCTTATAATCGGCTCTTTCTCTCCCGCGCCGAGTTTCGGCACGAGAGAGAAAACAAGATTGCGCCGCCCGCCCTCGGAGGGCGCGCAGCTCAGGGACAAGATACCCTAATTCGCCGAAAAAGGCCAGACCTTCGCCGTCGTGTATACGTAAAAGCTCACGAATCGAGGACGGAGCGAAGCGCCGAAAGCGTCGCGTCCACATCCTCCTCCGTGGTGAAGTAGCCGGGGCTGAGGCGGAGCGCGCCGCCGGGGAAGGTACCGAGCGTCTTGTGGGCAAGCGGGGCACAGTGAAGGCCGGGGCGCGTCTCGATGCCGAACTCCTCGGAGAGACGCCCGGCAACGAGGCCGTTGTCGCGCCCTTCGAAGTTCACCGCGAATACGGGGAGCCTCCCCTCCATGGTCCGCCGACCCGAGAGCCGGATGCCGGGGAGCGAGAGGAGGCCGTTCAACATACGCGCTCCAAGCGCCTCCTCCCTGGCGCGCACCGCGTCGATTCCCGTCTCCCGCAGCCACGAAAGCGCCGCGAGCAGCCCGGCGATTCCGGGAAGATTCGGCGTCCCGGCCTCGAACTTGTCGGGCATCGCGTCCGGCTGGAACTCCAGGTGCGAGAAGCTCCCGGTGCCGCCTTCGACGAACCAGTCGACCTTTTGTGCGAATTCCGGATTCCAGACGATACCTCCGATCCCCTGCGGGCCGAGAAGCCCCTTGTGCCCGGTGAAACAGAGCGCGGCAAGGCCCAGCTCCGTCATGTTCAACGGGAGGATTCCGGCCGTCTGCGCACAGTCGGCGACGAACGGAACGCCCGCGTCGCGGCAGATCGCGGCGAGCGCGGGCAGGTCCTGCACCGTGCCGCAGACGTTGCTGGCGTGGGAGAGAATCACGAGATCGGGACGGGTTCGGGAGAGGGCCTCGGCGAAGACGTCGGGGCGCAAAAACCCTTCTTCGTCGCACGGGACGATCTCCAGCCGCACGCCCCGCGTCTCCAACCTGCGCAATGGGCGGAGCACCGCGTTGTGCTCCATGCTCGACGTGAGCACGGTCATTCCCGGTTTCAAAAAGCCCTTCAGGACGATGTTGATGGCTTCCGTAACGTTGGCCGTGAACGTGACGTACCTGGGGTCGTCGTCCCGCCCGCCGAACAGCGAAACAAGCTCCTCCCTGCAGGAGAGGACGATGTCCATGCTGTCGAGATCCCGCTTCGAGGCGCTCCCCCGCGCGACGTTCGCTCCCCCTCCCGTCAAAAAGTCGTACATGGCCCTGGCCACGCACTCCGGCTTCGGCCACGTCGTTGCCCCGTTGTTCATATATATGGACATAGCGAACTCCCTTTCGGTTATATTCTCTATGCAACATTGTACGCCTTTTACGAAAAAAAACCACCCCTCGGGAGGACGCGATAGACGCATCCGAAGAGATGAATTCATTCCTGCGGCGTTCAGCGGAAACAATGCTATACTTTTACCGTATATACGGCGGGGGCAGCCTCCTTCTTCACGAAGATAAAACGGACATGCTGCATTCCTTGCCGTACCAAGGAGGCCTGTGTATGCGCTGGAAACGTCATCTGCCGATTCTCGCCGTTCTGACGGTACTGCTCTGGTACGGAGCGACGCGCAACTACCTGCTCTTTCACTCCCTTGTGGAGTTCGCCGATATCACGATTTACCTTTTCGCGGCCTTTCTCGGCGTCTTCGCCTCGCGGATGACGCCGGATCCCTTTCTCCACGGCGTCAGCGTCGTCTACTTCTCCATGGCGCTGGTCACGGCCGTCCACACGCTCGCTTTCGAAGGGATGGGCGTCTTTCCGGGGTGGACGGCGAACCACCCCACGCAGTTCTGGATGCTGATGCGCTTCATCCATGGAATCGGCATTCCGCTGACGCTCCTTTTTTCGTCGCGTCCGAAGTTCATCCGCGTCTTCACCGCGGCGGCCGTCGTCTCGGTCTTCGGAGGCATCCTCCTGATCGCGACCGGCTACTTCCCGGACTGCTTCATCCCCGGCGAAGGACTCACCACCTTCAAGGTGGCGGGCGAATACGCCGTGGCGCTGCTGCTGGTCGCTTCCATCCTCTATTCGCTCGCATTCCGCCGCGAGGAGGCGCGCCGCTACGACTACACCTTCGAGATCTCGCTCGCGTGCTTCGTCGCCAGCGGCATGGTCTTCACCCTCTACACGGACGTCTACGGCTTCTTCAATATGCTGGGGCATATTCTCCACGGCTACGGCGCATACATTCTGCTCTTCGGCTTCGTCGTCAAGTCGGCCCAAACGCTGATGGACCGCCATTTTCACGACTTGAACGAGCAGATACGCAAGATGAACCGCGAACTGGAGGACCGCGTCGCGCAACGGACGAGCGAGCTGGAGGAGGCGAACGCGCGCCTTGCCGCGGACATCGCCCGCCGCAAGGAGGTCGAGGAGCATCTCCGCAAGGCGAAGGAGGATGCGGAAGAGGCGAACCGGGCGAAGAGCGCCTTCCTCGCCACGATGAGCCACGAAGTCCGCACGCCGCTCAACGGCATCCTCGGCATGGCGGCCCATCTGAAGGACGAGGGGCTGAAGCCGGAGGAGCGGGAGGAGTACCTCTCCGTCCTCGTCCACTCGGGAGAGTCGCTGCTGGACATTCTGAACAACATTCTCGACATCGCGCGGCTTGAATCGGGGAGGGAGCGCACGGATCGTTCCGCATTCCGGCCCGCCGCGCTCGTGCAGGAGATCGTCGGACTCTTCGCGCACCGGGCGGCGGAAAAAGGGATTGCCCTGACATCGTCCATCGACCCGAACCTGCCGGACGTCCTGCTCGGCTACCCGATGCGTCTGAAGCAGGTGCTCTTCAACCTGATCGGCAACGGAATCAAGTTCACCGACCGGGGCGAGGTGACGCTCTCCCTCGGGTGCGCGCGCCGCTCCGGCGACGACGTGCTTCTGGCCGTCGCGGTGAAGGACACGGGCATCGGCATATCGCCGAAGGGCATCGAGAGGATTTTCACGCCCTTCACCCAGGCCGACGACTCCATCTCCAGACGCTACGGCGGCACGGGACTGGGGCTGGCGATTTCGAAACGTCTTGTCGAGTTCATGGGGGGGCGGATCGACGTCGCCTCGAAGGTCGACGAGGGAAGCGTCTTCTCCTTCACCCTGCCGATGATCGCGACCGAGGAGAACTCTCCTGCGGAAGCCGCCTCCGGAGATACTGAAGCGCTGTCGCTGCGAGGACTCTCGGTCCTCGTTGCGGAGGACAACTCCATCAACCGGAAGGTGCTGGAGAAGATTCTGGAAAAGGCGGGCATCCTGTCCGCTTCCGCGGAGAACGGCGCGGAGGCGGTGAAGAAGGGGGCGGGCGGAGGATACGACGTCATCCTGATGGACATCGAGATGCCCGAGATGGACGGCTACGAGGCCTCCCGGATCATCCGCCGACGCGAGAAGGAAACCGGGCGCCGCGTCCCGATCATCGCGCTCTCCGCCCACGTCTCGGATGAACACCGGCTGAAAGCGCTGGAGGCGGGAATGGATTCGTTCATCAGCAAGCCCGTTCGGAAGACAGACCTGCTGCGCGCCCTCGCGGAGGCGACGCGGAGAGGGGAATGACGCGGAACGAGTCTATCGCCCCCTCGTTCCGCGCTTCGATTCAGGAGAGACTCTCTCCGGGAACGCCCTCCGGACAGCCGCTCCGGAGCCGCCCTTGCAGCCGCAGCACCAGCGGAAGCGCCACGGCGAGGGTTCCGGCCTCCGCGAAGGGGACGCTCATCCAGATGCCGGCCGTGCCGAAGAGCCGCGGAAGCAGCAGAAGCGCCGTTCCCAGCAGACCGAGGCTCCGGAGAAACGAAACGAGCGCCGATTTCCGGGCGGCCCCCAACGCGGTGAAGAGAGCCGACGCCAACATGGTATAGCCGTTCATCAGGAACGCGAGCGAGAGCATCCGCGCCCCCTGCGATACTATCTCCACGATCTCCGGACGGTCCGGGACGAGCAGCCCGGCGAAGGCCCCCGACGCGAACGACGCAAACGCCCACCCGGCGACGCCGACAACGAACCCGGCCCTGCGGGCGATCCTCCACGACGCAAGAATCCGCGCGCCGTCCCCCGCCCCTTTGGCTATGGCCACGAGCGGCCCCAGTCCGATGGCGAACCCCGTCAGCACCATCGTCTCCAGCAGCACGAGATATCCGATCACGGCGAAGGCCGCGACGCCGGGCGCTCCCAGGTGTTCGAGGAGCAGCGCGTTGAAGAGCCAGAGAACGATCGCCCCCGAAAGCTGGGAGATCATCTCCGAACTTCCGTTCCCCAGCATGGAGGGGAGTTCGCCCGGGTGAAAGCGTGGGCGGACGAAGCTGAACACGGACCTCCCCGAGAGGACGTACGCCAGCGCGCCCCCCGTCGCGACGAGCGCCGCGAGTCCGCTCGCCGTCGCCGCGCCCTCCGTCCCCATGCCGAGGACCGCCAGAAAGAGCCAGTCGAGCGCCACGTTCACGACGTTCCCCAGCAAACTGAAGAGGAGCGCCCATCCCGCCTTCCCCTCGCCCCGGAAGAAGATCATCAACCCGATGTTTCCCATGCTGAACGCATAGAACCAGAGCATGCGCCCCAGATACCCCCCGGCGAGCGGAAGCAGCGCGCCGTCGGCCTTCAGCAGGGAGAGCACGGGGTCGAGAAAGAGCGCGAATCCCAGCGCGAGCAGCCCTGCACCCGCGGCAAGAAAGGTCATCGTCGCGGAGAATATCCGCGCCGCGTCGTCGGGGTCGCCCGCGCCCAGCCGATGCCCCGCGAGGGTCGAGCCCCCCACGCCCGTCATGACGGCGAACCCCAGAAAGAGATAGAGCACCGGGACGGTGAGGTTGACCGCCGCGAGACCTTCCGGGCCGACATAGCGGCCGATGAAGAAGCCGTCGACCATGATGATCGACGTCGTCAGCACCATGTTCACTATCGCGGGAACGGCGTTCGAGAAAAAAGCGCGCGCCACGGGCATCGTGGCGATGGCCGGAAGCTCCGGCCGGTTGGTGTGTGTGTACGACATGGTTACCCTCCCTGATCGAATGATATGCGGGAGGATACAGGAAGAGGGGAGGGCGCGCTTCTGATTATGTGCTCAATGGAATCGCGAGGTCCATCGAAACGGCGCCGAGCGTCTGATCGCAGCCCGAATACAGCTCGAGAACGTCGCCTTCTCCGAGTTCGAACTCGCGCCGGGGCATCCAGACGAGCATGATCTCCTGGTAGAAACGCGCCACCTCCGATACCGGCCCGGTGAAGGGGAAGAAAAGCCACGAGCGCGCTGGAACGCGGAGACAGGGAGGGTGTTCGTCGTCGGGGACGACGATGCAGAGATCGTAGACGCAGCTTCTTTCGGGCGTCACCAGCGGGTTGTCGTAGGATATGCCGACGTAGCGCCGTTCGCCGCGAACGGGGATGGTTTCGGCATGCGCGGCGAACTCCGTCCACGCCCCCGGAAGGCCCTTGTAGCTTCCGACGTAGCGCCGGCAGTGAAGGAAGAACTCCCCGAGGCTTCGCACCTCCGCCATGCGGTCGAAACGCCCGAGCAGCTCGTCCGTCGCCTGTTCGTCGAGCGCGCGGAGCCCCTCGTCGATACGGGAGTACACGCCCCCCGTGCGGCAGCGCGGGTCGCTCCGGAACTCGGAAGGCGTCTGGCCGAACGCGTCGAGAAAGGCCACCGCGAAGTTCGACGGGCTGTACCCGGCTTCGAGGGCGATCTCCGTCACGCTTCTGCCGGGATACAGGCGGAGTTCGTTCGCCGCCCATTCAAGGCGCAGGCGGCGCGCGAACTTGTACGGGCTCTCTCCGAGCGCCGCCTTGAACATCCGCGAAAAGTAGAACCGCGAGTAGTTCACAGCGTCGGCGACGGCCTCGACGTCAAGGTCTTCGGCAAGGTTCGAGCGGATGAAATTGACCGCCTTCCAGACGACGGCATGCATGTCCATGGGCTTCCCCTCCTTCCTGAACGGAAATGATACGCGCCGCCCGAGAGTGCGTCAAATCCATGTCTTCACTGCTCAGGGCTTGCAATAACGCTTAGGCGCAGCGCAAATACTCTTGCTTTTATTCCGAAACGATACTATGCTTGCATGGTCGGAGAACGACGCATATTCTGCAGGATATTCTGAATCAAAAAGTAAAACGGCTCTCACGAAGGGAGGCCCGGGCTAATGAATACAGTCACTATTTCCAACGAGTACCAGATAGTAATCCCAAAGGAGATCGGAGACGCGATCGGCGCAAAGCCGGGGACTCGACTGGAGGTTCTGTCGTACGACGAAAAAATCGTTCTCGTGCCGATTCGCCCCATGAGGAGCATGAAAGGCGCTTTTAAGGGAATCAATACGGAGATCGAGCGGGAAGAGGACAGGATATGAACGTTGTCGATTCGTCATGTTGGCTGGAGTATTTCGCAGGCAGCGTGACAGGGGAGCGGATCGCCTCGGTGATCGAAGACATACAACGTCTTGTTGTCCCTACTATCGTTCTCTACGAAGTCTTCAAGAAACTCCTTGTCGAACTTGACGAAGCCGGCGCACTGCTCGCGCCGGCGTATATGAAGCAAGGAGAGGTCATCCCGCTCACAGCCGAACTTGCGGTGTATTCGGCGCAATAGGAGCCTGACGGAGATGACGATGATTTTCATGACTTCCTTGTCGCGAACGAGCCCATAGACGACGCGAAGACCGTCTTTCAGCAGCTTGATCTTCAAATACCCCGCAAGACGGCTGTTTCGCCTGTTCCCCAAAGATTTGCCGTAACCTCGAAATAATATACCTCCCTCATTTGCGTTATTCCGTGATCAACGAGATCGGCGGGCCTCTCGAAGACTTCGCACTCCCTGTCAACCGTTAATCACCACCGGCGAGAGACGGTATACGGATGGCGAATTGCTTGAAGACGAACTTCTCAGGAAGAAAGCCCGAACTGCCCACGGGTACCCCTCCGGGAAAAACAACATATTAAGAGATTTTTTCTCTTTTGATGTTGATTATTTACCCATTCTAGGTTACGCTATTGATCATAAAGAGACATTCTCTCTCCAATAAGGAGGTGGGTATCGTGATCGTCAGGTTTTCTATCGAAAACTGGATGTCGTTTCGCGACAAGGCCGAGTTTTCGATGATCGCCACCCGAGAGCGACAGCACAACGAGCGCGTTCCACGCATAAAGAAGTACCGGACGGGCATCCTTCCGATCACCGCGCTCTACGGAGGCAACGCCTCCGGCAAGAGCAACCTCTTCGAAGCGCTGCGTTTTGCTCAAGAGCTGATCGTCGACGGCAAACGCCCCGGCGAACGCATCCCCGTGAAACCTTTCCGCCTCGATGAAAAGAGCGGAAAACTCCCGACTGCGTTTTGTTTCGAGCTGCTTGTGGACGAGGTCGTCTACGAGTACTCCTTCGTATTGACACCGAACGAGATCGTGGAAGAAAAGCTCGTGGAAATAACAGGTTCGAGCGAGAAGACGCTCTTTCACCGCCTTGACGGAAAGTCGAACCTGCACGACTCTCTGAAGAAAAAAAGCGATCTGGAGGTTTACTTTAAAGGCACAAGAGAGAACGAACTTTTCCTGACGAACACGGTCTTTCAAAAAGTCGAAGCATTCCTTCCGGTATGGTCATGGTTCAGAATCAACTTAGTTCTGATTGCTCCCGATTCCCAATATGCACGCTTCGAGCGCCTCGGCGACGAGCAGGATCCTCTTGCTTCTTCCGTAAACGAAGTCCTGTCGAGGCTGGATATAGGCCTTCATCGCCTTGAAGCTGTGGAGATTCCCTTGGAGACAGTCCCTATTCTCGAAACTGAAAAAGAGAAAGTGCTGGAAAAAATTAAAGAAAAGGGGACAGTTCCAGTTCGCATAAAAGTCTCCCGAAATGAACGGTATTTGCTAACGAACGAGAACGGGGAAATACATGCGCGCAAGCTCGTGGCCTGGCATACGGGAGAGGAAGGGCACGAGAAACGGTTCGATCTCCGGGACGAGTCGGACGGTTCCATACGAATGATAGACTTGGTACCGGCGCTTCCGGCGCTCTGCGCCGAAAACTCGAGAAAAGTCTTCGTCGTCGACGAGATCGACCGAAGCCTGCACACTCTTCTGACGCGCAGTCTGCTCGAAATGTACTTGGAAAGCTGTTCCCCCGAAAGCCGATCTCAGCTTCTCTTCACCACTCACGACGCGCTGCTGATGGATCAGGACCTGCTGCGACGGGACGAAATGTGGGTGGCCGAACGAGATTCGTCCGGAGCCTCCCGAATCTTCTCCTTCAGCGAGTACAAAGACGTCCGCTACGACAAAGATATTATGAAAAGCTACCTTCAGGGAAGGCTCGGCGGAGTACCGAGGATTCTGCTCTGCGGAGGAGGAAGAAAAAGCGACAAGAGCTCTCCGGGCTCGCCTATCCGTGGAGAGAACGAAGAGCGATGACCACTAGAAGCAGAAAGTTTCAACGTCCTCTCGGAGAGCGGCGATATAAAACAATGTTTATTCTCGCCGTGGAAGGAGAAAAAACCGAGCCGCGCTATTTCGACTTATTCAACGACGAGAAAACGGTTCTGCACGTACACTGTCTTGAAGGAAAACATGAAAGCTCTCCTCCGCAGGTTATGCAAAGAATGATTCGCTATTTGAAGGAGAAGGAACGCTCCTTGAAAACAGCCGACGAAGCGTGGCTCGTCGTGGACAAGGATCAGTGGACGGACGAACAGTTATCCTCGCTTCATCGATGGGGCTCGCAAGGCAAAATACAAGGACCGAAGCGCGGTTTCGCGCTTAGCAATCCGAGTTTCGAATACTGGATTTTGCTCCATTTCGAGGACGGAAAGAGCATAGATAGCTCCCGGCAGTGTACGCAGCAGCTCAAAAGGTATTTACCGGAGTACGAAAAGAGCATCGAACCTCGCGCGCTCACAAAGAAGATGATACGGGAAGCCGTCGAGAGAGCGCGCAGACGTGATACCCCTCCCTGCGTGGATTGGCCGCGTAACCCTGGATCGACCACGGTCTACCGACTTGTCGAAAATATTCTCGAGGCCGGAAAATAAGTCTCATCACCCGGCTCGCTGGACACACAACGTCCGTCTCGGCAAACTACGCTCTTCGTCCAGCTTCGAGATACACGAAATCATCCTCCCTGACGGAGATGATGACTATTTTCATGACTTCCTTGTCGCGAACGAGCCCGTAGACGATGCGAAGACCGTCTTTCAACAGCTTGATCTTCAAATACCCCGCAAGACGGCTGTTTCGCCTGTTTCCCAAAGGTTTACCGTATCCTCCTTCGCTGTTCGGCAAAGGATTCCGCGACACCTTTTCGATGGCCTTGAGAACACGCGCCCTCCTGGTGGAATCAAGCGCGCGCAGATCCTGAAGCGCTTCGGGCAGATAGCGAATCGTCCATGTCACTCGATCTCTACCTCCGGTACGGCCTCAAGCTCCGCTTCCGACATGGCGCATTCTCTCAAAACCTCTTCGTGGGAGAGCAGGGCCGCTTCGTCGCAGGACGACATCCGCCGCTCCGCTTCCAGAAAGAGCGCGTATTCGTCGAGGGTATCGGCTATTTGCCGGAAACGGTCGACCGACAGCAGGACGCAGGCCGGAACATTGTTTTTAATGACGACTTTTACACCGTCCTCGTTGACCTCTTCGAAAATTTTCCCCGCCTCTCCGCGGTTGAACCTGGAGATGGGGATCAGCGAATCTAGCGCGGTTCTGATGGAGAGAGACGTTCGCATGGATATTCACTCCTTTCATGCTGGAATGATACCATGAAATTGTTTCAGCAACAAGAAATAGATTGGCATATTTATCAATAAATAAAGCGACTATCCGCGCTGCTGCTCGCCGCCGAAGAGCCAGCCGCTCGCCAGGGCGGTGAAGGGGGCGACCGTCACCAGGCCGAAGCTCCCCACAAGCGTGTGCAGTATCTCCGCCGAGACGTACTGCATGTTCAATATGTTCGCCAACGGAATCCCCTGCGCGACGAAGACCAGCAGCAGGCTCGTGTAGCTCCCCGTGTACGCCAGCAGCAGCGTCGTCGTCATCGTCCCCACGACCGCACGGCCCACGGTGAACCCCGACATGATCAGCGCCCTTCTCGATATGTCCGGCTTCTTCTCCGCTATCTCCCGCATCGCGCTCGCGACGTCCATCGCCAGATCCATCACCGCCCCCGAAGAGGCCAGAAAGATGCCGCCCAAAAAGATGCGCGTCAGGTCGAGGTGCGCGAAGCCGCTGTAGAGTAGCGTCTCCGAGAAGGGCTTCACCGCTCCGTGGATGCGGAACTCTCCCCCGAAGTAGAGCGAGAGGCCGCAGGTGAGCAATATCCCCAGCGTCGACCCGAGGAACGCCGCCAGCCCCTTCCGGTTCACTCCGCCCACGAGGAAGACGATGCACGCGGTGAGCGCCAGGGCCGTACCGAGCGAGATGAGCACGGGGTCCATTCCGCTCAGGTAGCCGGGGAGCAGCACCTTCCAGATCATCAGGCCGGTGAAGAAGAAGGAGAGCAGCGCCCTCGCCCCGGTCCACCCGCCGAAGAGGAGCAGCAGGCCGCAGAAGAGAAGGAGCAGCCGGAGCTGGGTGTCCAGCCGGTAGTGGTCGAGCACGTTCGCCTTGGCGACGCGCTCTCCGTCCCCGTCCACGACGGCGAAGGCGACGTCGCCGGGGACGAAGACCTTGTCCAGCTCCAGGCGGCCCATGAGGTGGTTCACCGCGTCGGTTTCGGTTCCCTTGAAGCGCCCTTCGAGGATTTCGATGCGCAGCCCCTGGTCGCCGGTGCGCACGATGCCGAACTGGCGCATGTTCGCGTCGTCCGTCGAGAGGACGCGGACCTTGACGCGCTCGGCCGAGTCCGGCGTCTCCCTCCAGGAGGGGACGAAAAAGAGAGCAAGAGTGAGCAGCAGAAAAACGAACGTCAAAATGTGATCCCGCCGTGTCGGTTCCATAACATAAAGCCTCCCTTAAACAGACATCCGATTCGCGTTTCTTTGCGAATCGTTATGGTAGCTTAGGCGCCAGTGCGAAGCCTCCCGGCGCCGTAAGGCGAGTGCGGATGCTGCCGGCCGCCTTCCAATGATAAAGGCCGGAAGGATTCGCGTCCCCCCGGCCTTCGGTCGTTTCGATTACCCGGTTCGTCTACCGCACGCCGAGGATGGACATGGTCTTCCAGGCGACGTCCGTGTTGTCGTAGTATCCGGCGAACAGCTCCGAGCCGAGCCCCTTCGCGAAGATGGGCACGGGGATGCCCGTGTGGGCGTAGGAGGTCCAGCCGATACCGGCCTTCCGGTTGAGGATATGCGTGATCTTCACCGACAAGGGCTCGTACCCGCCGTAGAGCAGGAAGGTCGCTTCGTCCTTGGCGCGCTCCTTCTTCTCCAGCATGCTGTCCTCGAATGCATGGCGCAGCTCGCCCAGTTCAAGGTCGGAGAGGGTCATCGAGAGGGCGATCCTGGCCGCGTCGTCTCCGGCCTTCGCCTTCTCTTCGAGCGCCTTGCGCTCCTCGGCGGTCGCCGTGCGGAGCCCGAAGGACTCTTCGATCATCGGCGCCATCTTCTCGAACGTCTTCTCGGCGCCCTTGCGGAACTCGGCGATCTTCTTGTCGAACGACTCGTACGACTCCTTCTGGTGCGCGATCTTCTCGAAGAAGGTCTCGTACTGCGTCCCGGCGAAGCCGATGCTCATGCCGCCCGTCTCGTGGTCGCCCACGACGACGATCAGCGTCTCGTCCGGATGCTTCTCCGCGAAGGCGATGGCCTCCATCACCGCCGCGTCGAAGGCGAAGGTGTCCAGAATGGCCGCCGCCGCGTCGTTCGCGTGACAGGCCCAGTCGATCTTGCCGCCCTCGACCATCATGAAGAAGCCGTTGGGGTTGTCGAGCAGCTCGATGCCCTTCTTCGTGAACTCGGCGAGGGAGAGTTCCTTCTCCGTCCTGTCCATGTCGTAGGGCATGGCGTTGCTGCCGTCGAGGACGGGGTTCACCGCGATGATCTTCGTTCCCGGCTTCGCCGCGAGAATCTCCTCGCGGGTGCGGAGCACCTGGTACCCCTTTTCCTTCGCGACCTCGTACAGGTCCTTGCGGTCCTTGTCCTTACCGTTGCTCTGATGGATGCCGCCGCCCGCGAAGTAGTCGAAACCGCTGTCGATCAGCTGTTCGCCGATGCCGTAGTAGTCGTTGCGTGAAGGAACGGAGGCGTAGTAGGACGCCGGGGTCGCGTGGTTCAGCGACACGGAGGTGAGCACGCCGACCTTCATGCCCTTGGCGCGGACCATCTGGGCCACGGTGGTGAACTTCCGCTTCTTGGCCGGGTCCATGCCGATGACGCCGTTGTCCGTCTTGTAGCCGGAGGCCAGCGAGGTCGCCGCCGGGGCCGAGTCGGTGATGAAGGAGTTGGTGGAGTACGTGGTGATCATCCCCTGCACCGGAAGGCCGCTCAGGGCCAGCTTCTTGATCGCGGGCTCGCCGCCCGTCCTGTTGATGGAGCCGTTGTAGACCTCCGCCGCGTTGACCTGCTGCAACCCCATGCCGTCGCCGATGAACATGAACACGTACTTCGCCTTCGCGCCGCCCCAGTCGTTGTTGACCCCCGCAGCACAGGCCGCCCCGGCCAGAACCAGCAGAGCGAGCAACGCCAATCCGATCTTGTTCCACAATGAACGCTTCATATCGTTTTCCCTCCTCGAAGAATTTGAGCTCATTATCTTCGGGAAGGGTTACGAAAGAAGCGCGGAAGTGTATCGGGAGGGTAAAACTCGCTCGGGGCGCGGCGACGTGCCTCTTAAGGCGCGATCAGGGAGAACAGCTTCTTGGCGACGTCGGTATTGTCGTACTCCCCGGCGAAAAGGGGCGCGCCCGCGCCCTGCGCGAAGACGGGGACGTCGGCTCCGGTGCGGGACAGTTTGCTCCTGATCGTAAGGAGATTTTTCAGCTCTGGATTTTAAACGAAAGTAGTGTAGACTTCTTTTCAGAGGCGTATTAAGAAAACGGGCGCACCGGCGGACAAACCCTCGCTTCTTTCGCCATCCGCACTGGAAAAGCTGCGAGCAGTCGCCCGTCGAGAAAATGCACCGGACGATCTTCTCAACCGTTCCGACCGAGATTTTTTAAGTTCTCTCGGGCTTGTCAGAAACGGTCGTCTTCTCCTGGCAGGGGTTCTTCTCGCAGGGAATACGGAGGCGATTCGCCGGCACTTCCCCGGATATGTCTGGACGCATCTTCGTATGAAATCGGACACCGAGTACGAAAACCGTATCGACGGGAACGATGCGGTTATCATTGCTCTCGAACGCATACTCGACCGTATTATGGCCGATAACCCTATCGTAACCGTACGGCAGGGATTGTTCCATTTTGAAATTCGCACGTATCCGGAATTGGCCCTGAGAGAAGGGCTTCTCAATGCACTGGTCCACTCCGATTTTCGTATTCCCGGCCCCATCATGGTAAAACAGTTTTCGGATCGCCTGGAGATTTGCAATCCGGGCGGACTCCCCGGAGGCATCACACCTCGGAATATTTTACGACACGAGCCTGTTCCCCGAAATCCTGCGCTCGTCGACGCGCTGACACGCTTACGTCTGGTCAACCGAAGCAATCTCGGCATTCGTCGTATGTATCAAGCGCTTATCATGGAGGGGAAAGAACCCCCTGTTATTCTGGACGAAGGAGAGTCGGTCCGGTTGATCTTTCGAGCGACCGACCTTTCCGTCCCTTTCCGTACATTTGTTGCGGAGGAAGGAGACAAAGGACGCCTTCTGACCGTCGAGAGTTTGCTCGTAATCCAAAACCTCCTGCGACACTCCGAAATCGATACAGCCGACACGGCCCGAATTATTCAGCAAACCGAAGACGAAGCCGGAGAACTTCTGCATGTTATGGAAACGGATTTCGGCTACTTGGAACGAGGAGGAAAAGGACGCGACGTGTATTGGACGCTGCGCCAGGATCTCCATCGCCGCCTGTCCGCACCCCGTGAATCCGAAGGCAAGCGAAACATGGACTGGGAGACGGCGAAAACACGAGTTGTACGCATTCTCAAGCAAAGAGCGGAGCGCGGCGACCCCGGGTTGCAAAATGCGGATATACGTCAAATAACGCATTTCGATCGACAGCAGGTTAACCGATTGATACACGAACTTCAGGACGAGGGCGAGGTTCTTCTGCAGGGTCGCGGAAGAGGAGCATATTACCTGTATAAGGGACGGAGCGACTAAATGTTACAAGAAATGTATTTGATACATTTCCCGTTAAAAATGTCTTGAAAAAATGTATCAGGAGACTTTCATCATGATAAAACGCTCTTCTTGCGAGATACCCTTTTTTCGGGCAAAACCATCAACCTGAAGCGCCGAGGAAATGGCTCCGCCTGTACCAGAAAAGCAACCGCCTCTTTCTCGCGTATACCGTTCTCGGCGCGCGGCGACGTGCCTCTTAAGGCGCGATCAGGGAGAACAGCTTCCCGGCGACGTCGGTGTTGTCGTACTCCCCGGCGAAAAGGGGCGCGCCCGCGCCCTGCGCGAAGACGGGGACGTCGACTCCGGTGTGGGCGAAGGAGGACCACTCGATTCCCGCCTTGCGGTTCAGAATACGCGTGGCCGTTACCGAGAGCGGTTCGTAGGGGCCGTAGCGGCGCAGATAGTCCCTGTCCCTCTTCCGCTGCTCCTTGGCCCGCATGCTCTGCGCGAAGGCCGTCCGCAGCCCGTCCAGCTCTTCCTCCGAGAGGGCGAGCAGAAGCGCCGTCCGCGCGGCCGCGTCGCCCTTCTTCGCCCTCGCTTCCAGCGCGGCGCGCTCGGCGGGGGAGGGGGAGTGCAGGCCGAAGCACTCCGCGAGCAGCGGCGCCATCCGCTCGAACGTCCGCGCCGTCCCCTTGCGGAAGCGCTCGAGTTTCTCGTCGAAAGACTCCGAAGACTCCCTCTGCGCCGAGAGCGCCGGGAAGAGGTTCGCCGCCGCGCGCTCCGCGTCGACGCGCATGCCGCCCGTCTCGTGATCGGCGAGGACGACGATCAGCGTATCGTTCGGGCGGGCGCGGGCGAAGGCGAGCGCCTCCTTCACCGCCGCGTCGAAGGCCAGCACGTCGCGGATTGCCGCCGCCGCGTCGTTGCGGTGGCAGGCCCAGTCGATCTTCCCCCCCTCGACCATCATGAAGAAGCCGTTCGGGTTGTCGAGCAGCTCGATACCTCGCTTCGTGAACTCCGCAAGGGAGGGGCTCCCCGCAGGCCGGTCCGTCTCGTACGGCAGCGCCCCGCCGACCGACGCGGCCGCGACGATTTTCGTCCCCGGCCTGGCCGCGGCAAGCTCCGCGCGGGTCCGGAGCACGCGGTACCCCTTCTCGCGGGCGAGGTCGTACACGTCCTTCAGATCGCCCTTCCGCCCCGCGCGCCGGTTGACGCCGCCCCCCGCGAAGTAGTCGAAGCCGCTCTCGACCATCTGGACGCCGATCTCGTAGAAGTCGGTCCGGGAGGGACGCGCGGCGTAGAAGGCCGCAGGAGTGGCGTCGTTCAGAAAGACCGACGTGACGACGCCGACCTTCATCCCCCGATCGCGGGCGACTTCCGCGACGGTGGGCAGCTTTTTCGCCCCCGACGGGTCCATGCCGAGAACGCCGTTGTTCGTCTTGAACCCCGTAGCCAGCGCCGTCCCGGCGGCGGCGGAGTCCGTCACGGCGGCGTTCGCCGACCGCGTGGAGATCTTCCCGCGCACGGCAAGTCCGCGCAGCGCGAGCGCCCCGTTTCCGGCCGCGACGCTGTACAGCTCCGCGGCCTTGATCTGCGCCTCCCCCATCCCGTCGCCGATGAACAGAAAGACGTACTTCGCCCGCTCGTTCGCGCCCCCGAAGGCCGCTGCGGCGAAGAGGAGCAGGAAGAGCAGAAGCACGACGATGGTGCGTAGAATTTTATTCATTCAAAGCTCATCCTCGGAAAAATCGCACTCTTCCACCAGATCCTCGAAGCGAACCGTTTCTCGCGGTCCCTTCAGCCAGGCGGTGTACGCTTCGAGGTCGCAGACGTCCTCGATTTTTTCGAGGAGGGATTCGCTCTCGAGCCTAGAAACGCTCATGGTCCTTTCATTCGCGTACTCCCCCGCCGACCTCCGTTCCTCGGGAGTGAGCTGTGCATTCGGAGCTTCTTCCAAAGTCATCGTGTCCAACCTCCTTCGCAGTGCATCGTAGCACAAGGTTGTCTGGTGTCAACGACGAACTGTTTTTCGTGACCGGACTGTCTTGCGATAAAGAGCAGGAGGGTCCGAGAAATATCCTTCCCCCTCGCGAAAGCATCGACAAATATTTTTTACACGTGTTATGCTCTCTCCGAAAGGGTGGCCGGGGATGAAAAAGCCGGAGATAGATCGCAACAAAACGTACTCTTCATCGGAAATTATCGGGATTCTCGAAACCGACGGCCGGCGCCTTCACGGATCGGAGGGCAGCCACTATCAGTTCAAGAATCCTGAAAAAAAAGGCAAGGTCACCGTGAAACACCCTGATAAAAGCGTCCCCGGTCCCACCGCGAAATCGATCTGGAAACAAGCGGGGCTTCTTCAGCCTCGTTCCTCCCGAAAGGAGACGGAATCATGAACAGACCCGACAGATACCGTTACCCCGCCCTGCTGGGGTATGACGCTTCCACGGAACAGTTCTACGTTCTCTGGCCCGATCTTCCAGGCTGCACCACGACGGGAGCGACGGAAGACGAAGCGCTCGAGAACGCAAGGGAAGCCATGTCGCTGCACCTATGGGGCATGGAGGCCGAAGGAGACGAAGTACCCGCTCCCACCCTCTTGCACAAGCTCGACTTGGGCGAGTATGCGGAGGAGGGGGAAAATGTCGTCGCCGTGCTGGTAGAAGTCTGGATGCCCTCCTTCCGGGAGAGTATGGAGACGAAGGCCGTCAACAGAACGGTCACTCTGCCGGGGTGGCTGGACAGCCAGGCGAAGCGCGCCGCTTTGAACTACTCCCGGATTCTTCAGGACGGTATCATGGAACGCCTGAAAATCGGCAGAACGGTCGTCAAGCGAAAAAAAAAGCGGAGTCAAGATGCAGGCGCGCTCAACCGGCTCATTCGATTCGATGAAGAAACCAAGCGATCGACTGGGCGCAGCCTCCCGTAGAAGCCGCCCTCCCCGGGCACGCCCTCGATGACGGCGGCTTCGCGGGAGAGCATCCGGAAAAGCGCGATGTCGAGCCTTGAGTTCAACTTTGCGAGCCTCGTCGATGAAGCGAGGAGAACGGGAACAACCTCTTAGCCGGTTATCTTTGGAAAGTACTGGACGAAGTCCAACGACGCAAAATGCTTGTCCTGAGTCCACAGTATCGCATTGAATGTCCTGGCTGTCGCAAAGATGATGCTGTCGGCCATAGGCAACTTGAATACCCAGATCAGAAAACAGATTGGTGCAGATCGTTATAAACCGGGAGGGGAGGGCAAGATGACAATTACCCTGTCTCTTTGTGATAAAATGCTTGAAGCCTACTCTGACAAAGCTCCTAACAGCCTTGGAAACCTTGGAATATGGATTTGATGATATAGTTGCTGTCATGACTCTGTCTAAGAAGTACCGCAAACGACTGCGTACCGGTAACAGCATTGAGCGGTTAAACCAAGAAATCCGACGGGAACGAGTTATCCGAGGAGGTTAGAATACCCCATCCTCTATAAGATCTTTCTTCTTGATTTACCTCCATTAAACAAACTCCTTTTGCAATTGCCGATAACGTCACTCCTCAGGCGCGACCTTTAGGCTGTCGCCTTAGGAGTTTGTTATGGTATGAGTGATTCGATATTCTCTTCGCCGATTATTTTCAGGATAGCGTCGATAAGGTCTATGCCAAGCTCGAACCCTGTCGTATAAGGTATCTGCTCTTCCGGAACAATGCTGGCCACTCCGCCAGCATTACCGAAAAGAGCAAAAGAGCTCATTATTTCCGTTACCGGTTGTTCCGGTTTGGGAAAAATGACAAACCCTAGCCGGGTTTCGTCGGTCAGGTTCTTTACGATAACTGTTTTGACCGGAGACAGCCGAATTTTGTACCGCGGCGATTCAAGGATGATATTTTCACCCATTAAAGAGACAGTTTCCCAGTCACCCCTCAGGACCAGGATCCACTGGTTATCTACATCAAAAATCATGCTGGATATAAACTGAACTTTACGGCCTCCCTGGTTCAATGTTACGAAAAGTCCGTTGTAGCGATATTCGTCATAGGGCCAAAGCAGGACTTTGCAAAAATAATCGCTCCACAGTTCATCATGCTTTCTGAGGCGTCTGAATCGCTCCTTAGTGTGTGGATCTTTAACAATAACATCTGAAACGATGCTCGGCAGATAAGCACTCACCTGCTTTTTGGTATCTTGCGCCCAGCATAAATCGGGGAATAAGATAAATAGCATTAAAAATATAATCTTGATCCGGTTCATCGGCATTTACCTCCATAACGACCAAGCTCACTGGCGAAGATGGAGCGCGGTGGAATCCCCGTCCGGTGCAGCACCTTGTTAGATGCTATTTACAATAATGCCCCAATTTTCCAAGTATTAGCGTTGCTATCGCTTCAATGAAATCATCAAATTTATCTTCTGCCCAAAGAGTTTCGTTTGTCGGAATTAAATGAAGTGTCACATAGGCTGGCTTGTCCTTTACATACGCAGGATTATCGACCCATTCTTTGAACATTTTACCATTTTTAGCACCACGATTTGTTCCAAAGTCAAGAAGTTAAAAGTTTTTAATGCTGTTAATTTTTTCTCCAATCAACTCCGTTAGTTTCAAGTATATTTTTAGGCATTATATGGTCAACGTCACTCTTGTCCAAAATAGATTTCTGAAAAATTAAAAGCCCCCTGGTTTTGAGATATCATTGGTTTACAAACACAAAAAACATCAAATTCACTAAAGCGAAACTTCACATTTCAAGGTGTGACAGAAATGCCCGAGGCCTTGCAAACACCGCTTCGGCCTATTTGCTCAGCTTCTTGTAAGTGCGCACATTCGCACTGCTCCGGCTCACGGTTTCGGGCAGCTTCACCCTGAGAGCATCAAGCAGCTTCCCGCACGTCTCGCTCGGACGGGGCACGAAGCGAATCTCCTCTCCTCCGGAAGCTCCATGCGCATGACGCACAGCGTCTTCAGATGGCTCAGACCTTCCTCCACCGTCAGATCCAGAGCCTTCCACGCCCTTTCGAGCGCCTGCTGGATCATGTACGCCAGCATCACCACGAAGACGTGCCCCCGGGTGCTCTCCTTCGTCCTCACATGGATCGGACGCAGCTCCAGAAGCGTCTTGCAGCTCCGGAACGCTCTCTCCACTTCGGACAGGCTCTTGTAGCGCTCGTTCACCGTCTCCTTGTCCGCAACGCTCTCCGGAAGGTCCGTCTTCAGAACGTAGCAGCCGTCCAGAAGCGCCTCCTCCTCGAGCGCCTTCTCGTCCACGACGAGCTTCAACCACCGACCGTCCAGCTCGACGGAGAGCCACGAGCCGATCTTCAACCTCGTTATCTTCCCCCGCACCTTCTTCAGAGCGACTTCCGGCACCGCTTTCGGATGCCCGGCGAGATATGAGTTCTGTCGTTTGACAGCCTCTTCGACGCTCGTCCGCTTGCTCTCCCGCATCGCCTCCGTCTCCTCCCGCCGCACGGGGTTCTGCCGACAGACGTACCGCACATCGCCCAAGCGGACCTCCGTCAGGTCGTTGTCGAAAAGACCCAGTTGGAGATGTCCCTCCCGAAGCAGCTTCTCCATCTGCGGCTTCGTGATGCCGGTGATGTACGAGAATCCCTCCGAAGCGAGCGCCTCCAAAGTGTTTGTTGCATAATAGAAATGGCCAAAGTTGCAAAGTAGAATTCCCCAGTTCGGCCGTGCGCCGCTGAGTCAAACGGACCGTCTCGTCCCGCAAGCGAACTCCCAGTTTCACCCGACTGTCCTTGGTTTCGCACGCCGGAAACATTTATTGAGAATATTCCCTATCGACTCTTTGTCTGCCGATGTCATTTGCATTTGCAAACTGAGGTTTGAATCTTGGATTTTCCTTAGTCTTCGATCCTGCCCATTTCAACTTTGCCTTCACTTGGATCGCCCCGCAGGGACAGAACGCTAAGCACGCATGACAACAGTAACAGGGAATTCTTTCGTTCCAATTCGGCTGGCGATTTAGAATACTCACCCGCCCTGTCTGACAAGCGGTTTCACAGATGCCGCAACCGGTGCAATGCGGCTCGACATAGAAATAGTCTTTAAGGAAAGACGGGGAGTCCGCTACTATGCCGAGGACCAATGGAGCCAGAAATTTCTCGATAATGAAGGGCAGTCGATACTGTGGCGCATCCGAATAAGCAACTCGCTTGCTCTGCTTCACTGCCTCGGAGATTCGATCCAACTTTTCGGGAAGCTCTTTCTTGAATTTTTCTAACTGTCGATCAGTGGGAAATGCGCTCGCATCATCTGTTTTGGGGTTAAAACTCGGTACATTTATCAAAAACTCTCCACTTAATCGCAGGTTTTTCTTTCCGACTGTCTTGTTTATCGTTTCAAAGGCATTGCACCCTGTACCACCACTGCTTACCAAAGCAAAAAGATATTCGTCGCCTTTCAGTTTCAATTTCCGAAGAAACAGCTTCATGGCCGCTGGTATTTGACCACCATGATTAGGAAAGCACAACCCGATCTTTTTGCTCCGAGGGACAACCTCGGAATCATATCTCAATGCGGCGATAGGAATAAGAACAGCATCCGGAATACGTTGCTTCAATTCTTTTACCAGGAACAGAGTATTGCCGGTACCGGAGAAAAAATAAATTTCCACCATGCTCTTTCCTTCCTCCTGATTTGTCACACTCTCGCACATGACAATGAACTCTTGTGAAGACCGATTTATCGACCATCTCTTTCCATGAGCTCGAAGAAAAATGGCTATCGAACTCTCTTTCTACGGTTTCGTCGACTCCGGCAAGTCTCGCCGCGCATCCCCGCACCGAAGCCGTTCGGCTGAAACCGCCGGTCGGTCGGCAGCTTGCCGTTTCGCCATGTTCTAATGCTGTTGCGTCTTTCTCCGGAACCAAACCGCTGTTGCTGCAATGGCCGCTGTCAGATACAAGGTACGTGCTTCCGGGAACGAACCGGGCGAGACCGCTTGCGATTGGATAAGAACGTCATAGACTCCACCAACTCCCAGGAAAAACGGGAAAACCAGCAAAGCGCTGTTCCCAGTCCGGTATGCCGTGGCGTACAGCAGGCCGACAAAAATCAGCTTTCCATATTATGGCTGAAAACCTATGTGATGGAAGGTGTAGAAAAAAGCGGTCAGGATAATCGCCGGCACGATACCGAAAGCTCGCTCGAAGAGGGTTCTTAGAAAAGCGTAAAAGAAAACCAGCTCGAAACAACAAGGCCGACATGACGTACGCCGCTGACCATATCGCCGGCGCGTCGAGGCGAAAAACGGCCTGAGGCGGACTCTCGGACAGAAACAGAAAGAGCAAAAGCACTCCGAGGACAAGGTTGATCGGAAGAAAGACAGGCCACTTCTTGAAGCTAAGACCAAACTCGGTCGGGTTTACGCAGGATCGTCGAATGTATGCCAAAGGGAAAAGAATGCCCGCAAGGAGGATCTGCCCGATATCCCGAATCGCGATACCTATCCAGGGCAAACTCTCAAAAGGCGGCGTTGCCGCCGACAAGCCGACAACAACCGCACCGGCAATCAGTGCTACAAACGTCTCACGGGAAGGCTGGTACCTGAAGAACTTTGAAATAACGGTCTTCACCGCTTCTACTTTCGGCTTGCTTTCAGTATGACGATTCGCAGCACGTCTTGCCGCCCAACGTTGAAAATCAGCGGACGGCATAAAGCGCAGGTGCTTCGGTCCGCTGAAATAACCTGTACGCCTTCAGCGCATTGGTTGGCGAATGATGGTTTTCCATTTTGATGGCTCGGCTTTGCGAATATCGGTAAGGTAGATTTCATGATGCTTTCCGGTGAGCTGCCCTCTTGATTCGATGAACTGATGCACCCGCTCAATGGTCGGACCTTCTTCGGAAAATGGCCCGATATGCATGATTTGCGCGCATCGGCCTTCGCTGAAAGGTGCGAAGCTAACCTTGTCGATGGCGGGCTGGCTTTTTTTTCTCTTCACGTCGGAGATGGCTTTCTCAATGATTTCGGCGGGAACAAAAGAAGGCTGCATCTGCATTGCCGTCCATTTCCAACTCGATTTATCGGAAATTGAAAACATGGTCATGTCGTCAGCCCACCAGAGGCCTTCCAGTGGCATGACGCCGTAGTCAATGGCTAACGCTCCTTTCTTGACCATGAACTTTACTGCGTAGGAGACCATAAACAGGCTTTCAACAGCATCCGTGTAGGCTTGAGACGTATTTGGATCACCCTCGCCATTAACCATCAGGTAGTTCATTTCTGGAACATCAACCTCGACGACCTCCTTGGCAGTTGGTCGATACAGGTGTTTTAAGTCTTTCTTGAGATCAACTTTCCGCATGCTGACTCCTCCTGAAGAAGGCTGACAATGACTATGTGGTTTTTTCCTTTAATTTTGTGACACGACATAGCTGCACAAGACATCGGCAGCCATTCTCATATAGAGATTGTATTTACAGCGCATCAGGCTGGCTTTTGCGCGAGTCGCGGAGTGATACGGATTTTTATTAAACACCGTCATCTTTCCTCTACAGATCGGCCACCGGGCTCTTGATTCCCTTGCCATCCCGGTTCAAAACCTGGGTGTAGATCTTGGGAATCCTTACATCATTGCCTTCTTGAGCCATCCCGATGTCGCCTCTTTAGAAAAGTTACGCGATGAAAAAATGCACCAAGCTATTATATGCAGCCCGTTTAGCCAGCCCGTCTTCCTTACTACGCCGTTGACCTCCTTCTGGAGGAACGATACGCTGAGCAACCTACTACAAAAGAGTAGTTATGTCAACATCATGAGCTTGTCTCATGCTGGTGCGAAAAACCGGTTCATTCGCCTCCTTCCCCCGGAACGACCTCGCTGACGCAGCCTTCTCGGGAGAGCATCGCCTTCCGGTCTAACCAGACGACCGCCAGCGCGCAGAGCGCGAAGAGGTACATGTCGTGCGGCTGGGCGTCGGGCCATATCGGGTTGTTGAGCTGGAAGTGGAAGAGCGCCGCGAGCAGAATGCTCCCACCGGAGGCGTTGAAGATGGAGGTGAGGATCACGCTGACCGCCACGGAGCCGATGAAGAACGGCGCGAACGACCACGCGCTCTGCGGCAGGCCGCTCAGCAGAAACGCGGGCAGATGCCAGACTCCCCATATCACGCCCAAGATCAGCCCCGCCCACAGAGGAGAAAACTTTCGCTGCAGCAGCGGGAGCGCCAGCCCCCGCCAGCCGAACTCCTCCACGGGCCCCTTGATCAGCGTGAGCAGCAACGCCGGAAGCAGCGAGCCGAGCGAGTCGAACGGAAACGACCACATGGACAGCTCCCCCCGCAGCGCCGAGGCCGCGAAGTAGGCCAGCGGAATGCCGAAAAGAAGGAAGAGCCACCCCCATGCCGGACAGCGCACGAGCAGCAGGCGTCCGAGATACCGCCGAAACCCTCCGGGTCCGGCATGCCGAAGGACGACGAAAAACGCCGCTATCGCCGGGGCATAGATGGCGAGAATAAAGAGCGGATGGTTGCCGCTCAGCTCTCCGAAGATCGCGACGATCCGTTCCGGAAAGAGCGCGAAGAGGACGAACAGCCCCCACGCCAGCCCGAACGCGATCAGCAAAAAGGGCGCGAGGGCGGAGAAGGGGATCGAAGAGCGACGATTGCTCGATGAATGCATGCTATTACAGACCTCCTGTCGAAATCTCACGTGTTCACAAGACGGCGAAGCTGTTCTCTCAGTCCGGGGAGCTTATTGACGGCGACATCCCAGACGATCCGATAGTCTACGCCAAAATAGTCGTGAATCAACCGGTCGCGCATACCGGTGAATTTTCTCCACTCGATATCGCTGTGGAGCGCACGATATTCTTCCGGTATCTTCTTTGCAGCCTCGCCGATTATCTCGATACTGCGAACGACGGCTCTTTTCAGGACAGGATCTCGAAAAAAGGCATCCGCATCAAGTTCTTCAGTCTGCATGATGATAAAGTCGATCTCTTCAAGCATGTGGAAAAGATATTCACGCTGCGCCATGTATTTTTTCGACCTCCGCGAGAATTCGTTCGCCGATGTATGGACTGAGCGATTCACGGGTCAGCAACTCCACTTTTCTTCCAAGAAGAGCCTCCAGAAAGAAAGAGAGATCCATGAACGAATCGAACGTATGATGTTGGGGGGAGAATTCGACAAGAAGGTCGACGTCGCTCTCCGGAGTCTGTTCGCCCCGCGCGAAGGAGCCGAACAGCCCGATCTCCAGAACTCCCAGGGAGGCGAGAGCAGTTCGCTCCCTCCGCAGACGTTCGATAATGGAGCGCTTGTCTTCGACAGGTGGTAGAGTCTTCATCGAGCCCATCTCCTTTCCCGGTTCGCGGTACGAATAGTATAACATCGGCGGAGTTCCGCGCGCCGATGTCCGGGATGTCGCGAGGCGGCATTGAACGAGTCCGCAGGAAGGCTCCCTCGAATCTTACCCCTTTCTTACGAACAGAAAGCCGCTCGCCAGGGCGGTGAAGGGGGCGACCGTCACAAGGCCGAAGCTCCCCACAAGCGTGTGCAGGATCTCCGCCGAGACGTACTGCATGTTCAATATGTTCGCCAACGGGATTCCCTGCGCCACGAAGACCAGCAGCAGGCTCGTGTAGCTCCCCGTGTACGCCAGCAGCAGCGTCGTCGTCATCGTCCCCACGACCGCACGGCCCACGGTGAACCCCGACATGATCAGCGCCCTTCTCGTTATGTCCGGCTTCTTCTCCGCTATCTCCCGCATCGCGCTCGCCACGTCCATCGCCAGGTCCATCACCGCCCCCGAAGAGGCCAGAAAGATGCCACCCAGAAAGATCCGCGTCAGGTCGAGGTGCGCGAAGCCGCTGTAGAGCAGCGTCTCCGAGAAGGGCTTCACCGCTCCGTGGATGCGGAACTCCCCTCCGAAGTAGAGCGAGAGGCCGCAGGTGAGCAATATTCCCAGCGTCGACCCGAGGAACGCCGCCAGCCCCTTCCGGTTCACTCCGCCCACCAGAAAGACGATGCACGCGGTGAGCGCCAGGGCCGTACCGAGCGAGATGAGCACGGGGTCCATTCCGCTCAGGTAGCCGGGGAGCAGGACCTTCCAGATCATCAGGCCGGTGAAGAAGAAGGAGAGCAGCGCCCTGGCCCCGGTCCACCCGCCGAAGAGGAGCAGCAGACAGGAGAAGAGGAGCAGCAGCCGGAGCTGCGTGTCCAGCCGGTAGTGGTCGAGCACGTTCGCCTTGGCGACGCGCTCGCCGTCTCCGTCCACGACGGCGAAGGCGATGTCGTCGGGGACGAAGACCTTGTCCAGCTCCAGGCGGCCCATGAGGTGGTTCACCGCGTCGGTTTCCACACCTTTGAAGCGGCCTTCGAGAATTTCGATGCGCAGCCCCTGGTCGCCGGTGCGCACG
>Ga0334886_1001160_pt1 | contig 32504 bp, 24 predicted proteins | sample GraSluR1_MG_9_FD_207232 | JGI IMG/M metagenome (GOLD analysis project Ga0334886, IMG submission 207232) | Sludge microbial communities from methane-producing bioreactor in Wageningen University, Netherlands - Granular Sludge_27_06-R1 | ecosystem: Engineered > Bioreactor > Anaerobic >... | reverse complement strand
CAAATGGTCATTTGAAGGGGTATGGTCAGGATTGGTTTCAGGGAGCAGCGCGCCTACCTCTGACAGCCATACAGAGAGGTTAGCAGACAAAGAATTGCGTATAGCCAATTCCGTCGAGGCAACATCACGCATTTCGCCTGGATCAGATGCCACATGGTAGAGTTCTTCACGTTCATCTTCAAAGAAGCGGATCAGTTTCCAATCACCTTTGCGGATAGCAGCGGACGGGGAGCCGCCCTGGTTGCCATAATGGGGATAATGCCAAAAGATACCACCCCTTTCAAGGAAGTTATCGCCAGAGAGCAGGGGTTTAAGGCTCATGCCATCAAAAGACTGTTCTGATGGCAAAGGCAACTGCGCAATGTCAAGGATTGTTGGATAATAGTCAGGGCTGGACACTGGCACGTGACAGTATGTAGATGGCTGAATCACGTCAGTCCAGCGGATAAAAAGTGGTTCCCGGGTACCTCCCTCGTACATCCAGCCTTTCCCCTCACTGAAGGGGAGGTTTGAGGTAGGGCTACCTTCTGAGGTTGACAAACCGCCGTTGTCGGAGGCAAAGATGACAACGGTGTTCTCACCAAGTCCCTGCTGTTTGACCGATTCTAACAACCGCCCGATGTTTGCATCCAAGGCATTGATCATGGCGGCATACTGAGGATCAGATTGAATAACCCTTCGCATAATGCGGCGATCTTTTTTGTGATCACATGGAAAATGTTCTCCTGCGATAAACGGGTTCAGTACATCCAACCCCATCGCATGTGCCTTCTGTTGAAAATATGCCACATACTCTTGCGGTGCTTGTATGGGGTTATGAACACTGTAGTAGCAGAGGTTGAGAAAGAAGGGGCGGTCGGTTTGGCGGTTATTAACCAGTGAAATTGCCTCATCAGTTAATCGGTTTGTAAGATATTCTCCATCCGGTCCATCCTCCAAGGTAGGAATGTGATACGGGCTGAAATAACCGGCAGGTGGATGTCCAAATTGGCAGCCAGCGATATTGATATCAAAGCCGTGGTGTTCGGGGTAGTATGGTTCATCACCAAGACGCCAGTTACCGATATGCCAGGTCTGATAACCGCCTTCAGACAATGATGCTGCCAGGCTTTTAACGTTCAGTGGTAAATGATCTATGTAGGGTGTGTCAATCAGCCTGCCTTTAAAAGGGTGATCTTGGCTTGAACCGATGTAATTGGTGACACCAATTCTGGCTGGATATTGGCCTGACATTATGCTTGCACGGGTGGGTGAACAGACCGGGCAGGCAGCATAGGCATCGGTGAATACCATACTTTCACGGGCGAGACGGTCAAGATTGGGGGTTTCGTAAAAAGTGGAGCCATAGAAACCAATATCCTGACGGCCAAAGTCATCCACGAGGATGAGAATAATATTGGGTTGTTGGCTGGTGGTATGCATATCAAAAAAATTATAATATGAAATGTTAGCGTGAATCGGTTTTACTTTGCATACGCCTATCTACTATAATTTCCGTATTATGTTGACCGCAATGAAGTATATTCGCCAGTTCTATTTGTTTCTAGTTCTCCTTCTCGGTACCACCTTGTATGGGTGTGGTTTTACTTACGTAACGCCAGGTATTCAGACAAGCACAGCCATTCAAGAGGATGGTCAAACCATATTTGTTGCCCCGATGCCTCAACAAGCTTCCACCTTGACACCGACCATTGAATCAGGCGCAAAAACACCTGAAGGGCCCACTTTTACCGCAACTTCCCCTGAGATAAAGGAGGAGGCCACAGATTCAACGCCAACCCCTGCATTGATTTTTACACATACGCCCAACCCATATATAACCGCCACCCCGCAGGCCTCAGGTATCCAAAATGAAAACCTCAACCCTTTATCCGGGTTATTGGTTGACGATAGTGCCGTATTAGCCCGTTCGCCTGTCCTTGTAAAAATTTCTAATTTCCCGCGCGAGATCAGACCACAAAGCGGATTGTCAAAGGCAGATATTGTCTTTGAATATTACATTGGGGGATTTATGAACCGGTTTTTGGCTGTGTATTACGGCGATAATGCCGAATGGGCCGGCCCGATTCGTTCTGGCAGGTTGATAGATGCGCAATTAGCTAAAAATTATCAGGGAATTTTGGTGTATGGCGGTGCAGATGAGCGGGTGAATGCTGTAATAATTTCTGAGGAATTTTTGGGCGATAGGGCAATCGATACCCGGTATTTTTCCTCCTGTCCGCCGATCTGTGGAACTGACACCCATTCGCTTGAGGGGGTCTATGTTGACACAGCCATGATGTCAGAATGGGCGTTTATGGTGGAAAGCGACCTTCATCAACGCCCAGGCAATCTGGACACACTCAATCATAGCGAGGATTTACCCCCGGCAGAAGACCTGGTTGAGGCAACAGAAATCGAAGTCATAATCAGTGTCATTTGCCGATCTAAGTGGATATATGATCCCCTTACAGTCTCTTATTTACGTTGGGAAGAATCAGATGATAGATCAGAGGAATATATTGCGAGTGTTGATGTGGCAGCCAATTTTCTGCAAGTCGACACACAGAATATTCTGATACTGTTTGCGGACTATGTCGTTTACGACGCTATGTTGCATGACATACGCATTCACTACGCAGATGGTGTTATGCCCGCAATCTTTTTTCGGAATGGTTACCAGTTCAAAGGATATTGGTCAGGATTAGATCCTTCGATGCCACTGCAATTTTATGATACGGATTTTGCGCCTTACTCCCTCGCTCCCGGTAAAGCCTGGGTTGTATTTGTAACGCCAGATTCTGAAATTATTTCTTCAGATGCTCCTGGAACCTGGCAGGTTAATTTTGCCAGACCATGAAAATTGAACCTTATCGATAATCGTAATGAATGGTGTTATACTGTTTGGAGGTAAAACAATGACGAGAACTTCTTATGCGTGCACTGGTAATTTCTGATATTCATGGCAATGTAGTTGCCTTAAGAGCAGTCCTCCGGGCCGCCAAAGAAATTGGTTATGACATGGTCTACTGCCTTGGTGATCTGGTCGGTTATGGCCCGGAGCCTGACGAATGTGTTTCAAGGATTCGGGAATTACCGGAATTAACCTGCGTAATGGGTAACCATGATGCAGCGGTATCTGGCTATATTTCTATAGATAGTTTCAATCAAGATGCCCAGGAGTCTGTACACTGGGTAGTAGAGCACATGGGTGCTGAAAACTTGCAATTCTTGAACCATCTGCCTGATTTGATGGTAAAGGACGGGGGAACGATCACTCATGGGAGCCCGCGGAATCCGATTTGGGAATATATTTTGGATTCGTACACGGCACGCATGAATTATGAATTCTTTGAGACACAATTCTGTTTTATTGGGCATTCTCACCAGCCCATTGTTTTTCGTTATCGTCAGATGGATGGCATCTTGCCCAACTGGTATATTCCGATCAATGGCGAGATATTTGAATTCACAGATGAACGGGTGATTTTGAATCCAGGCTCGGTAGGGCAGCCAAGGGACCGAGACCCAAGGGCATCTTTTGGAATTTTCGATTTGTCACAGTTGACATGGACAGTTCATCGTGTCACATATAATATCGAGAAGGTCCAGAAACAAATAGAGGAATCAGGTTTGCCAGAACGAAATGCGATCCGTTTGTCCGAAGGCTGGTAGGGGGAACTTGTTGTTTGGAATTTCCGTCTTAGTAGAAATTCAACAATTCAGGATTCGGAGGAAATAATGATGAAGAAAAAATTTTGGATCACCATCAGTATGGCAGTTGTCTTGTTTGCCTTATTGGGGTGTGCGGCGGCAAAATCAGAGGAGATGATAGTAAGTGAAGAAGCATTTGATGATTCTGTCAGGTATGGGCTGGATGCGCCAGCGATAGCAGTAAATTTCAGTGGGGAAAGCGATGTTTACCCACAAGAGAAACCTATAGATGATGCCGGCTTTTCATCAGATGGAACTGAGGCGCAACAAGAGCGAATTGTGTTGAAAAACGCAAATATAACCATCAAGGTCGAAGATCCGGCTGAGGTTATAAATCGCATCGCTTTTCTGGCAGAACGCAGAGGCGGGTTTGTGGTTTCGTCCAGCACCTACCAATCGTACTATTATGATGCCGAGAAACAACTCACCCAGGGATATATTCAGGTTCGCGTGCCTGCAGAAGACCTGAATGCTGCTCTGGATGAAATCCGGGGATATACAACCGAGCCCAAATTTGACGTCAGTTCTGAAAACATCAGCGGCCAGGATGTTACCAGCGAATACACCAATTTAGAATCCAGATTGCGCAACCTGGAAGATGCAGAAGAACAATTAAGAGGTTTCCTTGATGATGCCGAAGATACCGAGGCGGTGTTACAGGTCTACAATCAGCTAAAAGGCGTCAACGAAGAAATTGAGATCATCAAAGGTCAGCTGAAGTATTACAGCGAGTCAGCTGCCATGTCATCGATCTATGTGGAAGTGTTGCCCAAATACAAAGTCACCGAGATTCAAATCGGTGGATGGAACCCGCAAGGGGTAGCAAAACAGGCCATTCAACGCCTGATCAATGCATCGCAGACCATCGTCAATGCTTTTATCTGGATAGTATTATTCGTCTTGCCGGTTTTGATCTTACTGGCGCTGCCGGTTGTGATCTTTGTAGTGATTCTGCGGGCATTGATCCGTCGCCGCAAGAAGGTGAAGAATGCACAACCGCCCAAAGCGGATGAGGTATGATTGAAAGAAAAAGAGGGCTGGCAATTTTGCCAGCCCTCATCTTTTCAGCAGTCCAATTTGCTTTTCAACCAATCAATCATCTGCTGGGGCATGTAGGGTTTCAGATAGAATTGGTCAGCCCCAGATGATATACATTCGTTTTGAAGATTAACGCCTGATGCCATGATGATTATTGGTTGATCTATGGTGTTTTCATTTCGGATGGCTGACGCCAGGTCAATGCCACTGAATCTCTTGAGGTGTACATCAATTAATAAAGCTTCAGGTCGATGTTTCCTAACTAACCGCAAGGCATCATCGATGCTTGTTGGTTCAATGGCATAGGTATTGTATCCCTCTAATTGAAATAGAGTCTCAAGCAATGAGCGCATTGTGTTGTCATCTTCTATGAGAAATATTGTTTTGGGCGCCATAGAATTCCACCAAAAGTTATGATCTGTGATGTATTATACAGCAGTTCCTTAATGATTCATTGTATGAGCGAATATTTTTGGGTTATGGGTGGATTTCTGGGTGTGCTTTCCAGAGAAGGTCGACTTTATCAGTCAATGTCAACACTTTTCTGCTTTTCTGATAGGAAAGAAAATGCGCCTCATCGTATTGCCAACGATCATGGTTCATGGTTTTGGATTGTGTCCCGATCGGAGCACCTGAGGGGGTGGTTTGGTGGATCAAACAACGGTCGCGAATCAAACCCTTGGGCAATGCCGGGGGTCCCTGGTGTTCTTCGCCAGAGCGGAGATAATGAGCGATCCACCAATCAAAACGATTCAGCCAGGCAGGTGGGTGTCCTTTGGCGGTGATGTGCTCGTCAATAAAGGAAGCCCGGCTATATAATATGGGTTTCTGCGAGGTAACATTCTCAACGATCGCGGCACACTCCAACAACACAGCGGCAATCTCATCCGCGGGTTGGTTGTGGGCGAGCTCGATATCAAGAACCAGGGGCAACTCGCCAAAGTCATCCCCGACAACCTTTAGGAAATTGTCCATTTGTTGTTTGGCTGAAACGCCAGGGTAGACGACATGATAGGCGGCCCGAGCAATGCCGATGCGTTGGGCTTCTGACCAGTTGCGGTTAAACCATCCATCCATATAAGCCCAGCTGATGGTGGCGCGTATACCTGCAAATTGAACTTTGGGCTCATAAATGGCAACGGCATCCCAATTGATGCTGCCTTGCCAGCGTGACACGTCGATTCCAAACGGTTTCGTTGACATAGATACACCTCTATCGTTATGAATTGTAACCAATCTTGCAATTTTTATGCCGGGTCAAGCACCATTCTTTTATGTGGCATTTTTACAAATACAATTGAAATCAAAGCAGTAATGAGGGCGAAAACAGCCGCCAGCACAAAGGTGGTTTGATACGAGAAGCCATCAGCTATCCAGCCGCCCAGCAATTGAGCGACAAGGGTGGAAGGAGCAATAAGTGTATTTACAAGCCCAATATAAACGGGACGCGTCTGGTTGTCGCCAAATTCAAGGCTGAAGGCAAGAAACACGCTCCAAAAGGACCCGTGAATGATTCCGGTAAGAATGAAAACGATGTAGAAGAAGGCAAGCGATTGGGCAAAAAAGGCAAGCAAAGGGGCAATCGCCATGATGATGAAACACAACACCAGAGCGAACTTTCTGCCAATGTGGTCAGATATCCAGCCTAAAATCAGGCCAGAAACCACCGTGGAGATGAACAATACCGAAGTCATGATGCCAACAGTTTGCTCATCAATTTCAAAGGTCTTAACCAGGTAGATGACATAAAAAGCCGACGCCATGGTCGCAAATGGTGTCAAAAATCGAATAATGACGAAAGAGCGAAAGTTCTTGTCTTCCTTCAGGATTTTCATCGCAGACCTTAGCAAAGGAGTTCTTTCGTTGACTTCATTTTGGGTTATCTCTGGTTGTTCACGAGTCTTTCCTATTAAAGCATAGGAAATCATCATCGCCACGAATGCCACTAAAAAGCTGATGGCATATCCGGTTGTGCCGGGTTGATTTTCTAATAGAAGGCCGGCTAACAGAGCACCGACACTCATCAGGAGATTCACCCCCGCACCTTGAATGCTGAAAAATGTGCTGCGGATGTCGGTTGGTATAATTTTTACAATCATGTTCTGCCAGGCATTTCCAGTGATACCGCTGCCAATTCCCTGCCAGATGAGCATAAGGAAGATCAGGGTGATCACAATTGCTGGTGGCATGGACTCAGCAAACAGCGCGATGATGGCAAGACCAAGGAAAGGCACGCGCTCATGAATGGTCAATCTCATCATAAATGGGACGATACGTTTTTGCGAAGCGACCCGATTTGCCATAAATAACTGAGGCAATTGAAATCCGATGGTTTGAATGGCAGGAATCAATCCGAACAGAATCGCAGAATCTGTGTATTTAGATAAAAAGAGCGGTAAGACCGCCGCGGTTGAAGCCAGCCCTGCGCCAAGTCCCCAGAAGGAAGCTTCGGTTATGTTAAGTGCGTAATTAAATTTTAGATCTTTTTGTGCCTTATCACTCATGGTTTACCCTGGCTTGATGCGATGTGTTTCGATGACGTTGGGCAATGCTTCGATGCGAGTCAATATTTTGCTCAATTTTGAGATGTCACTGACTTCCAGTGTCAACTGAATGGTAGCAATGTTGTGGCCTGGCCGCACATTTACATCAATGATGTTGACATTCTCGTCACGCAAGACATTGGAGATATCTCCAATGAGTCCCTGGCGGTCATAAGCGCGAATCAAGATAGAGACTGGATAGGTTTTTTGCGGTTCACCCCATGCGACTTTGATTATCCGTTCACGCTCTGAATCCTGTAGGCGCAAAATGTTCGGGCAGTCTGCACGATGAATGGTAACACCTCTGCCGCGGGTAATATACCCCAAAATTTCATCACCAGGTGCTGGAGCGCAGCACGAGGAAAAACTGGTCAGCAGATCTCTTAACCCAAGCACCGAAACAGCATTTTTGTCTTCCTGCTTCTCTGCGGGATGAATGGCCATCAACAACGGATCGTCTTCATCGCGATAGTATTCGGACAGCAGATTGATGACGCGTTGCAGTGAAAGGTCTCCGCAACCAATGGCGATATAGATATCTTCAATAGTCTTGAAATCCAAAGTTTTCAGAAGTATTGAAAGTTCACAATGCTCAAGCCCCAGTTTTTGCAGTTCTTTTTCGAGGATGGCTTGCCCTTGGGTCAAGTTTTGTTCGCGCGCTTGATTTTTAAACCAATGACGGATTTTTGATCTGGCTCGAGCTGTGTTTACCAAACCCAGGCTTGGGTTCAACCAGTCACGGCTTGGGCCACCCTGTTTGGCTGTCAGAATTTGCACCTGGTCACCTGTCTGGAGGCGGTGGTCGAGTGACACCAATCGGCCATTGACTTTAGCACCACGGCAACGATGACCGACACTGGTATGTACCGCATAAGCAAAGTCGATTGGTGTGGCTCCATTGGGCAGGTCTTTTATATCACCCTGGGGAGTGAACACATATATCCGCTCCTGCAGCAAATCTGATTTCAGCATGCTCAGAAATGTTTCTGGATCTTCTTCGGCGTTGCTGTCTTCTTCTTGGGGCTCCTCCAGCATCAGGCGCAGCCATTTGATTTTGTTCTCCATTGCGATGTCACGTTTGCCGCTATGGCTGTCTTTATAGATCCAGTGGGCGGCAACACCAAATTCAGCTTCATTATGCATATCGAGGGTACGAATTTGGAATTCTACAATGTCATTCTTATCGGGCCCGTACTTCACTGATGTATGCAGTGATTGGTATCCAGAGGGCAGTTTCATTCCGATGTAGTCATCGAATTCACCGGGAATGGGCGACCAGGTAGCATGGATCAAGCCTAACACCGCATAGCAATCCGGGATATTGGGAACGATGATGCGGATGCCTAATTTGTCATAAATGGCATCCAGACCTTTCCCCTGGTATTTTGGTTTTTGCATTTTGTTGTAGATCGAATAAATGTATTTGCGGCGTCCGGTAACCTGAAAGGTAGAAGGATCCAGGTTAGATTCCACCATTATTTTCTTGACCTTATCTATCAAACCATTGAGAATGGCGCGATGCTCTTCACGGGATTTTTCCATCTCGTACAAAATTTGCTGATAGATTTCGGGTTCAAGGCACTTGAATGCAAGATCTTCCAATTCACCTTTGATGCTCCAGATGCCCATTCGTTCTGCGATCGGCGCATAAATTTCCAGGGTTTCTTTGGCAGTTTTGACCTGACGATCACGGGGCAACGGGGCAATGGTGCGTAAATTATGAAGACGGTCGGCAAGTTTGACGACAATTACCCTTGGGTCATCTACAATGGCGAGAAAAAGTTTCTTGATTGATTCAGCATCATTGGAGCCAGGGCTTTCGTATTGTTTCAGTGTTGTCACACCATCAACGATCCTGGCAATCTGATCGCCGAATCCAGAGGAGATATCGTCCAATGTTACTTCGGTGTCTTCGACCACGTCATGCAGTAAACTGGCCATGATAGATTCCACATCCATGCCAAGACTAACGAGGATTTTCGAAACTGCCAGAGGATGGCTTAAAAATGGATCACCAGACAACCGCAGCTGCTTATCATGCGCTTTTTTTGCGAACTCATAAGCCAGCCAGATCCCCTTCATTTCATCTTCTGCATATTGAATGGGTGAATTGTCTTGTTCGTAATAACTTACCAATTCCTCAATGGTGAGGGGCAGGATCTCAAATTTTTCAAGTAACATGCCTGATTGCCAGTCTGTCGTTCTTAAAATCAAATTTAGTATAATTCAATCAAAATTCATTGTATCATCGAAAAGTTTTCCCTTCATACATCTCAGGTTCGTTGAAAAGGACAGCGTAATGAAACGAGAAGAGGTACTTGAAACACTGGTCTGGTTGTCGCGAGAATTGGGGGTTGAGGAAAGGAATCTGGTAATTTTAGGAGAGGGCAACACCAGCGCGGATAATGGTGACGGCACCTTTTGGGTGAAAGCATCAGGCTACGAATTGAGTTGTATCGATAAAAAAGGTTTCAGTTTAATCGATATTGACGCGGCGTTGGCGTACCTAGAAGGCTCACCATTGGATGATCAGGCCGTCTCGAATGCCTTGAAAGCATCACAGGTGGATCCCTCGCACGCAAAACCTTCTGTAGAGACCTTCTTGCACGCCTTATGCATTAAAGAGTGTGGAGTAAAGTTTATTGCGCATTCTCATGCGGTATCTGTAAATCAGATCCTTTGCAGCACCCTCGCTGCGGAACCATTTCGGGGCAATATTTGTCCTGATCAAATCGTGGTATGCGGTTCTGCTCCAGCGATTGTGCCCTATATTGATCCTGGGTTCCATCTGGCCGTGGCTGTCAGAGATGAACTCAGACGTTACATGGATGTGCATGGCAATCCGCCAAAAGTTCTTTTTATGCTTAACCATGGTGTTGTGTCACTCGGAAAAACTGCCAAAGAAGCCTTGAATATCCAGCTGATGACAGACAAATGGGCAAAAATTTTGGTGGGAGCATTATCGATTGGCGGGATACAATACATGAATGAAGCAGATGTGTTGAGGATCAGCAGCCGCCTGGACGAGAAATATCGCCAGACATTATTGGAGAAGTAGGAGCATTGATGTCTGTAAATCAACAAATCGGTCACTTTGAAAATCAACTGAATAGCTTTGACCCGGTTCAACGCCGCCAGGCGCTGAGCTCTTTGGTTCAATTGGCTGAAAGGGGCGAAGTGAGCGTTAAACCCTCAAGTGAAATCGCCAACATGCATTGCCATTCATTCTTCTCATACAATGGTTATGACATGTCTCCCTCAGGTTTGGCATGGATGGCAAAAAGAGAAGGCATTAAGCTGTTGGGGATCGTTGATTTCGATGTGCTGGATGGGGTGGAAGAGTTTTTGGATGCCTGTGAACTGCTCAATGTTCGCGGAACCGCAGGATTGGAGACACGCGTTTTTCTGGAAGAATTTAAGAATGACGAGTTGAACTCACCAGGAGAACCCGGCATCAGTTATCACATGGGAGTCGGCTTTTGTAGAAATTCTCTGCAAACAAGTGGACAAGCTATCATAGAAGATATGCGCAAACGGGCAGATAATCGCAATCGCGCGATGATTTCAAGGCTGAATCAGTATCTTTCACCTCTTCACCTGGATTATGACGTAGACGTTCGTCCCCTGACACCTGCCGGAAATGCCACCGAACGGCATATGCTTACTGCTTTGGTGGAAAAGTCTCGCACTACGATTCCTGACTTTGTTGGCTTTTGGTCGCAGAAATTGGACATCTCTTTCTCATCAGTGGAGGAAATGGCGAGAGACATTCCGAAATTTAAAAATGCGGTCAGGGCGAAATTGATGAAACGCGGCGGAGTGGCCTACATGCAGCCTGACGAATCAACCTTCCCGGGTGTTGATGAGGCACATCAACTCATCACAGGTGCTGGCGCAATCCCTTGTATCACCTGGTTGGACGGGACCTCATCGGGCGAACAGAAGTTCGAAGAATTGTTAGCGCTGTTGATCGGAAAGGGTGCAGGGGCTTTGAATATCGTGCCTGATAGAAACTGGAATATTGAAGATCCAGCGATCAAAAAAGTAAAACTTGCGAATCTGTATACGGTGGTAGCCCTCGCTGATCAGTTTGATCTGCCTGTTTTGGCGGGCACTGAGATGAATGCGCCGGGCCAGAAGTTCGTCGATGATTTCGATGTCCCTGAATTAGCGCCAGTTTGCGATGCTTTCCTGCGAGGGGCTTACTTTTTGTACGGGCACACCATGTTGGAGAGATTTGCCGGCATGGGATATCAAAGCATATGGGCTGATAGAGAGTTGGGATCGAGAAAGAACAAAAATGACTTTTTCGAGAAGGCCGGCATTCAGGTAGAGCCTAAAGATGCGAGCAGAATATTAGGAAAAATTGATACGACAATGACGTCGGATGAAGTATTGGCAGTAATTAATTGAAGTGGAAAATGTTGAAACGGAGAAAACAATGGATATGCTAGAGCAATATAAAAAAGCACAAAATGAACTGCCGGAGAAATACATGGCATTGCCCGTATATGGCGCGGGTTTAGAGAATGTTGGTGATGAGACCGGGCGACCAATTTATCTGCCAATGAACAAAATCGGCCCAGACGAACTGTTAATTCGACACGATGCCGACAGCATATGCTTTTCTGATATCAAGGTGATTAACCAGGGACAGGACCACCCCCGGATTTACCAGAACATGGCTGAAGATCCGGTGGTTCTCGGACATGAACTGACCATGACGATTGTCAAAGTTGGTGACAATCTCAAAGATCAATACAAACCTGGGCAGCGATTCACCATTCAGGCCGATATTTATGAGGACGGCGTCAGTTATGCCTATGGTTATTACTACCAGGGAGCGATGTCGCAGTATGGTGTGGTTGATAAAAGGGTTCTCAGCAGCGATGGGGGCAATAACAATCTTCTGCTGCTGGAAGATACAACCGGCTATGCGGAGGGAGCCCTGGCAGAACCATGGGCATGTGTCGTCGCTGCGTATGGGCTTGATTATCGGAACACTCTTCAGCCTGGTGGTACCGTCTGGTTCATTGGCGCCAATGATAATCGGGAGTTTGTGATCGATGTTGGCTTCGTCAAAACAGCAAAGCCTAAGAAGATTCTGGTCACAAATATCCCGGAGGAACTGACTGACAGGATCAAATCCCTCGCAAATGAACTGGGGATTCAGTTTGATCATGTTAGTTATATCAACAGTCTGGACGATGAGGTGGTGGATGACATCATTTTGTTTGGACATGACGCAGTTATCATTGCAACAGCAAGCCAGAAGTTGAAAAGTCACGGTGTATTCTGTATTATGACAGATCAGAAGATCACAGATCCTGTTCCGGTTGACCTGGGCAGGGTGCACTACCAGCGATGGCTGTATGTTGCGGATTCCGGCCTGGATTTTTCACAGGCTTATCAAAACGGATTAAAGCGGAATACCCTCAAGCCAGGTGGAAAAGTCTTGTTTGCGGGTGCTGGAGGACCGATTGGCAGAATGCATGTGCAACGGGCAATCGAATTTAAAAACCCTCCTGCCACCATTGTCTGCACTGATGTCAGTGACCTTCGGCTGGATGATTTGCGTGATACTTACGCAGAACAAGCAATTCAGCGCGGTATCAATCTTATTTGCTCAAATCCAACTGTAAAGGAATCCTATCAGGAGACCATTGGGCAAATTATGGCAAATGGCGGGTTTGACGATATTGTTGTTTTGGCACCGGTGCCACGATTGATCGAAGAAATTACCGGCTATGTTGCCAAGGATGGATTGGTGAATGTGTTTGCCGGTATTGCGCGTGGAACGACGGTAAACATTGATTTTCACAAAATCGTACATGAAGGTGTCCGTTATATCGGCCATTCTGGCTCTGCACTGGAAGATATGCAGATGACGCTTGACAAAATTCAATCTAAAGAATTAAACGCGGGAAGGACCATAGCGGCGGTGGGTTCACTTCATTATGGAAAAGAAGGTTTGCAAGCTGTAAAGGATGCTCAATATCCGGGGAAGGTGGTTATATTCAACCATATCAAAGAATTCCCAATTACCCCATTGGAAGATTTCAAGGATAAATTACCCTCTGTGTATGCTCTTTTTAACAACGGCGAATGGACCAACGCCGCTGAAGAAGAATTTTTACGCATCATGTTGGCTTGATTATAGAATTGAGCCATCAGAAAGATGATATATACCCTGACGCTGAATCCCGCTATCGACCGCACCTATTTTGTGGATGGCATGGTTATTGATGGTGTAAATCGTGTTCATGATGTTCGAAATGAATGGGGCGGGAAGGGTATCAATGTTGCCAGGGCTCTTAAGAAGAGCGGGGTTTCCGCAAAGGCAGTAGCGTTGTTGGGTGGAATCAATGGAATGCAATTAGCAGAAGGGACCAGGGCGGAAGGGATAGACCTGATTGCTCTGAATATCGAAGCCAACACCCGCGTGAATCATGTATTTAAGGCTAATGGAGAAGGCTCCATAAAATTCAATGAGCCTGGACCCTTCGTGACCATTGAAGAAATAAATCATGTCCTTCGACTCGTGGAAAGTTTTCATAAAGACCAAGACATTTGGGTGTTATCCGGCAGCCTGCCACACGGCGTACCTACGGCTATTTACCGTCAATTAACCGAAACAATTCACTCGTTTGGTGGTAAGGTTTTTTTGGACACGAGCGGAATGGCATTTCAGGAGGGATTGGATGGGCTGCCAGATTGGGTCAAACCCAATTATGAGGAGGCAATGACCTTGTTTCCGAGCGAAAAGTCACCCAAAAAGCTGTGTGAGTTATTGATGCAGAAAGGGGCTTCTAATGTGCTGTTGTCTATGGGGGCTGATGGTATGTTTTTTTCTTCGGGCGAGGTTTTTCTCCATGTGCGGGTGCCACCATTGAATGTGAAAAATCCGGTTGCTGCAGGTGATGCCGCTGTTGCGGGGTTTCTATTTGGATTTATGCGGCAAGAGAACCCCGTAGAATGCGCCAAATGGGCGGCAGCTTTTGGCACAGCGGCAGCCGCTTCGTATACCAATTGTTTTCAATCAATGTCTACAGTGAATTTTTATTTCGAGCAATTAAAGGTGGAATGAGTTCGATGATTCTTGACAAACAAGGCAACAGCAAGCCCTCCTGGATAATGACTTCTGATCGGGGGTCTTTCGCTGAATACACGATTAAGGTTAGAAAACAAGAAATAATCGACAAAATTCTAACAGATAATGCTTATCCATCGGTCATCGTAGAAGAACTTGATCGGTTCAAGCAGGAGATCGCCACGGGAACAATCTGCGGCTTAACCGAAAATACCCCGGACCAGCTGGCCTGGAATCGACTGATTGACTTATATGGCCAAGTTTCCTGGTTTTCTCTGCCATGGTATTTTGCAGAGTCTTATTTTTATCGTCGGGTGTTGGAAATTATCCAGTATTATAAACCTGCCTCTCCGTATTATTTACACGATCCTTTTCGAGAACAGAAGCATCAACTATCTGCCAATGATCTCAACTGTTTGGAGCAGGTGATGAATTCCGCGAAAAGAGGAGACCCCGAGACATTTTTGTCGAACTATTTATATGGAGCTTTATGGGCGAATCGCGCAGATCTAAGCAATAACTCGATTAAAATGGCGAAAGAATTTCACAGTGAAGCATGCGGGGGAGACCATTTATTCATGCTGGTTGATGATACCGAAAAGTTAAAAAGATATCTATCTAACCAATGCAAGAAGATTGCTTATTTTGTTGACAACGTGGGGCGTGAATTCTATTCCGATTTGCTGTTGATTGACTATCTGATCGATCATGGTTTTGCTGGTGAAGTTGTCGTATTTGTCAAATCTGCCCCTTTGTTTGTTTCAGATGTCACAGAACAGGATGTGCAGGTTGCCTTTGATTTTCTGTTGAGATCATCGATGGATGCGGTCAAGAAATTAGGCGTGAGGGTGCAGGCGTATATCGCAGAAGGGCGGATTCGGGTGCGAGCTGAACAGTTGCTGAACCTGCCCTTGATGATTGAAGAAATGCCACAAACCTTCCTCCGGGAATTGAGTAATTATGATCTTGTTGTTTTCAAGGGCGACGCCAATTATCGCAGGGTGTTGGGTGATCGGCACTGGCCGTTGACTACAAATCTGGGTGAAATTGTGGCTTATTTTCCTGTGAATTTACTTTTGATCCGTACTTTGAAGTCAGAAATGGCAGCGGGGTTATCAGAAGAGATGATTATAAAGATGGAATCCCAGGCAACCGACTGGTTGATCAACGGTACATGCGGGGTAATCCAGTTTGTGGATAATTGTGATTTGAGGGAGCAAAAATAATGAACGAATTCAAGAATAAAACAGTAATTGTTACCGGCGGAGCACAAGGACTGGGGGCGCATTTGTGTGAGCGTTTTGCCAGCGAAGGAGCCAATGTGGTGATTGCAGATTTGCAAATTGAGATGGCAAGCGAGCTGGCGCAGAACTTGATGGAAAAATATGGCGTTAGTTGTCTGGCGGTCGCTGTTGATGTCACAGCGGAGACTACCGTAGAAGCCATGGTTGAGTTGACGGTAAAGGAATTCGGCAGTATTGACATGCTGGTTGCCAACGCGGGTATCGTGATTGCCGGAGACACGCCGAATTTCGAAGTGGCAAAGTGGCGCAAAGTGATCGATGTGGATCTGGTCGGTTATTTCATATGTGCCAAACAAGTGCTCAAGGTCATGATGCAGCAAAAAAGCGGTGTGATCATTCAGATCAATTCGAAATCAGGCAAAGAGGGCAGTTATAAAAATTCTGCCTACGCAGCCGCGAAATTCGGCGGAATCGGTTTGACCCAGAGCCTTGCCCTTGAAGTAGCAGAATTGGGGATACGGGTGAATGCAGTATGTCCGGGCAACTTACTGGATTCGCCGTTGTGGGTCAATTCACTGTATAAACAGTATTCAGAGAAGCTGGGGATTCCTGAGGCGGAGGTAAGAAAACTGTATGAGGACAAAGTGCCCATGAAACGCGGCTGCACCTTCGACAATGTCGCTGACCTGGTGCTGTTTCTATCCTCTGATAGGGCGGATTACATCACAGGTCAGGCAATCAATGTAACCGGCGGACAAGTTATGCATTAATTTCAAGTGGTTTTTACAGAAGAGATGGTTTTTATTGGGAGCCATCTCTTTTTATTTTGCTTAATTTAGGATATAATCGTAAGTAAACGAAAGCAAACGAAGATAATTCTGATATGCAAAAGCCGTTATTCCCCGAAATTCGCCGAAGAGAAATATTAAAGTTGTTGGAAAAAACAAGACAAATTTCCGTAAGGGAATTAAGCCGTCAATATAATGTGTCAGAGGTAACCATCCGGTCCGATCTGGAACTATTGGCCGAAAAGCAATTGATTCAGCGCACTCATGGTGGGGCGATGGCTTTGAGCCGGGATGTAGCATTGTTGATAAGCCATAGAAAAAGCCAGCAGGTGCAAGAAAAAGAAAGAATAGGCGCTTACTGTGCTTCCCTGGTGGAGAATGGTGACTCAATTTTTCTCGATATCAGCACAACGGCTCTCGCTTTGAGTCGCCACCTCAAAGACCACCAGAACCTTACTGTGGTTACCAACAGTCTTACTACTGCCCAGGAGTTGCTCGAGGCGGACGGTGTCAATGTGCTTGTACCAGGCGGAAACCTGCGAAAAGAAACCCTATCAATTACAGGAATGGAGGGGCTCGAATGGCTTCATGGGTATCACTTTACCAAAGGTTTTTTTGGGGCTCATGGGATCACGATTGAGGACGGCCTTACTGATGTCAGTTTGTACGAAGCCGAAGTGAAGAGGCACATGGTGAAACAATGCAAACAAGTCATTGGCATTTTTGACTCCACCAAGTGGGGGCGGGTTGGGTTTGCCTCTTTTGCTGCCTTAGCCGATGTGGATTTAATTGTCACGGACGCGGGTGCCAGGCCAGAATTGGTTGATGGTGTAAGAATGAAAAATATTGATGTCAAATTGGTTTAGGAAAATCAGGAGAATAATATTATGCCCGAAACAAAAGAAGAGTTATTTGCCCGTGTTTCTGCTTTGATCGAAGAACAATCTCTGACCAAAGAAGAGGTGTTAACCTACATGCGCCAGATCCTGGAAATACGCGCATTTGAGGACAATATCGCAGAATTATTGGGGCGGGCGGTGCTAAAAGGCGCGTCACATCTGTATGCCGGACAGGAAGCGGTTGCCGTGGGGGCAATTGCGGCTCTAAACAAAGATGATCTCATTACCAGCACCCACAGGGGCCATGGTCATGCGCACGCCCATGGTGATTCTGTCGCAGAAACCGAACAGGAGAAACAAACCCATTACAACAAGATGATGGCTGAAGTATTGGGAAAATCGGGTGGTTACTGCAAAGGCAAAGGCGGTTCTATGCATATCGCCGATGTGTCGCATGGTAACCTGGGGGCGACCGGAATTGTGGGTGGCAACATTCCTGTGGCTGTCGGTGCGGCCTTGGCACAAAAACTGATGAATACCGGAAAAGTTGTCTTGTGCTTTTTTGGCGATGGCGCGACAAATACGGGAAATTTCCATGAAGCGATGAATATGGCTTCCATCTGGGATTTGCCAGTCATATTTATTGTCGAAAATAACCAATATGCTATGTCCGTGCCATGGAAAAAGGCCAGTAAACTTCCCAATGCCGCCGACAGGGCTGCTGCCTATGGTATGCCGGGTGTTGTGGTTGATGGGATGGACGTATTGGCGGTTCGTGGTGCTGTGCTCTCGGCAGTAGAACGAGCACGCACAGGGGAAGGCCCTTCACTGGTAGAGGCGAAGACTTATCGCTGGTATGGGCACAGTCATTCTGACCCGCGCACCTACCGGACGCGTGAGGAAGAAAAAGAATGGCGCGCTCGTGACCCAATCGAAGTGTTGAAGGAAGAAATGGCTGCTTTGGGCTGGTTAGGCGATGAGGAATTGGCCGATATGACCGAAGTGGTCGATAGAAAATTAGAAACCGCCATGGAGTACAGCCAGCAGTCGGCAGAACCAGATCGAGCAGAAGTAAATACTGATGTATTCGCCCCGGCGAAGTTTACACAAGGCGATTATGACCGCGACAAGCAACTGCGAGGAAAGATCGCAAAGGGTGAAATTTCAAGAGAAATTTCTTATGCCCAGGCACTTTCAGAGGCGTTGCGCGAGGAAATGAAAAGCGATCCAAGTGTATTCGTCATGGGCGAAGATGTAGGATTGTATGGCGGTGCTTATGGCGCGACCCGCGGGTTGTATGAAGAATTTGGTGAATGGCGCGTTCTCGACACGCCTATTTCAGAAGCAACTATTGGCGGTGCGGCTGTTGGCGCAGCCATGTGCGGTATGCGGCCTGTGGCTGAGATTATGTACGTGGATTTCACACCGTTATGTATGGATCAAGTTGCCAACCAGGGAGCGAAAAACCGTTATATGTTCGGTGGTCTGACGAAAGTTCCCATGGTCATCCGCACCGAAGGCGGTGCCGGCCGTGCCATTGCTGCGCATCATTCACAGAGCCTGGAATCATTGTGGACCCACTTTCCTGGCATCTATGTCGTCATGCCATCCACCCCGTATGATGCGAAAGGATTACTGAAGGCTGCCATTCGTGATGATAATCCGGTTATGTTCATCGAACATAAGATGCTTTACAAAAACAATGGTCCGGTTCCAGAAGAAGAATATATCATTCCCTTTGGTGTGGCGGATATCAAACGCACCGGCAAAGATGTTACGCTAATCAGCTATTCTCGGATGGTATTGCGGGGTTTAGAAGCCGCTGAAGAATTGGCAAACGAGGGCATTGATGTTGAGGTCATAGACCTGCGGACATTGAATCCTCTGGACATGGCAACCATTGTCACGTCGGTTCGAAAAACCGGCCGGGTGGTGTGTCTAACAGAAGCTTATCAAAACACCAGTTTCATCAACGAGGTGATGGCGCGCATAAACGAACAGGCATTTGACTGGCTGGATGCCCCCATGATTCGGGTAGCTGCTGCTGACGTGCCGGTTCCGCGTGCAGAGGCGTTAGAAGACGAGGCGATTCCCAATGTTGGCAGGATCATCGCAGCATGCAAAAAGGTGGTGAGCTGATGGCAAAAGAATTATTCATCCCCAAATTAGGCCAGACCGTTGAAGAAGTCACGTTGGTGAAATGGTTGAGAAGTGATGGTGATGCCGTTAAGAGGGGTGACGAGGTGTTGGAAGTCGAGACAGATAAAGCCATCTTTCCCGTGGAAGCCAATGGCAATGGCGTCCTACACCTGGGGCCATACAATGCTGGTGATGTGCTGCCGATCTTGACAGTTGTTGCCATTATTGGCAAAGCAGATGAAGAATTCCAAACGATGGTTGTTTCCGGTGAAAATGAAGCTCAGCCTGCTGCGGAAGAAGAAGCCAGTATTGTGAAAAGCTCTACCGCACAAAAGGAAGTCACAAACCAGTTGCAGTCGTCTGATGGGAAGATATTTGTCTCACCGCGGGCAAAGAAAACCGCCAATGAACTTGGTGTTGATCTATCCAATGTGATGGCGACCGGTGCAGGAGGAAAAAGGATTGTTGAGGCGGATGTACTTCGGCACGTCGAGGGACAACTGAAAATTTCACCAGTCGCTCAAAAAATGGCAGAAGCGCATGGCCTGGATTGGAAATCGATCAGCGGAAGCGGAACAGAAGGAAAAATCGTTAAGCAGGATGTTCAAAGCGCCCTTCAACCCACCGCGGTCCCTGCTGAAACAGATATGGCAGTTGGTGGAAACCGAACACCTCTCACAAAAATGCGCCGTTTGATCGCTGATAAAATGGCGGCGAGTGTGCATACCAATGCAAGCGTCACATTGGTGTCCGAGGTTGACGCCACTGGTTTGGTGAGCGCAAGAGACAGGTTAAAAGCTGAAGTTGCAACCGCCTGGGGGTTTGCGCCGGGCTACAATGAGTTCCTCATTAAGATTGTCGCACTGGCTTTGGCCAAATTTCCCTACATGAATTCGCAGTTGCAGGCTGAAGAAATTGTCACGTTTGAGGAGATTCACATTGGTATTGCCGTCGATACGGAGCGAGGATTGCTTGTTCCTGTAATCAGGCATGCAAACACCAAATCTTTACGCGAGATTGGCCAAGAAATTCGCGGAGTTTCGGAAAGAGCCCGAAATAACCGCATAATGCCCGATGAATTGGAGGGCGGTACATTCACTATCACGAACCTGGGCATGTATGACATTGATGCGTTCACCCCGGTAATCAATTTACCCCAGGCAGCCATACTGGGGGTCGGTAAAATTCAAAAAAAGCCGGTTTGCATTCAAGAGGCAATTGTGGCACGTGACATGATGACCTTAAGCCTGGTATTCGATCATCGCATCATTGATGGGGCTCCGGCTGCCCGGTTCTTGCAATACATAAAAAACATTATTGAAGATCCTTTTACGTTGTTGCACTGAAAAAGAGAGCATCAAAAATAGAGGGATGGAGGAGAATTTCTCCATCCCTTTGTTTTATGAAAACTTATTAAGAATCCAGTATAATGAACAAAACCATAATAAGGAGAAGCTAAAACGTATCATGCTATTAGGGCAATGGGTTTTTGTCATTTTGTCCAGCTTGGTTCTTTTGTTTGAAGTTGTTGGGTTGATAACGCTGCGCAAAGAACGCAACAATCCAAAAACCAGAATATTCTGCGCAACAGTTACATTGTTAGCTCTGTGGTTATTTTTTAATTTGATGGAATTGCTGGCGTTGAATGATACCTGGACTGTCAATTTCATGAAAATATCGTTTGTTCCGTTGATGCTTTTTGCGCCGACCTGGCTGTATCTGGCAGCGGTGTATACCAGTTCTGAAAAAAGGTGGGTGTTTTGGTTTTATCTGCCTGCTGTAGTTCTGATTGCGCTCATGTTGACCAATGATTTACACTATCTGTTTTGGCGCTCTTATGAATTTTCACAACAAGGATTGGTAACAAGCATCAAAACCACGTATAACCTCTTCTTCTATGGTTTTGTTTTTTATAATTATCTGCTATTTGTCTTTTGCGTTGGGTACTTGTTGTCGAATTTTATTAATGTGACCAAATTTTATCGCCGCCAGACGATCATTGCATTACTTTTGGTTGGCGCCTCAATTCTTTATAGTGTTGCTTATGTGGCGGGTTTGATAAATCTGAATAAAGATTTAAGCCCTTTGATTTATAACATGATAGCCCTGGTGCTCGTAATGGCGATGATACGATATAGGATCTACGATATTTTCGTGGTATCGCGTCAGAGTATGTTTGACAAAATTAGCGAGGGAATCATCATCTTTGATCAAGGCGGCCGTATCATTGATTTTAATAATACAGGCAGGGAGAATGTAGGTCTGGATTCGCGGGCTTATGGGAAAACCGTATTTGACTCGCTTCCTTTTTGGCACCAGTTAGATTTCTCGCTGCCGAAGGATGCAGCATCAATCAAAAATGGTGATTTGGTTTCGAAAGTTGTCTCCATGGAGGCTGGTGAAGAAGTCAATTATTTCGATATTGCGATACGTTATGTTGAGGGTGGATTTGTTTTAACCATGCAGGATGTAACGCAATTGCAGCGGTTGATGATTCAAATTGAAGAAATGGCAAATTTCGATTCTTTAACCAAGCTCCGCAATCGCCGATCGTTTTTTAATGCGGCTGAGGTCTTTATTGCCTCGTTGCAGCGGAATCGACAGGCGCTGGCAATTATGTTAATCGATATTGATAATTTCAAAGCGATCAATGACCGCTTTGGTCACATGGTTGGAGATCAAGTATTGGTAGATTTTGCCTGTTTATTGAATACAAACCTGAGAGCTGTAGACGTTAGAGCCAGGTACGGTGGTGATGAATTCATCGTCATGCTCCCACAAACTACCCCTGAAGATGCGTTGATCGTGGCTGCCAAGCTGCAGGAAAACTTTATCGGTCATCTGGACAAGGCGGTCACCAACCAGATCCATGTGTCCTTAAGTATTGGCATAAGTGGGCGGAATGTCTTTTCCAGGCGCGATACGCTGGAGGATGTCCTGGAAGAAGCTGATAAAGCCATGTATGCAGTTAAGAACCAGGGCAAAGGCAGCGCTAAACGATTTGCCGAGTTGTAAACTCACCAGCGTGGGAATGGACAATATTATCAACCAGGTTTGTTCAGTAACAAAGCGCAATGCCAAGAAGGTATATGAGATACTTGCAGTGGGATTGATCGTATTAAATGTCGCATTTATTGTAAATCGCGCCTGGGTCAGCGACGACAGTTACATCACATTCCGTGTTGTAGATAACTTTCTCAATGGTTATGGGTTGACGTGGAATGTGAATGAACGGGTGCAGGTGTTTACACATCCTCTATGGTTATTTCTCTCATCGGTAATGCGCGTAGCCATACAAAATACCTATATTGCATCTATTCTCACCGGAATTATACTCAGTACGCTTACCATGGTTATTTTTGCCATTTCGGAACGCAGAAACAAAGGTTTGATTCCGGGTTTACTCCTGTTGGGTTTTTCTAATGCTTTTGTTGATTACTCAACATCGGGCTTGGAAAATCCACTGTCACATCTGTTGTTACTGCTATTTGTCCTATACTTTCTAAGACTAAGTGAGAAGCCCTCTGGTGAGGTGGGTGATAAAGACTTGTTTTTGTTGTCACTTTTGGCCAGTTTGGGCACATTAACAAGATGGGACAATGTGTTATTTTTTATTCCCCCATTGATCTATGCTCTGGTAAAACGCAAGTTTACTATTATGAGGGCGATTTCAAGTATCTTGCTGGGGTTTCTGCCGCTGTTTTTTTGGATGCTATTCTCTACCTTCTACTATGGATTTCCACTGCCGAACACCTTTTATGCAAAAGTAGGTGATTGGCTGCCTCGCGGGGTTTTTCTCAGACAGGGTGTTTATTATTTTGTTCATTCATTCTTCAATGATCCCATCACTGCGTTGACAATGGTAGCGGGTATCGTTATGAGTTTTTTCAATCGTTCGCCGCAGCGATGGATGGTAACCGCTGGAGGATTGCTCTACTTTGGTTATGTGGTATATATTGGCGGTGATTTCATGGGGGGGCGATTTTTTACCAGCATTTTCTTAATTTTCGTATACCTGTTAGTTCATTTTGATTTTCAGGCTCTCTCATTGAGAAATCATGGCTGGCTGATTGCGATCCTGATCGTACTCAACCTTGCTGGAAGCGTGCCAACCTGGAAGGCTGAGTCGGCAAGCTATGTTGAAAACTGGCGCTATGGCATTGTCAATGAAAGGATGTTTTATTATCCAACCACAGGCATGCTGCGAGGCGGGCAGATGAACACTGTCCCCGAACATCCGTGGGTCTTTGAGGGTGAAAAATTACAGAAATTGGCTGGTGGTGAGACGAGGGTGGTCGAGGCATGGTCGATCGGTTTTGTTGGCTATTATGCCGGACCAAATGTGCATATTGTGGATCGATATGGATTGGCAGATGCATTAATCGCTCGAATTCCACCGATCAAGCGTGAAGATTGGCGGATTGGGCATTTCGAACGCGAAATCCCACTAGGTTACCTTGACTTCCTGTGCACGAATGACCTTAATGCGATTAAAAATGAAAATATCCGACTCTATGTCGACAAGATGAATGTCCTTATTAGGGCAGATTTGACGGAAAGAGGCAGGCTGCGGCACATCTGGGTTTTCAATCGCGGAACTTATGACCATTTCATCAAATCTGTGTATGCTAATGAACATTGATACAGTATAATTTCGAGGCTGGGGCTTTGAAAGACTTTTATCCAGATGCAATACTTTCGGTATTACCAGGAGAAAACAATGAGAACTGAAACCGGTTGGGAAATTATTTACGATCAATTTGTACCTGATACTATGAACCATCTGGAAACTGTAACCATGGTAGGGAACGGTTACCTTGGAACAAGAGGGAGCTTTGCTGAAGGGTATCCTGGCGCCAATCGGGCAACATTTGTTCATGGCGTATTTGACGATACCCCGATTGTTTTCACAGAGCTGGCAAACACCCCTGATTGGACAGCGTTGCTGATCAAATTGAATGAACAGGTGTTTTCACTGCGAGATGGGACGCTGCACTCCTTCTCTACCAGCCTTAATCTTAAAAATGGCGTCCTGACACGACAGGTTGATTGGGAGAGTGCGGACAATCAAAGAATCACGATAACTTTTGAGCGTTTTGCCTGCCTGCATAATGTTCACTTGCTGATGCAGCGGGTGCGTATTTGCTCTCAGAATTTTGATGGTCAGGTTGAAATCCAGGCTCCGATCAACGGATACGCGCTGAATGAACAGATCATGCACTGGCAGCATTTCGCCAATAATCAACATCCTGATGCAAACCAACTGGTGATCAAAACAATTGCATCAAATATCACTGTCTCCGTTACACAGGATTATCGCTACCAGGGAGATCTAACCCAAAAGTCAATTTGGAATGTGCCCATGCAGCCGACGGCGGTCTTCTCATTTGATCTCACAGCCGGAGAATCGGTAACTTTCGAAAAAAGAACAGCTTTGTTTACGAGCCGCGACACAGCAAATCCGTCACAAGCCGGCTTTGATTTATTAGTTCATTCCGCAGATCTGAAGTGGGATCAAATTCGAGAACAGCATGATGATGCATGGAACGCACTGTGGTCTACGAGCGACGTGAAAATTGACAGCGACGATGATGTACAAATTATGGTTCGTTTCTGCCTGTATCAGTTATTGATTGCCGGCCCGCAACATGATGACCAGGTCAATATTGGCGCAAAAACATTGAGCGGATATGGGTATCGCGGGCATGTTTTTTGGGATACAGAAATCTTCATGCTGCCATTCTTTACTTTTACCCAGCCGCAAATTGCTCGCAATTTGCTGTCGTATCGCTATCACCGCTTGCCTGGCGCTCGTAAAAAGGCAAAAGCGAACGGGTTTGATGGTGCCCAATTTCCCTGGGAAAGCGCCGATACTGGCGAAGAAGTGACGCCAACCTGGGTTCCTGCCTGGGTTGACAACGAAGACGGGAAGAGCATGGAACTTGTAAGAATCTGGACCGGCGATATTCAAATTCACATCACTGCTGACGTGGCATACGCCATCATGCAATATTGGAAAATCACCGGTGATGATGAATTTATGTTGAATCACGGGGCTCAGATTATCCTGGAAACTGCCAATTTCTGGGCGAGCCGGTTGGAATGGAACCAATCAAAAGAAAGATACGAAATCACCGATGTGATCGGACCGGATGAAAACCACGATCATATTGATAACAATGCCTTTACCAACCGACTGGTTGTCTGGCATTTACAGACAGCGCAGGAGATCGTGAATTGGCTGGTAATGAATCCTGACAAGCAAGCTGACGAACTATTATCGAAGTTGGGAATTACCCAGGCTGTTAGCCAGCAATGGCAGAAGAAAGCTGCTCTTGTATATTTTCCTCCACTCACAGATGAAGGTATCATTGAGCAATTCGATGGCTTTTTCGATCTTGATTTTGTGGATTTTTCGCAATATGCTGACAGAACAAAATCAATGCAAGAGATATTTGGCATTGAAGGCACGCAAAAGGTCATGGCGTTAAAACAAGCAGATGTAGTCATGCTGTTGTATCTGCTGCGCGATGAATTCGATCTGACAACGATTGAAGCCAATTATGATTATTACAATATCCGGACTGACCATGAATATGGCTCATCCCTTGGGCCGGCCATGCACGCGATTGTGGCCGCGATGATTGGACGGCGTGAAGACGCTTACCAACATTTTCTGCGGGCGGCAAAGGCAGATTTGTATGACGTGCGCGGAAATATCAAAGATGGAATTCATGCCGCCTCTTTGGGCGGTGTCTGGCAGGCGGTTGTGTTTGGCTTTGCAGGCTTGAGAGTCGATCAGGATGGATGGTCTGTCCACCCGACACTGCCAGAAGGTTGGCGGTCGGTAGAATTTTCGTTTTATCACAAAGGCGAGCTACAACGAGTTCGTGTGAATGAATAGCCACGGAACAAGGCGATTGCGAGCTACTGTTTATGTGTGTTACAGCCAATTGATTTGAATCGGGTTCTCTCTGATAATGCCCGATGGAATTTCATACAATTTTGTCAGCATTTGAGAAGTTAACAGCTCTTTGGGCTGCCCAATGATAACTTCGCTGTTGGGAGAAAACAATATGACAGAATCTGAGATGGCTTCTGCGATCTGGGGATCATGCGTGGAAAAAATGATGGTGTGATCTGCTGCCAGATCACGAATCAATCTAAGAACCTGTAATGTATTTTTCAGGTCCAACTCGGCTGCAATTTCATCCAAAAACAAGAAGGGAGCTTGTTGTGCAAGTGCTCTGGCGAAGGCAACTAGCTGCTGTTCACCGCCACTCAACTCCTGCAATGATCTTTCAGCGAACGTTTCGATTCCAATTTTCCTCAATATTTCTTCAGCAACGGCAGTGTCACTGGCTGTTGGCATTTGAATCAGACGATTTTTGCCGGTACGGCCAAGCAGCACATAGTCAAATACAGACAGGTGATAGGGGAAGCTTTCAGATTGGGGGACATAAGCCACGTAGTTGCCAATTTGATGGACGGGCACTTTTTTCACAGGAAGGTCGCCATTGAACAAAATATCTCCTGCCGTTGGTGCCAGAAATCCCATGCATAATTTGATAAAGGTGCTTTTGCCTGATCCATTGGGTCCTAACAGGGTGATGACCTGGTTGCCAAATAAGCGCAGGTTTACAGTCTCGAATATGGGCTTTTGGTCAGGGTAAGAAAAAGTTACATTCTGCAAGGCGATGGCTATCATAACGCTTTCCTCCTTCGAAAGATGACCACAATGAGGAATGAGAGACTACCCAGGAGCGCTGATAACACACCAAGAGGAACTTCGCCAGCAAACAATGCCCTTGCAATTGTGTCGCAAATCAAAACAAAGATGGCTCCATTGATCATAGAGGCTGGTAATGTGAAGCGGGCATTGCCCCCAAATAATGTGCGACTGATGATAGGTACAATCAGTCCAACCCAATTTACAATACCGGCGATTGATGTCAGCAGGGCAACACCAATCACAGCAAAAAATAAAAACAAAGGTTTTTCTTTTTTGACATTGAATCCACTGGTGAATGCCACCCGGTCATCCAGACCCATTAAGTTGATACGCCAACGGAAGATGAGTAGAACCAGAAAAGACGCCATTACCGGGAGAATGATGGGGATGATCCTCGGCCAGGCTGCTGACCACAAACCTCCCAAAAGCCAGAAGGTGATCTCAGGCAATTGACTCAAAGGGTCAGCTATGTATTTGATAATACCCAGTCCAGCTGAAAAAAGGGCTGAAACTATGATCCCGCTGAAGACAAGGTTTAGTTTGTAATTGTTGTCAGGGATGATTCTGGCAATGAGGAGAGAGAGCACTAAACCGCCAAGTGAAAAAATTATTGCGAATGTTTGAATTAAGAAAAATTGACCAGAAAACAATAAAATAGCCAGGGCAGACCCAAAAGCGGCTCCCGGTGAAACGCCAAGAAACCCCGGTTCAACCAGAGGATTTGAGAAACTCTGCTGGAAAATGAAGCCAGCCCCACCAAGTGCCATGCCCAGGAGGATGGCAGCAATGACTCTCGGTGTTCGCAAATTGAAAATGATGGACTGACCCAGCGGGTCGGTTGCCAAGGCGAATGGGTTTGTAATGCCCGGTGATGGGTATCTGCCAAAGAAAAGAGCCAACAATGCGATTACAGCCAATAAGGCCGTCAGCAGAAGCAGTCCTTTTGTCTTACTCGATTTTGTACTGTCTTGAGACATAAGTTTTTAGTCAATGTCTCCCTGCAAAATAGGCCGGATTACCTGCTCATATTTATCAGGTGACCAGCCGTAGAACAAGGCATAAAAGTCATTAGCAAGTAAATGGAAGTCATAGTCCAAGTAATTTTGCGGATTAATCTTCTGGGCATACCATAGTTGCGCGATACCCCAGCGGGTGTGTGGTTGATCCCAGGCATAAAAGGCGGTTGGGATTGCATAGATATTCCCGGAATCCACGGCTGATAATGCTTGCCACTGAGGGTCATCTACCAGTTGCTGTTTAATCTGGTCAACATTGTCGAAATAGGCCGTGAGAAAAATGATATCAGGATTCCAAGCGGCAACTTGTTCGAAATTGACAATTGTCCAGTTATTTTCAAGCGGTATCGACGACCAAACCAGATTGCCTCCAGCCCTTCTTACCATCTCTGATTGCGCCCATTGCAGGGGAGGTACATTGAATGCTACCGTGCCGTCCCTGGATGAATAGTACAAAAAAAGGACTGTAGGCTTTTCTGCAATTTCTTGAGTTTTCTGTTCGACTTCTGTAACAATATCTGCATAGTAGGCTGCGAGCACTTCTGCCCGTTGTGCGTCTCCCAAAAGCGTTCCCATGGTGAGTAATTCATTCTGGTACTCTTCGAAAGTTTCCATGCTGAAATAGACCACGGGTATAGAAAGCAGGTCGAGAGCATTGCCCAGTTCCTGCATGTAGGTTTTTAATAGCACTACATCAGGCTGATGCGATGCGATTTCTTCTGCAGACGCGTCATTGGCAAAGACAGTGTCAAGTGCAGGCAGCAAAACCTGCGTAAATGAACCTTTTCCCTGATCAGTTTTCGCATAGGCAACCAATCGTTGTTGCCCTTCGGGAAAAGCAAGAAGAGCATCAACGATGATGATGGTGCCTCTTCCGGCGATAACAATTCTTTCTGGCAAATCAGAAAAGGTCACTTCACGGTCGAGAGCATCAGTTATTGTGATGGTTGATTCACCGGTGTTGGGGGTGAGGGGATTGCAACCCGCCATTAATGAAATCGCCACCACGATAAGTAAAAGAAACAGAGAGTATTTTTGCATTGTTAAATCCAAGCCTTTGCTTTTATCAGTATTCTAAAATGTCTTTGATGGCTTTTATCTGTGACGCTGTCAGCATATTGCCTGCCATATTGATCATTTCAGGATTCTCCAAAATATTGGGCAGTTGTGCATCAATACTTACTTTAATCCAAGAATCCATATACGCCTCTTTGAGGAACTTCTTCAATAATTCTAATCGGCGGTCTCTTGCTGATAATTTGCCAAAGACTTCAGATGTTATGGTAACACTGTCCTGCGGTGAACAGTCAATACCATCAATAGATAGCATCTCTTTGATTGGGTAATGGGTAAACCTGGCAGGTATTGGTTTGTCATTGACCATTACTGTTGGGGCGAACTCTTCATTGACGCCGTATATGTTCAAGTGGAAGCTGCGACTTGCTGGCAGCAGAGAAATGTCGCCCGAGGGAGGAGCGATTTCGAGTGTAAATGTATTTTCATTACATTGTTGGGTGATGGTGGTGACTGCATAAGCGTCTTGTTGATAGGCAAGACTGTTGCCATCGTCTTCGAATAGCTCAAATGAATTCGTGCTGCCGATGAAGACATCAATTTCTAATTCAGCTGGATTCTGAAGGCCCGCCCCCCAACCTTGTTGTTTGTCTTTTGGAATGATCGCGCCGGCAGGCGCAAACACCGGAACTTCACTCAGGTTGCCATACACGGTGATGTGCCGGTTTCCCTCAAATTTTTGTCCGCTAAAGAAATCAAACCAGGTGCCTTGTGGCAGCCAGACAGTCGCGCTTGCCAGGTTGGTGTCTTTGTCTTTTGGTGAGACAAAGGGCGATACCATCAATTCGCTGCCGAAGTAGTACTGGTTGCGGGCGTAGTAGGCTTCTTCTCTGTCGGGATCGAGATAATACAGAGGGAGGATGAAGGGGATGTCATGCTGGTGATTTCGCCATGACATCGAGTAGATATACGGGATTAATTGGTGACGTAAGCGCATGTAATCAGCGGCAATGGTTTCTACTTCTTTTCCAAAGCTCCAGGGGGTTCTGTCCTGGTATGGATTTTTGGTGCAATGCAGGCGAAAGATCGGGCTGAAAACGCCAAATTGAACCCAGCGGGTATATAACTCTCCAGATTCTATGCCGCCCATGTGACCGCCAATATCATGGCTCCACCAGCTATAGGCGACATTGGAGGCTGTTGCCGTGAAATATGGTTGAAATGCTAATGACTCCCAGCTGACGACAGTGTCGCCTGAAAAGCCTATAGGATAGCGATGGTTGCCAAAACCGCCCCAGCGGCTGAAGATGAATCCTCTTTTTTGACCATCTCTTTGCAGGTCATAAAAATGTAAATGATTGAGCCACCATAATGGGTCGATATGTTTCGAATCGGGGTGCTTTGAGTTCTTGACCCTGGCGCCTTGCTGCCAATCCATCCACCAAAAGTCGATGCCGTCATTTTCTTCCTTTGGGTGGTGCAGAATCGAAAAATAATGGTCGGCAAATTCGGGGTCGGCGATGTCAAAGGCAACAGGTTCTTTGCTGGCAGGTTCTGCGCCCATAGCGGATGCCATCTTTTCATAATCTGTTTCATGGGGATGAATTCCGTCAGCAGGATGCAGGTTAAGCGCGGTTTTGAGTTGTTTTTCGTGTAGCCAGGCAATGAATGCCTGGGGATCGGGAAACAGATCCTTATTCCATGTGTAGCCAGTCCATCCAGAAGATGTGTTGCCCGTGTCAGTAATGTGCCAATCCATATCTATTATGCAAACGGAAAGAGGAATATCCTTCTGAATGAAGGCGTTCATCAAGCTGGTCAGCGATTCAGCCGAGAATGCCCAGTAGCGACTCCACCAATTTCCTAAAACCCAGCGTGGGAGGAGGGGAACCTTTCCGGTAATTCGGCAGTATTCTTGGATACAGGTTAGATAATCGCTGCCATAACCAAAGAAATAAATGTCGACGATATCAGGCGACCGGCCTGCCACTGCATCACGGGCAGCAATCCAGCCATTTTCATCGAGAACCAAAGATTGAGAGTCATCGAGCACCGCCCACCCTTTGCGGGAGATCAAACCGGGTTCCAGGCGAATCTCACCATCTGCTTCGTCAAGGGTTCTTCCGGTGCCGCGGAGATTTGAATAATCACGTTCGCCAAAATGCCAATCCGTATCCGTTTCCTTTACATGTATGGATAGGTTTACTCCGGACAGGGTGCTGCCATCTTTCTTGTGGGTCAAACGAAGGTAGTTCGTCTCGATGATAACTTCATCATCGGTTTCGTGAAATTCATATGTTGGTACAGGTTGATTTCGGTACCAGATCGCCTGACTGGCCCGGTCTTCAAAATTCTCAGTCGGATCCTGCTCAATACGGATTAAACGCTCTGTTAATACGGTGAATCTCAATGATCCAATTTGAACAATGGCATTTGCTGATGCCATGGGATTTAAAGTTGGCTGTAGGGTTTTGTATGACATCTTTATCCTTTTGGTTCGAACATCAATGAACAAAATTATAGCATTGCACCTGGTGGTTTCCAAAATGAAGTGTCGTTAATGGAATTCTGATAAAAAAATTACATGCTTATTTTGTAGGCTCGTTAAAATTTGACATATATAATGACATTGAGGTGAAATATGACTTTATCAGAACCTGTAAACGTAATGGATGCATCATTTGAAGCTACGGTTTTACAATCGGAAATTCCTGTGGTTGTTGATTTCTGGGCTCCATGGTGTGGTCCATGCCGAATGGTTGCCCCAGTTTTGGAAAAAATTGCTAAAGAACAAGCCGGCAGAGTGCTGGTAGCCAAGGTGAACGTTGACGAAAACCAGGAATGGGCAGGCAAATATGGTGTTCAATCTATACCAACCATGCTGTTTTTTCTGAACGGAAAAATTGTACACAGTCAAATTGGCGCATTGCCAGAAAATTTACTGAGAACAACGCTGGATCAGGTGCTTTCGTTAGCGGAATGATTTTTCATAGAACAAAGAGGCAGGTCTACGATTGAGTGCGGGAGATTCTGGCACTCAATTTTTTTAATTTTTCATCAACCCGCTCATATCCGCGGTCTATTTGTTGGATATTTCGAATGATCGATGTCCCTTCAGCAGAGAGGGCGGCCAGTAAAATTGCCATGCCGGCTCTGATGTCGGGGCTTTCCAGTGTTTCGCCATACAGCTGCGTTGGTCCTTGAACGATACAGCGATGGGGATCGCACAAGACAATTTGCGCCCCCATGCTAACCAGTTTGTCTGTGAAAAACATGCGCCCATTAAACATCCAGTTGTGGAACAGAACGCTGCCTTTTGCTTGGGTTGCGACCACGATGGCGATACTCATCAGGTCTGTCGGGAAGGC
>Ga0334886_1001158_pt1 | contig 32549 bp, 18 predicted proteins | sample GraSluR1_MG_9_FD_207232 | JGI IMG/M metagenome (GOLD analysis project Ga0334886, IMG submission 207232) | Sludge microbial communities from methane-producing bioreactor in Wageningen University, Netherlands - Granular Sludge_27_06-R1 | ecosystem: Engineered > Bioreactor > Anaerobic >... | reverse complement strand
AATGAACGTTGATTCTGCGTAACATTTACTTATTACATCTTCTAAGTTGTCATCACCACACCAGTGTTCGTCTAATATTTCGTAACCAACTTTTTGGGTTATGTCTTTTAGAACGTAAGTACAGAGAAATATGTCATCGATATAACCGTAAGGTCCGTATTGTTCCTCGGGGATGACATCGTTGGGGGCCACAAAATAAGCAAGAGCAGTTGAAAGTTTCAATTTCATATCTGTAGTTAAATCATCGTTAATGAGAAGTGAAGTTAACAGTTTCAATAGATCCGGGCCGTGATCAATGAAATTTTCATATTCACCCTGGTAAAATGAGAGATTTTCTTTAATATTATCTGAGAAGAACTTGAAATGTTTATAACAATGAGTTAAACTATTCTCGTTGTATTCCATTTTGTCCAGGTTTGATGGGATCTGCATTGAATAAAGGAGGTTATATCCATAGTTGACAGGGTTTATAGCCTCATTGGACTGATTATATGGTTTGGGGTTATCTTCCAGATATCTGGCTAAATCTTCAGGTAACCTTTTTATTTCCCCATTTGCCTCTTTCTTTTTTAAGATTTTCAGTAGTTCAACTTTATTGGGGAAATCAGGGTCTGTTTTCATTAAGTGCATAACGTTTTCCATCACATTACCACCAACAGAAATATGCAACCTAGTATCTTTCTCACAATCAATATTACAATATACTAACAATTTTTTATAATTCACATACATTTAAAGTTTTATATGATTTTCACATTAATTTTCCAGGATAAATGCAATTAACAATAGTGTAATTTCAATAAAAAAACTAAAAATATCAACTATATAATCTTATTAGCTAATTAGAAATACTTTTATGATTGTTTGATAAATATAAACTTAAAGCTTATAATGGTGTTTATATATGGAAAATGATTTCAAAGATTTCTATGATGTATTATCGGATAACTTAGAATCATATCAGGGAGAATATGCATCATTTATTGATCATGGCCCTCTACTTTTCAAATTACTAACTGAAGTTTTAGATGATAAAAACATTAACCAAGATTTAAGACTTGAAATAAGTGCAGCTATTGCTTATTACGTTGTCCCTATGGATGTAATTCCGGAACAAATCTACGGGCCCTATGGGTACATCGATGATATTTTCATTACGGTATATGTTATTCGTAAAATCGCAGACCTTTTTGGATATGAATACTTAGAAAAACAGTGGGAAGGAAAAGGAAAATTAGAAAATGTTGTTAATGAGTGTTATGAACGATCAATGGAAGTGCTTGAAGATAAAACAGAACAGATACTAAGTTATGTTGGTTTGATATAACAGGATTTATTTTGTTTTATTTATCCAATTTGCTTCGTTAAGTAAAGATAATGTTTCATCAATAGACTCTTTTTCAATCTCTAAATCAATCATTACTTCAGAATAGTGCTCTAAATGCCGGTGCACTAATATTTTATTCATATTTGAATTCATTAATTCCTCTAAAGCTGTAAAGTTTTGAATTAAATGATCATTTTTAATTATGCCTTTCAGAAGGATAGTTGAATACTTCGAACCATCGTTATCTGAGATATAAATAATATTTTTTTGAGTAAACTGATCAAATTCATCAACATGGGAAGTTGTGCTTTTAGAAACTGTTTTTGATACTTCTTCAGCTGTTTCTTCTTTGATTTCAGTTGAAGTATCTTCAAGTTCATCTAATGATTTAACATTTGATTTGATTTTTGTTTCATCATTTTTTACTAATTCCAATTTATCATTCTTTTCTAGAACATAGGTATCTGTTTTTTCATTATAAGTTAAGAAATTTTGCTCTTGAAGCGTCCAAATATAATAATTCGCCTTAGTTTCGTTATCAATTTTATTTGAAAGCTCATTTTGAGTAAATGGTTTCCCAAATTCCACGTACTCTTGAATTTCAAGTAAAATCTTAGAAGCATTAGTTTTTTCACTGCATACTTTACAATTATCTAGCAATCCATCTTCACTGGAGGAAGATTTATAAAAATTCGATGCAGGTAAAGTTTCACCACAAGTTGCACATATCTTCACAGTCTTTTTAGTAGTTTCAATTTCAAAAGGTTTTTCAACTTTTTGTGTTACTTTTTCCTGTGATGGTTTATCTTTAGGGGCTTTTGCACTGTATTTACTGATAAATTCATTAACAATATCTTCAGGTTTCAAACGGTAGGAATCATTTTGTTCATCATGATCTAAAAGATCAAATTCTTGTAATGTCCAACAATAATCTTTGAACTGGATTTGATTCTCACATTGATCCAGTAAATCTTTTTGATAAAATAAAACATCTGGTTCAACGCATTTAAGTAAGGTCTGCAATGCTTTAGCTGCATATGATTTTCTGGAGCACTGTTTACATTTAGGCGAATATCCATCTTCACTATCAGGTGTTTTAAAAAAATCAGATATGGGTAGTTTTAGATTACAAATTTCACAAGTCTTAGCAAGTTTAGCTATCTTCTTTTCCTCGGGAATTTTATCTGTGGCTGGTTCAGGTTTTTCAGGATTTTTGTCACTATATTTCTCAACAAATTCGTCAAGTATTTTTTCACTCTTTAGAAGGTAATAATCTGGTTTTTTATCTTCTTCTAATAGATTGAATTCTTGAAGTGTCCAGAAATAGTCTAAAAATACCATTCTATTATCGGATTGTTTCAGGAGGTCTTCTTTGTTAAATGGAGTGGCAGGGTCAACGTAATTTCGTATTTCTGCGATGGCTTTAGCAGCGTGAGATTTCTTGGAACAATTTTTACATACAGTTCCATATCCATCAGGAGAATCATCAGACTTATAGAAATTTTCTAAATCTAATTTTTCACCACAAACTTCACATAGTTTGTTTTCTAACTTTTCTGGTTCATCTGGTTTTTCTTCAATATGTTTGACATCAGTTTCAACTACAAAATAATCACTATATTCTTCAATAAAGCTGTCAATATCTTTGGTCTGATTGAAAATATACACATCTTTGCTGAAATCTTTGATAAGATCAAGCTTTTTTAGGATTTTAAAGTATGAACGAAAAACATCAGGATCTTTAACCTTATTTAATAAACTTTTTTCAGATATTAATTTAATTGAAACTAGATTTTTTATTTCAGACAAACCTTTAGCGGCATGAATATTTTCAAGACAATCATTACATTTATCTGGATGCGAATTTTTCAATAGTTCTATTTTAGGATCTAACTCGTTCTCTTGTATTGATTTTCCACACAATACGCAAGATTCAATTTCTCCTTCGTAATTTGAATTCTTTCCGATAGAATCCTCTTCTAACTTAGATAATGGCTGATCAAATTCATTTTTGCAATATGATCTTTGTTTTAAATCTGTTTTATCAAACCAGAACTGAGGTTCTTTTTCCTCAGTATTTTTCACATCAAAAATTAATTTCGGATGTTTTAGATTACTTTTTATGTCAAAAACAAGTTTTTCAATGTTTTCTAAGATTTCAGGGTTAGTAATTTGCCCTAAATTTATAAAATATCTTTTTTTACCATCTTCAATTGCTTGAATAGTTTTTAGACTTGTTATAACACCTTTTATAGATTCTTTCCTTAATTTACCATAATTAACTCTTAATAAAACTGAAACGATTCCCTCATTATCGGCATAAGCACCAAAACATTGATTATCATTTCCAATTGTTGAGAAGTCCAAAACGCATATGGGTATATTTGATTCATTTGAATTGTTAATATCCATCCCAAGGGCAAAAAAAGATCTTTTATGTTTTTGATAATGAGAAACCCAAACTTTAGAGTTGTTTAATGAATAAATTGCATTTTTATGTTCAAATATTTGTATATCATTTCCATCATAAAATTCATAAAGTACTTCATAGTTTCCCAATTTCTTTGAATTGCTAAAAAGTACTTTAAAGAAGTCATCATCGGCTAGTTTAATTCTATACCTGTTTTGTAAGATTTCTAATGGCATATTATCAATCTTTACGGGTGTTTATAACATACGTATCATAATGAATATTACTATTTGTAATCAATAATGTTTATTATTAATATAGTTGAAGTAGTATTATATAATCATATCATTATCATCACTTTTTGAAATGTGTTGATGATTTGTGTACTATTAGGATTATGATCAATTTTTTGGAGGGGAAAATATAAAGCAAAAAAAATTGACTAATATAAAAATTGAATCTAATAAGTCTAAATTTTGGATTCATAAGTTTGATAAAGAGTATTTAAGACAATTAGATGATGCTAAAACTTTAGGGGCTGAAAAAAAGCGCAGCATAATCTTAAATAATATTAAACCAAATGATAAAATAATTCTTTTTTCCACTCTAGATCTTGACAGACAAAAGAAAATTTCATTCATAGCCTACACCATGGTTGATGAAATCTATCAAGACAAAAAAACACTCTATGATTACTATTGTTCTCCTAAAAAACTAAAATTAAAGGGAATAAAATATTTCATGGAACCGAAGGTTGCAAGGGATATGGCTGCCGATTTAGACTTTATAAAAGATGAAAAAAAATCGGCCAGTTACTTTAAAGCAGAATATAGGGAGATAAGTGAACAAGATTTTCGAAAAATCTTGAGGAAAACAAATTTAACTAAAGAGTATCCTGCTTATTTTGAGAGTGTATCATTTTCTATGGAAGATTTCCTTTTAAGCTCCATATATGGATTATATGTTGTTATTAAACAAACTGAACAGAGAAATCAGTTTGAAATTAAAAAATTCCTTAGACTTTTACGTAAACTACTGAAAGAATATGGTGTTACCAAAAGTTTCGAAGAGGTGGAGGAGTTTTATGCGAAGAATGTGTGGAAATTAGGTTTAAAACATAATCCTTCTAGAGATCCGGATAAATTCGTTGTTTTATACAATCGTTTTGGTAAAAAAAGAAATTTTAGTTACATAAGCTTGGAGTAGAGGGTTTTCTATGGATTACGAAGATATAATAATGGCTCTAAAAAATGGGAATGTACCAGCAAATGGTGCTTCAGAAGTATGTATCGGTCGAGAAAACGAAATTAATGAATTCAAATATCTTCTCAAGAAAATTGATGAAGGAAAAGCTATAACCAAATTCGTAAACGGCGAATTCGGATCAGGTAAATCATTCTTCTTAAAGGTAATAGAAGAAATGGCTTTTGAAGACAACTTTGTTGTTTCAAAAGTAACCCTTAGTAGAGATGTACCATTCAATAAGTTCGAAATAGTTTATAAAAACATTGTTAAATCCTTAAGATGTAAAACTGGCACATCCCTAGAACATATAATCGAAAGATGGATAACAAAACTAAAAATGATGGCCTTTGAGGAAACTTTAGACCCTCAAAAACAAAATCTAATTATCAATGAGAATCTTCATAATGATCTGGATAGAGCACGCAAACATTCCAATCCTTTTGCAGTTGCAGTTGAAAACTATAACCGAGCAATGAATTCTGGGGATTATAATACTGCTAAATATGCCCAAGCATGGCTAAGAGGAGATTCAAACATTCCCTTCACTGAAAAACGTAAATTCGGAGTTAAGGGTGATATTGACCGTGAAAATGCATTCAAATTTTTAGAAGCATTAGCTGCGTTTTTGAAAACTATAGGTTATTCTGGTTTAGTGGTTTTGATCGATGAAGCAGAGTATATGATGATGTTAACAACCAAAAAACTACGGGACACTGCTTACAATTATTTAAGAGATATATATGATGAATGTAGTTTGGGTAACTTTCAAAACACATTATTTGTATTCGCTGGGACTCCAGATTTATTCGAAGATGATAAACAAGGAATACCATCTTACAAAGCTTTATCTGACAGAATTGAAGATGCATTAGACACATCATTAAAGGATTTAAGAAAACCTGTTTTAACCCTTGAAGGATTTACAAAGGAAGAATTAATTGAAATTGCTGGTAAATTGATGATAATGCATGAAGAAGTTTTTGAATGGAATGGAAGTGATCAGATATCTCCAGTTCTTGAAAATATAGTAGATCTTCATGAAGAAAATGCTAAACTAACTGGAGGCAAAGTTACACCCCGAATGTTTGTCCGTTCCTTCATCAGCGTATTAGACACAGTACAACAGAATCCTGATGAATTCGATACTGATAAAGATATTCTGAAAGTATTCGAAGAAAAAGAAACTGAGTTCGAAGAAGAGTTCGACGATGACTGGTAATAATTCTTCAGCCGAATTATTAGATCCCCGGCTTAAAGGATTCCTAGCACATAATCTAAGGTGGAAAAGCCTTAATCCTATTCAAGAACAGGCCATTCCAATCATTAAAGAGAAAAACGACACATTAGTTATCTCACCAACTGCTTCAGGTAAAACTGAAGCAGTATTAATCCCTATTTTTGATGATATATTGAGTAGTAGATTAGAACCTCTCAGTGTGATTTATGTTTCACCACTGAAGGCTTTGATTAACGATATGAACGATAGGATCGAAAAATGGTGCGATCACTTCAATTTAGAAGTGACCAAATGGCATGGGGATGTTCCCGCAACGAGGAAAAAGAAATTCATAAAAAATCCAACAGATTTTCTTTTAATAACTCCTGAGTCTCTTGAAGTTATTTACATGAATAAAAGCTCTGAGGAAAAGGAAAGAATCTTTAAGAACGTTAAATATGTTATTGTTGATGAAATACATTACTTCGTAGAGTCCGATAGGGGAACACAACTAAATTCTCTGTTAAATCGCATGAAAAAATATGTTGATCATCCCATCAACATGGTAGGTTTGTCTGCAACTGTGGGAAATCCCAAAACAGTTTCGGAATGGTTGAAACCTGATAAACCTGCTAAAATTGTTACCGATCCCTCTAAAAGACCATTCAAGTACAAAGTTTTCTGTGGATCAGAGCCAGTTATATGCGAGGTTTTGAGTAAATATGTCGGTAGAAAGATCCTAATCTTTGTCCACTCCCGTAAAGATGCTGAACGATATTACAATCTCCTAAGAAAAGAACTTAAATTAAAAAATATTTACGTACACCACTCTTCTATTGATAGAGACCGACGAGAAGAAAGCGAAGAGAAATTCAAATATCTTAAAGATGGCTTCATGATCAGTACCAGTACCCTAGAGTTGGGTATAGATATTGGAAATATTGATATTGTTGTCCAGATTAGACCCCCTCATAATGTTAGTTCCTTTTTGCAAAGAATTGGTCGTAGTGGTCGCCGATCCAAAAATCAACGTTCAATTATTTTCTATAAGAATGACCAGCAGGTTTTCATCACTTTGGCTGAGATTAGTCTAATTAATGAGGGGCATATTGAGGATATTAAGATTCCAGATAAGCCTAAAGATATCTATTTTCACCAAATCTTAAGTTCAATCTATGAATATGGTAAGATCAAGCAGGGAACTCTTTATAATAGTTTGAAGGATAGTTATGCCTTTAGTAAAATGACTAAAGAAGACTTTAAGGCGATAATTGAAAATATGGAAGAATTAGAGTTTGTGCATAATAATAGTGGTTATCTTAGTTTGGGTTACAAGTTCGAGAAAAAATTTGGGAAAAGAAATTTTATGGACTTTTATAGTGTGTTTTGCCCCAGCTTCGAATACACGGTAATGGAAGGTGCTAAGAATATTGGTTCTCTTGATTCTTTTTTTGTCATGAATTTCCTAAAAAAAGGTAGCCAATTTATTTTAGGTGGTGCGCCTTGGAAAGTACGTAATATAGATTATAAGCGTTTCAGGGTTAAAGTTGAAAAAGATAAGGCCAAAGAAGGAGATGTTCCCGACTGGTCTTCCGAAGGTGGAGTTATAGATTCCTTAATTAGCAGGAAAATTTATGATATTCTCATAGGTAACTATAATCCTGATTTTATGAGAACTTTCGATGAATTAGCCCAGGACAATATCCATAAATACATTGCTCATGCTCGTGATGTTGGTTTTAGAGAAGGAATCATACCTGTGGAGCTTGATGAAAAGGAACATCGAGTTTATATTTATACTTTCGCTGGTATGAGAGCTAATGCTCTTCTATCTTCTATTTTTAGTCTGGAATTTGATACTCATTCAGTAATGGATACTGCTTACTTTTCATCATTCAAGTTCAGGGGTGAAATGAATTTTGAGAATATTTCTAAAGTGATTTATGATGTGGAGAATATCCTCCGAGAACCTGAAATTAATAAATTGATTGATGAGAAGACAAAAAAATTCGTTAAAAACAAGTTTATAAACTTCTTACCTTATGATGATAATGTTAAGCTGAAAATGGAACTATTATACGGTCCAGAAGATTTGATTAAAGTAGTTAAGGAGAACTCCGTTTCTTTAGTGGGAAAAACATTGTTTAGAAATTGGAGATGAATAAAAAAACAATTTTTCCTGATAAAATGGTAATAACCCAATGATAGGAAGATTCAACTGAGAAGGAGATTTATGATGAGAATTAGTATGTCATTACCAAAAGACTTGTTAAGGGATTTTGATGATGTTTTAAAAGATGTTGGGTATAATTCAAGATCTAAAGGCATTAGAGATGCTATAAATGATTATATAACTCGCCATAATTGGATGAGCGAAATGGAAGGCGAGAGAATAGGCACAATATCACTTGTATACAATCGTCATTACACTGGAATGATGGAAGACCTCTCAGACATTCAATATGAATTCAATAACTACATTAAATCAATTTCACATGTTCAAGTAAATGAAAAGAGTTCATTAGATATAATTGTAGTTCAAGGAGACGCCCAAATAATTAGAAAATTAACAGAAAAAATTGGAATACTCAAAGGAGTAGAACATATTCATTTAAACACCACCAAAAGTTGATGATAAACTTTTCATGATACAAAGCTAAATGATTCTTAAAATTTCTAAAAAGTTGTAATGTTTACAAAGAAAACAAGTGTTGATAAAGGGGACTTTAACATGGTTTTTAAGTGCAAATATTGTGGAAAGGAAATTGATGGTGTTCTGCCAGCTCCTTTAACTTGTTGGGCTTGTTATAAAAAACATGAAACCGATAGTGAAGTCATATCTGCACATCAAGAACAAGTAAATATAAAATCCAGTGGAAGCCCTACCAAGGAATGTGAGATGTGTAATAGAGTTTTACCCATTGATCATTTCTATAAAAGAGGTAAGGATAGAGAATCTATTTGTAAAGATTGTGTTGTTGAAGAACAAGCTATAAGATGCCTGGAATCCTTGAATGTATCAAACATTCGGAAAATGTCATCAAGCGGTATAACTGCAAGTTATTTAGCTGAACAAACTGGTAGAGTAAGAAATTCATGTCAATCAATGCTAAATTCGTTAGTTAAAACAGAAAGAGCACATTATAAAATAGTCAAGGGCCAAAATACTTTTTTTATGGATTCTGAGTTCGCTAATGAACTTATTGATAAAAAAAAATCAAAATCTTTAGTTAATACCGGAAAATCAACTAAATCAGATATAAAAGTTTCCGAAGAAGGTATTTGGATTAAACATGTACCAATCATTAAACTGGATTCCATATTAGAAGAAATCAGATCAACAATGGATCCTGATTTCAGTTTAAATATTAAAACTGAAGGAGAATATGCTGATATATTTTTATCTGATGATCAAATGATTAACTGGGCTAGAATGTCTTTTAAGCATATTATAAGTAGTTTTTTTGACAGCTAATATGGGATTTCTAAAGAAGGAGTGGTGATAAAGGGGAGCTTAACATGGTTTTAAAGTGTAAATATTGTGGAAAAGAAATTGATGGTGCTCTGCCAGCTCCTTTAACCTGCTGGAAATGCTATAAGAAGCAAAAAGATTTAATAACTAAAAAGTGTGAAATGTGCGGCAGAACGCTTCATTTAAGTAATTTCACCAAAACAGGCAGTATTTATCATAAGAACTGTCAAGAATGTGTAATTAAAGATTCTGCGCAAAAATTTTTAGGTACTCTTACAACAACTCAGATTAGAAAAATTGCTCAAAGTGGTATCCAAGCAACTAAAATTTCTAATGTATGTGATAAACAGTACGCAACATGTATGCAATATTTCAACAATTTAGTTAAAGCCGGTTATGCTCATAAAAAAGAAATTAAGGGCGTTAATACTTTTTTTATTAAGAAAGATGTTGCTCAAAAGTTTATTGAACAGAAAAAAAATAATGAAAATTCTACAATCATTGATGAAGTTAATAAGAATGAAACTTACAGGGAAATTATAAAAAATCCTAGTAATGGGAATATTATATTGAAAGCTGATGATGTAGCAACTAAAAAGTGTGAAATGTGTGGTAAAACTCTTCCAATTAGTAGTTTCCACAGAACAGGCAATTCACTTAAGGATAAATGCATAGAATGTGTAGTAAAAGACTCTGCTAGGCGATGTTTGGAACATCTTACTATGTCTGACATTAAAAAAATGCTTATTAGTGGCATCACAGCCACATATCTTTCCAATAAGATAAATCGTAGTAGGAAAACTTGTCAGGGACTATTAAATGATTTAACTAAAATTAATTATGCTTATAAAAAGGAAATAAATGGTCTTCAAACGTATTTTGTAACAAAAAACATGTACAATGATATTATTAAAATGAAGAGACAGGATAAGGTTAATGTAGGAAAAGAAATACCAAAAACATCAAATAAATCATCAAAGATTGAAACAATTGAAACTAAAGAATGCGTTGTTTGTAAAAAGATTTTACCACTTGATGAATTTTATAAAATGGGCAACACAGTTAACAAAATGTGTAAATCCTGTGTCAGAGAGGATATGTCTAGAAGGTGTTTAGAATCTTTGACACATCAACAAATTACTAAGATGTCCAATACAGGAGTCACAGCTGAATATTTAGCCAAAGAATGGGGTAAAACACGGAGTACTTGTCAATCTATGCTTGCTTCATTGGTGAAAACTGGAGATGCTTACAAAAAGGTAATTAACGGTAAAAGTACTTATTTTATGGATAAACAAAAGGCAGAAAATCTTTTGAAACAAAAATTTCCTCAAAAAAATCAATATTCTTCAAATAAAAAAGTAAATGAAAAACCTTTAAGCCAAATTCAATCATCCTATTCGGCAACTCTTTCTATATTTTCTGATGTAAACTCAGAAGGGATGGTCTTAGAAAAAATCCCAAATCATGGATTACTTATAAAAAATTTAGATATTCATCATTTAGGATCAATTATCCAAGAAATAAGAAGCATTGATCCTGATTTCAATTTTGAAATTTTAACGAAAGGTAATAAGTCTCAAATTTTCTTAAGTGAAGATCTTCTCTTAAGATTTGCTTATAAGAATATTGGAAATGTTCTCAAAAACTATGAATAATAAGATTTTAGCATTCAAAATTAATGGATATTTATGAAAGAAATAATTCCAAGAAATAAAACATATGGGAGATTTTATTTAAATTTCAAATACTCAGAGGGGTTTTTAAATGGAAAAAAGAAAAAAATTCTAAAGCTCCTACTTCCATACTGGACCAGATTCTAGATGAAACCTTCCAGAAACTCAGAAATAAGGAAGATTTTGATTCCGAAAATTATTAAAACTCCGCAAACTAGCCTCTGACTGATCAATCCAAGATGATAGACTTTTGACTTCTATTTTAAAAGGTGATATCCCATCAGGATACAGGAACTAGAAATCTGTAACTTCAGAGGGATAAAAGAGCAGAGTGGTAATTATAAAGAGTTGTGGATAATATTTTAAAAAAATGATGTTATAAAAGATAAATATACACTTTTTTAAAATCTGATGCATTCAAAGAAGGGCGTTTTTTTTTACTTCTTTTCTTCTTATTAATCTTACTTTGTCATTTTTAAAAGTTATCATTATCTGATTTAATTTTTTTTATGGCAACCTCAGCTGAATCTTTAACATAATAAATAGGATCATACAACATTTTTTCAAGGTAGGATAATGATTCAGCATCACCGATCATTCCCAAAGCCTTAACAGCATACAGCCTTACTTCATCTCTTTCATCACTTAATAATTTAATAAGAGAATTTATAGCTCTAGGATCACCAATTTTCCCTAATGCAGAAGCAGAAAGTCTCCTTACATTTCCATTTTTATCTTTGGTTGCCTTACACAATGCGTTAACATATCCTGGATTTTTAGTTTTACCTAGTAGATTAGCTGCATAAGATCTTTTGCTTCCATCTGGATCGTTCAATAAAACCTTTACAGGTGATTTATTACCTAAAGCCTTTTTAAGATCATCATAATTAAGATTTGATGATGTCTTATCTTTTTTAGAAAAGGGTTCTTCTTTGTCATGTGAAGATTTTATTGGTTTAGATATTTTTTTAACCTTCTTCAATGATGATTTTAAAACCTTTGACTCATCCTTGATATTAAATTCATCCAATATTTGTTCTAATAAAAAAATAGTTCCTTTTTTGTTGAGTTTATCGTAATTAATTCCACAGGGAGTAGAATAAATACATGAAGCACATCCATCTTCGCAGGGACATTTTTTCACCATATCATAAGTTGCCTTTACTAAATCATTAAATACATCGATTCCCTTTTTAGATAAACCAATGCCACCAGGATGTGAGTCATAAATGAAAATCTTCTTTTCTTGCTTGTCGACGTATCCCCTAATATCACAAGGATCACACATAACATAGAATGGGAATAAACCTAATAAAGACCTTAATACACCAACAACTGACTGATTAACAATCTCGATATCATTAAATTTAGTTTCTAAATTATTAATATAATCATTAGGTAATTCAAACCACATGCCTTTAGATTCATAAATATAAGGGGGTACATCTACCTCAGAATATACTCTACGGCCATTTATAGTTTCGTATTTTAAAAATTCCTCTTTAATCTGGAGAGTACCATAATAGAATGAAAAATCATGAATTTTTTTAGTATTAATTTTATTAAGTATCTTCAAATAGGTTTTTTTTGAATTCTTATAATTAGAATCAACATACAATTTTTCTACTTCAATTGTATGTTGTGGGATATCAACTTTACTAACTACATAGTCAATTCCATTGTATTTATGAATAGCACCTACAAAAGATTTGCTATATGCTTCTTCAATGCCTATTTTTTCAGTCCACTCCCCAAAACCTTTATATGAAACTAAAAATTCTTCGTCCATCCTTTGTAAATTATATGTCATCGCAGGATTATCTCGACCTCGCGTGTAATATTCCCATCCGATTAACCCTTTTACTAATTTCTTCTCGTTAATTAAATTTTCAAAAGCTGTTTTGGCTTCAGGGAAAAATTCTTTCAATTCATACTCTGTTAATGGGATTTCTGAAGAGGCACATAAGATATGGTTAGAATTGATTTCAATGTTTTCAAGATCAATTATGGCGTTTTCATTTACACCATTTAACAAAAAATCAGGATTTTTAATAATATATTGATCTAATGGATTTTTCGAAGCGACAAGAATTACCAGGGAAGTTTCATTGCCCCTACCAGCTCTACCAGCTTGCTGCCATGTGGAAGTCAAAGTTCCAGGATAACTAGAAATAAGTACTGCATCTAAACTCCCAATATTCATACCGATTTCAAGGGCATTAGTCGAGACTACACCAATTAGTTCTCTATTTTTTAGACCTGCTTCTATATATCTACGGTGTTCTTTTTCATATCCACCTCTATAAGAAGCAATTCTATCAGATAAAGATTCATCTTTTGATTTCAGATAGTTTTTAACACTACGTATTAGTTCTTCTGTTTCATTTTTAGTTCGGGTGAAACATATGGTTTGTAGATCATTCATAATCATTAATGAGAAAAGACTTTGCACATCACTTTTTTTGGATCTTTCATCTGATTTTTCTGGATTAAAAAAAACAATATTTTGTTCTCCTTTAGCAGAACCATCTTCATCCACTAGTTTGAATGTTTTACCAACTAATTTTTCAGAAAATTCTAAAGGATTTGCTAAAGTCGCAGAAGAAAGAATAAATTGGGGATTAGAACCATAATATTCAGCAATACGTCTCAAACGCCTAATTAAAAAAGCAACGTTAGAACCAAAAACTCCCCGATATTTATGGGATTCATCAATTATCACAAATTTTAAATTTGAATAAAATTTACACCACTGGAAATGCCAGAATAAAATTAGGTGTAATTCAAACATATTAGTTAAAACAATTCTAGCATTATCCCTAATAAAAAAGCGGTCTTTTTTTAAAGTATCCCTATCATAAGCGTGGGCATTAATATTGATACCAGTATCTTCTTCGAGCCTTTGCAAATTAATTAACTGGTCATGACTTAAAGCTTTAGTAGGGTATATGTAAAGGGCTTTTGAATCAGTGTTATTACTAAATTCTTCAAGAACAGGTAGATTAAAAGCTAAACTTTTTCCAGAAGCAGTTGGGGTAGTGATTATAACATTTTCTCCATTCCTAACATATTCTAGTACTTGTTTTTGGTGTTGATATGGGGTAATATTATATAATTTTAAATAATCAGATAACCGCGTTGGTATATCGTGTACTTGAGAATGAATAGCTTTGCGAGGTGGGATTTTTTTAATATGTTCAATTTTTTTAACATAACCTTCATCATTTTTAATAATATTTATAAAATTCTCAACCATAGTTTCCCTCTATAACCCTAAATTTGATTTATAATCGGGGAAAGTGTAGAGGCCTGTGACAATAAGCCAGTGCCCCCCATTAAAATATCTTCCAAGACCAACCCTTAAGTACGTTGTATTCTGATTAAAATACAATTTCAATTTTTGATTGAGAGTTTTAGCATTAATACCTTTTTTAATGGAATTTAAATAGAACTTTTGAAAAGCACAGTCAGTAATAGGTCTTAAATATTCTTTACCTGAAGAGTCAGAAAAATGAATACTAAAATGCTGTTTAGAATAAGTTCTTTTAAAAATGATTTCATGAACTTGATGAACTAAAATTGTACCGATAGAACGTTTGCCAGTGTTTTTCTGCGTGAATCTATTTTCAACGATATCTGTGCCAAAGATACTCTTAATATCCCTATCAACAATGTGCTTAAAGAAAAAAATTCCTTCTTCATCATCTAACTCTCGGATTAATACTGGTTTATAACAAGGATTAATGATGAAATCTTCAACATGTGGAATTTCAGGATTAGGACGTATAAAATCAAATTCAACGATGGCAAGTGGTTTAACAACAAGATTTCCATTTCGATCTTTGAGACTTTCTGATGATAAACCTTGAATAGGAATCACAGGCCGGATGTGATTTGATTCAGAGTCAATACCAAAAACACATACATGCCCATGTTCCATTCTACTGACATCTGTAATGATAATTTCTTTTAATGTTCTTTTAGAAAATGTATTTACAGGTAATTCATCAATACTTTCCGTATCATTTTTGGATTTCAAAGATGCACAACCTCCAACTCCCATTTTTTCTTAAGATAATCCGTTAGAATACTTCGGTGACATCGTTCGGCGTCAACTTCGCTACACAAAAATACCGTGGGTTTTTCAAAAAAAGTAGGATCTAATCTATCCAAAATACTTCTCTTTTCAAGTAATTCAAGGTAATTTTTAGTGTAGGCAGGCCAATCATCAACCATTCCTCTTAATTCTTTGGTAGGTGCTAGAAAGTCAAAATAAAAATATTCTATATTTAATATTTCCTTTAAAAAATACTTAAAATCCTTTCTTTTGGTGAAACCAGCAAGTTGTGAGGTGTTATTAAGTCTAATATCAACTAATTGTTCTATATTATTGTCATCAAGTATTTTGAAGAAATTTTTGGCTGGTTTTTTGGTGAAACCAATGGTGTAAATTTTCATTGTATCAGAAGAAGGGTGGTTTGAATTTCTTTTATCTCTTTTTTTTCAATTTTCTCGGTTTTCCCATCTCCACGAATGTGGATAACTGTGATACCTTCTTTAAGAAGCGAAGGGGTTATCAGCATATGTCGATGACATTTGTGGGGATTTTCTTCACTGCACATAATTGTCAGATTTCTATCCTTGGATAATTTTATCAACTCATTTATCCCGCCTTGATAAATTGGATCTTGCGCATAAAGATCGTAATTGACTTTATCATCCAAGTAGTATTTTTTATTCTTAGGTTTTCCACCAATTTTATTACCTAAATATGCATAATCAATCCTATTAAGCTTTAAAACACTTCTGAAATTATCTTTATTAAAATGAGGAACATATTTACTGTATGGGGAACTTCGCACGTCCACTAAAAGATTTATAGAATTATCTAGTAAGAGTTTTAGAACATCTTTCAACTCGTGGTTGCTGTGACCAATTGTGAAAATAACAGTTTTTTCTGACATTTTCAATAGTTAAATAATAATGTTTTTTTAAATTCCTTTTTCATTAATGCATTTCTTTCAGCAATAAATTCCTCAAAGTTCTCAAAACTTAAATCAACATCAGGAATGAAATTTTTTTCCATATAAGATTTTCTTTTATCTTCATCTTCATTTTTATATGTCATATTGATCCAATCTTTGAATTCTTGATTAGATTTTCCTTCATTGATTGGACCTTCTAACAATTGGAGATTAGCCAATAAATTGAAATTATCTAAATAAAATTCTATGTTTTTTATGCCACGTTTTTCTAATTTAGACTTTGTAATTAGACTTTTAGGAAAAATATGATCCATATGGAACTTATTTTTGAAATCTAACGTTGGATATATTAATGCTAATGTTGGGAATGTGTATGCTGCACCATAACGATAGAAAAATAAGTTTTCAATCTCATCATCATCAAAAATTAGAGATTTATAAGTTCCTTTAAGTTTTTCAACCATTTCTTGAAATGGGAAATGATCATTATTTTCTGAAATAATATCACGCATAAGTCGTAAAACAGAATCTGCTTGACCACCAAATGTTCTTTTAATCAAGCAAATATTTAACCATTTTTTTATTTTTTCTCTATCATCACTGAATTGAGATGAATCTAAAAAATTGGTAGGAAGTTCCCTTTGGATTAGATAGTATGCAACAGGAATGACAGCATTATTAGCCGCTAAAGTAGAACGATTAAAACCAAAGTTTGAAAACAGTTCAACAGCTATTTTCAACGAAGATTTTATTTCATCCCATTTTTCTTCTATAAGCAGCATATTCTGTCTTTTGAAGTTATCAACTTTAAATGCGATGTTTTGTATGTCAGATAAGACTAAACAGGATTTGAGTAAGAAATCTTTATTAAAATTGAAACCACCACCCACATTATTAATCTCATCTAACAAATCCATTATTTCTTCCCTGGCATCTTTTTCTTTCCATTGGGTAGATGCAATCGATAATAATAGATCAGAATAGTTAAGAGGTGTTCCTCCACTATTAACGCGTATAAAAATGTTTAAAACTTTATCAAGTTTATTATCTTTCTCTAAATAGTAATTGATTATATTGCTCTTTTTAATTACAGAAAACAATTTAAATAATGTTTCGTTTGCAAAGTTGGCCTTTTCTTTTTCGATTTGAACTAATTCATTATCAATGAGGTATTTCATAACCTCATATTCCTTTTGAAAATTAAGAACTTCACCTACTCTAAACCAGTAATGGTTTTCATCATATTTTTGAGATTCCGCGTCCGTTAAAAATCTAAAATCGTACTCAAGATCCATTTTACCTGACTTTTCCAAAAGATTCAGGTATAATTTCCTTTTTGGGAATGCTGCATCGTTTTTCCAATATTTCCAAGGAATTTTATAGGCATAAGTTCCCCTCAGACCAATGTATAATGCTGTTAATCGTTGTTGACCATCTAAAATAGCTGTTATGTCATCTTCACCACTAATATCTGCTTTTTTAATTCTTTTATTGTCTCGTTCATGAAAGTTAACAATAAAATCATAAAATTGGAAATCTTTACTTTGTTCTCTTTCCACATTCCAGAACAAAAATGAACCAATAGGATAATCTCTCATTAAAGAATCAAATAAACGTTCAATTTGGGATGTTTCCCATACTAAGTCTCTTTGTATGGCTGGCAATAGATATTTCCGGGTATTAATATTTTTGATAGCTTCTTCAATTGTTATAGGTGTTTGAAAAGATATTTAAACCCCTCCTTCAACATTCCTATTTAGTATCTCCAACAATTATCATAACACTTCGAAATCTAAGTAACGAATATAAAAATTTATATTGAGTCAACATTTAATATAACTTTGGGATAACATAATATGTATTATGCAAACCATAATTTATTTTATCTTTATTAAATTCAATAATTATCATTAATGTTTTATAATCCTTAAAACAAACGTTAAATGTGGTTTAAAAATGATAAAAGAGGGTGCAGTTTTAGAAGGTCCATTATGGCCCGAACCAATTGAAATAATAATGGTTAAGGAAGAAGGAGACCGAATACTAATTATTGCATCAACTATTCATTCTAATCAGACCATTAGACAGCTTTTAACTAAAGAAGAAATCAAAGAAATCAGCCATCTGGAATTAATTCAAGATTTCTCTGCACCTGCTAGTGAAGTTTTCCTATCATTGGAAGCAATGAGATATCGTTTTGCTTCTCTTTTTGATCCATTCTTAGCCATGAGTTCATCTAAAATAGATCCTCTTCCTTTCCAATTGGATGCTGTATATCTACATGCTTTGAAACTTCCACGCATGCGGTTCATGATAGCTGATGACCCTGGTGCAGGGAAAACCATCATGGCTGGATTGATTATTAAAGAAATGGAACTTCGTGGCCTAGCCCGAAGAATTCTCATTGTTTCACCAGGTCACCTAAAAGAACAATGGAAACGTGAATTAAAGGAAAAATTCCAATCAAATTTTACTATTGTTGATCGTGGATTTTTGAATACTTACCGTGGTGAAAATCCATGGGAAGTGGAAAATCAGCTTATTACTTCCATAGACTTTGCAAAACGAGAAGATATCAGAAACTCATTATGGGGGACTAATTGGGATTTAGTGATAGTTGATGAAGCCCATAAAATGGCAGCATATAAGTACGGTAAAAAAACTAATAAAACCACACGTTACAAGTTAGGTGAAGTTTTATCCAAAACATCAGAGAACCTGCTATTTTTAACAGCTACCCCTCATAAAGGAGACCCTGAAAACTTCAGATTATTACTCGACCTTTTGGAACCAGGTTTTTTTGCCAAAACTGGAATGATAACTGAAGCAAAAGACAGTAATGATAATCCATTATTTATTAGACGTATAAAAGAGCAATTACGAGATTTTGAAGGAAAACCAATCTTCACTAAAAGGAATACTTATACTCATAAGTTCCATTTATCTGATGCTGAAATGGAGCTTTACAATGAATTATCAAAGTATATAATTCATCAATATAATAAAGCATTAGCTCAAAATAACCGTCGAAATTTTGTTTTTGCACTGCTATTACTGCAAAGAAGAATGGCATCTAGCCTATATGCCCTATTAAATTCGTTAATAAGGAAAAAAACCAAATATGAGGATATTCTTGAAAATCCTAGTTTATTAAATGAAGCTAAAAAGATAGATGCTAAAGACCAGGATCTTGATTCTGATTTAGAACTATGGGAAGATGAATCAGAAACAGAACGATGGGAAAAGGAACTTCAAGTTGAGACTTCTACTTTATCTGTCAATTTAGATGAACTTAAAGAGGAAATAAAAACTCTCGAAAGACTTATTATCAGGGCTAAATCTATTTTTGATTCTGGTAATGAAACTAAGGTCAGCGAACTTAAAACCATTATGGAGAAAATCGGTGATGATAAAGTTCTCATCTTCAGTGAAGCCAAAGACACAGTGGATTATTTAATAAACAAATTAAGGTCATGGGGCTATTCTGTTAATTACATCCACGGTGAAATGTCCATGGAACAGAGAGTAGAGGCTGAACAGGTATTCCGCAAAGAAACTCAAGTAATGGTAGCTACAGAAGCAGCTGGTGAAGGTATAAACCTGCAATTCTGCCATATGATGATCAACTATGACATTCCATGGAATCCTAACCGTCTTGAACAACGAATGGGCCGAATTCATCGTTACAAACAAAAAAAAGATGTTCACATCTTTAATTTAGTGGCAGAAAACACTCGAGAAGGGATGGTTTTAGCAAGGGTATTGGAAAAATTAGAACACATTAAAAGAGCCATTGGTTCAGATAAAGTCTACGATGTTATTGGAGAAATTTTCCCTGCCAAAGAATTGTATCAATTAGTGGTTGATGCAGTTTCTGGAAAATTAACTCAAAAAGATATTGAGAATAAATTTGGATTTAAAGTTGATGAAAAATACAAGCAAACATTACTGGATGAAGTAATGGAACAAGGTTTGGTAAACACCATCGACTATAAATCCATTGATGAAATAGCAGAAAGAACCAAAGAACTCAAATTAGTACCAGAATATGTTGAGGAATTCTTTAAAAAAGCTTTCACCAAAGCCGGTGGCAAATATAAAGTAAGGAAAGATGAATCATTAGTTATTAATTCAATTCCATTTGAAATTAAAAGAGTAGCTGATGAACTGGATTTCAAGAAAGACTATGGTAAATTATTACGATCATATCCACGAATAACCTTTGATAAAGATGTAGCCTTTGATAATGATGACCTGGAATATGTTTCATTCGGACACCCACTACTAGAGGCAACCCTACGCTGGGTCGATGAAAAATACTCCACAGAAATGCAACGTGGAGGTGTTTTTAAAGACCCTTCTGGAACCTACAATGGAATATTCTGGTTTTTTGAAGGATTGGTGAATGATGGTAAAGGTGAAATAGCCGGTAAAAAACTATTTGCCATATATGATGGGGAAGAACCACAAGAAGTAAACCCTTCCCTGTTATGGGACTTTGTACCGGTGGATGATTCTGAACCACTAACCCTTGAGGAAGATAAATCGTCAGCCGAGTCAATGGTGATTGAATCTATTGAAGAATACTTATCAGAACTTAGAAATGAAAGGGAACGTCAGGCTAATGTAAAAAGGAAGTATGGACTTAAATCTCTTGAATATTTAATTGGTGACCTGGATGCTAACCTCACTGAATATGAAATAAAGAAAGGTGAAGGAGTAAACATGGATCTGGCAATTAGGAATGCCTATGAAAGGAAGAAAGGCTATCTTATTGCGGCAGAGAATCTTAAAAAAGAAATTGACCAGGAAACACATCTATCAATGTCCAAACCTAAACTATTAGGCGCTATATTTGTAGATGGTACAGAGGGTAGTTTAGTTGATGAGGGTATTACCGAAGAAGGAGAATCTGTTGATGAAATGCGTACTGATAAGGATATAGAACTTATTGGTATGGAAGTTTCCATGGAATATGAAACTCTTGAGGGAAGAAAACCAGTTGATATTTCTAAAGATAACTTGGGTTTTGATGTTCGTTCTAAAGATAAAGAAGGTGAAACTAGATATATTGAAGTTAAAGCCCGTAAGGGTGAAGGATCTGTTGCTCTAACTAAGAATGAGTGGATTAAGGCTAGAAGATTTAAAGACCAGTACTGGCTTTATGTAGTGGCCAATGCAGTTAGTAAACCTTTACTTTATATAATTCAAAATCCAGCAAACTTCTTGGAACCAACTGAGAAGATGGATGTACGTTATTTAGTATTCCCTGATGAATGGAAGAGGGGAAAGAAGGTTTTTGAGAAAGATAATTAAAATTTCACATTTTTGTATCATAATTAAGGAGTAGTCAGAAGGTGTAAAAATGAAACCATTTCCAACAGTTGCCATGCCTCACCAAGATATTATGGAAGATAAATTAACAATGGATGTATTTGCAGCCAATTTATGGGAGGTATTTAAAGGAAGAGCTCCAGAAGAATACAATGACCCTGAAACATTCTTTAAAAAGACGTATGAAACTCAAGGTTTGCAAAATATCATTAAAATCACCCAAAAACGTCTGAAAGGAGAAGGTGGAGACCCAGTCATCCAACTGCAAACACCTTTTGGTGGAGGTAAAACTCACACTCTAATTGCTCTTTACCATAAAGCTAAGGAAATGGGTGCTAAAACTGTAGTGATTTCAGGTACAGCATTAGATCCTAAAGATATCACAATCTGGGAAGAAATGGAAGGACAATTAACTGGTAAAGTAGAGAAACTTGAGGGAAATACATCACCAGGTCATGAAAAAATACGGTCTTTACTTGATGATAATCAACCTGTTTTGATTTTAATAGATGAACTTCTAGAATATGCTACGAAAGCAGCTGGTGTTAAGGTTGAAGGTTCTAATTTGGCATCTCAATTACTGGCGTTTATGCAAGAATTAAGTGAAGCAGTTGCCACAGTTTCCAAAGCTCAGTTGATTCTCACATTGCCATCAAGCCATATGGAACATTTTGATGAAGGTGCTGAAGCCCTTTTCATTCAATTACAAAAGGTTGCTGGTAGATTAGAAAAGATTTATACTCCTGTTCAAGATGATGAGATTTACCCTGTTATTAGAAGCAGATTGTTCCAGCATGTGGATGAAAGAGAAACTGCAAAAATTATTAATCAATTTATGGATTATGCTGAATTAGAAAATATTCTTCCAGATAACGTTGATAAATCTGATTATAAACATAAATTTTTGAAAAGCTACCCATTTCAACCAGAAGTAATTGATGTTTTATACAAAAGATGGGGTTCTTTTACATCATTCCAAAGGACAAGAGGAGTTTTAAGGCTTTTATCTTTGGTAGTTAACTCTATCAAAGACTCTAAGAATCCCATAATCCGACTTTCTGACTTTGATCTAAGCAATGATGAAATCAAACATGAACTCATTAATTTTGCAGGGCCCGAATTTGATTCGATAATTGCTATGGATATCATATCTTCCGATTCAGGTTCTAAAGAAACAGACAAAGAATTAGGTGCAGCGTATTTATCATATTCATTTGGAACAAAAATTTCAACAACCATTTTCATGTATTCATTTTCAGGAAGTCAAAGCGGGAAACATGGTGCATCTCTTCGTGAGATAAAATTATCCTGTGCTGATGTAGATACTTCAAGCGCTATAATTAGTGATGCTTTGGATAAATTAAAGAATAAATTATTATATCTTCATTCACGCGATAATAGATATTACATTCACCGGGAACCTAACCCTAAAAAAGCTTTCATCTCTAAAAAAGATAGTATCAAACCTGAGGTAGTAACAAATGCAGAAGAAGACCTCTTAGGATCAATACTGGGACGTAAAATTTTTGAAGTCTACAAATGGCCTAAAAGAACCAATGATATTCCTGACACTAAGAAATTGAAGTTAATTGTTGGGAAAGATCCTGATCGTTTTGAAGAATTTTTAGAAAATTACGGAGAACGTCCACGAGTATTTAAAAATACAATGATATTTTTAGCACCTTTTGAAAGTGAGCGTCATGTTTTTGATGATCATGTAAGGGGAAAAATCGCGTGGGACCTTGTTTTGAATGATCCTTTAATCAATCTTAATCGGGATCAGAAAAAGGAAATTAAAGAAACAGTGAAAACAGCTGAAAAAGATTCTAAGGAATATATTAGAAATCTGTATAGAATTGTTTATGTGCCTACACGTGATGGTCTTAAAGATATTGATCTAGGTCGACATCCTTATGGAATGAGTATTTCTGTGGATAATGAGATTAAAGAAAGGCTTAAAAGTGATGATGAGCTTTCAGATATCCTAGCTCCTCTATTGATCCAACAGAAATATCTCAGTGGAAAACATTATGTCGAAACTAAAAATATTCTTGATTCTTTTTATAAAACACCTGGTGAAGATAGAATCACTTCTGATAATGTTCTAAAAACAAGCATTATTGAAGGTGTTAAACAGGAATTATTTGGTTTGGGAGTTTTAACTGATGGTGAAATAAAATGCCATAAATTTGGGGAAAAATGTACTCCATACCTACAGGAAGGAGAAATAATCATTGATTCAGGGATATGTAGCCAGCCTCAATGTCCAGAAATTACAGTATCATTCATAAAAAATCAACATTTAAAGCTTGGAGAGTACGTTGAAACCAAAGAGATATTTAAATCATTACTCGTTAATTGTGAGGAAGAAGAAGCTAAATCTAAACTTATTTCAGTTATCAAAAAAGGAGTTGAAGATGGTAGTTTTGGTATTGGACAGGTAATCGATGGGAAGGTTGAATGCCAACTGTTTGAAGAGGAATGTTATCCTACTCTTTTAGATTCCGAAATCATCAGTAGATCCGATTTATGCAAAGATGAAACTGAAGACATTAAGGAATACACAACATCATCATTCAAAATTAAAAATTTGTATCTTAAAGATATGGATCATATAACAACTAAATCTATATTCGAATCTGAACTAAAGGATTATGATGATAAAGAAGTCTGTAGGAAACTTAAGGATGCTTTAGCTAATGGTGTTAAAGAGGGATTATTTGGTTTAGGCAACTTAAATAATGGTGATCCTGACTGTAACTTCTTCAAAGAGAATTCTACTCCTGATCTTAATAAAAATGAAATAATAATTAATCCATCAATTTGTGACGGAGATTCTAATGTTTACAAAAATATTGAATTAGAATTTGAAGTTTCTGTTGATAAAGTACCTGATATATTGAGGATGATAAATTTTTTAAGAGAACCATTTGACTCTATTAACACTAAAATTAATTTTATTATTTCTGCCGCTGATGGTGAAATGCCCATTAGTGAATATGATAGAATCAAAGAGACTTTTGAACAATTAAATGTCAAGATTATTAAAGAAATAAAAAAATAATGAGGGGATTTTATGGAAAATACTAATAAAAGTCTAAAAGAATGGAATGCAATTGTTGAAGCTCTAGGGCAAGGTTTACAAACCTTAATTATTCGTAAATACCCGACTAATTCTAATGGGTTTTTATTATACCCAACAGTAAGTTATGCATTGAAGGATAATTATTTAATTAATTTCAAAGAGCAATACAGGGAGTTCGTGCAAAAAAATGCCTTACCTAAAAAAGAAGGAGAAAATACTGAGATTAAATATTATGCTAAAATTGAAGCTGTTTTACAAAAATCAGCTAAAAAAATTTTAACTTTGGATGAATACAACATATGGGATAAAAATCATGTAAAATATTATTTAGGAAATAATAAAGGTTATGTTTGGGTTTTACGTGTGTATAAATTAGATGTTCCTGTTATGGCTGAAAAAAACCGTGGTATGTTATATGCAAATTTGAAACACAAAGTATCTTTACAAAATGCTAAGCCCGCCATAACTAGTGAAACTTTTGGAAAAATTCTAAATAATTTAAATTGATAACGAGGCGATTTAATGGACCGTCTTATTGAAGATAGTATTCCTGTCAAGGAAATTAGTGAATCATCAGCTAGAGAAAAAAATATTCGACAAGGGCATATATCATCATTACATATTTGGTGGGCAAGACGACCGTTATCTAGTTCTAGGGTAACAAATTATGCATCTCTCATTCCAGTACCAACAGATGAAATAGATTGGATAAAAAAACGGAATTTTATGATCGAGCTGTCAAAATGGGAAAATACATCTAATAATAATATTATTAAACAGGCACGTGAGGAGATTCTTGAAGCTAATATGGGCATACCTCCAAAAGTTTTGGATCCGTTTTCAGGAGGTGGCTCAATACCTTTAGAAGCTTTGAGGTTGGGATGTGAGACATATGCTAATGATTACAATCCTGTTGCGGTTTTGATTGAAAAATGTACATTAGAATATCCTCAGAAATATGGAAAAAATAATAAAGATGAATGGGTTGATAAAGATAATAATTTAATAAAAGATATTAAAAAATGGGGTTTATGGGTTTATGATAAAACAAAAGCAGAAATTGGCAAATTTTATCCTAAAGATGAAGATGGATCTACTCCTCTTGGTTACATATGGGCAAGAACTTTACCATGCCAAAATCCTTCATGTGGCTGTCAAATTCCCATAATGCGACAATTTTGGCTTGCAAAAAGTAAAAATAAACATATTGCTTTATTCCCAATAATTTCAAATGATAAAATTGAATTCGAAATTGTAGGACAAGATGGGGATAGTATTCCTAAAGATTTTGATCCATCTAAAGGGACAATATCAAGGGCAGTTGCTCGTTGTTTGATTTGTGGCTCTGTTATAGAGGCTGAAAAAACAAGAAAGTTATTTCAAGAAGGAAAAGATTCTAGCCAGTTGATAGCACTTGTTTTAGAGCATCCTAAAAAAGGTAAATATTATCGGGTATCATCAGAAAAAGATCTTGACATTTTTTCTAATGCATCTGAATTTTTGGTGGAAAAGAGAAGTCAATTAAAAGTTAGTTGGGGTTTTGATCCTGTTCCTGATGAGCCCCTTAAAAGAGTACCCGTAAAATTTGGAGTTATTAATGTTTGGGTTTATGGGATGAATAAGTGGGGGGATTTATTCAACTCTCGTCAACTTCTCTCTTTGATTTCATTTGCTGAAAATACACAGTTGTTATATGAAAAATTATTAACACAAAATTATGATAAAGATTATGCAAGAGCAATTGTAACTTATATTGCTTTAGTTACTTCAAGACTTTCTGATACAAATTCTGAAATATGTCATTGGGATGGTAGTTGGCAAAAAATTTGTACTACTTTTGCTCGACAGGCGATTCCCATGAATTGGGACTTTGTTGAAGTAAATGAGTTTTCCAATAAAGGTTATTCATTCCTAAATATTTTGAATTCCAATATAATAAAAACATTAAATAATATTTCCAAAGTTGAAAGTCCATCTGCAATAATTACAAATGCTTCAGCCACAAAATTACCTTATAATGAAAATTATTTTGATGCAGTTTTTACAGATCCACCCTATTATGACAATGTTCCATACTCGTATTTATCCGACTTTTTTTATGTCTGGTTAAAAAGAATGGTCGGTGATCTATATCCTGAACTATTCCTGACACCATTAACTCCAAAAAATGAAGAAATTGTTGCCTATAATCAAGATAATTCAAATTATAAAGATGGAAAAGAATTCTTTGAAGAAATGCTAAAAACATCTTTTAAAGAAATCTATAGAGTATTAAAACCTAATGGGGTAGCAACTATTGTATATGCACACAAAACAACTGATGGCTGGGAAACCGTTATAAATTCTCTTTTAGATTCTGGTTTAACTATAACAGCTTCTTGGCCTTTATCAACAGAGCTTCAATCTAGGATTAGAGCTAGAAACTCAGCAGCTTTAGCTTCTTCGATGTATATAGTGGCTAGAAAAATAGAGAAGAAAGATGTTGGCTTTTTTAAAGATGTCAAAAAACAGATTGATGTATATATACCAAAAAAACTTGATAAATTATGGGAAGAAGGTATTTCAGGTGCAGATTTTTTCATTTCTGCGATTGGGTCAGCTATTGAAATCTTTGGAAAATATAAAAAGGTTATAGATAATGAAGGTAATGAAATAAGGGCTAATAAACTATTAACTTATATTAGGGATGTAGTTGTTGATTATACTGTAAGACAAATTTTACACAATGGTACGTCTACCGAGTTCTCATCTTTGACCAAGTTTTATCTTATGTGGAGATGGAATTATGGAGAAGCTAGAGTACCTTTCGACGATGCTAGAAAACTAGCTCAAAGTGCAGGTATTGATCTAGCTAATGAATGGAACAAAGGCTTTATAACTAAACGTGGCGAATTTATAACAGTAAATGGGCCAGAAAAACGTGACATGAAATTTTTAGAAGATTCTATAGAACTGATAGATATTTTACACTTAATATGTTTGCTTTGGAAACAAGGAAAACGTGACAAAATTTCTCTTTTAATGAAAAAATCAGGTTCTGAAAAGGTCGAATCACTATATAAAGTTGCCCAAGCTATAAAAGAAACTCTTGCGGATAATAGTTCTGAAAAGAAAATGCTCGAAGGATTCTTAGCAAATAGAGAGCGTATTATGAAGGAAATAAAAAAAGATGATTCACAAACTCAGTTAGTGTGAAATTTTAGAAAACAGGATGATTCAATGGATCGAAGATACATTGAAAACAATTTTCCAGTATCTGAAGTCAGTGGGAATTACAGAATTAGGGAAATATCATCCTTGCATAAATGGTGGTCACGCAGTTCCCTTGAAAGTTCAAGTGGAGTAATCTATTCTTCATTAATATCTTCCAGTGATGATAATGAGATTAAAGAATCTATTGTTAAATTAGCTGGAAGAGAAGGAACTAACATAACTGAGATTGCACGTGCAAATATATTAAAATCACTTCAAAATCCTCCTAAAGTTTTAGATCCCTATGCTGGAGGAGGATCAATTCCTTTTGAATCTTTAAGATTAGGATGTGAAACTTACGCCTTTGATTACAACCCTGTTGCAGTCTTAATAGAAAAATGTCTGCTTGAGTATCCACAACAATTTGGTCCCAAATTATCCAAAGACTTCCTAAGATGGATGGATTGGATTTATTCAGAATTAAAAGATGAAGTAGGAAAATATTATTCTAGTGAAGCTAATTCGTTCATTACTTCTTATCTTTGGGCTAGAACAATTCCCTGTCAAAATCCTGCTTGTGGTGCTGAAATTCCTTTAATGAGAACACTTTGGTTAGTTAATAAAAAGAATAGAAAAATAGCCTTAGTACCTCAAATCAAAAATGGTGAAGTTGAATTTGAAATTATAGGAGGAGAAGAGATACCTCAAGATTTCGATCCAGGTAAAGGTACAGTCAATAGAGCAATAGCAGAATGTTTAGTTTGTGGTTCTACCATAGAATCTAAACTAACTCGCAAATTATTCCAAGAAGGTCATTCTGGGAATCGAATGGTGGCAGTTACCTTTTATCAAACTTCCAGTCGAAGTAAAAGTTATAGACTCCCTGAAAAAAAGGATATTAACCTATTTGAAGAAGCTGAAGAATTATTAGTTTCTAAAATAAAACAAGTTTCAGAAAAATTAGGGATTAATCCTTTGCCTGATGAACCAATCTCTCAGGGAAAAGGCATGATAGCTAAGTCTCTATCTGTTAAAAATTATGGGTTTGAAACGTGGGGAGATCTGTTTAATCCGAGACAACAGTTAGTTATGGTAACATTTGTCGAAAAGATCAATCAGGCCTATGAGAAAATGCTTTCTGAAGGACTTGATAAAGAGTATTCAAAGGCTTTGGTAAGTTATGTAACCTTAAACTTAGGAAGGTTAATGCATGTTTATTCTGGTCTGGCCCGTTGGAATCCTAGAACAGAAAACGTTAGAGATTTATTCGGTCGTCCCGCAATTTCCCTACGCTGGGAATGTGGAGAGATTAATCCATTCATCGGAAAAATGAAGTTTTCTGATAATATCGCTTATTCCATATCTAATGCTTCCAAAATAAGTGATAATATCTGCCACATTACTCAAGCATCGGCTACTAACATCCCATATAATGATGATTATTTTGACGCAGTATTCGCAGATCCGCCATATTATGATAATATTCCATATTCTTATCTTTCAGATTTCTTTTATGTATGGTTTAAAAGGACATTAGGTTCATTATATCCCGATCTATTCTTAACACCACTTACACCTAAAAATGATGAAATAATATCCCAGGTTGTTGGTGAAAGCACAGAATCACCATCTGAATATTTTGAAAATAAATTGAATAAATCCTTCCAAGAAATTCACCGAGTTTTAAAGCCTGATGGTATTTTTGTAGTTGGATATACCTATAAAACTGCCAAAGGATGGGAAATGGTCATAAAATCTCTTCTTGAATGTGGTTTTATGGTCATTGCTTCCTGGCCAATTGTCTCTACAATGACTAACAGACTTAGATCACAAAATGCTGCAGCTATATCAACTTCAATTTATATAGTTGCTAGGAAAAGAGATAAAATAGATTTAGGATGGTTAAAAGAAGTAAATAAAGAAATAAAGGAAAAATTACCCAAAAAAATCGATAATCTTTTAACTGAGGGAATTAAAGGTTCGGACTTTTTTATTGCAGGTATTGGTTTTGGTTTAGGGATTTATAGTAAATATCAACGTGTTTTAGATAACCAAGGCAATCAAGTGAGTCTTGAAAGACAATGGAACTATATTCGGAATTTTATAACAGACTATATTATCAATTCTGTTTTAGGTTTTGAAACATCTACTAATTTACCTAAAATAACTAAATTTTACATATTATGGAGATGGATTTATCAAGATTCTAAGCTTAAATTTGATGATGCTCAAAAATTAGCAAGAAGTTTCGGTTTAAGCCTTACAAAACAACAGATTAAAGGATTTGTTGTAAAAAATAAAGATATTATCTATTTAAAAGGACCTGATGAAAGATCATTACAATCAATAGAAAAATCAAGGCAACTAATCGATGTTTTACATTATCTTTGCCTGCTTTGGAAGCAAGGTAAAAAAGAGGAAATTAAAACAACTCTTGAAAGAAATGATGCAGATCAAATCTTTATTGTGGCTCAAACTTTATCAAAAATTCTCCCTAACGAAAATCCTGAAAAAATGCTGATTGAAGGATTCCTAGCTAGCAATAAATAAATTAGGATAAACGATAATATGACTAAACTTGATGAAACCAACCAACATCAAGATAATATTGCTAAAACTCTCAAAGAATTCGAAAAAAGAGACGAATTACTAAAAGAGCATAGTAAAAATTTTTCAGAAGTCACTAGTGATATATCAGATTTAGAATCTGAATTAATTGTTTGGAAAAAAGAGAAAGAAGAGCTCCAAAAAGATCCCGCAAATAAAGAAGAAGTCAAAACTTGGCAAAGTCAGATAGATAAAATTGAAGAAAATATTAAGGAAAAAGAAGCAGATTTAAAAGATCTTCAAGAGAAAATTGATGATTTAAACCTTGAAAATCAGGAACTAAAAGACAAAATCGGAACAATTGAAACTGAACATATTGAATATGTCACCGATAAAATTCAAGAATTTCAACGATTATCTGATGATAATACTCATCTAGATAATTATAAGGAAGAACTCGTTTTTAATCTAAAACTTTTGAAAGATTTGTGGAAAGTGCAGGGTAAGGATTATGATTTAGTTAAGTTTGTTAAATTTTTTAAGTCAAAAGATTTTGAAGTTGATTTCAAATTATTAAATGATTTATTTACTGAATCAAATGGATATTTTATCCCTTCTTTAATTTCTGAATTTTTGAATGCATATCTAGAAGATTATAAGTTTGAAAATATTACGGATTCAAACTGTAAAATTGGTTCATTGATGTTCCACATTGAATATCCCAATAATGGTAATTTAATTGCCTTTTTAGAAAACTCAGAAGATGAAGAAGTCATTGATTTAATCTATACCGATAAAAATATTAATTTTAAAATTAATCTAGAAGAATTTCAAGAAACTTCTGAAAATCAGTTCGATATAGTTGTTGGATCAGCAGACAATAATCAAACTGAGCTAATTGATTTAGATGATGTATCTGATACGAGAGAAAATATTAGTTTTCTTCAGGTTGCATCGAAATTATCCCAAGAAGGTATTGGATTTTTCATTACCAATCCAGAACTTCGATTAAATTGGGATGATAAATCAGTATTCAGCAATCTTGGAAAATATGATTTGTATATTGATGCCATTATTCGACTTTCGTCTGAAATCTTTCCAGAAAGAGATTCAGATAGAACATTGCTCATTATAAAAAAGAATAAACCACAAAATATTTTCGTAGGTGAATTGAACCCTTCTTCCAAAGATATATTACTTGAAAATCTTAAAAAGAGAAAATCAGGTAAAATTCCTCAACATGGACTATTAACTGATATTGAATCATTTTATTCTTTCTCTAATCTTCTAGCTAAAACGGAAAGTGAATACCTTGCTATTACAACAGGGCTTGAACCTTTAAAATTCAATAAAATAGTAAAAGATGTTTTTTCATCTCATAACTTCTCAGAAACAGAAGACGATTATAATTACCTATTTCTACCCCTTGACGTAAATTCAAAGCCAGTTCTTTCATCTCAAAACTTTGAATGTAAAGAGGAAATGTATTTACAAATATTTTTTCAACCTGAAGTTGCTTTAGCCGATTATATGGCTCGTTTTTACACTACCCCACTTGGAAAAAAGATCCGAGAATCAGTAAATATAGGTCTAAATAGTCCTAAAGTTTCGAAGAAACTATTATTAGATTCAGAAGTTTATCTACCTAATCTGGACAATCAGATTGATCTAGTAAGTGTTGATTCTTCAATAACTGAACTCATTACAAGAGCTAAATCAAATAAACTCAAATTATGGAATTCTCCTTTAAAAGTTGAGGATATCCAAAAAGAAATTGAAGATATGGATGATGGTAAATCTGAGGAGAAATTTGAACAATGGATTGAAAGTTTACCCTATCCTCTTGCTTCCATTCTGTGGTGTAGTATAACTAACCCTAATTATGAACGTAAAGTTAAGTATCTTCTTCACTTTTTTGAAGCCTTTAGTGAATTTAACATGACTTTACTATTAAGTGGCTTATCATCAGACGAAAACTTTTTCGAAGAAGAAGTCAAACGTTGTTTTGGGGATGATCCCCGATTCAGAAACTGGTACTTTAAACCAACATTTGGTAACTG
>Ga0334886_1001116_pt1 | contig 33502 bp, 32 predicted proteins | sample GraSluR1_MG_9_FD_207232 | JGI IMG/M metagenome (GOLD analysis project Ga0334886, IMG submission 207232) | Sludge microbial communities from methane-producing bioreactor in Wageningen University, Netherlands - Granular Sludge_27_06-R1 | ecosystem: Engineered > Bioreactor > Anaerobic >... | reverse complement strand
CTGCGGCGAGCCTGGCCGCGCACAGCGCCGGTCGCTAGAGCCTATGCCAGGATCACCTCAATGCCACGCTCGCGAAACGCGGCGGTGAGCCTGGCCGCGCACAGCGCCGGACGCTAGAGCCTATGCCAGGATCACCTCAATGCCACGCTCGCGTAATGTATCAACGAACGCGGGCGGCGCGTCGCTGTCCGTGATCACGCGGTGGATCTCGTCCAGCGAGACGCAGGTGGCAAAGGCCACCTTGCCGATCTTGGTCGAATCCACGATCACGTTCACCTCGGGCACCGTCGCGATCAGGCGGCGCTTGAGGGCCACTTCATCCTGGTTGGGGTCGGTCAGCCCTTGCTCCAGGCTCAAGCCGCGCCCGCCGAAAAAGGCGCGACGCAGGTTGCCTTGCCCGGGCAGCGCATGATCGTCGCCGCCGATGACGGCGGCGGCCTCGCGCCAGATGCGCCCGCCGGGCATCATGACCGAGATGCCTGGGGCGCGCAAGAGGTCCAGCGCCACATACAGCCCGGTGGTGAGCACCGTCAACTCGCGCAGACCCAGAAGGTGACGGGCCATGTGCCAGGCCGTGGTGCTGGCATCCAGGATGATCGCCTCGCCATCGGATACCAACCTTGCTGCGGCGGCACCGATGCGCTCCTTGGCCTGCACCTGGTCGCGCTGTCGGGCCGAAAAGGAGAGCAACTCCTCGCCCAGGTGCACCGGCACGGCGCCGCCGTGGGTGCGCAGCAGGTGCCCCTCGCTCTCCAGGGCATCCAGGTCGTTGCGCACCGTAACGGCCGAGACGCCCAGGTCGTCGCCCAACTCAGAGACGGCGACATAGCCGGTTTGCGCGAGTTTTTTCAGAATGATCTCGTGCCGTTCCTGGCGGTACAATCTGCGCGGCATGTTTTCTTTCGTTTACTTTCGATTGCCTTTTCAACGCAACGAGGTGATTGTAGCATGATGGCGCGGCAGCGTCAATCCGCGCCCGTGCTCGCCCAGGGTTTCGTGCCCTGGTTGGCGACGGCAGGTGGGTCAGCGGTAGATCGGCGCCCTGAAAGGGCGCCGATTCTCAAGTTTCTCGATTAACTATTGACATTGTCCGGCGCTCGTGCTATGCTTTTGACACAAAGGTGTGCCGTAGATGTACATCCTGTGGGCTTGCAGCTTTTGGGAGGCATGACCATGAAATCGTTCGTGAAAACCCCTTCAACCTTGTTCCTTTCTCGTTTTACCCTGGCGCTCTTGCTTCTGTTGGGGCTGGCCCTCACAGCGGCGCTGCCCACGGCCCTTGCGGTGGGGCACGCGATCTTTGATGGTAGCCCCGGCACGGACGCGCCGCCCGCCACCCTGGGCCCTTACGCCATGACGCCTTTTGGCGCCGATGCGCGCCCTGCAGGCTATACGCCTGTTACAACGGTGCCAGGCCCTACCGGTGACCTCACCTTTGACCGCGAGGCGGGCCACGCCATCGTGGGAACCGACTGGGGCACCTGGAGCCACGGCTACACCGGCTCCATCTACTTTGTGGACGATACCGAGGTGACGATCACGTTGCCCCCCGGCACGTATGGGTTCTACCTGTATGCCGAATCCAACAGCTTTGGCACCCATCCGTTCACCGTTGTGGCCGATGGCACCTCCTCGGGCGCCATCATGGTCACGGGCAACGCCGGGGCCAAGTACTTTGGCTTCTATAGCACCACAGCCCCCATCGCCAGCGTGACCGTGTCAACCGTGGGCGATGCCGGCGGCTTTGCCATCGGCGAGTTCGGCATCAACGGCGGCGTCGTGACTGGGCCGACTAACCCCCGCGCCGATGTGGCAGCCATCATCTATGGCGGCTGGAGCGGCATGCCGGTGAGCGCCTGGGTGGGCGGGACGATGCAGCCTGTGCTGACGACGGCGCCCAACCACCAGGGCTATGCCTCGGTGCTGTTCACCTTCTGGCCGCCCGCCGGCGCAACCTGGCAGGTGAGCGTGGCGCCCAGCCTGCCCGCCGGCCTGGACCCGGAGCGCTGGGAGATGCAACTGCTCTGGATCGAGACGCCGGCCGGGTTCATGGCGCCCACCTCGGGCACGGTGACGGCGCGGCAGGGCTCGCACCATGTGCTGCACTACCAACTGGTTGACAAGGGCATCGCGCCCTGATCTCGGTCTACTCTTTGGACCAAAGCGTGACCAATCAAAGGCCCCGGGCTGCGGCCCGGGGCCTTTGGTGTATACAGCAACCGGAGGCTCAGGTAGTGATGGTCTCTGGCCATGTGAGGCTGAGCTGAACGTAGCGACGGGATGTGGCGGCTTGCGTTCTGGCGGCCAGCTAACCAGAATCTGGGCAGATCATTAGCTTGGGGAGGTAGGCCATGATCCTGTATGTGTCCGGCAACCTATCCCAATCCCCCGCCCAAGTCCTTGTCAACACCGTGAATACAGTGGGTGTCATGGGTAAGGGGATTGCTCTTGAGTTCAAGAGATTGTACCCTGACATGTTCAAGGAATACCAGAGAAGGTGCGAAGGCGGCGATCTTGATATCGGGAAGCTCTTTCTGTACAAAACTCCCCATAAATGGATTCTGAACTTTCCTACCAAGAGACATTGGCGCGAGGCATCGCGGGTTGAATACATCGAGAGAGGGCTCGAAGAGTTTAGGCGTGTCTACTCGCAATCGGGCATACACAGCATCGCCTTTCCCCCTTTGGGATGCGGGAACGGGCGCCTGGATTTCAAGACCCAGGTACAGCCGATCATGCACAGGCGTCTTTCGGTGCTCCCCATTGATGTATTCATCTACCCGGTCCAGCGCGATGACTTGATTGCTGAGCATGAGCAGCCGAATCAGATGCAGCAATGGCTCAGAAGCGAACCAGAGTTTGCCGTTCTCGGAAGTTTGGGATGATATCCTTTCAGGACTAGACGCGAGTGACGTCTTTACGACTCCTTCAGAATCCTCGACGTTTGCCGTCAGGGTCAGTGATTCCAGAGATGCCCTGGTGATCACCTCAGAGGGACAATCGCGACACACTGTATCCTATGATGCTCTGCTCGCGATGTGGCAGCAATTGAGGGATCACGGCTTTTCACGACGGGACACGCTGCCGGGGATCAACCCCAGGCTGTTGACCTATCTGATCCCCATCTTTGCCCGCTTGCCCTATGTGATACCGGTAAAGCTATCCGATAGTTGCGAAAAGTTTGCAAATGCTTCTGCTACCGGCTTGCAGGTGCTCCCCAGGGCGTCTGCGCGCGAAGAGCAGGTTGCCCAACTAGAGCTGTTCGGAACCGCATAGCATGGTAGCGCGCAAGCCGGTAGGTTTGCGTCTTGTCAAGTGGTGTAAAAGGTGCGCTCCCTTGCAGAGCAAAGTCCTATACTCGGTGTCTAGCGGATGGGCTCCAGGTGTAGTGGGGCGGCCATACGCGCCAGCCTCTCCTCGGGTGTGAACAGCTTGTGCATCGACTCCTGGCTGAAGTAGCGCCTGCTGACCTGCCACTCATCATGGATGTCCATAAGGATCGCTCCCACCAGACGCTCTACGGAGGGGATGTCCGGGAAGACGCCCACCACGTTGGTGCGGCGTTTGATCTCCTTGTTCAAGCGCTCCAGAGGGTTGGTCGAGTAGATGCGCGTCCAATGCTCGCTGGGGAAAGCCATGTATGCCAACACGTCTTGCTCTGCTCTCCGCAGCAGTTCAGCCGCCTTTGGCCAACGTGGCGCCATGGTCTCGGCGACCAACGTCAGTTGCTGGCCAGTCGAGGCTCGGTCGGGCTGAGCAAAGATAGTACGCAGCGCCGCCGCTACCATCGATCGGTCCGTCCGAGTGACGTGAGCCAGCACGTTGCGCATAAAGTGCACGCGACAGCGCTGCCAGGAGGCGCCTGCCAGGACTTGGTTCATGGCCGCCTTCAAGCCTTCATGGGCATCACTGATGACCAGACACACACCTCGCAAGCCGCGATGCACCAAAGTGCGCAGAAACTCTGTCCAGAAGGATGCCTCTTCGCTCGAACCGATCGCAAATCCCAGTATCTCTCGTTCTCCCGTCTCGCGCACACCGATGGCTACCACCACGGCCATGCTCACGATCCGATGGTTCTGCCGCACCTTCAGATAAGTGGCATCCAGCCACACGTAAGGGTAATCCCCTTCCAGCGGACGCTCACGGAAGGCACGCACGGGCTCATCCAGTTCTTTGCAGATACGGCTTACCTGACTCTTGTCGATGCCGGTAAGCCCCAGCGACTGGAGCAGATGATCCACCTTGCGCGTGCTCACGCCCTCCACATACGCACTTTGCACCACGGCCAGCAAGGCCTTCTCCGCTTTGCGCCGGGGCTCCAGGAAGGATGGAAAGTAACTGCCCTCCCGCAACTTGGGCACCTGCAGCGTCAGTTCTCCTACGCGCGTTTGATAGGGTCGCTCGCGATAGCCGTTGTGCTGAGTGACTCGCTCGGGACTGCGCTCGTAGCGTTCTGCCCCGATACGTTGCGCCACTTCCGCTTCGATCACTGCTTGGATCAAGACGCGGATACCTTCGCGCAGAAAGTCATCATCGATCTGCAGACCAAACTTGCAAGTACTCCATCAGTGCCATAGTAGGGTCGGTCATCGTGTGTCCTCCTTGTTGTGTTGGTTGCACTGCAAGGATACAGCATGCGATGACCTTTTTGGTCAAATCCTTTTACACCACTACCTGAGACATTATCCTCACCGGCGGCGAATAGTTGACGTGCGCCGCATCCCTCCCCCGCCCCAAGTTTGCGTCCCGCGCCCTCCTGTGCTATAATCCCGCCCGTCAAGCATTGCTGCGGGGGAAGGAAAGACCAATATGGCGCTGACCAAGACGGAAAAGACCGAGATCGTTGACGACTTTCATCGGCACCCGGAAGACACCGGGTCGCCTGAAGTACAGATAGCCCTATTGACCAAGCGCATCACCCGCCTGACAGAGCACCTGCGTGAGAACCGCCACGATGAGCACTCTCGGCGCGGCCTGCTCAAGCTGGTCGGCCAGCGCAGGCGCCACCTGAACTACCTGAGCCGCGAGGATGACGCCAAATACCGCGAGATCATCGGACGGCTGGGTCTGCGTCGCTAGTCCGGGTATCGCAGGCATAGCCAGGCATGTCAAGAGTAGCCGGAGCCCGGTTGTCTGGCTACTCTTTTACGTGTTTGGATCTCGATTGCCTGTTGAATGCTAAGTAACATGTGTCATTGGGAGATCGCGAACGTCTTGCGCAGGAATTGGGGAATGGGCCTCAGCCAACGGGGGCGCATTCCCCAGTCCCTGGTCAACACGTTCCGATCTCCCGCACCTCCCTATAGGGGAGAAAGGAACCTCTGATGGAACACGAATTCACTGCCGATTTTGGCCGCGAGCAGATCAGCATCCGCTCCGGCAAGCTGGCGCCCCAAGCGGGCGGCGCCGTGCTGGCCCAGTGGGGCGACGCCGTCGTCCTGGTGACGGCCACCGCCTCCAAGGAACCCCGCCACGGGATAGACTTTTTCCCGCTGACGGTGGACCTGGAGGAGCGCCGTTACGCCGCCGGACGCATCCCGGGGGGCTTTTTCAAGCGCGAAGGCCGCCCCTCCACCGAGAGCATTCTCACCATGCGCAAGGTGGACCGCCCCCTGCGCCCCCTGTTCCCCAAGGGCTACCGCAACGACGTCCAGATCGTCATCACGCCCCTCTCGCTGGATGAAGAGCACAATATTGACATGCTCTGCATCGTCGGCGCCTCTGCCGCGCTCATGATCTCGGATATCCCCTTTGATACGCCCGTGAGCGCCGTGCGCGTGGGCTATGTGGATGGCGAGTATATCATCAACCCCCTCGCCAGCGAGATGGCCGTGAGCGAGCTCGACCTGGCCCTGGCGGGCACCGAGGAATCGGTGATGATGATCGAGGTGGGCGCCAAAGAGGTCTCGAATGAGTTGATGATCGAGGCGATCCGGCTGGGCCACGAGGCCCTGCGCAGCACCATCGAGCTGCAAAAGCGGATGCGCGCCGAGATCGGCAAGGAAAAGGTCACTCCGGAGCTCTTTTTGCTGCCCGCTGAGGTGAGCGAGTACGTGCGCGTCCAGGTGGGCGACGAGCTACGCGCCCTGGTCGAGGGCGGCCTGGGCCGCCAGGAGCGCCGCGACGCCGAGGAGGCATTGCTGGCGCGCGCGCTGGAGAACGCCGATCCCGAGATGCCCGCTGCCGAGATCAACGAAGCCTTTGAGCTGCTGCTGCAGGAGGCCATGCGCAACCACGTGCTGGATACGGGCCTGCGCATAGATGGCCGCGGCCTGGACGAGATCCGCCCCCTCTATGCCGAGACCAGCCTGCTGCCCCGCACCCACGGCTCGGCGCTCTTTAGCCGGGGCGAGACCCAGATCCTCAACCTGGTGACCCTGGGCTCTGCCGACGATGAGCAGCGCATCGAGTGGATGACCAGCGAGACCACCAAGCGCTACATGCACCACTACAACTTTCCGCCCTACTCCACCGGAGAGACCTGGCCCATGCGTGGGCCGCGCCGCCGCGAGATCGGGCATGGCGCCCTGGCCGAGCGCGCCATCGAGGCCGTGCTGCCGGATGAGGCCGCGTTCCCGTACACCATCCGCACGGTCTCTGAGGCCCTCTCGTCCAACGGCTCTACCTCCATGGCGAGCACCTGCGCCAGCAGCCTGGCGCTGTTCGATGCAGGCGTGCCCCTCAAGGCAGCCGTGGGCGGCATCGCCATGGGCGTCATCACCTCTGGCGAGCGCTATGTGGTGCTGACCGACATCCAGGGCCTGGAGGATCATCTGGGCGACATGGATTTCAAGGTCACCGGCACCTCCAAGGGGATCACGGCCATCCAGCTCGATATCAAGATCCACGGCCTTTCGTACGAGATCATCGAGGCTACGCTGGCCAAATCCCGCGTCGCCATTGACAAGATCCTGGATGTGATGAACGCCGCGCTGCCGGCGCCCCGCAAAGAGCTCTCGCGCTATGCGCCGCGCATCGAGACGGTCACCATCCCCATCAGCAAGATCGGCTCGCTCATCGGGCCGGGCGGCAAGAACATTCGCGGCATCATCGAGGAGACGGGCGTTAGTATCAACGTCGAGGACGATGGCGTGGTGACCGTGGCCTCCCCCGATGGCGACGCCATGGCCAGGGCCCTGGCCCGCGTCCAGGCATTGACCGCAGAGCCCGAGATCGGGCGCATCTATACCGGCAAGGTGGTGCGCACCACCGATTTCGGCGCCTTTGTCGAGTTCCTGCCCGGGCAGGATGGCCTGGTACACATCTCGCAACTGGCCGATTTCCATGTCGCCAGCGTCGAGGACGTGGCCCAGGTGGGCGATGAGATCATGGTCATGGTCGTTGACATTGACAACACAGGCCGGGTGCGGCTTTCGCGCCAGGCCGTGTTGGAAGGCTGGACCGCTGAAGAGGCGCGCGAGCGCGACCGCAGGCCCTCGGGCGGCGGGCGCGGCGGCGATTCGCGCGGCGGCTCGCGGGGAGACTCGCGCGGCCGGCCCCCGCGTCGCTAGGCGCCTGGCCTCACGTAGAAATAACGGTTCTGGGCAGGCGCGCAAGTGCGCTTGCCCAGAATGGTAGTCGGGAGCATACTGGCTACGTCCAGCTCCCATCGAGATGAACCAAATGGCTGATCAACCGGAACCTGCCCCCACCAAGTCGTGGTTGCGCGAGCTGCTCGAGTCGGTGTTGCCGGCCCTTGTCATTGTACTGGTGGTGAATCTGTTCTTGGCCCAGGCGACCCGCGTCGAGGGCCAGAGCATGGAGCCCAACCTGCACAACAACGAGCGGCTGATCATCGAAAAGATCACCTATCGCTTTCGCTCGCCAGAGCGGGGCGATATCGTGGTCATCCGGCCTCCTCGCCATACCTCGGTGCCGCTGATCAAGCGGGTGATCGGCCTGCCCGGCGACATGGTCGAGATCAAGCTGAACAAGGTGTATGTCAACGGGGAGCCGCTGGACGAAGAGTACCTGGAACAGCCGACCCTGGGGAACATGCCCGCGCACCTGGTCCCCGAGGGACACATGCTCGTGCTGGGGGACAACCGGCGCGCCAGCAACGACTCGCGCTCCTTTGGCATGGTGCCCTATGAGGACATTATCGGGCGCGCCTGGCTGCGCTACTGGCCGCCTGACCAGTTCGGCCTGATCGAGCATCCCTGATCCACATGGGTTCGCGCGCGGGGGCCTGGCGTCCCCGCGTTTTCTATTGGGTTCGCCAGCATCTTGTATAGGGAGGGCAGCATGGCTTACGAAAAGACCTCGTATCTACAGCACGTGGCCGTTTATGTCAAGGATATTCAGTGGCACATCCGCTTTTTCGCCGAGGCGCTGGGCATGCCCGTGAACCGCGTGGCCGGGGATGCCGATAACCCCCAGCAGGTCTGGACCGTGGGCGGGATGCAGCTCGTCTCGGCCCCCGATTTCGAGGGGCCCGAAGGCCGCGTGGCGCACCTGGGCATCTATACCGACGACCTGGACGCCGCCCTGGAAGAGGTCTACAAGTGGGATGTGACCGCCCTGCCCCAGGGGCGTAACTGGGTCAAGCTGCCGGATGGGCTACAGATCGAGATCATGCAGGACCCCAAGGCCAAGTAACGGCGCCCGGCTGTAGCTTGGCGTACGCGCAACAATCACAAGCCGCCGGTGAGAGCATCACCGGCGGCTTGTCGCATACCCAGGGCGCAGCCTATGGGTTCACCAGGGTCAGCCAGCCGTAGCGATCCTCGGTTTGGCCCTGGACGATCGCAAAGAACGCCTCTTGCAGCGCCGCCGTGACGGGGCCGCGATGCCCCGGCCCGATGATGATGCGATCCACCGAGCGGATGGGCGTCACCTCGGCGGCGGTGCCGGTAAAGAACAGCTCATCGGCCATATAGAGCATCTCGCGGGTGATGGTGGCCTCGCGCACCTCATAGCCCATGTCGCGGGCCAGGGTCACAATCGAGTTGCGCGTGATGCCACCCAGGATCGAGCTGGCCAGGGGCGGCGTATAGAGCACGCCATCCTGCACCATGAACAGGTTCTCGCCGCTGCCCTCGCTCACATAGCCATAGACATCCAGGGCGATCCCCTCCTCATAGCCCTGATCCGTGGCCTCCATGCGGATGAGCTGCGAGTTGGTATAGTGGCCACCCGCCTTGACGCTGGCCGGAAAGGTATCCGGGGCCATGCGCCGCCAGGAGGAGACGCCCACATCCACGCCCTGCTCCAGCGCCTCGGCCCCCAGGTAGGCGCCCCACTCCCACACCGCCACGATGACGTTCACCGGGCAGGTGCGCGGCTCGACGCCCAGTTGCCCATAGCCCCGGAACACCAGGGGCCGAATGTAGCAGGAGGCCAGCTTGTTGCGCCGGATCGTCTCCAGGATCGCCTCCCCCAGCTCCTCTTTGGCGAATGGTATCTCTATGCGGTAGACCTTGCAGGAATCGTACATGCGCTTGAGGTGGGGCCCCAGCCGAAAGACGGCCGGGCCGCTGGGCGTGCTGTAGCAGCGGATGCCCTCGAACACGCTGGAGCCATAGTGCAGCACGTGGGCCAGCACATGCACCTTGGCCTCATCCCAGGGCACAAACGCGCCATCATACCAGATATACTCGGATTTGGGCATGGGCATGGACGGTTGCTCCTTTTTGTGATGCGGCGGGCTCAGGCCCGCACGCGCTGGACGATCAGCATCCCCATCACCTCGGTGGTGACGGTTTCGGCGCCCGGCTCGGCGATATCGCCGGTGCGATAGCCCTCGGCCAGGGTCTCTTGCACGGCCCGCTCGACGGCCTGGGCCTCGGCCTCTAGCCTGCACGAGTAGCGCAGCAGCAGCGCCGCGCTGAGGATGGCCCCGATGGGATTGGCGATCCCCTGCCCGGCGATATCGGGCGCCGAGCCGTGGATCGGCTCATAGAGGCCCATGGTCCCCTCGGCCAGCGAGGCGGAGGGCAGCATCCCCATCGAGCCCGCCAGCATCGAGGCCTCGTCGGTGAGGATGTCGCCGAACATGTTCTCGGTGACGATCACGTCGAACGTGGCGGGGCGGCGGATCAGGTGCATGGCGCAGGCATCCACCAGCAGGTGCTCGAAATGCACATCGGGGTACTCGAGGGCCACGCGCGCAGCCGTCTCGCGCCAGAGCCGTGAGGTCTCGAGGACGTTGGCCTTGTCCACCGAGGTCACGCGCTTGCGGCGCCCACGCGCCAACTCGCAGGCCATGCGCACCACGCGCTCGATCTCCTCGACGGTATAGATCATGGTGTCATAGGCGGTGCGGCCCTCATCGCGGCGGCCCCGCTCCCCGAAATAGATGCCGCCTGTCAGCTCGCGCACCACCAGCAGGTCGGTGTCGCGCAGCACGTCGGCCTTGATGGTGGAGGCATCCACCAGGGCGGGCGCCAGCTTGACCGGGCGCAGGTTGGCAAAGAGCCCCAGGCCCTTGCGGATCGCCAGCAAGCCCTGCTCCGGGCGCACGGCGGCGGTGGGGTCATCCCACTTGGGGCCGCCCACGGCGCCAAACAGCACCGCGTCGGACTCGCGACAGAGGGCCAACGTCTCCTCCGGCAGGGCTACGCCGTGGGTATCAATGGCGATGCCGCCGATCAGGCCCTCTCGAAAGGTGAAACGATGCCCATAGGCGGCGCCCACGGCCTCTAGCACGCGGGCGGCCTGGGCCGTCACCTCTGGTCCAATGCCGTCGCCGCCCAATACCGCGATGTTGTATTGCATAATGCTCCCTTGAACAATAGACTCGACAGTGGGCGCCCACAGGGGGTGCCCTTACTCCAAGTGTCCCGTAAGGGCAGGCCGTGACGCACGCATGTATGCGCAGCCTGCCCTCTTGGCGTCTCTGCGCTCTCTGTGCAAAAGCCCGCCTTCTCTGCTATTGGCCCTCGATCCAGGTGGCGTTGGCGCGCGGGTATGTGCCAAAGACGCGCACAAAGGTGCTCATCTCGCGCAGGTGCTCCAGCGCCCGCCGACAAACCTCGTCCTGCAGGCTGCCCGCGAAATCCACGTAAAAGATATACTGCCAGGGCGCGCCCTTGAGGGGGCGCGACTCGATCTTGGTCAGGTCAATCTCGCGCAGGGCAAAGGCGCTCAGGCAGCGAAAGAGCAGCCCGGGCCGGTTGATGCCCGCAAAGGCGATGGAGGTCTTGGCCTCCACCTCGGGGCCGGGGGTCAGCGCCTCGCGAGAGAGGGCCACAAAGCGGGTATAGTTGGCCTTTTCGTCCTCGAACCCGTGGCGCAGGATCGCCATGCCATAGACCTCGGCGGCGCGCTCGCTGGCCAGGGCGGCGGCATCGCGCTCGCCCCGCTCCTGCACCAGGCGCACGCTGCCGGCCGTATCGTGGGCGGCGATCACCTCCACATTGCCCAGGGCCGCCAACGATTGCTCGCACTGGGCCAGGGCCTGGGGGTGCGAGTAGACCCGCCGGATCTCCTCCAGGGCCACGCCCGGATGGGCGATCAGACAGTGGGAGACGCGCAGCACATGCTCGGCCACGATGTGCAGATCGTGCTGCAACAGCAGGTCATAGTTGCGATGGATGCTGCCGGCCAGCGAGTTCTCCATCGGCACCACGCCCAGGTCGTACCGGCCGGCCTGCACCCCATCGAACACCTGGTCAAAGGTCTCGCAAGGGGCCAGGTCGGTCTCGGGGCCAAAGAGGGCCAGTGAGGCCGATTCGCTATAGGCGCCTGGCTCCCCCTGAAAGGCGACCACGCGGCGCGGCGCGGCGGCGCTCACCTCAGCCCTCCGCCGCAAGCTGGCGGCGGGTGTATTCGATCAGGCCGCCCGCCTCGATCAGCGCCAGCATGAACGCGGGATAGGGCTGGGCCGTATAGGTCGCGCCCGTATCCAGGTTGCGGATCACGCCGCTGGCCAGGTCAACCTCCAACGTCTGGCCCGCAACGGTGGCCTGGGCCGCCTCGGGGCATTCCAGGATGGGCAGCCCGATGTTGACGGAATTGCGGAAAAAGATGCGCGCAAAGTTCTCGGCCACCACGCAGCTCACGCCGCTGGCCTTGAGCGCCACCGGCGCGTGCTCGCGCGAAGAGCCGCAGCCAAAGTTCTTGCCCGCCACCACGATATCGCCGGGGCGCACGTTGCTGACGAACGTGGCGTCCCAATCTTCCATGCAATGGGAGGCCAGCTCCGCCTCTGACGTGGTGTTCAGGTAGCGCGCCGGAATGATGGCGTCGGTATCCACATTGTCCCCGTACTTCCAAACACGGCCTCTGATGCTCACCTGCTCGTTGCTCCTTGTGCGATCTGTTGCCCCTGGTGATCCAGGTAGCGTTGGATGGTCTCCTGCACGTCGCCGAGAGCGGCGGGCAGCTCCACAGGGGGGTTGCGCCGCCAGGCCTCGATCCCGGGCAGGCCGTTTTCGTGATAGGCCAGCTTGAACTGGCTGAACTTGAGCCCATGCGCGGTCGAGATGACCACCACGCGGTCGCTGGGGCGGATCTGGCCCCGCTCCACCAGCTTGAACAACGCCGCCAGGGCGACGCCGGTGTGGGGACAGGCGTACATGCCCGTCAGATCGGCGCGGGCCGCCGCATCGGCGATCTCGGCCTCGCTGGCCTGCTCCACCAGGCTCTCGAACCGGCGCATGACCTTGACCGCCCGCTCATAGCTGACGGGGTTGCCGATCTGGATGGCGCTGGCGACGGTCTCCTGCGCCTGCACCGTCTCGGGCGCAGCAAACCCGCCCAGGTAGCTCCGGTAAAAGGGGTTGGCGCGTTCGGCCTGGGCCGCCGCCAGCCTGGGCAGCTTGTCGATCAACCCCAGCTCGTACATGAGCAGGAGCCCCTTGCCCAGGGCCGAGATGTTGCCCAGGTTGCCCACCGGCAGGATGATCCAATCGGGCACCTCCCAATCGAACTGCTGGACGATCTCGATGCCCACGGTCTTTTGGCCCTCGATGCGCAGCGAGTTCATCGAGTTGGCCAGATAGAGGCTGTTGTCCTGGGTGATTTCCTTGACCAGGGCCATGCAGCCGTCAAAGTCGGTATCCAGCGAGAGCACCAGGGCGCCATTGGCGATGGGCTGGATGAGCTGGGCGGCCGAGACCTTGTTGCGGGGCAGGAACACGATGGTGGGGATGCCCGCCGCCGCGCCATAGGCCGCCAGGGCCGCCGAGGTATCCCCCGTCGAGGCGCAGGCCACCGCCCGCACCGGCGCGCCCTGGGCGATCATCTGCTTGACCACGCTCACCAGTACCGTCATGCCCAGGTCTTTGAACGAGCCGGTGTGGCTGTTGCCGCACAGCTTGACCCAGAGATCCTCGACGCCGATGGACTGCCCCAGGCGTTGCGCCCAAAAGAGGTTGGTGTGCCCCTCGTACATGGAGACGATGTGCTCGTCCTCCAGGGTGGGCAACACCCACTCTTTTTTGCCCCACACGCCGCTGCCATAGGGCCACTCGTTGGTGCGGGTGCGCCCGTCGAACAGGTCACGCCACTCGCTCGCCGAGCGCCCGGCCAGGGCGGCGGTATCGTGCGCCACCTCTAGCAGGCCGCCGCAGGTGGAGCAGCGATAGACGATGTCGAACACCGGGATGCGCCCCGGGCACCCGCGCACGCACTGGAGCCAACAGTCATAGCCCATGCTCTGCTCTCCCGGCCTCAGGCGTTCGCCGGAGGCAACTGATCCGGCCCGCCGATATAGCCCAGCACGGCGCTGGCTGCGGCGATGGCCGGGCCCGCCAAATAGACCTCGCTCTCCACATGGCCCATGCGCCCCACAAAGTTGCGGTTGGTGGTGGAGACGCAGCGCTCGCCCGCCGCCAGGATGCCCATATAGCCTCCCAGGCAGGGGCCGCAGGTGGGCGTGCTGAACACGGCGCCCGCCTGCACATAGATCTCGGCCAGGCCCTCTTGCACGGCCTGCAAGTAAAGCTCCTGGGTGCCGGGGATGATGATGCAGCGCACATCCTCGTGCACCTGGCGGCCTTCGAGGATCTGGGCGGCTTGCACCAGGTCCTCCCAGCGGCCATTGGTGCAGGAGCCGATCACGGCCTGGTCAATGGCCACATGGCCCACCTGGCTCAGGGGCCGGGCGTTGCTGGGCAGGTGCGGGAACGAGACCGTGGGCTCGATCTGGCTCACATCAATCTCGATCACCTGCGCATACTCGGCGTCGGCATCCGCCGCCACCGGCTGGTAGGCGCGCTTGGCCCGCGTCGAGACGTATGCCTCGGTGATGGCATCCACAGGGAATATGCCTGCCTTGGCCCCCGCCTCGATGGCCATGTTGGACATGGTCAGGCGGTTGTCCATCGAAAGATCGGCGATGGCGGGCCCGGTGAACTCGATGGCCTGGTAACGCGCGCCATCCACCCCGATCAGGCCGATGGTGTGCAGGATCAGGTCTTTGCCGCCCACCCAGGGCTGGCGCTGGCCGGTGTAGACGATCTTGAGGGTCTCGGGCACGCGCATCCAGATGCGGCCCGTGGCCATGGCCACGGCGATATCGGTGGAGCCCATGCCGGTGGCAAAGGCGCCCACGGCGCCATAGGTGCAGGTGTGCGAGTCAGCGCCGACCACGACCTCGCCGGGCAGCACCAGACCCTCCTGGGGCAGCAGGGCGTGTTCGATGCCCATGCGCCCCACCTCCCAATAGTGGACGATGCCATACTTGCGGGCAAACTCGCGCATCTGCTTGCACTGCTCGGCGGACTTGATGTCCTTGTTGGGCGCAAAGTGGTCCGGCACCAGGGCGATGCGCTCCTGATCGAACACCCGGTCCACGCCCAGCCGGGCAAACTCGTTGATGGCGATGGGCGCGGTGATGTCATTGGCCAGGACCATGTCCACGTTCACGTCCACCAACTCGCCCACGGCCATATAGTCGCGCCCCGTGTGGGCTGCCAGTATCTTTTGGGCCAGGGTCATCGGTTTCTGGTTGCTCAACGTTGCCTCCCTCTTGGCGATACAAACGTCTGGGGGCTCCCCAGTTTTGACAACCCCCAGACAAAAGCTCTCCTATGCGTCCTTGTCAGGGAACAGGCCCCTGACGGCGATCAGCTTGTTCAGGGCACTCATATAGGCCCGGCCGCTGGCAACGATGATGTCGGTGCTGGCGCCGTGGCCGCTGAATAGATAGGTGCGGCGCCCCGTCTGGGCGTTCATGGGCAGGTTCTCGTCGCCGTTGCCCTCGGCCTCGATGCGGATGGTCACCTCGCCCACGGCGTCAATGCCCTCGGTGACGGCATTGACCGCAAACTCGACCAACTCATTGGGCACGCCCACGATGCGGTTGATGGCCTTGTACACGGCGTCCACCGGGCCGGTGCCGTGGGCCGCGTCGGTCACAATCTCGCCCCCCGGCCCCTGTAGGCGCACGGTGGCCGTGGGGATGGCCCTGTCGCCCGCCGAGACCTGGATCTGCAGCAGGCGGTAGACCTCGGCCGGCTGGAAGACCTCGTCGGAGACGATGGCCTCCAGGTCGCGGTCGGTGATGATCTTTTTGCGGTCCGCCAGCTCTTTGAAGCGAGCAAAGGCGCGGTTCAACTGGTCGTGATCCAGATGGTACCCCATCTGTTCGAGTTTGTCACCAAAGGCGTGGCGCCCCGAGTGCTTGCCCAGCACCAGTGTGTTGTCGCTCAGGCCTACCATAGTGGCGTCCATGATCTCGTAGGTCTGGCGATGCTTGAGGATGCCATCCTGGTGGATGCCGGCCTCGTGGGCAAAGGCGTTGGCGCCCACAATGGCCTTGTTGGCCTGCACCGCCAGGCCGGTATAGGTGCTCACCATGCGGCTGGAGGGGTACAGCTCGCGGGTCTCGATGTTGGTGCTGACCCCAAAGTAGCTACGGCGCGTATGCAACGCCATGACGATCTCTTCCAGGGCGGCGTTGCCGGCCCGCTCACCCAGGCCGTTGATGGTGCATTCCACCTGGCGGGCGCCCGCACGCACGGCGGCCAGGCTGTTGGCCGTAGCCATGCCCAGGTCGTTATGGCAATGAACCGAGATGATCGCGCCCTCGATGCCGGGTGTGCGCTCGCGGATCTCGCGGATCAGCTCGCCAAACTCGCCCGGCGTGGTATAGCCCACGGTATCGGGGATGTTGAGGGTGGTGGCCCCCGCCTCGATAGCGGCGCCCAGCACTTGGCACATGAACTCGGGGTCCGAGCGGGTGGCGTCCTCGGGCGAGAACTCGATATCCTCGCACAGCGAGCGGGCATAGGCTACCATCTCGCGGGTGCGCGCCAGCACCTGCTCGCGGGTCATGCGCAGCTTGTGCTCGATGTGGATATCCGAAGTGGCGATGAAGACGTGGATGCGGCGGCGCTCGGCCTCGCGGATCGCCTCCCAGGCGGCATCAATGTCGCTCTTGACGCAGCGGGCCAGCCCGCAGATGACGGGGCCGCGCACCTCGCGGGCGATGCGCTGCACGGCCTCCAGGTCGCCGGGGGAGGAGGCGGGAAACCCGGCCTCGATGATGTCCACACCCAGACGCGCCAGTTGGCGGGCGATCTCGAGCTTTTCGTCGGTGTTCAGCGTTGCGCCGGGGGATTGCTCCCCATCGCGCAGCGTGGTATCGAATATCAGAACGTGATCCAGATCCATGGTTTTCTGCTCCTGCTTGTCATGATAGGCGGGAGGGTCGCTTGCTTTAGGCGGGCCTCTCGATCCTGTGCCATCCCCGTGTGGGCCAGGATCCCCTAAGCAGAGGCCCGCCGAAGTAGCGGCAGCTCCAGGCTATCAATGAGGGCATGAAAGCTGGCCTCGATGATGTTCATCGAGCAGCCCACGGTGGTCCAGGAATCCTGGCCATCGCTGGCGTCAATCAGCACCCGCGTCAGCGCCGCCGTGGCGGAGCGCGGGTCAATGATGCGCACTTTATAGTCGGTCAGTTGCACCGGCTCCAGCTCGGGATAGATGGGCAACAGCGCCTTGCGCATGGCCCTATCCAGGGCGTTCACCGGGCCATCGCCCTCGGCGGCGGTGTGCATCATCTGGCCGTTCACCCGCGCCTTGACCGTGGCCTCGGCCAGGATGTCGTTATCGGAACGTTTCTCCACCAACACGATAAAGTCCAGCACCTCAAAGGGTGGCTTGTAGCCGGGCTGGGCGCGGCGAATGATCAGCTCAAAAGAGCCCTCGGCGCCCTCGAACTGGTAGCCCTGGCTCTCGCGCTCTTTGACACGCTCGGCCACCATGCGGGTTTGCTCCGGCGAGAGCTCCATGCCCAGGCCCATCTCGGCTAGCTTGTGGATGATGTTGCCACGCCCGGCCAGCTCGGAAACCAGCACCCGCATCCGGTTGCCCACCTGGGCAGGGTCCATGTGCTGGTAACTGGTGATGTTCTTGAGCAGGGCGTTGGCGTGCAGCCCGGCCTTGTGGGCAAAGGCGCTATCGCCCACATAGGGCGCCTGGCTGCTGGGCCGCAGGTTGGCGATCTCGCTGATGGCCCGCGAGGCCTCGGTCAGGATCGAGAGATCGCCATTCGCCAATGCCTGGCAACCCATCTTGAGTTGCAGGTTGGGGATCACGGCGGAGAGGTCGGCGTTGCCGCAGCGCTCACCGTAGCCGTTCATGGTGCCCTGGACGTGGACACAGCCCGCCTCCACGGCCACCAGGGTATTCGCCACGGCCACGCCTGTGTCGTTGTGGGCGTGCATGCCCAGGGAGGCATCGGGCAGGCGCGCATGGGTGGCGGCGATCACGCTCTGCACGCCAGAAGGCAAGGTGCCGCCATTGGTATCGCACAGCACCAGCAGATCGGCGCCGGCGGCGTGGGCGGCCTCCAGGGTCGCCAGGGCATAGTCGGCATCCAGGAGATAGCCGTCGAAATAGTGCTCGGCGTCGAACAGCACCTCCAGCCCGCGCGCCTTGAGATAGGCCACGGTATCATGGATCATGGCCAGGTTCTCGGCCAGGGTGGTGCCCAGCACATCGGTAACGTGCATGGCCGAGGACTTGCCCACGATGACGGCCACGGGCACCTGAGCTTGCAACAGGGCCTGGATGCTGGGGTCCTGCCCAACTGTGATGCCTACGCGGCGCGTGCTGGAAAAAGTCGCCAGCCGGGCATGGCGCAGGGCAAGCTGGCGCGCCCGCGCGAAAAACTCGGCGTCCTTGCTGTTGGAGCCGGGCCAGCCACCCTCGATATAGGCGACGCCCAGCTCGTCCAGCTTGGCCACAATGCGCAGCTTGTCGTCCACGGAGAACGAAACGCCCTCCATCTGGGCGCCATCGCGCAGGGTTGTATCCAAAACGGATACCCGTCTCACCATAGATCGGTTACCAGCCTCTCTTCAGACATCGGTCATAGGCGGGGCGGGGCAGGCACAGGGGCCTGCCCCGCCCCGCCATCACAATCCTTACTTGGCGTCCAGCCAGGGCATCATGGCGCGCAGTTGGCGGCCCACCTGCTCGATCAGCAGGTTCTGCTCGCGCTTGCGGATCAGGTTGAAACTCGGGCGCCCGGCCTGGTTCTCCAGCAGCCACTCGCGGGCATAGGTGCCATCCTGCACGTCTGCCAGCAGCTTTTTCATCGCCTTGCGGGTCTCTTGCGTGATCACCTTGGGCCCGGCATGGTAATCGCCATGCTCGGCGGTGTCGCTCACCGAGTAGCGCATGTAGGTCAGCCCGCCCTGATAGATCAGGTCCACGATCAGCTTGAGCTCGTTGAGGCACTCGAAATAGGCGATCTCGGGCTGATAGCCCGCCTCCACCAGGGTATCGAACCCGGCCTTGATCAGTTCGGTGACGCCGCCGCACAGCACGGCCTGCTCGCCGAACAGATCAGTCTCGGTCTCTTCGCCAAAGGTGGTCTCCAGGATGCCCGCTCGGGCGCAGCCGATAGCCTTGCCATAGGCCAGGGCGACCTCTTTGGCGGCGCCGCTGGCGTCCTGGTAGACGGCCAACAGCCCGGGAACACCCTGCCCCTCCACAAAGACCTCGCGCACGCGGTGGCCGGGGGCCTTGGGGGCGATCATGGCTACGTCCACATCCTCGGGCGGCATGATCTGGCCGTAATGGATGCAAAAGCCGTGGGCGAACATGAGCATCTTGCCGGCGGTCAGGTGCGGCGCGATAGACTCTTTGTACAGGGCGGCCTGCACCGTATCGGGCGCCAGGATCATGATGATGTCGGCCTCGGCGGCGGCCTCTGCCGAGGTCTTGACCGTCAGGCCGGCGGCCTCGGCCACGGCCCACGAGCGGCTGCCCTGATAGAGCCCGACCCGCACATCGCAACCCGAGTCCTTGAGGTTCAACGCATGGGCGTGGCCCTGGCTACCGTACCCGATGATGGCGATCTTTTTCCCCTTGAGGACGGCTAGATCGGCATCCTTGTCATAGTAGATCGTTGCCATTGGATTCCCTCCGTAAGTATGTGAGCCGCCCGCCAACCGGGCGACCGGTATCCCGAACGGTTAACCCCGGTTGGGGGTGGTCGAGCCGCGCACCATGGCCACGCGCCCGGTGCGCGTCAGCTCCTTGATGCCAAAGGGCCGCAGGATCTCGACCAGCGAGTCCACCTTGTCCTCGGTGCCGGTGATCTCGATGGTCATGGAATCGTGGGCCACATCAATGATCTGGGCCCGGAAAATGTCCACCAGTTGCTTGATCTCGGCACGGTTGGTCGAGATGGCGTGCACCCGAATCAGCGCCAGCTCGCGGATCACGGCATCGTCGTCGGTGATGTCCGTCACCTTGGTGACGTGGATCAGCTTGTAGAGCTGCTTGCTCACCTGCTCCAGCACGGCGTCGCTGGCATAGACCACGACCGTCATGCGCGAGATGCCGGGCGTCTCGCTATGCCCGACGGTCAGGCTCTCGATGTTATAGTTGCGTCGCCGAAACAGGTTCGAGACATTGCTGAGGACGCCGGGCTTGTCCTCCATCAGCACCACCAGCGTGCGGCGCGAGTGGTTGTTGTATTCCTTGGCACAAGTCATGGCATCTCCTCCTGGCGCCGCTGGGTTAGCCCTGCTTGGGGCGGCGGATCATCTCGTGAATCGGGCGGCCCGCAGGCACCATGGGGAACACATTGTGCTCCTGCTCGATGCGAAAGTCTATCAGCACGGGCCCCTCGATCTGCATGGCCCGCTCCAGCGCCGCGCCCACCTGTTCCTTTTCGCACACGGTAATGCCCGCAATGCCATACGCCTCGGCCAGTTTGGCGAAATCGGGGCCCAGGAGCGGCGTTGCGCAATAGTTGCGCTCGAAAAAGAACTCTTGCCACTGGCGCACCATGCCCAGGTAGCCGTTGTTCAGCAGGGCGATCTTGACGGGCAGCCGCTCCTGCATGATGGTGGCCAACTCCTGGATGGTCATCTGCAAGCCGCCATCGCCCGCCACCACCCACACAGCGCATTCGGGCCGGCCTACCTGGGCGCCGATGGAGGCCGGCAGGGCAAAGCCCATGGTGCCCAGCCCGCCGGAGGAGATCAGGCCGCCAAAGCGGTTATGGATATAGTACTGGGCCTCCCACATCTGGTTCTGGCCCACGTCGGAGACCATGATGGCCTCGCCCTGGGTGAGTTCGCACAGGCTGCGGATCACGTACTGGGGCACCAGGGCATCGCCCTCTTCCCAGTGGCGGCTGTGCTCGCGTGAATCGGCCCGCCAGCCCTCGATCACCTGCAACCACTCGTCGTGGCGCGCCTCTTGCACTAGGGGAACCAACTCGCGCAACACGTTCAAGGCATCGCCCACGATGGGCAAATCCACCCGCACCCGCTTGGCGATCTCGGCGGGGTCAATGTCCACGTGGATGATCTTGGCCTGGGGCGCAAAGGTGTGGGCCGCGCTGGTAAAGCGGTCGTCAAAACGGGTGCCGATGCCGATGATCAGATCGGCCTGTTGCAGCGCCAGGTTGGCATAGGCCTCGCCGTGCATGCCGCCCATCCCCAGGCAAAGGGGATTCGACTCGGGAATGGCGCTCTTGCCCAGCAGCGTCGTGGAGACGGGGATCTGGGCCTTTTCGGCCAGCTCGAGCAGCTCGGCCTGGGCGCGGGCGATGATCACGCCTCGTCCGATCATCAGCACCGGGCGCTTGGCCTTGTTGATCATCTCCGCCGCCTGGGTCACCTGGCGGATGTTGCCCGTGGTATGGGGCCGGTAGCCCGGCAGGTTCACCCGCTCGGGATAGGCGAACTCGCACTGGCCCATTTGGGCATCCACCGTCACATCCACCAGCACGGCCCCCGGATGGCCGCTGCGGGCGATATGGAACGCCTCGCGCAGCGCCTGGGCCAGCTCGGAGGCGCGGGTCACCAAATAGTTGTGTTTGGTGATGGGCATGGTGATGCCGGTGATGTCCACCTCTTGAAAGGCATCGGTGCCCAGCTCGCCAGAGGCCACCTGGCCGGTGATGGCGACGATGGGCACGGAATCCATCTGGGCATTGGCGATGCCCGTGACCAGGTTGGTGGCGCCGGGGCCAGAGGTGGCCACGCACACCCCCACCCGCCCCGTGGCGCGGGCATAGCCATCGGCGGCGTGGGCAGCGGCCTGCTCGTGGCGCATGGTAATGTGGCGGATCGGAAAGCCGGGCAGCTCGTGATAGAGCGGGATGACCTTGCCGCCGGTGATGCCGAAAACGACCTCGACGCCCTCGCGCACGAGACATTCCCAGATGATCTGCGCTCCGTTCATCTTCATGGCCTGCTCTCCTCTTGGGGCGTGTTGGGTCGGCTGCAATCTGTCATGGCTAATCCTCAAACACGGCGCCGGTGCTGGCCGAGGTGACCAGCCGTGCATAGCGCCGCAGATAGCCACTCTGCACGCGCGGCTCGAACTCGGGCAGGGCCGCCAGCCGCCGGGCCAGCTCGTCCTCAGATACGCGCAGCTCCAAGCGGCGGTTGGGGATGTCTATGCTGATCAGATCGCCATCCTGTACGGCGGCGATGGGGCCGTGGGCGGCGGCCTCGGGCGAGACGTGGCCGATGGCCGAGCCTCGCGACGCGCCGGAGAAACGCCCGTCGGTGATCAGGGCCACCTTGCCATCCAGCCCCATGCCCGAAAGCAGCGAGGTGGGGGTGAGCATCTCGCGCATGCCGGGGCCGCCCTTGGGGCCCTCGTAGCGGATCACCAGCACGTCGCCCTCGCGGAACTCTTGGGCCAGGATCGCCTTGGTGGCGGCCTCTTCGTCCTCAAAGACGCGGGCGGGGCCGGTGTGGGTGAGCATGTTGGGGGCCACGGCGGCGCTCTTGACCACGGCGCCCTCCGGGGCCAGGTTGCCGAACAGGACCGTCAGCCCGCCGGTGGGAGAGTAGGGGTTCTGGCCGCTACGCAACACACTGCGATCCACGCTGGCGTAATCGGGCGCCCAGCGCGATCCCACCGCCAAATTCTCGGCGACCGACTGGCCTGTGACGGTCATGGCCTCGCGCTGGAGCAGGCCCAGCTCGTCCAGCTCGTGCAACACGGCGCCGATCCCGCCAGAGTGGTACAGGTCCTCGATATGCTGCTCGCTGGCGGGCGACAGCTTGACCAGATGAGGCGTGCGCTGCGAGTACTCGTTGAGGGTGTGCAGGTCTACCTCGATGCCCGCCTCGTGGGCGATGGCCAGCAGGTGCAGCACCGAGTTGCTAGAGCCGCCCATGGCCATATCGGCGGTAAAGGCGTTGGCAAAGGCCTGCGCGTTCAGGATATCGCGCGCGCGGATGCCCCGGTTGAACATCTCCATCACGTGCATGCCGGCCAGGCGGGCCAGGGCCACGCGCCGCGAGCTGACGGCGGGCGTGGTGCCGTTGCCAGGCAGCGCGATGCCCAACACCTCGCACAGGCAGGCCATGGTGTTGGCGGTGAACATGCCAGAGCAGGAGCCGCAGCCGGGGCAACAGCTTTGCTCGATGCGCAGCAACTCCGCCTCGGACATCTCGCCCGCAGCGGCGGCGCCCACGGCCATAAAGGCGCTGTTCAGATCCAGCACCTCGGCGCCGCGCCGCCCCGCCAGCATGGGGCCTCCGGTGATGACGACGGTGGGCAGGTTCAGGCGCGCGGCGGCCATCACCATACCTGGGATGATCTTGTCGCAGGAGGGCATCAGCACCAGCGCGTCAAAGGCGTGGGCCTCCACCACCGTCTCTACCGAGTCGGCGATCAGCTCGCGGGAGGCCAGCGAGTACTTCATGCCCTTGTGGTTCATGGCAATGCCATCACACACGGCGATGGTGTTGGCCTCAAAGGGCGTGCCGCCGGCCATATAGACGCCGTTCTTGACGGCCTCGGCCAGGGTGCGCAGTTGGGTGTGGCCGGGCACGATCTCGGCATAGGAACTGATGACCCCCACAAAGGGGCGCTCCATCTCCTCTTCGGTCTGGCCCAATGCCCACAGCAAAGAGCGGTGGGGGGCTCGCTCGGGGCCTCGCTTGATGGCATCGCTTCGCATGGCTGGCGCTCCTTCTGTGAGAGTATCCCTTGAAAACAGCAGCGCGCCACGTTCTAGGGCCGTTGGCCCTGGATCATGGCGCCCTTGCGCATGTGCCCCCCGCATCGAGGGCCTGTATTCCACGGAAAAAGCCTCACCCCGGTTGGGTGAGGCTTTTGTGTGTCATCTCGTCCTGGTGCAATCGGTCTAGCGAGATCCCCTCCCAACCGGCAGCGGCTCCTCAATAACGAGGAGCTCAACTAGAACGAGAATAATGCCGGTCGGCGAGACAAAGGATGGCACTGCCATGCTCTCTTCTCTGTTAGGATTGGCGCGAGCATAGCATAGCTCGCGCGGGCTGTCAAACCACGCGCGCGAACGCACGCGCCCAACACATCAGTGATCCGGGAACGTCACAGCCAGCACGTCGCGCATCAACTCGGCGAACAGGCCCGGCTGCTCGAAATTGGGTCGGTGCCCGGCGCCCTCAAAGACCACCCTCTCCTTGAGAGGAGCATCCAGCAGATCGAACCACTCGTTGGCCAGAGTAGCCCGGCCCCTGGTCTCGTGCTCGCCGATGAGCATGTACGCAGGCACATCCAGGCTGGGGACATCGTCCCGAAAGTCGATCCCCTGCAACTGGGGATAGAGAACCGAAAAGGTATCCAGGAACGCCCGCAGCCCATTGATCTTGTCCATCAAGCTGTATTCTGGCACGAACAGGATTGCGGGCATCTCTTTGCTCACATCCAGCGTCGGATAGGGGTTCCAGTCGTGCTCGTGGGCCAGTGCTGGCTCATAGTTCAGCAGGTCATCGTACGGAGGCGGCCCGCTCTGGCGCAGCGCCGCAATGAGGGTCGCGTTGCCGGTTCGCTCTGCCCATGCCAGCGTGTCTTCATAGTGCATGATGTCTGTCTCGCGCTGGCTGACCATCTGCCCGGCCCCCACAAAAGCGTGGTAGAGATCGGGACGCTGCTGCACGACAAGAACCCCCAGGGTCGTCCCCCAGGACTGGCCTACCAGGAATATCTTGTCCTGACCAAAGCGAGCACGCAGGTAGTCTGTCAGCTCGATCGTGTCAGCCACGGCTTGTTCCAGTGTCAAAGTATCCACCGGATCCAGAGCCGCATACGACTTGCCAGCGCCGCGCTGATCCCAGGTGACCACGACGAAATCCTGCTCCAGCCCGGTGTCGGCACGCATGGCGCCCATCTCAGTGCCGCCCGGCCCGCCTGCCAGAAACAGCAAGACAGGATTATCCGTGCTCCTGCCCCGGATCATTAAGGCCTGATTGTGCCCGCCGATGGGGACCTGGATCAGTTCTGCTACGCTGCCAGGCAGAGGCGCACCATCCAGTCCAACGATAGGATGTGTGATGGCCGGGCGGGCGATAGAGTAGGCTAGGGCAAACATGGCCAGGGTGAAAAGGCCGGTGAGGATCCATCCAGACGGGCGCACAGGCGCGGCCGTGGATCCGAGCAGGACCGCAGCCGAGATCCCGTACACAATACCCAGCAGCATGGGGGGCAGCACCAGGATCGCGTGCATCAAACGTCCTACGACGAACGCAATGATGCCATAGGTGGAACGCAGATGAATGGCATCCACCGTGGGGCCACGGACGCCAAGACGGGCAAGCTCAAATGCGGCGACAAAGGCCAGCGGAGCGACGAGCATGCTCCAGCGACTGCCCGTGACGAGACCCACCAACAGGCCGAGGGCAAGAGCCATAGCCATGGCCACTAGTGCCTGGGCAGTGGTCACCGGGCCGCGCGGAGTGAGCCAGGCGCTGAGCAGGCCAATCGCCGCCGCCGCGAGGGCGGCGATCATCAGGCCAATGCGCCAATTCGACCAAATAGCCTCCAACAATACGCGCAACTTTTCTCTCCTCTTGTTCGTTCTGCGCAGGTTTCACAAGCAGCCTGGCAGCGACGACGATATCTCTGACGTAAAAGGCCTTGGCTCGGCCAGAGCCGAGCCAAGGCGCGAGTGTAGTCCTCGAGCGTAGGATTGTCAAAAAGGAGAGGCGTCAGGCGCCTTGGTCACAGCCTTACGCTCGCATGGCCTGGGCCTGACGCAGCAGCCAGGCGCGGATCAGTGGGCGGCAGAGGCGCACGAGATGGCGCCGAAAGCCCAGCTTGCGCGAGACGTCGTGCAAATAGTCCTGCAAGGTGTGGTACTGAAAGTGCAACGCGCTCTGGCTCTCGCGGGTATCCAGCCAGTCCACCGGATAGGGCCGCGCCGCAAAGAGATCATCCGGCAACATGCCCACACCCACTGCCTCCAGTATCTGCTGCACCAACTCGCGCTCGGTGAGCTGGCAGCTCGGCCCGCCGCCGATATTCCAGATGCGCCCCCAGACCTCCTCGTTGTCCAGGGCATTGGCCATAGCCAGGGCCACATCGCGCTGGTGCACGAACTCGATGCGGGTATCCAGGGGCACCTCGAACATGCCGCGATCCAGGATCAGGCGGGTGGGCATGGAGGCGCCCAGGCGAAAGATCGCCCAGCGCAGGCGCGAGCGGCGCACCAAGCGCTCACAGATGATCTTGTGGTGGGAATAGTGGTCGGTGGGCGCCAGGGGGTCATCCACCTTGCGGTAAGGATTTTGATCCTGGGTGCGCCCATAGACGTGCAGCGACGAGGCGAACAGGATGCGGGGTGGCCTGGGCTGGGCCCGCATGACATTCAGCAGATTGCGGGTGCCGCCCACATTGATCTCGCGGGCCCAGAGGGGCTCGTCCTCGCTGCTGATGCCCGTGGCCGAGAGCTTGGGCAGCACAAAGGCCAGGTGAATGACGGTATCCTGCCCGGCCACGGCGCGCTCCACGTCGTCCGGACGGCGCAGGTCGCCCCAGACCACCTCGAGATCACGGCCAAAGCGGCGGGCCGCCTTGCGGCTGGCTTTGGTATCCAGGTCAAAGGCGCGCACCTGGTGCCCGTTGCGGATCAATTGCTCGGTCACAGGCTGGCCCAGGTTGCCCAAGGCGCCGGTTACGGTAACTTTCATCGGTTCACTCCTTTGCCAAGCCTTTCAATAGAATACGTAACGCTTCGGCAGCGGCCTGCTGCCAATCGGCGGCCTCGGGGGCCAGCAGCGCCTGCACCAACAGGCCCATCACCAGCCCCAGCACGACGCTGGCCGTGGCCTCGGGCGGCGCGGGGCGTAGGCTGCCCTCCTCCACGCCGCGCCGGATCAGGGCCGCGATGCGCTGGTGATAGCGCGCATAGGGCGCGCCGGTGGCGGCCTGTAGCTCGGGGTCGCGCAGCGCCTGGGTGAGATACTCGATATAGATGGGCAACTGACCGGCGGCGGCGGCGAGCACATGGCCCACCACACCCGTCATGGCGACGAGCTGGTCGGGGACAGACTCGGCCCCCTGCTCCAGCAGGCTCAGGCGCCCATCCAGCCCATCCAGCCACTGGGAGAGCAGCTCCCAAAAGAGGGCCTGCTTGCTCTCGAAATGGTGGTAAAAGCCGCCCTTGGTGACCCCGGCGGCGCGGCAGATGGCGGCCACGCTGGCGCGGTCATAGCCTTGCTCGGCAAAGGCGGCCTGGGCCGCGGCGAGAATGCGGGCGCGGGTCTGATCGGGCTGCCGCTGCGAGCTTGGCATTGCGCCTCCTTGTGGAATACTGTCCAAACCGACCGGTCGGTCTGTTAGGTATATTGTAGACAAAAGGGGGCAGATGTCAAAAACGGGGGGCACGTGGGCTCGCCCCCCGCGCCCCTTTCGTGCTACACTATGCGCATCCCGCCCGGCAAAGGAGGCCCATGACGCGCCTGATCTATCTCAGCGACAGCCACCACGGCGGCGGCCCCCAGGGCTACCACCGCCAGCCGCCCTACATCGAGCGGCTGCCCCAGCTCATCGCCGCCCTGGAGCTCTGGATGCGCCGGGAAGGGGGCATTGATCTGGTGCTCCACGGCGGCGACATGGTGGAATGGGCGGAGGCGGACCAGATCGCCCGGGCCGTGGGCGATTGGGCAGCCCTCTCCGTGCCCCTTTACCTGGCCCTGGGCAACCACGACCTGACCACCCCGGATGCCTTGCACCACTGGCGCAAATTCGGCGGCCACCTCTTTCCCGGCGGCGAGCCCGCCTATACCCTGGACCTGGGCGATTGCCTGCTGCACATCGTCCCCACCCAATGGGGCGTGCGCCCCTTTTTCTGGGATGGCGCGCACCCCCACGCCTGTCTCTATCCCGAGCAGCTTGCCGAGCTAGAGGCTCGCATCGCCGGGGGCTATGGCATCCCCCAGCTCCTTTGCTGCCACGGCGCGCCCCAGGGCGTGCCCGCCGCCCAAACCGGCGCCGACCACGATTTCGACGCGCCGCCAGCGGCCTATACCGAGGCCCTGGACGACCTGGCCACGGCCTACCCCGACCTGCGCCTGATCCTCTCGGGGCATAGCCACGTCAACGCCCTGGGAACCCTGGGCGAGGGCCACTGGCTGATGTCCGGCAGCTTTTCCGAGAGCCCCTTTGAGTTCAAGGATATCGAGATCACCGACGAGGGGCTGACAGTGCGCACCGTCTCCCTTTATCACGAGGTGGGCTGGCGCGCCGCGTACGATTTCGACGCCGCCTATGTGCAGGGGCGCCCCCGCGACCGGGCGCTGCAAGTAGAGTGGTAGGAGCGCGCCTGTGATGGATGCCGCGCTCTTGGCTCCCGTCTGTCGCCTCTGGCGGCTGCGGCTGGCCCGGTTGCGCCCCGAGTTGGCGGCCAGCGGCAGCCCCGACCGCAGCCTGGCCCGCGCCGTGATCGAGGACGAGGCCGGGCGGCTGTTGCTGGTCGAGCGCCTGGCCGCCGAGGCGGCGCCGCACAAGCTGCGCATCGCCGCGACTCTGGCCGCCCTCGCAGCCGGGGGGCTGTCTGTTGCCCATCCGTACCTGGCCGATGGCAGCGGCCAGTATGTACTGACCATGCGGGGCAGCTACTGGCAGATCAGCCCTTATCTAGCGGGCGAACCCCTGCCCCGCCCTGACTGGGTGTGTGAGGCCTGGCGCGGGCGCGCCCTGGCCGATTTCCTCATCGCCCTGCGGCGCGTCTCGGTCAACCTGTCGTTGCCCGCCGGCGAGCCCTTTCGCATGGGCGCCTTTGTCGCCGAGTTGTATGAACGGATCGCCCGCCTCCGCCCCGCCCTGGCGGGCGAGCTGGCGCCCATCGCCGGGCCATTGCTGGCCCACTGGCTGCCCCCTGATGAGTCGCTGGCCTATGCTTTTTGCCACGGCGACCCCCATCCACTCAACGTGATCTGGCAGGGGCAGGCGATGCTGGCGGTGATAGATTGGGAGTTCTTTGGCCCCAAGCCAGCGCTCTATGACCTGGCGCTCATCATCGGCTGCGTGGGCAGCGAGGAGCCAAGCGCGCTGACGGGCCCGCTGGTGCGGGCGCTGCTGGCGCGCTTGCGAGCGAGCGGGGGCTCTATCCTGGATGACGGCGCGCTCTGGCCCTTGGTGCTGGCCATCCGCTTTGCCTGGCTCTCTGACTGGCTGCGCCGTGGCGATGAAGAGATGGTGGACTTGGAGATGGCCTACCTGCGGCTGCTGATGGAGCGGCGTGAGGAGCTGATGGCGACTTGGGCGGGGAGGTGAACAGAGCTCCTCGGCCTATCAGGCCGGCGGCTCCGCTTGCGGGCCATCGTCGGCCCGCGTGACGGTGAGGGCATACACGGCGCGGGCGCCGGCGGCGTGCAGCGCCTCCGCACAGGCGGCCAGGGTCGCGCCGGTGGTGAGCACGTCATCCACCAGCAACACCCGCTGCCCTCGGAAACCATCGGAGCGGCAGGCAAAGGCCTCCGCTACATTGGCGCGGCGCTCTTCTAGCGTCAGCCCCACCTGAGAGCGCGTCTCGCGGTGGCGCACCAGCTCCCCCGGACGATAGGGCAGGCCCGATGCCGCACAAAAGGCCCGCGCCAGCAGCTCGGCTTGGTTATAGCCCCGCTGGCGCACCCGCTTGATGTGCAGAGGCACCGGCGCCACCACGTCCACCGGCAGGTGAACGGGCTGCCAGGCCGCCCAGAGCAGCCCGGCCAAGGGCGCGGCCAGGGCGCGCACCCCCTCGTACTTGAGGGCGTGCACTGCTTCGCGCAGGGGCGCGACATGGGGCGAGAGAGAGTAGACCCCCGCCAGCCCCCCGGCCCGCAGCCGCGACCAGCGCACCCGCTCCAGTCGCCCTTCCCCAGGGATCGCACTCACGCAATCGCCGCACAGCCAGGCCCCCGGACGGCGGCAGGCCACGCAATGGGCCGGAAAGAGCAACTCCAGCAGCGCGCCCCACAGGCGCTCGATCCCCGTTGACTCGCCGGCAGACATGGTACACCTCCGTGCAACGGTTGACCGCCCCGTTGCACGCTGCTATGCTACCCGCGTTGCCCGATCCGCTCAAGTGCGACGCACCCCCAAACAAGGAGACGCGCCTATGGATAGGCCCCATGTGCTCGTGACGGTCCCGCAACCGCTGAGGGACACGGTCCTCAGCCAGGAGACGTTGGCGGAGCTGGCGTCCTTTGGCCGGGTGACGCTGAACGAGGACGGCCACAACTGGCGCGGCGCCGAGCTGGCCGCACGCCTGCCCGGCGTAGACGCCCTGTTGGGCAGTTGGGGCATGCCCGCCCTGACGCCCGAGGTGCTCGCCCAGGGCGACCGCCTCAAGCTGATCGCCTATGCCGCGGGCAGCGTCAAGTATTTCGTCACCGATGCCGTCTATGACCGGGGCATTCGCGTGACCCACGCTGCCGCCCGCATCGCCGATTCGGTGGCCGACATCACCCTGCTGCTGGCCATGATGGGCTTGCGCAAGCCCCAGGATTTCGACCGCCGCATAAAAGCGGGCGAGCCGTGGCCCGAAAAGCGGGACGTGGCCACCTACGAGATCCGTGGCAAGACCGTGGGCCTGCTGGGGTTGGGCTATGTGGGGCGACGCTCGGCGGCCCTCTTGCAAGCCGTGGGCGCCCAGGTCTGGGGCTATGACCCCTACCTGTCCGAGACGGACGCCGCCGCCCTGGGCGTGCGCCTGGTGGGCCTGGACGATCTCTTGCGCGGCTGCGCCGTGATCTCGGTGCACCTGCCCATCACCGAGGAGACCCACCACCTGCTGGGCGCCCGCGAATTGGCCCTGATCCAGGATGGCGCCGTGTTCATCAACACGGCCCGCGCCTGGGTGGTGGATCAAGATGCCTTGTTGCGCGAGCTGCAAAGCGGGCGCTTTTGGGCGGCCTTGGATGTGTTCGATCCCGAGCCGTTGCCCGTGGATGCGCCCCTGCGCAAGCTGGACAACGTGCTGCTGACGCCCCACATCGCCGGGCTGACCCGCGACGCCCACTTGGGCATGGGGCAGGAGATGGCGGCGGAGATCCGGCGCCTGCTGGTCGAGCGCGCCCCGCTGCGTTACGAAATCACCCGCGAGCGCCTGGCCCAAATGGCCTGACAAGACATATAGAGGAGAGGAGCCGCTATGGATCGTTACGAGATCGGCAAGAGCAAATGGGAGATTGATACGCCCGCCCTGGTGCTGGATCTGGAGGCGCTGGAGCGCAACCTGGCCCGCATGGCGGCCTTTTTGCGCGATAGGCCCGCCCGCGTGCGCCCCCATTCCAAGACCCACAAATGCCCCACCATCGCCTGGAAGCAGCTCCGGGCAGGGGCCATCGGCATCACTTGCGCCAAGCTGGGCGAGGCCGAGGTCATGGCCCGCGCCGGCATCCGCGATATCCTGATCGCCAACCAGATCATCGGCCCCACCAAGATCAGGCGCCTGGTGAACCTGGCGGTGGATACCGAGGTCATGGTGGCCGTGGAGGCCGCCGAGAACGCGCGCCAGCTCTCCGAGGCAGCGGTGGCGGCCGGGGTGCACCTGCGCACTTTGATCGAGGTGGATGTGGGCATGGGGCGCTGCGGCGTAGCCCCCGGCGACGAGACCTTGGCCCTGGCCCGTGAGATGGCCGCCCTGCCCGGCCTGCGGATGGAGGGCATCATGGGCTATGAGGGCCATGCCGTCATGCTTCCCGATCCCGAGCGCCGCCGCGCCGCCGCCGAGCAGGCCATGGCCCTGTTGGTGGGCGCTCAAGAGACCCTTGAGCGAGACGGGCTGCCCGTGGGCATCGTCTCGGCGGGGGGCAGCGGCACCTACAACATCACCGGCGCCTACCCTGGCGTGACCGAGATCCAGGCGGGCTCCTACGCCACCATGGACGCCCGCTACAAAGGGGTGATCCCCGAGTTCGAGACGGCCCTGACGGTGGTGGCCCAGGTGATCAGCGCGCGGGGCGACCACGCCGTGATTGACGCGGGGCTCAAGACGCTGACGCCCGAGTTTGGCGCGCCCGAGCTACAACACCCGGCCGGCTGGACCCTGGGGCACCAATCCGAGGAGCACAGCACCCTCAAGCATGGGGATGGCGCGGCCCTCAAGCCGGGCGACCGGGTCGAGATCGTGCCCTCCCACGGCTGCACGACCATCAACCTGCACGATGCCTACTATGTGACCTCTGGCGAGCGGGTGGTGGCCATCTGGCCCATCGCCGGGCGGGGGCAGGTGCGGTAGGGGGGACGGTTGCCTGGGCAGATGCCGCATACCACCGATCTAGCAAAAGCGCTAGAACGGGATCTCGTCATACTCTCCGGCATAAGTCAGGTGTTTGTCGAGATAGAGGCGAATAGTGTAGCGGGCAAAATCGCGACCAAAGGGCAGGTACAATTGGGGCTTGCGGGGAGTGATCAGAAAGCTGTCTTGAACGCTGGTCCGGACACAATCTCCATCATCTACCTCTACCCTGAGGACAAAAGGCCCCGGCGACTCTGTATCCGGCGAAAAGGCAAACGAGCATCCGTCCGCGAACAGGTCAGCCGTGATGACGTATGTGTGCCTTCTGAAATACAGGTTGGTGGATGAAGTGGCTAGAACTCTGTTTCGGTACTTTTGCCATATGTCTGGGGCCATCAACGTCCGCAACGTATCCTTCTCAGCTTGAGAACGACAAAAGACGTACTTGAGCGCATCAAGGGATAGCCTACGGGGTACTATGACCTCTGCGCTTCTGTGGAAGTGTAATGGTTCAGCGTCAAATGGAGAATCGCCCCCTCACACAAAGCGACAACCAGCATGGGCTGGCGCACTTGGAGCTGCGGCTGGCAACGCGCCATCTGCCGGGCCTGGCGCGCGGCGGCCAACTTACGGCGGCGCTCGACCATGATCTCGCCGTCCAGCCCTTCTAGCCGGGTTTGGGGTGTGACATAGCCGATACCGCTGTGCAGACGTTGGGTGTTGTACGTTTGGACAAAGCCCCTCACGATGCGACGGGCGTCGTTGAGATTGAGTGGCGTAAGCGGGCGGATACACTCGCGTTTGACCGTCTTGTGCCAGCTCTCGATCTTGCCGTTGCTCTGGGGATAGTAGGGTGACGTGCGTACATGCGTCATCCCGCACAGACGCACGAATGCCTCAAGTCCCGCGCCAGGAACTGCGGCCCGTTGTCCGAGATGACGCGCGGCTTGGCGCCTGGAAAGGCTTCGCGCCCCCGCTGCAGGATGGTCTCGACGTCGGTCTCGGTCATGGTCTCACGAATCTCCCAGTGCACGATGTAGCGGCTGTAGCCATCTAGCACGGTGCACAAGTAGTAGAAGGTACCGCAGATACTGAGATAGGAGACATCGATGTGCCAGTGGGCGTGGGCTCGGGTGGGCTGCATGAACCCCTGCCCCTTGGTTGAGGGGGCAGAATGCTGCGGGTCGATGCGCCCAGCGCTCTTTAGCAGGCGGTAGACGCTGCTGGGGCTGGCTGCGGCCACATTTGCGTCCAGCATCATGTAGCACAAGCGTCGGTAGCCCTGCTCGGGATGCGCGGCCTGGAAGTCCAGAATGGCCTGCCTTTCCTCAGGCAGCAACCAGAACGTGCGCGGCGTCTGCGCATTGTGCCCGTTCGGCTGCCCGTAACGTCGGTGCCAGTCATAGTACTTGCTGGCGGGGATGCCCAACCAGGTGAGCAACTGCCTCTGCGCCAGGCTCGTGCGGACTGACCAATAGCGCAGGCAATCCACCACCGCATCGCGCGTGGCAGCGGCCACTCGCCGCTGGGCTAAGCATCCCCAAGTTCTTTTTTAGCATGACGTGCTCCTCCATCAACTCCGAGAGCACCTCGTTCTTGCGTGTGAGCTTCTCTTCGAGAGCCTTGACCTTGTCG
>Ga0334886_1001115_pt1 | contig 33592 bp, 28 predicted proteins | sample GraSluR1_MG_9_FD_207232 | JGI IMG/M metagenome (GOLD analysis project Ga0334886, IMG submission 207232) | Sludge microbial communities from methane-producing bioreactor in Wageningen University, Netherlands - Granular Sludge_27_06-R1 | ecosystem: Engineered > Bioreactor > Anaerobic >... | reverse complement strand
ACAGAAGGAATGTCTGCATGATACCGAGGCTTATCAGATGCAGGTAATCACTTCTCTTGAACCTCTCTCTTCCCTTCCTTCCAAGGGGTATGGACAGAAGCAGGACCATGATTCCCGCACCGAGAAATCTTATCCCTGCAAAGACGAGTTTCGCAGACACATCGTCCGGCGCAATCGCCATTTCTTCATAACCTATCTTGAGAACAGGAAAGGCACTGCCCCATAGAACTGAGCAGAAGACGGCCGTCAGGGCCGCGATGGTTTTGTTCTTGAAAATCTCCATACGGTAAGTCTATACCTTACTCATTAAGCGAATAATAAGGAATCCTCACGAATTTTCGTGAGGAGTGGCGAAAGTTACTTAACTTGGTAATTCCCGATTATGGTTTCAAGTTCTCAGACTTCAGATGCAGAAAGGCTGTCTGATTATCGTCTTCAGCTTTTCCGGAGTGCTGCGCCGTGGATCTCCGATATAGATCTCGTGGTGTTTACCGCATAGCATTCCTCCGCGACCGTTGATGGAAGCATGGACTTTTCCTATCGTCGGCGCTTCGTCTGCGTATGGTCCGATATGCATTGTCTGTGCGCTCAGTCCTTCACGAAAGCTCTCTATTCTCAGTCTTTCCAGCGGAAGATGTTGCTTCTTCCTCTTAATCTCTTCGAACACTACATCGCTTTCCTGAGGTGTGACTCCGAGAGGCTGTAAGATCATCAGAGTCCACAACCAGTCGTCTTTTCTGTCGAGCGAGAATTCCGACATATCTCTGGCCCACCAGAGGCCTTCAAGCGGCATTACTTTGTAGTCCTGACCTGTCTTCTTCTTTATGAACTTCAGTGTGTATGAGAAGGAATAGAGAGTCTCTGTTATGAGCTGAAAGTCTTCGACCGTATTTGGATTTCCCTCTCCGTCGGCCATGATGAAGGTAAACTCAGGGACATCAATGATCTCGACCTCTTTTGAAGAGGGTTTATAGTACGCTTTCAAGATCTCATAGGGTGTCGTAGTATCACCTCCATAGCGATTATACAGCCTGACCTGACAAATCCCTTATCACTATGAACTGTCAGAAGTCCGTCTGATGGAGCTAAAGCGAGAGAATTCCCAGGACTCTCCTCTGGAATATCGATAGATCGGCTTTTCTTATAAGCAGCGTGGAGAGTGCGTCGGGTCTATCGGTTATTATGGAGTTGACGCCGAGGCTTGCAAATCTGGTCATCGACTCCAGATCGTTGACAGTCCAGACGTGAATCTCTCTCCCCATTGACCTTGCGCGATTTATGAAGCTCTCACTTATTATCGTAGAGGAGATGCTGTAGAGATCTACGTCTATTGTCCAGATGTCTCTGCTCATATACGTTACAATGAGGCCGATCGGAATCTCTGGCGAAAGGCTTCGGACTTTTGAGAGCTGGCTTCTGCTTGTGGAAGTAATCAGTACTCTGTCTTTGAATTCGAAATCCTCGAGTATCCTGATTACTGCCTCTTCAATGCCAGGGGATCTGCCATAGTCTTTCAGTTCAATGTTGAGCCTTATGTTAGGATCGACCTGCCTCATATAATAGATGACCTCTTCGAGAGTGGGAATCTTCTCTCCGATGAACCGTCTGGAAAATCGACTTCCTATCTCCAGTTCCTTTATCTCTTCCAGAGTGAGCTCTGCAACACTCTTTCCCACCCCGGCGACTTTGGAGAGCGTCCTGTCGTGATTGAGCACAACGAAACCGTCCCTAGTAATCTGTACGTCTATCTCTATTATGTCGGCCCCGTCCTCAACCGCCAGGATCACGGCACTCATAGAGTTCTCAGGAGCCTTTATGGAACTACCTCTATGAGCTGTAACCAGCGGGAGATCAATCTCGGACTCAACTGCCAGTCTTCCGAAGAAATCGAAGAAAGTCGATTGGGCTGCAAAGAGTATGAACAGGATTATTAGCCAGGGCCTCTTCTGGAGAGCTGAGACCTTCATATTATCTGAGGATTCCTCTTGAAGGAGTTCGGGTCTGCGCAGTCTTAGATCGCAGAAGAGCCTTGTGGTGAGAATCGAATACATACTGGAGACCAGGATGGACAGCACACTCATAATGATCGTCTCCGCCGAAGCGAATAGCGAGAGCCGCAGTATATTGAAAGAAGTCGGTTCGTAGCTGGTGTTGATGATCGAGGTCCTGGCGATCTGGAAGGCAGATGAGATGGCGATAAGTACAAGCACCGCCACCAGCCAGAATCTTACTAGAAAGGCGGCAACTTTGATCCTGTTCCCGCTTATCAGTTTCTTGCTTTCTCGCAGGGCCTGCGCAAAAGGTTTTCTCCCTATCATGGCAAAGTGCATCGCGAATAGCCAGGAGAGCAATAGCCTGATAAGCACTACTGTCGAAAGGGCGGCCAGCAACCAGCCGAGAATACCTGTGGAGAATGAAGGATAGTTTCCGGAGAACGAGCTGTTGGAAAGCCTTCTGAGCTGGAACATGAATATCGTCAGTATCGGGACGGAACAGAAGGTATAGATACCCCCCAGAAATGAAGAAATACCTATGATTCTCGGCAGTGTTCTCACTACTCTCAGAAGCAGGTCTCGCATTCTGGGGATGTGTCCTTTTATTCTGCCAGACGCTATGAGAAGCAGACCGCTCTGTTCAATCGAGAAGCCCGTAAGCCAAAAGAAGATGACTATCATCACTACGACGATCCCCGGAAAGCTTTCGGTAAACTGCAGGATTCCAAGGTTCGCTGACCTTCCTATTCCCGGTATATTGATTAGAGATCTCAGGAGAAACGCAACTAACGGAATGGATAGGGAAGCGAAGATGAATCTCCAGAGAATCAGGAAGGTAACGAGATTTACGGCAGAAGCTCTGAGATCGCCAAGTAAAAGATTCACTCGTCCTTTGATATTGGTCAAAGTAAACTACCTCCGTGGTGCAATTATAGTTTAGACAGGAGAAATAAGGAAAGAGGTTTGACTTAGTCGTTTCTCGCGCCTCAAGAATCGGCCATTTTCGACTATAATTGTCTTAGATATGAATTGTCCTGGAGGTTTTCATGAAGAAGTCATTTGTCTTTTTTACCCTTCTAGTCTTCGTAACTCTCGTTTTTTCCAGCACTCTGCTGGTTAAAGCGACAGGAGAAAGAAAGACCGAGGATGAGCTTTCCGGTGGAACGATAGCTATTGAAGCGGATACGACGGGTCATTTCATTCCCGGTTTTGAGCTAGTGCGCGGCGATCTATGGGTCACTATGGCTGTACAGGATCCTCTTTTCAGAAAGCTCAGCGGGGACCGTCTGAGTCCCGGACTTGTCCGTGAGTGGATCTGGACGGAGGGAAACAGGAAGCTCCGGATCACTCTGCGAGACGACATCCGCTGGTATGACGGAACACCGATCACGACACGCGACTTCGAATACTCTGTTTCCGTATGGAGCGCTAGCAAGGACTCATTGCTGTATGACGTACTGAAGGATCCAGCAATTCTGGAGTTCAGCGTTATCGACGAGAGAAGTGTTATCTTCTCTTTCAATAGGCCTTTTCCGGAGTTTATTGACTATCTCTCCGTAGGCCTTCTTGCGAAACATGTGTATGCGGACAGGCTCGGTCTGAAACCGGAAGAGTTTTCAGAGAGCCGTTACATGGCCTATCCTCCCATTGAAGCGACCTCTGGACCCTTCTTTCTTGATAGCAACAGCAAGAAAGGTGAGATCTCTCTAAAGCGAAATCCCTTGTGGCACGGAGATAAGATGAGTCCTCATCTTCCTCTGTTCTTCGACGATTGGCCAAAGAAGGCCCTGCTCGATGAGATAAAACTGATCGAGGTAAATAACAGCGAAGAGAGAGTTGCTATGTTCAAAGCCGGTTCGTTGAGTCTGGTCTTTGGTGAGGAAGAGTACACGGCCGGGCTGCTGAGAGAGGCGGAAAATGGAAGCTACAACTACTCCATGTATCCGGACGGTTCTTATCACGCAATAATTCTGAATCACAGAAATGAGACTCTCTCAAACCGTTCGGTAAGAAGAGCTCTCAGAATGGCAATTGACTTCGACTCACTACTGAATCTATTGGCTCCCAATTCGATCAAAGCCTTCTTGCCACTTGATCCCAGAACCGGTCTTCTGAAGGATCTGGAGTCACAGATCGCTGATCTAGAATACGATGTCGATCTTGCCAGAGATCTACTGCAGAGAGAAGGTTATTCTCAAAGGATCACATTGACTCTGAAAGCATATCTCGGAGTTCCAAAAGGCTTCACAGACAGCCTTGCCAGAATGTGGAAAGAGATAGGAGTAGATCTAAGGGTAGAGAGGGTGGACTGGATAACTCTACTTAGCGATATCTCAACTGCAAACTATGATATGGTTTACCTGAGGCTCGACGCTTTGGACTATCCTGAGATTTCACCCTGGACGGTGGAGTATGATTACGAGCTTAAGAGTGGCTGGGACACAGGCTATGTGAACCCACAGCTGGTACGAATAGCCAGGAGGGCGGCCAGTGAACCGGAATGGATCGGAAGACTTCCATTCTATCTTGGAGCATACAGAATATGGACTCAAGATGTGCCCATAATAGTGCTATCCTATAATCGCAGGCCACTATTCTGGAGAAGTGACCTGTCCGGTCCGGCTACGGGTTTTGGCGAACTCTACTGGAATCTTGCCGAATGGCATCTCCAGAGCCGTTAGCGTAATTATAATCTCAGTGCGGGGTGTTGGCGATCGGGATAAGTGTCGATAGAAGAAAAGGGGGGCTAGGCTTTGCTTGTGATCGCAAGAGACGAACTGAAGAAGATAAGGTATTTCCTTCAGGGTTACGGCAGGGAACTGGACAGACGGTTATTTGACTTTCTCTTCATCAACGGTTCTGCGGAAAGCGTGATCGAGGAACTGGAGAAGTATCAGAATTTGGACGGCGGCTTCGGCAACGGCCTGGAACCGGACTTCAAACTCCCGGATTCTTCTCCCATGGCTACTAGCGTTGCCTTTCAGTACATAGAGAACCTTGGAGTTCATCACGGGCCTCTCGATGAGATAGTCGCAAAAGCCATCGCTTACTTCGATAAAACATTTGTGCCGGATAGAGCGGGGTGGTATGCCGTTCCGGGAGAGGTCAACAATTTTCCGCACACTCCCTGGTGGCACTTTGTTGAAGATGAAGGAATGTGCGCCATAGACAAGAATTGGGGAAATCCGACCGCGGAGATTATCGGCTATCTTAACAAGTATCGACAGTATTCAGGCCTCGATGTTGAATCTATCACTTCAAATGCCATCTCTTACTTCAACAGTGTGAACGACTTCAACTCGTTTCACGAAGTCTTCTGTTTTGTGTCACTGCATAATCTCCTGGATAGTGAAAAGGCTGGAAAGCTTGAGCCGAGAATTTTTGAAGCCGTTGATCTTCTGACGAGCAAAGATGAAGACGAGTGGCAGGATGAATACGTTGCAAAGCCACTCGATTTCGCCCGTGACTCTTCAAGAACCTTCGGAATCAGTCCATCGTTGATCGATAGAAATCTCGATTGCTATGTCGATACTCTTCAAAAACGGGGTAAGATCAAGCCATCATGGTCAAAGAGTTTTTACGACGGCGAGCTGGCCTCTTCGTGGGATGAATGGATTTTGATTGGAACCGTCCGGGCACTGCTCGCACTGGAAAGACATGGAAGAATTATTGGCTAAATGGAGGTTTTGGATACGATGAAGGATATTATTGAGAATGAGAGAGTCGTGGCAGTTATTAGAAGCGACTCCATGGAGAGATGTCTCGAAATCGCCAGAAGTTGCTTCAAAGGCGGAATCAAGATTCTAGAAATAACTTTTACCGTTCCAGACGCGGCGAAAGCGATTTCGATACTTTCAAGTGAGCTTGAAGGAGCATACGTCGGAGCGGGCACGGTGCTCACCGATGAGCAGTTTGACAGCGCAGTCAGGAGTGGAGCAAAGTATGTCGTGAGTCCCCATCTTTCCGAGGAACTTGCCATTCATGCCAGAGCCGTTAATACTCTATATCTTCCTGGAATAATGACACCTACAGAGTATGTCAGGGCAAGCGATCTGGGGCTTTCGATGGTCAAAGTGTTCCCGGGTGATGTGCTGACACCAGCATTTGTGAAATCGCTGAGGGGGCCTTTCCCGGAGGCACGGTGCGTCGTTTCCGGAGGAGTGAGTCTGGATAACATCGGTCTCTGGTTTAAGGCAGGGACTACTGCAGTCGGAATCGGTTCGGATCTGACCGGTGGTACGGAGCAAGAGATTGAATTGAAGGCACGTCAGTATGTCCTCAAAGCCCGTGCCTCTTGATGGATTTGAAGTGATTATGCAGTTACTATATCGTCGATTTCATCGATACCGGCCATTTTGAACGGCGCGACTGCATTGAACTTGCTTTGATCGACGAGAAGGATCCGCCTGTTCGAGCTCAACAGCATTCTCCTCTTTATGCTTGCGGAGAAGGGACTGAGTTCGAAAGTGCCCGTACCTTCTCTATATGCTGCGCACGAGAAGAAGAGCTTGCTCGCGTAGATCGAACTGATGAAAGTCTCCGCTCTTGGCCCTATTAGCGAATCAAACCCGTACTGGAGGCTGCCTCCGCTTGACTCAACCGAAAACCCGGAAATCCTGGACAACGCGAGCAGTATGTTCAGTCCATTTGTGATTATATGGAGCTTATTGAAGTTCTTTATCAGTTTCAGGGCGAAGACGTAGCAGGTTGTGCTTTCGTCTATAAAGAGAACGTCGTTCTCTTCAACTAGCTCTATTGCCCTTTCTGCAATGTCTTCCTTTGCTTTTCTGCATTCCTTTAGCCGCTTTAAAAAGAAGCTATCGGGGTCCATTTCGTGATTAACCATTTTCACTATTCCATAGCCGTTGACGACAAGTCCTGATTTCTGGAGCTCTTTCAGATCTCTTCTAAGAGTTACCAGCGAAACTTGCATATCATCGGCCAGCTTCGATGTTTTCATTGAGGAATTCTCCGCCAAAAGCGCAAGGATCTTCTGCCTTCTCTTATCCTTGTTTAATGCCACAGCATCCACTCCTGTCGTCATTTTTGACACGCTAAACCTTTCAGCGGCCAGGTCTTCTCATCAATCTCAAACCTTCAACGCCCAGCAACAGACCTCCCCATAAAGCTAGAGTCAGGAACTGGCTTATGCCCAGAAGATTTAGACCGCTAGATATTACCTGCAAAAGCACAAGCCCGAGGAAGACTCCCGATACCTTTCCAAATCCGCCGTTGGGGTTTATTCCTCCAAGGACCGAAACCAGGACTGTCACGAGCAGATATGAGGAGCCATAACCGGCCTTAGCAGAATTGAATCTCGCAATCATTATCAGGGAGGCGAGACCGGCAAGGAGTCCGGAGATCATGTAGACGAGAATAGTGACCTTGTTCGTATTTATGCCCGAAAAGCCTGTAGCCTTTATGTTTGAGCCGATCATGTATGTAGAAAGGCCCAGTCTTGTCTTGTTTAGAAGAATAGCCATGACGATCGCTACTCCGATAAAGATAAACATAGGAACGGGGACTCCCAAAAATACTCCATTTCCAATCTGCAGAAGACTTCTGGGAAGACCGGAGATAACGTATCCTTTAGTTATTACGAGACTAATTCCTTCAAGGAGTGTCATCGTCCCGAGGGTCGCCAGTATTGGAGAGATTCCAATGTAAGCGATTATAAGTCCATTTACCAGTCCGACGACTAGAGAGATCGACATACCCGCCAGAATCGCGACAAATATTATCCAGCCTGTCTGCGAGGCGTCCATACCTGCAGTAACATTTCTGGTAATGATCATCGCCATCACTATACCGGAGAGATTGGCCGAAGTTATTATAGAGAGGTTGATTCCCCCGGTCAGCATGGTGATCATCATTGCCAGGGCCAGAACACCCAGCTCCGGTAGTTGAAAGGCCATCGATTGAAGGTTACCGGCCTTCAAAAACTGTCCCGGAAGAAGCAACGAGAAAACTATTATCAGAGCGAAAAGGATCGTGCCCAGAGAGATCATTTCAGTGTGCTTTGAAAAAGCGCTCGTTCCGCTACTCTTATTCCTGGACATGTATAACTGCACCCCTTCTATCGTTAATTTTTCTCTGATAAGCAGTGATTCCGACACTCACAATGATTATTATACCGATGAACACTTTGTGCCAGTAAGAGGAAATGCCCAAGAGCGTCAATCCGTTCTGGACGATTATTATCAGGCCGAAGCCGAGAATCGTCCCGAGAACGCTTCCTGTACCTCCGGCCAGGCTGGCACCACCGAGGACAACTGCCGCCAGGACCTCCAGTTCTCTGCCCATAAGTGCGTTAGGCGCTACGGTGAGCATCATGTTTGCCTGCACTGTCGAGGCAAGACCTGCTAGAAACCCCATGAAGCAGTAGACGAAAAGCTGTGTCTTGAAGATACTTATCCCCACTCTCTTCGCGGCTTCCTGATTTCCCCCGGTTGCGTAGATATTTCTTCCCAGTGATGTGAACTTCAGCAGGATCCACGTTACTGTGAAAGACAGCACGAGTAGAAGTATTGGAAGTGTTATGCCTGTAGTCATACCCGATGCGTTCTCCCATTTTATGACGTTTCGTTCCATGAACCACATCGGAAAACCGTACATCCACTTTCCACCGCTTATGAATATTAGGAGACCATAGAAGACGTTCATTGTTGCTATGGTTACGATGATCGAAGGGGTTTTCAGAGTATAGACCAGTATTGCGTTTACTCCACCCAGAGCCAGACCTACACTACCCGCGATCAGAAAGGCCAGGAACATGTTTCCTCCGTGATTTATAACGACTGTCGCCATAACATACTGCGAGACTGTCGCTATCGCCGTGAAGGAGATATCGATTCCACCGGAGATCAATACAACTAGAACTCCGGCCGCCATTATCGCGAGAAATGAGTTGCTTTCAACCATCCCGTAGATATTGGTAAAAGTAAGGAAACTTGGCTTCATAATAGTAAGGACAAGAGAAACAGCTACGATAACCAGCGCCAGATAGAATTCATTGCTGGCAAGAAGCCTCTTCAGTCTTCCGTCAACCGACATTGATCTTCTCATACAATTCCCTTTCAGTTAGTTCTCCAGACGAATACCTGCCCACTATCCTTCCCGAACTCATTATGTACACTGTGTTCGAATGATAGATTACCTCATCGGCTTCGTCGGTTATGATTATTATCGCCATTCCCCTGCCGGCCAGTTCTCTGATAATTCTGTATATGCTGTCCTTTGCCGCTATGTCGATACCGACCGTCGGGGAATCCAGTATGAGCAGTTTTGGCTTTATGGCAAGCCACTTAGCGATAACCACTCTCTGCTGATTTCCGCCCGAAAGCGTCTTTACAGCAGATTCCGTCGAAGGAATCTTGATCGACAGTTCGTCAACCCATCTGCTGATTTCCTGTCGTTCCTTTCTGCTGTTAATCAACCTCAGCTTTCCAAGCAGCTTCTTCAGGATCGTCAGTATGACGTTTCTTCCAACGGATTGATCCATTACGAGACCGTTAGAAAGCCTGTCTTCCGGGACATAAGCTATACCATGTTTCATGGCCTGTCCTGGATTTTTGGGACATATTTTCTTACCCTCGAGGAGAATCTCCCCGGAATCGGGGACGGTCATTCCAAAAAGCGATAACGCGAGCTCTGTTCTACCCGATCCCATTAGACCCGTAATGCTTACAATCTCACCGCTATGGACTTTCAGGTTTATAGACTTGTAGTTATCTCTTCTGCACAGGTTTCTTACTTCAAGTACTGCCGTCTCTTCTTCGTCCTCGCCAGATCCAGTAAGCTTCTGATAACCGAATTCCTTTCCAGTCATAAGGAATGATAGTTTCTTATTGTTAAGCTCTAGACTATCGTGTACGGCTATCTTCTTACCGTCTCGAAGAACAGTCACCCTCTGTGCGACTTCCATTACTTCATCGAGTTTGTGGCTGACGAAGAGTATGGAGATCCCACTTTTCTGCAGTTCTCTTATAATCTCAAGAAGCGATTTGACCTCTTTTTTGCTGAGAGATGCGGTGGGTTCATCCATGATCACCAGTTTCGCCTGCGCGTTTATTGCCCTGCAAATCGCGACTAGCTGACGCTCGGCTATAGAGAGTTCACTTAAATTTCTGTAAGGTTCGAGACTGATACCAATCTTCTTCATCACCTTAATCGCATTGTCTCGCAGGGTCTTCCAGTTAACCAGAAGGCTCTTCTCTTCGATTCTGGAAGAAATACAGATATTCTCGGCGACCGTCAGGTTAGGAAAGAGCGAAAGGTCCTGATAAATCACCTGAATGCCCTGCTTCACACTATTCGAAGAACTCTGGTGTGCAAGCCTCTGACCGTCGAAGAACATCTCTCCGCCTTGATCGGGGCTATGGACGCCGGAAATGATCTTGATAAGCGTGCTCTTACCCGAGCCGTTCTCTCCGACTAGACAATGAATCTCGCCCCTGTATATATCGAAGTCCACATTGTCGAGGGCCAGTACTCCCCCGAAACGCTTAGTTATGTTTTTCATATCGAGGAGTTTCTCAGTCATCAATATCACCAGAAAAAGAGCGGGGGCGCGAGCCCCCACCCGGTATTAGAATCCGTAGGATAGAGCGTTGCTAGCAGTAATGTCGATAATCGCGTCGAACTTGATTACATTTCCGTCAAGCGTTGCCTTTCCAAGTCCCGGTACTTCGAAACCATCGATTATTACGGGAACTACGCCTTCTGGAACTCCAGCGTTCTTAAGAGCGTTCTTTGCATCGAGCAAAGCCTTTGCTACATAGACCTGTGCGAAACCCGCGTCTTTCGGATCCCACAAGTATCCCCACTGCATTAGACCCTGCTGGAGGAATGGTGCGGCATGACTGGGAATAACCGTACCGACTACCTGGACCTTACCCTTCATGTTTCTTGCATTAAGCGCCTGCGAAGCGCCTATTGGACCGAGCGAGCCGAACCCAACGATACCCTTGAGATTTGGGTAGGCGTTCAGAAGCTCAAGAGTCCTCTGATATGAGAGCTCGACACTTTCACCACAAGGGATTCTGTCGGTTACGAGTTTCATGTTCGGATACTTCTCCGCGACGTAAGCGAGTCCTACGTCGGCCCAGAAATTGTGAAGGGGAACTGTAAGTCCACCGACAAACACTGCAAATTCGCCTTCTCCGCCCATAAGCTGGGCAAGTTTCTCGAAGTTGGCTTCGCCAAATTTCACGTTGTCAATTGTCTCGACATCCCAGTCTCCGCCCTTCTGACCGGGAGATTCGTGGGTGATAACAACGATACCACGGCTTCTTGCCTTCTCGAAAACAGGTTCTAGAGCCTTTGCGTCGTTGGGGACTACACAGATTGCGTCGACACCCTTGGCGATAAGGTCTTCGACGATCTTAACCTGCTGAGCCGGGTCGGCATCGGCTGGACCGATCTGGTAAGCGTTGATACCAAGCTTTGTTGCAGCTTCCTTGACTCCTACTTCCATCCTGTTGAACCACGGGATTCCGCCGATCTTTACAACCACTGCTATCTCATAGCTCGCGGCGAGAATCGCTACTGGAAGCATGATACAAATCAGGAGCATTAGAAGTTTCATCTTCATTCGCATCCCTCCTTCCTATGTAGCCGGAAAACCGGCCCATACACTCATTGTTTGATAACAACCGAAAGATGATAGTCGATAATTGATAACTTGTGATCATTATTGTGATCGATGTTTATATTCTAGCACTAAGGAGGACCTAGAATAAAGACTATTTCAGTTGATTACGGTCAAACAGAGTGGAGGAGAAGAGTTTATGAAAGCTTAACTTTAAATTCCTAATGATTTCCCATAAAGGCATTTTGAAGTCACTTTGTACCGACTCTTACCGGTAGCGAAAAACCGGCGCCGAGTTCCACAAACTCTTCAAGATCATCGGGAGTTAGCGCCTCTACGCCCTCGAGCCCGTATTCTCTTCCAAGCCCTTTGTATTTCGATGAACCCAGCCTGTGATATGGCAGCAGTTCAACGGCCTCGACTCTTCTCAATTTCGAAAGGAATGCAAACATCTTCTTGAGTTCAGCCGAAAAATTGTTAAAGAACGGTATAACTGGTATTCGGACTACCAGGTTGTCAAAGGAATCAGATACCCTTATGAGATTATCCATGATCCGACAATTGTCCGCTCCCGTCCATAGGCGATGCTTCTCTGCGTCGATGTGCTTGAAGTCGAAGAAAACAAGATCAAGTAAAGGAAGAACTTCCTGAAAACTCTCCCATGAAGCATAACCGCAAGTTTCTATTGCAGTATGTAAGTTCTTTGCTTTGCAGTTACTCAAGAGATCGAGGAGAAACTCGATTTGGATCAAAGGCTCTCCACCGGAGAAAGTGACCCCGCCCCCAGAATCTCTATAGAACGGTTCGTCTTTCATTATTTCGCTCATGAGCTGGCTTACTGAGAATTGCTTTCCGACAATCTTTCTGGCGTCATAAAAACACTTTGCCACGCAGAGTCCACAAGTAGAACAGGCTCCGAAATCGGTTACTGCGCCCAGTTGACCGTCCAGAGTAATTGCATTTTCTGGGCAATTCATTGCACATCGACCACAACCTGTGCACTTGTTTGGATAGTAGAAGATTTCGGGTCTTGGATTATGCGATTCCGGATTGGCACACCATTTACACTCAAGAGGACAGCCCTTCATAAAGACAAGCGTCCGTATTCCAGGGCCGTCCTTTATGGCAAATCGCTCAATATCGAATATTATGCCTTTCTTTTCCATCAAATGTTAAACTGAACTCGCGCAATTATGTCTTTTTTTACATCTGGATCAAGGGGAACAAAGTAGGCACTGTATCCGGAGACCCTCACCATCAGATCGGAATACTCTTCGGGTCTCTCCATAGCGTCCATCAGAGTCTTGTTATCGACAACGTTGTACTGCACCTGGACTCCCTTCTTCTCGAACAAGACTCTCATGAGGCTCGCCGCTCTGGCTCTTCCCTCCGGAGTTAGCAAAGTACTCTCGGAAAGCCTTATATTGAGTATTGCACCCTTCTGGAACCAGATGCTGGGCATCTTTCCAACGGAATTGACGACCGCGGTAGGACCTTCCCTTTCCGCTCCATTACTCGGAGAAATGCCGTTGTTGAGAGGAGAACAGGCCTTTCTCCCATCTGGAGTCGCACCCACAGCTCTTCCGAAAGCGACGCTACCCGTGACCGGGCTCTGGCTGAGAGCATAGCAGCATGGTACGGGTCCTCTCCCGTATCTAGAATTCTTGAAATCCTTCTGGTAAGAGGAGCCAATGTAGTCGGCTATGGCTACTGCCCATTTGTCGGCTCTATCATCATCGTTTCCGTATTTCGGAACTTTGTTCAAGAGCAGCTGCCTGATTTCCTCGCCGGACGGGTCTGTGGTTTCGTCTTCGAAATTAGTCTCTAGAGCGTGAATCAAGTCTTCGAGAGTGATGATTCTGTTTTCAAAGATTGCATTTTCAATGGCGGCAAGAGAATCGGCAGCACTCACTATTCCAGTGGCCGGTCCTCCGTCGGCCGAGTAGATACTTCCTCCCTCGATCAAAGTGAGGCCCCGTTCGATACAATCGTGGACAAGCGAAGATCGGAAAGCGTTAGGATCAACCATTCTGTGGAGCTCATCGCTCATGTGCTCGGTGATTACCTGCAGCTCCATGAACTTATGGAGTTGCTTTTTGAAGGCCTGGAAAATCTCTTCAATGGATCTGAAAGTCGATAGGTCTCCCCCGGTCTTGAAGATTTCTATGCCGGTTTTTGGATCCTTGCCTCCGTTCAATGTGAGTTCCAGAACCTTAAGAACATTCAACCAGGGTCCTTTGGCCGCGAAGTCCCATTTCCCGGGTATGTGCGCCTCTATACAACCGACAGGAGCCCAATTGTACAGATCTTCTTCAGCGACCCCCATGTTTCTAAGTATTTCAATGAAGGATTCGTCGTTATAGAACGCCGGCTGACCGCCTCTATGGTCCTGGACGGCAACAAGAGCCTTATCCAGAAACTCCGGATCCGTTCCGGAGAATACTTTAAGAGATACCGATGGGGTAAATAGCTTGAGATCACCACAGGCTTCAATACAGAGATGCGATAGATCGTTGACCGCGTCTCTTCCGTCGGAAGTCTGGCCGCCCACTGCGAGGTTTATTGCCATATGGTAGCCGGTGAACATTGAAGTGTCTGGCCAGGATCTCAGTTTATTGAGCTCGTTAGTCTTTATCAGGAAGGCTTCCAGTAACTCGAAAGCTCTCTCTCTTGATAGAGTGCCGCTATCGATATCCTTCCTGTAAAGTGGATATAGATACTGATCAAGCCTTCCAAGCGATATCGCGTGTCCGTTAGCTTCCAGATGCAGCGCAAGAAGGATTATCCATGTCGACTGAAGGCCCTCCCAGAAGGTCTTTGCTCCGTTGGCGGGAACGTGCCGGCAGTTGTCCGCGATCTGTTGAAGTTCCTTTCTCCTGACTGGATCGCTTTCCATACCTGCCAATTTCGAGCACTCTTCGGAAAGTCTATTTGAGAAGTTTATCACCGCCTCGTTTCCGATGATCGCTGCTTCCAGAAACCACTTCTTTCTGATCGCACCGGGCTGAGTCAGGTCGAGCTCATCTAGCTGTCTTTTTGCACTCGCAATGACTCCGTTGAGTCCTTCTGCGATAATCCAGTCAAAGTCCGGAATTATGTTGCCTAGACCGGCGGCCGATACCCACGTGTCATCTATAACACCCAGATTCCAGGCGTGATTGGCCTCTTCGGGGAGGTTTTTGCGAAGGTTCTCATAAATCGTCTTTCCCTTCCAGTATTCGACGATCTCCAGGATCTCATTCTTGGTCTCTTCTGAATAAGCAAAGGTATCTGCCGGGCGCTTGTCGAAAAAATACGGATCTCCTTCAAACTCTTTTATTAGCCACTCATAAGAGTACTCCGGATATACTGGCGAAGATCTGGGTCTTCGCGCCTGATTTCCAACAATAAGTTCGTCCTCGCTAACCAGAACAGTCATTCTATCGAGTACGTCATAGAACGACCGGGCTCTTCTCAAAACGATTGGGTCTCCTTCGCTCTTTTTCATCGATTCTGTGAAGAACCTTGCCCGTTCGGGGCATATCTCAGGCTGAATATCAAAGAACCTCTGCCTCAGTCTGCTTATACGTTCATTCATTCTTGGGCACCTCCATGGCTGTTATCCTAATTTATCTTAACATGATCTTACATTACACTTGCATAACAAATATAGATTAGATTAATTAAAAATAAGAAGTCTGAGAGAAACTTCTTATCTCTCGCTGATTTCTCCGGATGAGCTCTGGGAGATTATTATCCTCTTCACTTTTCCATGAGGAAGACCGGGTTGATCTCTATCTGTGATTACGTTATGAATCTCCTGGGTCTTCGCAAAGGGAAAGGGGGAAATGGTTCCCAGTTTTGTGTGATCCATAAGAAGGTAGTTTTCTTCGGAATTTTCCAGCATTATCCTTTTGATACTCGCAGAAAACGGGCTCAACTCAAAGGTGCCCTCTCTCAGTTTAAAAGCGCGACAGGAGAAGAAAAACTTGTTCGCATAGATACTTCTCAGAGTCTCTTCGGCTCTTGGACCGACGAGGGAGTTGAATCCATACTGAAGACTTCCCCCGGAAGATTCCACAGTGAATCCTCTTGATCTGGACAGAGCCTGCAGCGTATGAACTGCATTGGTTATTATGTGAAGGTTATTGAATGATCTGATTAGATTTAAAGCCAGTACATAGCAGGTGGAGCTCTCATCGAGAAAAATGACATCGCCCTCTTCTACAAACTGAATAGCCGCTACCGCGAGCTTTTGCTTCTCCTCTCTGTTAGATGAAAGGCGTTTGTTGAAGTCAGCGCTCTCGGTTAGGTCAGATTCCAGAAGCTTCACAAAACCATATCCGATTACGATCCTGCCCGCCTCCTGGAGATGCTTCAGATCCCTTCTGACAGTAACCATGGAGACACCAAGCGAACCCGCCAGTTCGTCTGTCCTTGCAGAACCTTTCTCTCTGATTATGGTTAGAATTCTCTGGATCCTTTGAGATCTTGAGATTCTTTCCAACTTCTTCCACCCCCGGGAAATGTCGCTGATACTATCGATTATATAATGTCTGAGTTTCCGAATACTCCTACAGTGCTATCTGGAAATATGATAACATGTTATCAGCAAATATCTGACTTCTGTTATCGACGATTTAGATCAATCAAAGGTGTTTACATGGTAATTGGGGCGATTACATCGGTTTTTCACTATTTGTAAAATTCGACGTTTTCTGATAGACTCGCTTTTGTCAGAGTCGTTATGACAATATGTAATCACTTACTAGATTTGATGTTTTCTAATTCTTAAGCAAGATTTGGCTATTTCGGAGGGATTCGTTTGTCAGAGAAAGTCGTCCTGTCTATGAAAGGTATAAGCAAACACTTTCCAGGGGTCATGGCTCTTGATAACGTCGATTTCGAACTAAGGGAAGGCGAAGTCCATGTGCTTCTTGGAGAAAACGGTGCAGGAAAATCCACTTTAATGAAAATTCTGTCGGGAGCCTACACAAAGGAAAGCGGGCAGATATTCCTCGATGGTAATGAGGTGGAAATACGTGATCCAAAACACGCGATTGAACTCGGTATTGGCACAATATACCAGGAATTCAATCTCGTTCCCTTCTTTACCGCTGCGGAGAACATCTTTCTCGGAAGAGAGTTCAAGACAGTTGCAGGGACAATAAATTGGCGAAAGATGTTCGAGCAGGCGCGCGACGCCATTAAATTGGTAGGACTGAAAGCCGGTCCAAGAAAGCGAATCAAGAATATGACAGTCGCCGAAAAGCAGCTTGTCGAAATCGCTAAAGCACTGTCGCTTAACTCAAGAATTCTGATATTTGACGAGCCGACAGCGACTCTATCTGAGAAAGATGTAGAACACCTCTTTGATCTCATAAGGAATCTGAAGGCTCAGGGAAGAAGCATCGTGTATATCTCTCACAGAATGGAAGAGATCAGGAGCATTGGAGATCGTTGCACCGTGTTAAGGGACGGAAAATACATAGATACGGTGAATATTAGAGATACGACAAGAAACGATCTCATAAAAATGGTAGCAGGACGGGTGATTGATGTAAATAAGAAGAATCTCGTAAACCCTGTTGATGAAATCATACTTGATGTATCAAATCTCGAGGCCGAAGAAAAGGTAAAGAGCGCATCTTTCACGCTGCGAAAGGGAGAGATTCTTGGCTTTGCGGGACTCGTAGGGTCTGGAAGAACTGAGGTAATGAAGACTCTAGTGGGTGAGATGAGGAGAAAAAACGGTCAGGTCTTACTTGAAGGCAACCCGGTGAATTTCAAGCACCCTTGTGAAGCTCTGAAAAAGGGAGTCGTTTATCTCAGTGAGGACAGAAAGGATGAAGGGCTTGTTCTGAAGATGAATGTACGGCACAATATCTCTCTGGGAAACTTGAAGAGTGTAAGCAGCAGAGGCTTTCTGAACAGGTCGAAAGACAGAAAACTGGCTTGTAGATACATTGAAAACCTGAAGATCAAGTGTCCGGGAGACCAGGGGAAGGCCGAAAATCTCAGTGGCGGAAATCAGCAAAAGGTAGTTATCGGAAGAGCGCTTGCATGTAGCGCGAGGTTGTTTATTTTCGATGAACCTACAAGAGGTATAGATGTGGGAGCCAAGGAAGAGATATACATGATTCTCCAGCAACTCGCAAGAGAGGGCTTCGGAATTATTATGGTCTCTTCTGAACTGCCAGAGCTTCTAAGAATATGCAATCGAATCGTCGTTATGAGAGAAGGTAAAGTAACAGCGACCCTTGAGAACGATGATATAACGCAAGACGAAATCTTAAACTACGCAATGGGGGAATGAATTTGAACGCGCTTACAAGGACATTCAGAAACTACGGAATCTACTTAGGTTTTTTAGGCATCGTCATAGTCTTCTCTTTCTCCAGTCCGTACTTCCTGGATATGTACAACATCATGAACATACTTGTACAATCCTCTCTTATAGCGATAATTGCTGTGGGTCAGACATTCGTAATCCTAACCGGAGGAATCGATCTCAGTGTCGGTTCGACGGTTGCCTTTAGCAGTGTTTCAATTGGTTTGATGCTTGTTTCCGGAGTACCGATCTGGCTTGCCATAATTCTTGGCACTCTTGTTGGCGCGGGTGTTGGCCTGGTAAACGGTATTTCAATTGCTTACGGTAAGATCCCGGCATTCATAGTTACACTTGGTATGATGAGCATAGCCAAGGGTGGAGCACTCGCTCTGAACAGTGGAAGACCTGTGTCTGGTCTGCCGTTCGCCTTCGAGAGAATTGCATCTTCAGAACTCTTTGGAATTCCGATATTTGTTTTCTATATGGCCATAGTTTACTTCATAGGTTACGTAGTTCTCTATAAGCTTAAACTTGGAAGGTATTTGTTCGCTATCGGAGGTAACAGAAAATCTACCAAGCTGGCCGGGATAAATGTTAAGAGGTATGAGACTTACGCCTATCTTATAAGTGGTATTCTGGCCGGTCTTGGCGGCGTGCTTCTGACAGCGCGTCTAAATTATGCTACTCCTCTTTCGGGCGCCTCTTATGAACTGGACACTATCGCGGCAACAGTTATTGGCGGTACGAGTCTTTCAGGTGGAGAAGGTAGTCTTGTTGGAACTCTGATCGGTGCTCTTCTGCTTGCCACTTTGAGAAATGGGTTGACGCTACTGAATGTCGTTTCTTACTATCAGCAAATAATCATAGGCTCAGTAATAATCCTTGCTGTCTTCTATGACAGGATGAGGGTAAGCAAATCATAAACTCTGGAGGTGTTTTGGGAATGAAGAAGTTCCTACTGGTAGCTCTTCTAGTTCTAATGGTTTTCTCTATGGGTTTCGCAAAGACTCTCAGGATCGGTTTCATACCGATGACTTTGAGCAACGAATACTTCATAACCATGGTTAACGCTGCACAACAGGAAGCAAAGAAACTCGGGGTAGAACTCCTGGTTCAGGCCGGAGAAAGACACGGAAGCGCCGAGGAACAGCTACAGATAATGGAGAACATGATAGCACAGCGCGTCGATGCTATCTGTATAGTTCCATCCAGTTCACAGGGTCTAATTCCTGTCCTCAGAACAGCCGAGAGAGCAGGCATTCCCGTTATCAATCTTGACACAAGATTCGATCCGGAAGCAATTAAAGCTGCAGGTTTGAAGCCGATTCCATTCATCGGGACAGACAACTACTACGGTGCTCAGATTGCAGGTTGGTTTGCGCTTGCTCTGACAGGAGCCGAAGGTAAAGTCGCCATTCTTACGGGTATTGCAGGACAGCAGAACGCCGCCGACAGAAGAAATGGTTTCTACGATGTTGTTTCCAAGTGGCCCGGAATTAAGGTTGTAGCAGAGCAGACGGCCAACTGGGAAGTTGAACAGGGTTACAACGTCTTCCAGAACATGCTCCAGGCAAATCCAGATCTGAAACTCGTTTTTGCTAGCAACGACAACATGGGTCTGGGCGCATACAGGGCAATCAAGGAAGCCGGAAAAGATATAATAGTCATCGGATACGATGCAGTACCCGCCGCTCTCGATGCAGTTAAGGCCGGAGAGTTCGTCGGTACCGTCGCTCAGTTCCCCGCAGAAATGGGTATTATGGGCGTACAGACTGCTGTGAAGCTCAAGAACGGTGAAACAGTTCCCGATTACATCCAGACCGGTTCGATGATGATCTTCAAAGGAAACGTTGACTGGTTTGTAGAGTATCTCGCACAGTTTAAATGATTACTTCAGCGGCCTCTCTCTTCGGAGAGACGCCGCTATTAACGTATTAAGAGGTGTTTGGAATGAAAGATGGAGTGCTTTCGATCGACCTTGGTACAATGGGAATAAAGGTCTCGTTCGTAGGTTTCGATGGGACAATACAGCGGACCGCCTATAGAGAGTACCCTATAATCTCCGATCTACCTAACCAGGCCGAGCAGGATCCGAATCTATGGTGGAAGGGCTTTCTTGAGGGAGTACGTGAGCTCTCTGCTTATGAAGAGAAGCTTTCCGATCGCGTTAAGGCTATCTCAATATGTGGGCAGATGCACACTCAAGTCTATCTCGATTCAAAGGACACTCTTCTTGGACCGGCGATTACCTGGCTTGATCAGAGAAGCGCAGATGTTCTTGCTGAATGGAACAATGACGGAATATCCGACGCCATATTCGAGAAAACCTGGAACGCACCGACGACTACATATACTGCTCCGCAGGTTTGCTGGGTAAAGAAGAACCGACCCGAGATATTTGACAAGACCAGATCAATTCTAATCGCCAAAGACTACATTAAATTTCTCCTGACAGGCGAGAAGGCGACAGATCCCTCCGATGCGTCCGGAGCAGCAGTGTTTGACATAAGGACAAACCAGTGGAGCGATGAGGCCTTTCTCTTGACAGGCCTTGATCGAAAACTCTTCCCTGATGTACGTCCGTCAGCAGAGATTATGGGTTATATAACTAAAGAGATTTCGCTGGAGACCGGACTGAAAGAAGGTACTCCAGTTGTGAACGGAGGTTCGGACCATTCGGTTGCCGAGGTCGGCTCCGGGCTCCTTGGAGAAGGCGAGGTTTCGTGTATTGTGGGGACTGCCGGTGTCGTCGCCGCGTGTTCGTCCAAGCCGGTCAGAGATCTGAACAAGAGAGTTATGTGCTGGAGCTATCCGTTGCAGGGCTATTGGGACATTCTCGGAATAACCCAGACTGCGGCTTCCAGTCTCACTTGGTTCAGAAACGCGATAGACCCGGATGCCGGTCAGGATGTATTCGAGAAGTACTCCGATGCTGCCCGGGACATTCCATCTGGCTCCGAGGGCCTTCTGTTTCTTCCGTATCTTATGGGAGAGAGGACACCTCACTGGGACTCAAAAGCCAGGGGTGTATTCTTTGGATTGACAATGAAACACTCAAAGGCCAATATGATAAGGGCAATAATGGAGGGAGTAGCCTTTTCGATCAAGGATTGTATGGACGTTGTCGAGGAACTGGGAGTGAGTTTCGAAAGTGTAAACGTTCTGGGGGGAGGCAGCAAAAGCAGTGTCTGGAGAAAGATTCAATCAAACATATACGGAAAGAAAGTAAGAACTCTTGAAACTCAAGACACTGGAGCGATCGGGAATCTCATTCTTGCATCACTTGCAATCGGTCTGATAAGAGATCCGGGCGAAGCTGCGAACCTTATAAAACATCGTGAGACTGTAAGACCGGAAAGCAGTGAAGTCGAAAAATATAAGAAAATGTTCAGAATATATAGGAAGGTCTATCAAAATACAAGCGAACTAATGGCAGAATTGGAGGCATAGCGCATATGGACAGGAATGAATTTGCAAATGAGGTCTTGCAGGCTTGCAGGAAGATGCAGGCAGGAGGAATGACGGTCGGAACATGGGGCAATATCAGCGTGAGGATCAGCAACGAGAGTTTTCTAATAACTCCAAGCGGTATGAGCTATGATAGTTTAGATATTGAAGATATTGTAATGGTGAGTATGAATGGACAAACGGTCAACAGCAAGAGAAAACCGAGCATAGAACACAGCCTTCACAGAATGATCTATCTTGCACGGCCGGACGTGGGTGCGGTTATTCACACTCATCCACAGTATTCAACTGCTTTCGCCATAGCGAGGGAGCCAATTCCCCCAGTTTCGGAAGAACTTGTCCAGATCATCGGAGAGGGCGTACGCTGTGCAAACTATGCCTTGCCAGGGACGAAGGAACTGGCCGACTATGTTGTTGAGGGTCTGGGAAAGAACAATGCGGTACTGCTTGCCAACCACGGTGCAGTATGTGTCGGAGAGTCTCTTGCCGGAGCTTTCAAGGTCGCCGAAGTCCTCGAAAAGGCTGCAAAAACGATAATTCTTGCAAGGATAATTGGAACGCCCCAGATAATATCGCACGAAGACTGTTCAAAAATGCAGGATTTCGCCAGAAATCACTACGGACAGCGGTAAGCTGAATCGTTATAGATACTAACCGAATTGAAACGGGCCTTAGCCCCCTTCCCCTTTGTTTGAAGAGCCGATCGGTGATCGGCTCTCTTTTCTCTAAATGATATGAAAGATACTATCGAAAAGTACTAATTGGCATGACATTATGGCATTATTGTATTTGGGTGAAACTGAAAGTGGGGTGATTTTATGGTTTCGCAGGGAATTGATATCATGGTCGCGGAGGATTTCAAAAGACTAAAGGGGAAATCGATTGGTTTGATCACCAACTATTCCTTTATCGATGGAGAATTGAGATGGGGAATCGATTTGATGGTGGAATCGGGATTGAGGATCAAAAAAATCTTTACGCCCGAGCACGGACTTGGAGGAATAGCCGACGGAGAAAGTTATGAGGATTCGGTACACTCACGATACAAGGTTCCAGTGGTCAGTCTTTATGGCAATAAGACAAAGCCTCTGACGAGCGATCTCGAGGGACTGGACATACTTGTCTACGATATTCAAGATGTTGGCCTGAGATACTACACATTCCTCTACACCTTGGCCTATTCGCTTGAGGCCGCTGCCGAGAACGGTCTGGAGTATATGGTTTTTGACAGAATCAACCCTCTGGGCAGGGGAGTTTTCGGGTGTAGAATCGACGACTCACTTCAATCGGATGTTGGTGGCTTCGCGTTACCACTCCAATATGGTCTCACTCCGGGTGAGCTTGCACTTTACTTCAAGAAGCTTAAAAGGCTCGATCTTGATCTTCACGTAGTACACCTGAAGGGCTGGAGGGGAGAGCGGTTCACCGATACCGGGCTTTTCTGGAATGTGCCGTCTCCGAATATTCCGACTTTCGATTCTCTTCTTGGATATGCAGGAACATGTTTCTTTGAAGCGACTAACGTAACTGAAGGTCGCGGCACGTTCAAGCCCTTTCTGGTCATCGGGGCGCCCTGGATAGACGGTTTTCACCTTGAAGAGAAACTGAGAAGTGACTTCCCCGGGCTCAATGTGAGAAGGCGTGAGTTCATGCCCACTAGCAGGAAATATGCAAATGAAAGCTGCGATGGAGTCGAATTTTTCCCGTCGAAGAAAGAGAATTTCTTTCTCGTAGTTTTGAAGATGATGGAGTATTTGCTAGAATATGATGAGTTCGAGATGACATATCGTCTGGATCATCTCACAGGTGTCGTCAACAGTGCCGACATGATTCGGGCCGGAGAGGTCGATCTATTTCAATGGCGAAAGTCCGGTGACGAGTTCATCGAGTTTGCAGGCGACTGTCTGATCTATCCGGGAATTAACTTCTACCGTGAATGAGAGGTATTTAATGAGCGAGACACCATTTCCGCTTTACTATAAGCTCTATGTCGAACTTAAAGAGGCGCTTCAATCTGGACGTTATCTTAAGGGCGATAAGCTTCCGACAGAAAAAGAGCTTTGCCTTGAGTACGGCCTCAGCCGTCTTACCGTAAGAAGAGCTATGGACGAACTTAGGAGAGAAGGGTTCATAGAGAGACTTAAAGGCAAAGGCACATTTGTCACGGGCTCAAAGAGAGAAGAGCAACTTGCTACCTTGACAGGGTTCACAGACGATGCGCAAAAGAAAGGCCGGGAAGCGAAATCCGTTGTTCTCGATAATCGTCTGATAAGAGTTCCAGCCGACGCAGTCGATGCCTTCAAAATCCCTGCGGATGCTATGGTAGTTCTTCTAAAGAGAGTGAGAATGCTTGAAGGAGAACCCTATGCAATTGAAGAAGCTTACCTGAACGTCGGAGCAGATATAAGATTCTTGAATATCACGCAACGCGATATGGAATCTGAGTCGCTTTACGGCATTCTTCGAAAAGAATTCTCTATAAACATTTCCTATGCGCAGGAGGAGATGGAACTCACCAGGCTTAAGAGGGATGATGCCCGTTTTCTGAAACAAGAGATAAACGACTGCGCCATTCTCCGGAAGCGTTTCACCTATACTAAGAGCGATGTATGCATAGAGTATGTAATTTCACTATATAGGGCAGACAGAAGCAAGTTCAGAATTCTGAGGCGCATCTAGCATGTAAATCAATGCAGAGTATCTTTTCTATTGTATTTACTTGTATTATTGTTTTCGGAGAGACTCTCAAAGCAAATATCATTACATCAAAAGTCTCAAATATCGGGAGGGGTAAATGAAGATAAGAGATTTGCGTTTTGTAGAGAAGAAATGGGACTTCGTAAAACCTTTTCACATTGCAAACAGTGTATCCAGTTCAAAAGTAAACATCGAAGTTGAGTTGATTCTCACAGATGGAACGGTCGGTCTGGGAGAGGCGTCTCCTTCGTTCAGGGTAAACGGGGAGAGCGAAAGTATAGTCAAGCTTCAGTCGGAAATGCTTGAGGCGATAGTCGGTCTTGATGTCAGGGATTACAGAAAGGTCTTCAAGAAGCTGGATGCTTATTCAAAGAGCGCGCCGAGTCTGAAAGCCGCCGTGCAGTTCGCGACGCTGCATGCATTTTCCAGGATAGTATCGACTCCGGTATATCAATTGCTTGGAGGCATGAAGGACTTTGTTGAGACCGACAAGACGGTCAGTATAGGAAGTCTTGAGGAGACCGTGAGTGACGCCCTTGAGATCTTTGAAGCCGGGCACAGAGTAATAAAGATGAAGGTTGGAGAAGTGCTTCAGAGCGATATAGAAAGAGTCCTTGCGGTAAACGATGTCATAAAGGGCGTGAAGTATATTGTCGACGCAAATACCGGCTACTCGCCCAAAGAGGCGTTGCGTTTTATAGACGCAATGTATAGAAACAACGTTCCAGTCGGTATCTTTGAACAACCTGTTCCGGCAGAAGATTTCGAAGGCCTGAAGATGATAAGAAAGGGCTCCATGTATCCGGTCGGAGCAGATGAGAGCGCGAGAACCAGGTACGACGTAATGCGTCTAATTAAGGAGGGGTCTGTTGATTTTGTCAACATAAAACTTATGAAATCCGGTCTTTCCGATGCGCTCGCTATAGTCGAGATGTGTGAAAGTGCAGGTATTGGATTGATGATCGGTTGCATGAGCGAATCGGGAATCGGCGTCTCCCAGAGTGTCCACTTCGCAGCCGGAACCGGTGCTTTCATGTATCACGATCTGGATTCTCATTTGCTTTTGAAAGATGTCGAAACCATTGGTTTCAGGCAGGAAAGAGATAAGCAATATCCTGTTCTTTTTTAGTGTTTCAGATTTCTGTCATCACCCTACTAATGGGAAAAACAAGGAGGTGCAAGAATGAAGCGAAGCTTCATGCTAGTTATTCTAGTGGTTCTGCTGGCAGCTGTAATGGGTTTCGGTTCAAGGACACCCGGTGACACTCTTGTTATCGGAGCGAATACGGGCATATTTATAACCATGGACCCGGCCGTTGCATATGAGGTCCTGCCGAACAAGATAGTAGCAGCTGTCTATGCGCAGCTGGTAAATTTGAAGGCAATTGATGGTGTTATCGTTCCAGTTCCGGACATTGCGGAAAGCTGGGACATCTCGGAAGACGGTATGACTTACACCTTCAACATCAGGAAGGGAGTCAAGTTCTCCAATGGAGATCCTCTAACCGCAGAAGACGTCGTCTTCTCATTGAAGAGAGGGCTAATCCTTGAGTCTGTCTCCATCTGGCTACTGGAAAGCTTAGGAATCAACAAGGCCAATATGGACGAGACGATCAAGTGGATCGACGACTACACGGTTAGTATGACCTTTGACAAGCCTTACGCTCCTAACATCACCCTGGGAATTCTCGCCAATATGTTCTCGGGAATCGTAAACAAGAAGGTCGCACTTGCAAATGAAAAGGACGGAGACCTTGGAAACGCGTGGTTGACAGATCACTCTGCAGGAGCCGGTCCATACGTTCTCGTCCAGTGGGAGAGAAACAACGTAATCATGCTGGAAGCCAACCCTTATTACTACGGTGACAAACCACCTCTGAAGAGGATAATGGTCAGAGACATTCCCGAAGCATCCAACCAGAGACTTCTTCTCGAGAGAGGCGACATTGATGTGGCGTGGAACCTCACTCCACAGCTCCTCCAAGAAGCGATCAAGAATCCAGACGTCATTGAAGTCAAGGTACCTGGACACTCTAACGAATACCTTGCTATGAACGCATCATGGGGCCCTCTTCAGAATCCTAAGGTAAGAGACGCCGTGAGATATGCAATAAACTACGAAGAGATCGTCAAAGACATCATGCTCGACTACGCTCTTCTAGTTCAGGGCTTCATAAACAGGGGCTACTTCGGTTATGTCGAGAAGAATCCATTCTATCAGGATATCGAAAAGTCGAAGGCTCTCCTCGCAGAAGCCGGTTATCCGAATGGCTTTGAAGTCGAACTGATGTCGAGCACGACCGATACGAGAAAGGCCGAAGCCGAAAAGATCCAGGCCGATCTCGCAAAGGTCGGTATCAAGGCGAATATAGTTATCGTTCAGGCTTCTCAGATGTACGCCAAGTACAGAGCGCAGGGGCATGAGATGATCATCGCCGGCTGGGGCAACGACTATCCAGACCCTGACAACCTTGCTATGTCTCATGCAAGCTATCTGGCAAAACAGCTTGCGTGGAGGAACGCATGGTACGATGATTACGCGGCAACTCTGTGTGAGTGGGGAAGGTTCGAATCCAACCCGGATAAGCGCGAGCAGATCTACATGGATTTGACCGAATACTGGTTCCACAACGGACCATTTGCGATGCTCTACCAGACTGTTGAGTTCTGGGGAATACGCAAAGAAGTAAAGAACTTCGAAGAAGCCGCATTTGGCTACGGCATGCTCTTTGACTTCACCAAGGTTTCAAAGTAATAGTATCCCCCGCCCCGTTCTTTGAACGGGGCGTGCTTTTAAAATAACGCTTCAGATGTGGGGGTAATCCTGTGAACTTCGGACAATTCTTACTAAGAAGAGTATTTCTTATGGTTATCGTTCTCTTTGGAGTCGCCTGTATCGTCTTCTTTATAGCTAACGTTATACCGGCCGATCCGATCGGAGCCATTCTCGGCGGGAACGCCCCGCCGGAAGCCATAGACAGACTCAGAACGAGGTTAGGTTACGATCAGCCTCTTATAATCAGATTCGGTAAGTTCATCTCAGGAGCCGTGCGCGGAGACTTCGGCGTTTCACTCAAGACTAGCAATCCTGTGATGAAGGATATCATGAACTACTTTCCTGCAACGATGGAGCTTGCAATAGTAGCTATCATTATCTCGATAATCCTGGGAATTACTCTCGGGGTGTTATCGGCGGTTCATCGAAACAAAGCTATTGATCAGTTTTCAAGGGTCTTCTCTATACTGGGCGTCTCTATGCCCGTCTTCTGGATAGGTTTGCTTCTGCTCTTGATCTTCTACTTCCGATTGGACTGGCTTCCTGGAGGCGGAAGACTGGGATTCTTCACCTTCCCTCCACCGAGGGTCACGGGCATGTACCTGCTGGATTCCGCAATCGCCGGCCAGTGGGATACTTTCAAGGAAGCTCTTATGCATATTCTTCTTCCAGCTTTTGTTCTGGGATACAACGCTACTGCATCTATCGCCAGGATTACGAGAGCCAGTATGCTCGATGTTCTCAGACAGGACTTCATCAGAACGGCAAAGTCTAAAGGCTTGAGAAAGAACGTAGTGATATACAGACACGCTCTCAGGAACTCCATGATACCTACGATTACGATAATCGGTCTGGTCTTTGGAGGGCTTCTAGAGGGAGCCGTTCTGACGGAAACGGTCTTCTCCTGGCCAGGTCTTGGAAGATATATAACTACAGGAATGCTCTTTCTAGACTATCCGGCAGTTATGGGGGGTACGTTGTACATAGCCTTTATCTACTCAATTGCCAATCTGATCGTAGATATTCTCTATGCTCTTCTCGATCCAAGGATGAGGATGTGATCTGAATGGAAAAATCAGTTAAAGTATCCCGGCCATTTGTGGATGATCTTAAGCATACGGCATTCCTGTGGAAGAAAAGTCGATTGACAATGATCGGTTCTGTGATCATTGTAATCTTTTTACTGATGGCGGCTTTCGCGCCACTTATAGCACCTTATAGTCCCACGGAGCAGAACCTCTCGAATAAACTCCGTTCACCCAGCTGGCAACACCTTTTTGGAACGGATCAGTTTGGGAGAGACATATTCAGCAGGGTAATCACCGGTTCGAGAATAGCCCTCTGGATTATCTTTCTTGTATCGGTAATAAGCGGTTCGATTGGAATTATAGTAGGTGTCACGGCAGGCTATTTTGGCGGAATCGTTGACGAGATACTCATGAGAATCACAGATATGTTTCTCGCTTTTCCCAGTCTCGTACTCGCGATGGCCTTTGCGGCAATGCTTGGACCGAATCTTACGAACACGATAATAGCCATTTCAATAGTCTCCTGGACCACTTATGCTCGTCTGGCAAGGGCCGAGGCCATCAAAGTCAAGTCTCAACCGTATATTGAGGCCATAAGATCTGTGGGTGGAGGCAATCTGCGGATTATGTTCTTGCACGTGCTACCTATGTGTATCTCTCCAGTTCTGGTGCAGCTGACGCTGAGAATGGGGACGATAATTCTCACCGCGGCCAGTCTGGGGTTTTTGGGACTTGGAGTTCAGCCGCCGACACCGGAATGGGGAGCTATGGTCTCAGATGGTCGTAACTTCTTGATCGACCAGTGGTGGATTTCAACTTTTCCAGGCATATTTATAGCCTTCGTCGTTCTCGGTTTCAACCTTCTTGGAGACGGGGTTAGGGATATGCTTGACCCGAGGCTGAGGAGGTAGTGTCATGGAATTGAGAGGAAAGCTACTAGATGTCTCGGGCTTAAAGGTCTCCTTCTACACATACAGGGGAGTTATAAAAGCTCTAGATGGCGTCGAAATGTGGATGGATTCAGGTGAAAGACTTGGTGTTGTCGGAGAGACCGGATGCGGAAAATCCGTCACTTCGCTTGCCGTTATGAGATTGATTGAACAGCCTGGTGAGATTCAGGCCGGAAGAGTAATCTTCAATGGAAAATCTCTTCTCGAACTTCCCGAGGAAGGTATGAATCGCGTCAGGGGGGGAGAGATGTCGATGATCTTCCAGGAACCGAGATCAGCACTCAATCCGGTTATGAAAGTCGGCTTTCAGATCGGAGAGGCGATTGCAAAGGCAAAGAAGATTTCGATTAAGAAGACTTATCCGGAAGCGAAAGAGATGTTGCGTCTTGTCGGTCTGGACCCCGATAGAGTACTTAACAGCTATCCCCATGAGCTAAGCGGAGGCATGTCGCAGCGAGTTATGATAGGTATGGGTCTTGCCACTCATCCAAAACTCCTTATCGCCGACGAACCAACCTCGGCTCTGGACGTGACGATCCAGGCTCAAATACTAGAGCTTCTAGACGAACTGGCCAGAAAGATGGGGAATGCAGTACTATTAATAACACACGACATGGGTGTGGTTGCGGAGTTTTGCGACAAAGTGATGGTAATGTATGCCGGTCATTCTGTTGAGTATGCATCGACGGTAAGGCTCTTTGAGAAACCTATGCATCCTTATACAGGGGGATTGCTGCTGGCAGTGCCGAGAGTAGGCAGAACTGACGAACTGAAAGCGATTAAGGGTACGGTTCCCGATCTCGTCGATCCACCGCCTGGCTGCAGGTTTCATCCGAGATGTCCTCATGTCATGGAGCTATGCAGAACGTCAAAACCGCCGCTGATTCAGGTGGAACCAGGCCATTATGTAGCCTGCTATCTTTACGGTGATAAGAAAGAGGTGAGGGAAGATGTCTGACACTTTGGTCAAGATACAAAATCTCAAGACCTACTTCCCTGTGAAGAAGTCCATCTTTTCCAGGAAACTCTTTGTGAAAGCTGTTGACGATGTTACAATGGATGTCCCTACGGGGTCGACTTTCGCAGTCGTCGGGGAATCCGGCTCCGGGAAGACGACTCTTGCGAGAAGCATACTGCGACTCATAGAACCGACTTCCGGTCAAGTGTTCTTTGATGGGACCGAAGTCCTCAAACTTGGAGGAAAGGATCTACTGGAAATCAGAAGAAAGATGCAAATAGTCTTCCAGGACCCTTACAACTCCCTCCATCCAAGAAAGCTCATAAAGAATATCATCGGCGAGGGCATGAAAATTCATTTCAAGATCTCCGAAACTGAGATCAGGCAGAAGATTGGAGAGGTTCTTCAAGAAGTCGGTCTGAGAGATGAACACATGTTCCGTTATCCCCATGAGTTCTCAGGGGGGCAACGCCAGAGAATAGCATTCGCAAGAGCAATCGTACTGAAACCTAAATTCATAGTGCTTGACGAACCTACATCGGCTCTAGATGTTTCCGTACAGGCTATGGTTCTGAAGATGCTCAAAGAGATAAGAGTCCAGGAGAAATTAACCTATATGTTCATAACTCACAATCTTTCTCTTGTAGATTATATAGCCGACAGGGTGGCAGTTATGTACGTGGGAGAGGTTGTCGAGATGGGCGAGAAGAACACTGTATTCACCCATCCTTCACACCCATATACAGATCTTCTCATGGCGTCGAACCCAATACCGGACCCGAAGTTTCAGCGGGAGAAGAGGCTTCTTAAAGGAGAAATCCCGAGCTCAATAAACCCTCCCTCCGGTTGCAGGTTTCACAACAGATGTCCTTATGCAGACCAGAGATGTACCGATGAAGCCCCAGAATTAAGAGAACGCTCTCCGGGACATTTCGTTAGATGTCACTATCCACTTTAAGAAGAGTGCGCTTTGCGCACTCTTCTTATTCTGATTCGCGTACTCTGATTTTCGATTTCTGAACGATAACCACACCCAGGAGTATGGCTGCCATAGAGATTAGCATGAGAGACGTCACTCTTTCTCCAAGAAATAGTGCGCCCAGAGATACTGCAACAACCGGGTTCACGTAGGCATATGTTCCCGCCTTTGTGGCTGGCCATTTCTGGAGCAAGTAAATGTAACTGCTGTAGCCTATCAGAGAACCGAAAATGATAAGATATAGAACAGCGAATATCGCGTTCGCGCTCACCTTGAGTCTAGAGAACTCTCCTGTAATTACCGATACAAGAAGCAGACCAATTCCGCCTGAAAACATCTGAATGCCGATGTTGGAGACTATCGAACTCTTTCCCTTCACCTTCTTTGAGAGAACAGTTCCCGAAGACCAGAAGAAACTCGCCGCGAGCAGAACGAGAACTCCCTCTAGGTTGATTGCACCGGCAGTCTCGGCGGGATTTAGCAAGAAGTAGACGCCTCCAAAACCGAGCAATAATCCGAGAAGACCTTTAGGAGTCAATCTAGTGTCCCTTATGAAAACGTGCTCAAGCAAGGCGACGAATATCGGAACTGTGGCTATCATAAGCGAAGCGACTCCGGAATCGACCCATTGTTCAGCGTAGACGACCAGGCCGTTCCCGCCAAGAAGCATTAAGAGACCTATAGAGGAAAGCAGAGCAAGTTTCTTGCCACTTTCAGGAAAGGTATAACCCTTTGACTTTGAGTAAAGAATCATCAGAGAACCTGCAATGACGAACCTGATTCCAGCAAAGAACATCGGAGGCATGTCTTGAACCCCTATCTTAATTGCCAGATAAGTCGAACCCCAGAAAAAGCAAACTAGAATATACGCGATTATCGCCTTTCCATTATCACCAATTGATGTGCTTCTCATTCAATACCTCACAGCTCTATACAATCCGGACTTCTGTTTTCATAAAGGATGAGCTATAACCAAAACTATTTTGAGAAAGTGGTCAAGTATCTTTCTTTCTTGATGAAGTCCTCATAAGAATCTTGATCATCACGAAGAAAGCCACTGTAATGAGAAAAGTCGCTGGATAGCCTTCTACAAAGATTTCGAGACTCTTGGCAATTGCTTCACTCATAGACTCAGTTCCTCCTCACGAAATAATCATATAAACAAGGCCAGTACTATGCTGCCGGCAAGTACCGAGCCTATCTGGCCGGCAACATTTGCCCCGGTAGCGTACATTATAAGGAAATTGTTTGGGTCCTCTTCAAGACCAAGCTTATGAACGACCCTGGCGGACATAGGAAATGCTGAAATGCCTGCAGCACCGATCATCGGATTAATCTTCTGCTTTCGGAAGAGATTCAGGACCTTTGCGAAGAGAATTCCACCCATAGTGTCGAGAATAAACGCAACTAACCCCATAAGCAGAATTAGAAGGGTCCTCTCATTTAGAAACGCTTTGGCAGTCATTGTCGAACCAATCGCAATCCCAAGAAAGAGAGTGATCAAATTGGAAAGCTCGTTCTGAGCGGCATTACTGAGCTTGTTCAAAACTCCGCATTCCCTTATGAGGTTTCCGAACATGAGCATCCCTATTAGGGCGACGCTAACCGGTGCGACGATTCCGGCCAGAAGAGTAACGAAGATCGGAAAGAGGATTTTCACGTATTTAGGAACTTTTTCGGTTCTATTGTCCATGCGTATTCTTCTCTCGTCTCTTGTAGTCATTAACTTGATAATCGGTCTTTGGACAACAGGAACTAAGGCCATATAGGAGTAAGCAGCAACGGATATTGGACCAAGCAAATGCGGAGCAAGTCGCGTAGCAACATAAATAGAAGTAGGACCGTCGGCCGTTCCGATTATTCCTATCGAAATAGCTTCTCTTATGTCAAATCCAAGAACAGCAGCTACGATAATCGTCAGAAATATCCCGAGTTGTGCAGCGGCGCCGTAGAAGAACATTATAGGCTTCTGAAGAAGAGGTGAGAAGTCTATCATCGCGCCGATTCCAATGAATATCAAGGCGGGAAATAGCTCATTTGCAATTCCCGATTCATAGAGAATTGTCAGAACACCGTGTTCTCCGATGGCCGAAGAACCGGGAATATTAGTGAGAATAGCACCAAACCCAATAGGCAGGAGCAGCATCGGCTCATAATCTTTCTTTATAGCGAGATAGATCAGGACACCACCGATTGCAAACATTATCAGATTGCCGAAAGGAATTGCAAAATTGGAAAAGAGTTGCTGCACCGATTTTCACCACCTTGTTATCATAAACAGTAAATGGAGAGCAGTGAAGAGACGTCCTCCGTCCTTCGCCCAAGAACATGGACCCGTCCTTGGAGAACCTGAGGTCAGAGGTCAGAGGCGAGAGGTTGGAAGAGCATGAAGAGACGTCCTCCGTCCTCCGTTCTCCGAGAGAGCATGAAAAGCTGAAAATACGTCCTTCGTCCTTCGTCCAAGATCGTGGACCCGTCCTTGGAGAACCTGAGGTAGAGGTCAGAGGCGAGAGGTTGGAAGAGCATGAAGAGACGTCCTCCGTCCTCCGTTCTCCGAGAGAGCATGAAAAGCTGAAAATACGTCCTTCGTCCTTCGTCCAAGATCGTGGACCCGTCCTTGGAGAACCTGAGGTCAGAGGTCAGAAAAGCGAAAAGATCTTGATCTTCACGCCTCTATCCTCTCACCCCTTACCTCTGTTCCAGCGGCGGCGTACGTCGTCGTGAGCGAAGCGAACGTCTCGACAATGCTCTTTCTCTCGGCTTTTACCCACAACCCACAACGGTTCTTAAAGCCCGCGAAGCGGAACTGGCGCGACGCAGTCGTACTGGCGCCACGAAGTGGT
>Ga0334886_1001107_pt1 | contig 33759 bp, 27 predicted proteins | sample GraSluR1_MG_9_FD_207232 | JGI IMG/M metagenome (GOLD analysis project Ga0334886, IMG submission 207232) | Sludge microbial communities from methane-producing bioreactor in Wageningen University, Netherlands - Granular Sludge_27_06-R1 | ecosystem: Engineered > Bioreactor > Anaerobic >... | reverse complement strand
ACGCCGGAGCCCACGGCAACGCCCACGCCGGAGCCCACGGCAACGCCTACACCGGAGCCCACGGCAACGCCCACGCCGGAGCCCACGGCAACGCCCACGCCGGAGCCCACGGCAACGCCCACGCCGGAGCCCACGGCAACGCCTACACCGGAGCCCACGGCAACGCCCACGCCGGAGCCCACGGCAACGCCCACGCCGGAACCCACGGCAACACCGACACCGGAGCCCACGGCAACACCGACACCGGAGCCCACGGCAACGCCGACACCGGAACCTACGGCGATGCCAACGCCGGAGCCCACGGCAACGCCAACGCCGGAGCCCACGGCAACACCAACACCGGAGCCAGTTCAAGAGCCAGAAGACCCCCAGAGCCTGGAGGTTCCGACGGTCTCTTTGCCGCAACCCATTCCGGTGGTCCCCATTGGAGGCGTCTCCGTGGTGAGCCTTACCCCGGAGGAGCGTTTCCTTCTGGGGGAACAGCTCCTTCGAGAGGGGAATCACGAGGCTGCTCGAACGGAATACCAGCATGCAGCAGATCACGGCCATCGAGAGGCCCGGTACGCCCTAGGGATGTTGTTGCTTGAAAACTCCTCTCAGGAAGATCTGGTTCAGGGGATGGAGAGGATCCGGCTCGCGGCGATCCAGGGACATGTGGAGGCCAAGTATGAGCTGGCCCGGGGGTACGCGCTGGGAAAAGGAGTGGAGAAGGACACAGACCTCGGAGAACTCTGGTATAAACGGGCTGCGGAGAGCGGAAGCCCCCGTGGACAGTACTACTTCGCCCAAAAATACTATCAAGGGATCGACACGCTCCGAGACTACAGCCTCGCTGCATCCTGGATGAAGCAGGCCGCCGAGCGCGGATATGCCCCAGCCCAGAAAGAGTACGGCGATATGTATGCCCGAGGGCATGGTGTCCCCTGGAGCGAGAAGGAGGCAGCCGCATGGTATATTCGGGGGGCGAATCGAGGCTATCCCCCGGCGCTTCATCTGCTGGGAAAGTGCTATCTCGACGGCAAGGGGGTCCCCCGGGATCCTCCCCGGGGAGCCGCGTTTCTGAAGAAGAGCGCTGCCGCAGGGTATGCTCCCGCTCAGGCGGATCTCGGTCAGCTTTACTGGGAGGGCCGGGGGGTGTCCCCCAATGATGAAGAGGCGATCCGTTACTTCCGTATGGCGGCGGAGCAAAACGTTCCTGCCGCACTGTACTATCTCGGGAGGGCCTACGAAGAGGGGCGGGGGGTTTCTAAAAACGGTGAAGCCGCCCGCGAATGGTACCAGCGGGGTGCTGAAGAGGGGAGCCCAGATGCCCAATACAGTCTGGGGCTCTTCCACTTTTACGGAAGAAACGTCGGAGAGAATAGGCTTGAAGCGGAGAGATGGCTTCGCAGAGCTTCGGATCAGGGGCACGGAGAGGCAAAAAAGTTTTTGCAGAGCTACTACTAAAAATGAGAAACCTGTTTGTAGCTGACTCGTAGCCAGAGGAGGGGAGCGTTTTGGGAGAAAGAAGAGATGTTCATAAGAGTGCGGGTTGCAGCTGTTGCGGATCCTCAGGAGAAGTGGATTATGCTCCTGTAGAGCTGTCTGAGCCCTACGAGGGTGCTCCTTCCGGAAGAGATGACTCTTTCTTTGAGAGAAACGAGCAGATCTGGAGCGGCTACGAGCCTCCATGTACCCTTACAAACGCCGAAGCATGTTCTCCGGTGCAGCGCGGGAATATTCGTCCTCCTGAGGTCTATCAAGGGGTTCTCGGGGGTACCAACCGGTGGCTCGATATGGCCTGCCGGGAAGCATTGCGTTCTGCCCAAAGCGGCGGAGGCCCCTTTGGGGCGGTGCTGGTGCAGATCGATGACGAAACCGGAGAAGTGTTGCGCTACTGGAAAAATCACAACCATGTGACGGAGTGGAGCGATCCGACCGCACACGCAGAGATCTCTGTTATCCGGCGGGCCTGTTCGGATCTCGGGGTATTTCATCTTCAGGACATATCTCGGAAAGAATCCCGACTCTCTCAAAAAGGGGCCCTTTCCCACTGTGAGATCTACTCCAGCGCGGAGCCCTGCCCCATGTGCTATGCTGCCATATGCTGGGCCCGGATTCCCGTGCTTGTTTTCGGGGCTACCCGCTTCGATGCGGCGGCGGAGGGGGTAGCGTTCAGCGATGCCGAGATTTATGAGGAGCTTGCCCTGAACTATGAAGATCGTCGGGCTTTCCGTAAGATCGTTCAGGGATCAAGCCCCTACTCTCTGGATGCCTTCAACTACTGGAAACGTTCTGAAAAGATCGAATACTGACCTGTTCTCTGCTCTCCAGACGTTCTCGGGTTCTTCTCAAGAGGAGGACCGGAACGACCCGCAGAGTGCGTAGGCTACACATAGCGTTGCAGATGTTTTGCGTTTCTCCTCTGGGTCTTTTCTACGTGCTCTACGCACCCTGCCGTTACGCTTTCCAGAGAGATGGATTCTTTAGGAGAACGCCACCATCTCCCGATAGCGCGGATAGGGCCAGAGATCCCCTGCCATAAGAAACTCCACCCGCTCGGAAAGCTTCCGCACCTTCTCCATAAGAGGAAGGGCTTCGTGGGTAAGGCGGTTTGCCTGCTCCTCCAGGGGAAGATCTGCCAGGCTGTTCTGAAGAGATTCCAGGAGAAGAACCGTTTTCAGAAGCTTTTGCTTAAGCTCTCCAAATTCCAGAAGCATCTCCCCCCAGGGGCCTTCGCGGAAGCTTTCGGGGAGATAGCCGAGGCTTGCCCCCTCCATGGCGATCTGTTTTGAGAGGGCCGGAAGCACTCCCTCCCGCGCCATGCCGATGAGAACTCCGATTTCGATATCCAGCGTATTCACGTACTGCTCCAGACGGATCTCGTAGTAGGCGAAGATCTCCCGTTCCGTCATGATGTTCATATCTCTCAGAAGTGCCCGGTTTTCTGGATCGAGATAGAGTTTCAGCCCCTCGGGGGTGGATACGGCATTGGGGAGCCCCCGCCGGACCGCCTCTTCCATCCACTCTCTGCTGTAACAGTTTCCCTCGAAGCGAACTTTCTTGCTCTCCAGCGTAGCGTGCCGGATCGCCTTCAGCGCCGCCTCGGGAAGCTCCATGCTCTGGAGATCTTCCTCTATGAGCAGGGTCATCTGTTCGATCCCCCAGGACCAGGCGGCGAAGATCGCCATGAGGGGGCCCGCGATGGACTGGGACGCTCCGGGAGCCCGGAATTCGAACTTGTCCCCCGTAAAGGCGATGGGGGCGGTGCGGTTGCGGTCGGTGTTCTCTGCAAGAATACAGGGGAGTCGATTCAGCCCCAGGTCTACCTCGGATTTGGTGGAGAACTGCTCCGGTAATCCTTCCTCAATATCCTCAAGAATGCGGGTAAGAAGCTCTCCCAGATAGACACTCATGATTGCCGGAGGGGCTTCGTTTCCCCCCAGACGGTGCATGTTTCCGGGGTTGGCTATGCTTGCCCGGAGTAACCCCCCAAACTTGGATATTCCCAAAAGCATCCCCCCCAGAAAGACGAGAAACTGAAGGCTTTTTTTAGGATTATTGCCTATTGGTTTCAGGAGGTTGCGCCCTTCGCTATCCTGAAGAGAAAAGTTTACGTGCTTGCCGTTGCCGTTGAGCCCTGCAAAGGGTTTCTCGTGAAGAAGAAGCCGGAAGCCGTGCTTCCTCGCCACTCGCCGCATGACGTTCATGAGAAGCTGGTTCTGATCCATAGCAAGATTGGCTTCGGAGAACTGGGGGGCAAACTCAAACTGCCCCGGCGCCACCTCATTATGCCGGGTTCGTAGGGGGAGCCCCAGCTTGGCCATCTCTTCCTCTACCTCTTCCATAAAGGAGAGCACCGAGGGGTTGATGGCTCCGAAATAGTGATCTTCCATCTGCTGGGCTTTCGGGGGAAGATCCCCCAGAAGGGTGCGGCCGCAGAGAAGAAGATCCGGCCGCTGCTGCGCGAGATCTTCCCGAACGAGAAAGAACTCCTGCTCGGGACCCACCGTGGGGCATATCCACTTTACCCCCCGGTTACCGAAGAGGCGCGCCATACGGAGTGCACGGTCCCCAAGGCCGCTGATTGCCTTGAGCAGGGGGGTTTTCATGTCGAGGGGAATGCCGTCGAAGGAGAAGAAGACAGAAGGAATACAGAGGGTTCCTCCGCGCTCCGTCTCTATGATGAAAGCCGGGCTTGTGGGATCCCAGGCGGTGTATCCCCGGGCCTCGAAGGTGGAGCGCATCCCTCCCGAGGGAAGGGACGATGCGTCAGGCTCGCTGAGGATGAGTTCCTTCCCGGAGAAGGACTCCATGGGGGTTCCATCGCCGTCCACATTAAGGAAGGACATGTGCTTTTCGGCTGTAAGCTCTGTGCGGGGGTGGAACCAGTGGGTGTAGTGGGTGGCTCCCCGGGAGATAGCCCACTCCTTCATTGCCATGGCAACGATGCTTGCCTCCTGGAGATCCAGCTTTTCCCTTCCCTCAATGGCGGCGAGAAGTTTAGCGTACACATCCTTGGGAAGCCGTTCGGCCATGGCCTTGCGATGGAATACATTTTGATTAAATGTTTCTGACGGGCGTTTGCGAAGCATGATCACCATCTCCTTTGCACAATATGATGGAGATATATACCACGGGAAATGTTTTTTTGCAAGAACTTTCTGCAATTATCGACGTGTACGAGCATTTTTTTGTGCAAAAACAGGTATACAATCGTGGTTATGGTTTTTGGAAGGCGTTTTCACGCGTAAAGAAATTTTTGCGCTCATGCGGTATACTAGAAGAAGGGGTCTCCTCTACACTAGCGGAAAAAGAGATTGTACGCTGGCAGCTCTGAGGAGTGTGTATCAGAAAGGAAAGGAGCGTATACGGTATGCTATGTAAAATGAGCGCATTGTCGCGGTTTCGAAATGTTTATGGAAAAAGGCTCCTTCTCTGGGGAGGCATTTTCTTATGGGGGCTCTCTCTTTTGGGAGGGTTCCCCCGCCTGGGTGATGCCTCGGAGGATGCGGTTTCACCGGAAGCGCAATCTCCTCCCCCGGCGGAGGTTCTTGCCACTTCCCAGGATCGCCTCGCCAGGGTTGACGAAGATCTTCTGCGCCTCCGGCGAGAGATGGAGGAGGCTCTGGACGAGCAGGAAAGGGAGATGCTCAACCAGAAGTCCCAGACCCTTCGGGCGATCCGTTCTCTGTTACAGCGCTACCGAACGCTTCAGGGAAGGTACGAAACTCTTCTGGGGCAGCTCGAAAACGCCCGAAACACTGTATCTTCACTCTATGCTCTTGAGGGGGAGCCCCCTTATACCCTTGCGGTGTACGATACGTTCCTGAACGATCTGGATCTACTCAACGAACAGATCCTCTCTCTCAAGGTTTCCCAGTCTGCAGGACAGAAGGATCTTAGCTCTGTCCGGGAACGTTTGAGAAGCCTTCAGGAGACGCTCCGAAGGCTCCGGGAGGAGGTGCGTAGCTATGAGGCGAAGGAGGAGACCGTCCCTCGAGCGCTTCGGCTCCAGCAGAAGGGAGCCCTTCTTCAGGAGGAGCAGCTCAAGCTGAGCGAGGAGTACGAGCTTCTTCTTCAGGAGGTATACAAGACCGAAGATGCCATGCTGCAGCTTCGAAGAAATGTTGTTACCGACCGCCTGAAGAGAGTGCGGGAGTATTTGGGATACAGTGAAGAGGCTGCCCTGGCTCGAGAGAAGAGTATGGACGACCGGATAGCCCAGCTTGAAGAGGAGTTGGAGAGGGCTTCTTCGGAGCGGGAAAAGGTTACCCTTGCGCTTACCCGGGCCCAGGATAGACTGAACAGTGTGCAAAACGAAGAGGAACGGGCTGTGGCGGCGGCCACGGTGGCGGAGCTGCAGGCATGGAAGGAGTATTACCAGGCCCAGGTGGAGCAGAAGGAGATCTTGCAGCAGTATCTGGATATCGGCAAGGAGATGTGGCAGTATCGCTACAGCCTCATCGGCGATTCTCCGAGCGTTCTGGAAAATCTTCGGGAGATCCGGAGAAGAACCGAAGAGCATATCGAAAATCTTACCCGACTCGCCAAGCGGAGCCAGGGGCAGCAGGTGGCCCTTCAGTCTCGCGTCGGGGCGTTGCAGAAGAAGCTTGAGGATACCTCTCGTCCCTACGCATCTCTGGAGGAGAAGTCGCTTCAGGGGGAGCTTAAAGCCTTACAGGAACTCGCTCGGGAGACTCTTTTCTTTGCCTCCTCCATGAGTCAGTTCTCCCTTTTGGCCCAGCGCCTCCATCGGGAGCTTTCCGAGGCCATCGGCTCCTTTCAGATTACGGAGCATGTAGCAGCTCTGGGAAAGAGAACCTTCCAGGATATCTGGAATATGGAGGTCTGGGTAATCGACGACAACCAGATCGTGGTGGGCGAGCTGGCTGTCGCTCTCGGCCTTCTCTTTGGCGGGTTTGTGGCGATCCGTCTTTTCAGCGCATGGATAAGCCGGCGTTTTCAAAAGCGCTTCAACATGACCGCCGAAGGGGCCAGCCTCATTCAGCGGGTATCCTTTTACATCTTCTTTATCCTTACCCTTCTCTGGGTGCTGAGGATTGTGAACATTCCTCTTACGGCCTTTGCCTTCCTCGGTGGTGCTCTCGCCATTGCTGTGGGATTTGGAGCCCAGCATCTTTTTAACAACTTCATCAGCGGCTTCTTCCTGATTATCCAGAAGCCCATCAAGGTGGGGGATATCATTGCCCTCGACGACGGTACTGTGGCGCTGGTAAAGGAGATCGGCACACGGCATACCCGGATTCAGAACTTCGACGGCGTGGATATTCTCCTTCCCAACAGCTATCTTCTGGAGAACAAGATCACGAACTGGACCTATTCGGATCGTAAGCTCCGGAACAAGCTCTCTGTGGGAGTTGCCTACGGAACGAATACCAGAAAGGTAGAAGATCTCCTGCTTCGGGCGGCCCGGGAGCACCCCAATGTGCTGAAAAATCCCTTTCCCTTCGTGATCTTCAAGGAGTTTGGCGATAGTTCGCTGAACTTTGACATGTATTTTTGGGTAGACATGAAGCAAGCTTCGGGGCTCACAGTGGGGAGCGAGCTTCGACATAATGTGACGGAGCTTTTCCGGGAGCAGGGAGTGGCGATCCCCTTTCCCCAGATGGATGTGCATTTCAAACGAGAGTTGGCCGGAAAAGAAGAGGTTCTGGAGAGTGTCCCCCAGGAGCCGGAAAAGCCCGAAGAGGATACCGCCACAGGCATTTTATCCGAAGACGATATGGACCCCACCGAAGGTATCCTTCGGGGGTAGAGAAGCGGGTTAGGGTATAACGCTTTTTCATGAGTTATAGCAGAGAGGGAGGGTTTCCGAAAGTTCTGGAAGCCCTCCCTCTCTATTGAGGATGCTCTGTTGTTGTGAATGCTCTGCTTACTGGGCCTGGTACTGCTTCGTGGGGCCCGGTTTTTCAAGAAGAATCACCGCGTAGGGGCTCGTGAGAGCCTGGGTAGTCATGCTCCCTGGCTTCGGGGTGTGGAGCACATACCGCACATCCAGCCCCTTGTTTTCGTACCGGGCGCTGGTGATCTCAAGCCGGTACCCTCCGGAGGAGCGGCTTCCCGCAAAAACTGCCACCACCACGAAACGGTTGAAATCCACCACCACCGGGGGCTTCTTGGAAGGGGAGATGTCCTCTGCGAAGAGCTTCAAAAGAGCGTCTGCCCCTTCCACTACCATTACCCCCGCCTCTTTTCGAGCGGCGTAGAATCCCTCTTCAAGAATTTGAAAACCCTGGGGTGTTTCGGGAACATGCTTGAACTGCCCCCAGGCCAGAGCTCCCCCTCCAAAAAGGAAAAGCCCCACCAATAGAAAAATTCCCATACGTCGTGTCATCTTTTACAACCTCCTGTTCACGTCTTTCTCCGCCGTGTTCTCCTTATCGGGAAGATTTTCTCATGAGAAGCAGAGGAAGAATAAAGAGCACTCCCGCAAGAGAAGCAAAGCCCAGAGAACAGCCACCGCCTCCTCCCGAAGAGGGTCCAGGGGCAACGGTGGGTATTCTTGTAGGAGCAGTGGTGGGAGCTGTTGTCGGCGTTGGTTGCGTTGCTGCGGCGGCCACCGATGCTGCGGCGTTTACCACTCTGCCAGTGACACAGAGCCCCGCCAGAGCTGCGGAGGGGGTGCCGTTATTCAGCAGAAGGGTTCGCACCTGGGCTCCCGAGAGAGCGGGGTTCACGCTCCAGGTAAGAAGAGCTGCTCCCAGGGTTACCGGGGTGGCCATGGAGGTGCCGTCCCAGGAGGCGTATCCGCTGGGGTCCACAAAGGTGGGCACCGTGGAGAGAATGGAGGTTCCCGGAGCGAAGATATCCACCGTGGTGGCTCCGTAGTTGGAGCCGCTGGGATAACCGCAGTTGCTTGTGCCTCCCCAATCTGCCCGGGAAGTTCCGTCGGTGTCGGTGGCTCCCACGGTAACCTTCAGAGGGACGTTATAGTTGGCAGGATAGACGAGGTTAGCATCGTTGTTATTGCTGTCGTTCCCTGCGGCGAAGAAGATCAGCATACCCCCATCGGAGACCGCTCGGTAGGCCTGAAGCATGGTGTTCGAGGGAGATGCGCCGGGGCAGGTGCCAAGAGAGAGGTTGAGAGCCCGAACGTTAACCCCCCGGTTTTTCATGGCCAGAATGTAGTTCAGCCCCCGGGCGATGTCCGTATCAAAGGCGCTGAGTGTCCCCTCCGCAGGGTCATAGGTAAAGACCCGGACTCCCATGATCTTCACGTTGGGAGCCACCCCGAGAATTCCCACCCCGTTGATGGGGGCGGCGATGCTCCCCGCCACGTGGGTGCCGTGTCCTCCGCCGGGGAGATTGTCGTTGGGATCCCCTGTAAGAACACCTCCGTTGTTGAAGGCGGCGATACCGTAATAGTCGTCGATGATACCGTTGCCGTCGTCGTCGATACCGTTATTGGGGATCTCCCCGGGGTTGATCCACATGCTGGCCGCAAGATCTGGATGGCCGTAATCCACCCCAGTGTCAAGCACCGCCGCCACCATGGTGGAGTCTCCCAGGGTGGTGTCCCAGGCGGTGGGGCAGCCGATGGCGGGGAGATACCACTGTTCGTCGTAGCGGGGTTCTGTGGGGGTGTAGGCTCGCGGCTGAGGGGCGGCGAAGAGGTAGTTTTTCCCCGGCAAATCTGCCTGGAGAACACCCGGGGTCTGCCGGAGGCTTTCCAGGGCTTCCCCGGAGGGGGCGGAGGTGCGGACGATAGCCAACCCGAGGTAGGGGAGAGGAATTACCTCTTCCAGAGGAATGGAGGCTGCGGAGAGAATGCTTTCGGCCTGGCGGGCGAAGGCTCGCTCCTGGCTGGCGGGGGCAAAGGAGCCCACTTCGGTTCTGGGCGTTTCCAGAGCTACCAGAAGAGAGGTGCTGTCGCTGCAGAAGGCGGGGATGGCAGCAAGGGCGAAAAGGAGAACAAGAGCGCTGAGAATAACGGTTCGTTTCATGGAATCACATCCTTCGTCTAAGAGTATGGAGCCTATGACACCAGCATACCTTGAAGGGGAAAAAGAGGAAAGCGCTAAAAAAAGAGAAAAATGGCGAAAAAGAGGAGAAAAAAGCGATTTCCCCCGACAAAAACGTGTATCATGGGTTTTTTGATCAAAAATGATCTTGATCTACCCTGATCTTTGACCTATACTGACGCCACAGTGAAGCAAGAGCGACAGGCTCTAAAAAATATATCCTATGTGCGAATAAGGAGGGAGCAGTTATGAGAGGATTGGTACGGTATCGCAGACCTTCGTCCATGATGTTTCCGGAGGTGGAGGATTTCTTCAAGGGGATGTCTGATGTCTTTTCTTCGGTGAATCGGGAGTTCCCTCTCGATATGTACGAGGAGAACGGCAGGCTGGTGGTATCCATGGATGCCCCCGGGGTGGACCCCGAGAAAGTGGATATCCGGGTTTTTCCCGACAGGGTGACACTGGTCTCCAAGGAGGAGCAGGAGGAGCAGCCCTGCGAGGAGGGGAAGACCTGGCACTGCAGGAAACAGCGCCGAGTGCTGAACTACAGCGTATCTCTCCCCCGGGAGGTAGACCCCGAGGGGGCCGAGGCGGAGATTAAGCACGGTGTCATCACCGTAAAGATGCCCCGGAAGGGAACCGAGGAGGGGCGGATGCTGCAGCTTAAAAAAGGGGAGGAGTAGCAACGTCTAGTTGGGATTCTCAGCGAGAATTCTTCCAGAATTGTTTTTGCCACAAAAACGAATAGGGGATTCAAGAGAAAAGCGGGGGAGCGTAGGTTCCCCCGCTTTTCTCTTGAATCCCCCGGAAATCCCGTATTCTAGAAAAAATTATAATTTAAAAAACATAAAGCCCCTTGATGTGAAAATAGTGGAAATAGTCCTAAGGATCAAAATAAGTTTGACAAGTCTCTTTTTGAGAGTATCATCAGCGAAATGGCTTTAAAAAATTGTTGGGAAATATATGAAAAAGGGGGTAGTGATGGTGGCGTATTCTGGAGGCGGTGCTCGTAAGAAAAGGTTTTTCTTGGGTGAGTCCATGAGTAAAATTGTTTTTATGTTGGTGTTGTTCTCATGCTTAGGGGGTTCGTTTCATGCAGAGGCCGCCACATACTACGTAACACAGAATGGTGGGGGGGCGAAAAACGGTACGCCCTGGACAAACGCCTATGGGGAGGCTCAATTTATCACAGCTCTTCAAAATGCCCCCCCCGGGAGCGAGTTCTGGGTAGCTTCCGGAGTCTATCGCCCCTCCATTGAGGCAGTGAACCGGGATGCCTCTTTTGTTCTCAAATCCGGCGTGGCCCTCTATGGGGGGTTTGAGGGCTCAGAAACTACTCGAAACGCGAGGAATTGGGAAAGCAACGTTACCGTACTTACCGGGGATCTTCAGAAAAACGACAGCACCGACACAAACGGCGTAACTGCGATCTACACCGATATTGTAGAAACCAACAGCCGTACCGTGGTAACCGGCAGCGGCACAGACAGCACCGCTATCCTGAATGGTTTTACGGTTTGCGGAGGAGCTGAAGGAACCTTCGATAACGAGAGGGGCGGCGACTGCGGCGGAGGAATGTATAACAATGGTGGCAGCCCCACCGTGACCAACTGCACCTTTGCGGGAAATACTGCGGCATACGGCGGAGGAGTGTATAACAGGGGAAGCAATCCGGTGGATGCGAGCAATCCCGAAATAGAGAACTGCATCTTTACGGGCAATGCCGCGGTTCACGATGGCGGAGGAATCTACAATAGAAATTTGGCCAGCCCCACCATAGCCAACTGCACCTTGAGGAAAAACAGTACGCTGAACGGTAACGGCGGAGGAATGTACAACTTCAGCTCTTCCTGCGCCCCCACCGTAAAGAGCTGTACCTTCACCGAAAATGCCGCTTTTGGCAATGGAGGAGGACTTTACAATGATGCTGTGAATGGTTTTGAGATTGTCAACTGCACCTTTGCGGGAAATACCGCTTCTGTAAACACAGGTGCGGGATACTACGGGGATGGCGGGGGACTCTGGAGCAATAATACGGGTGCTTTTGGAATTATCAACTGCACCCTTGCAGCAAATGCCGTTTCCGGTGACGGCAGTGGGGCGTACTTTCATGGGGGCTCCAGTCTTACCGCAACCAACTGTATCTTCTGGGATACTCTTGTTGCTCCACAGGAGGAAATTGTCTGCACCGGCACCGCCACGGTGAGCTATTCCGTGGTGCAGAATGACTATCCAGGTGGCACGGATATCATTGACACTGATCCCGGCCTTGTTGCTTTGGCTAATAACGGTGGTCCCACCCAGACCTGTGCTATTGATACCACAAGCTCCGCCTATAATGCGGGCACCTCTGCCGGAGCCCCGGAGAAGGATCAGCGGGGATTGCCCCGGGATGTGGGTAACCCGGATGTGGGAGCCTACGAATATCAGCCGAATCGAAAGGTTCTTACGGTGATCACAGAAGGGAACGGAAGCGTGAGCCGGAGCCCTCAGGGTACCGCTCTGGCAAACGCCGAAGGCGGATCCTGGTATTACCCTGCGGGAACCGCAGTCACCCTTACGGCGAATTCTGTCTCCCCCTGGGTCTTGACGGGGTGGAGTGGAACCCCCTCAAGCACGGCGACAATCAGCACGGCGAGCGCCGCCCCGAACTTTTCGATAATCATGAACACGGACTTTTCGGCCACCGCCACATTTACTCGGCGGGGGTACGCCATTGCGGTTTCTGCAGAAATTGGGGGATCCATACGTCCCTCGGGAAACGTTATGGTAAATCCCGGAAGCAGCCAAACCTTTACCATCACTCCCTGGACAGGGTTCCGACTGAACAGTGTTCTTGTGGATGGATTGCCCGTAGGAGCAGTTACAACCTATACCTTGAGCGATGTCCATTCGGACCACACGATCTCCGCTTTCTTCAGCCTTAACCTTAGCCCGGATCCCACTCCCACCCCGGTACCTACTGCCACCCCGGTGCCTACCGCCACTCCGGCACCTACCGCTACCCTGGCACCGACTGCAATTCCTACCCCGGTACCTACCATAGATCCGGCAATCTTAGCGGTAATTGTGCAGAGTCTCAATGGTTTCTGTTCGCAGCCCTCGGCACCCTGCTGGATGTGTGAAGCTACCCGAGTACCGAATTGTAACCCCTACGGTTTTGCAACGGGAGATGTCGCTCTGTCGGAGGATGAAGATGCCATTTTGAACTGCCCGGCCCTGCGGGAGGCTATGCTGGCGGATAATCCCCAAAGCGTGGCGGCGGGAGCGTTTGTTTCCAAAGTCGATCACTTTTCCATGGAGGTGACTTTTGCGCCGGAGTCGGAAAAAGTATCTGTTGTTCTGGATGCCAGCTATGGTCCTCTTCCGAAAGGATACAGCCCCTTCTTCTACTTTTTGGCCCGCACCTACGATGAAGAGGGCAACCCCCTGGATTACGTGCTTTTGGAGGAGACGGGAGAAAATGAGGCGATTCTCCGCATAAGCGATACCAGCGTCAGCTGGACCCTGGAGATTACGGACGGGAGCGAGGTGGATAGCAACCCCGAAGCGGGGGTGGTGGATATGGAGATTGCAGTAGTGGTGATCGTACCGCAGCCCGTTGCTGTGGCTCCTTCGGGAGGTGGCGGAGGATGTGTTACTCTGGCGACATCCTTTTCGGCGCTCCTTTTGCTGGTTTTGCCGCTTTTGTTGCTTAAACGTTGATTCTAAGAGGGTGCGTTTTGTAATTACGACATGACGCTACAGCAAAAGGCCTGGGGAGATCTGCAGATCTTTCCAGGCCTTTTGCGTGGGACCCCAGCAGGGTGGTACGGGGGTTTTTATTTTCGGAACAAGATCAGCGGGAGCAACAGCGCAAGCGCTCCCGGAAAAAATCCCAGGGAACACCCGCCGCCGCTGGAGGGGTATCCCGGAGTACCTGCAAAGTCCCTTTCCCAGAGGTTGGCAGGAAAGCCCCAGTTTTCCGAGGTTCCCACGCTTTCCCTCCGAATTCCTGGGGAGAACATGTACCCCTCTGCAGAAGGCCGGAGTGTGTAGCTGTTTCCCGAGGGAACCTTCGAGAAGGCGTAGATCCCTCTGGCGTTGGTCACGGCGGTTCGAGGGCTTGCAAGACCGGGCCCCGAGAGGGTTACCGTGACGTTCTCAAAGGGATTCCCATCCTCGTCGAGAATGCGGCCGCTCAATATCTCTCCGCTCCCCTCGGTAAAGACGTTATACACCACCTTGTAGACCGAGCTGAACATGGGTTCTTCCTCTTCCCCGGGGGGGATGTCGCGCTCGACATCGATATTCGGAAGGTTGTACCAGGCGTTGGAGTCTCCTCCCCACCCCATGTTCAAATGGTGGTAGAGAGTCTCTCCCTGGTAGCCGTAGCCATCTCCCACGATGGCATGGCCCCCTGCGAATCCGGTAATGCCGAAAAGCACGGGGTATCCCGCATCGAGATTAGGGAGCACCGCAGCGTTTCGGAAGTCTTCCGAAAGGTTGTATCCGCCGTTGTAGCCCTTGATGGCGTTTGAGTAGCGGAAGGTCTCTTTGAAGGCCTCCGCCGCCATGAGAGTGTTCGTGCCGGAGCCTTCGAGGGAGTAGTACATATTCACCGAGAGCCCCGCATCATAGGTGAGAGCTCCGATGGCCTGACGCTGCCCCTCGGTGATGGTTCCGTCCGGTTGAAGTATCATGGCGCTCCAGTTATAGGGGCCTCCCGCGCCGTCTCCTCCCCGGGTGGTCTGGTCTTCGGAGATTTCATCTACGTAAATCTCGAAGCTCCGCGCCCCGATTCCCAGGGCGGGGTGCTCGTGAAAGCGCATAAGCTGGGCCATGGCGGTGGCCACACAGCCGCAGGGGTAGCCTTGGGGGGTGTAGTAGTTGTAGCAGAGGGCACCCTCCACGGCTTCCTGGCTCCAGGTGCTTTCAAGAAGAGGCGCTACCCGGAGATCCGAGAGGGAGGGGATGCCTTTTTTTGAGGAAGGGTCTTCTTCGAGGAGAGTGTGCCATTTACCCCTGTTCGAGGCCCCCTGCTCCGCCAGGGTTCGGGATGCCCTCGGAGCGGTACGGATCTGGTACGTTCGGAGGGTGAGATCTTGGGTTACCAGGGCTCCCAGGGGGTTTCTCTCCGAGGGGTCGTAGGCTGTTCCTCCTGGAACCAGGGCAATTACCGGTTCCAGGAGGTCATCCCCTGCCAGAATCAGAAATCCCCGGGGGGCGAGAAAGGCTACGTAGTAAAGAGGATTTCCCTGAGCATCCCCATAGCGGGTGAGGTTTGCCACCCCTTTTCCGGTGCGCTCCCCCAGAGGATTGTGGTTCTGCTCAAGCCAGGAAGCCGCGGCCCGGAGGGCCTGGGCTTCGGTAACAGGAGCAGCGAAGCCTCTTCCGGGGTTTATCAGGAGTTCCCCCGAAAAGATTCCCAGGGCTATTACCATCACGATAATCAGGTTTCGCAAGGTGTTTCGTCTCTTGTGCGGATACATGCTCTCATTCCCTTCTCTGTATCTTGATTTTCCCGCCCCGGCCACATGGCTCTGCCGGGGGGTGTTTTTATGTATACCATAATACAGCTCGGGAGCAAAGGTTTTTCTGAAAAATTCTATTCCCCCTGCCTTGGCCCTTTTTTTCTGCGATCTTCTGGCACTCGGCATCCTAGAGCGGTTCTCGTTGCCATGTGACACTATATTAACGGAAGAGCCGGAGCTTGTGTGTCCCCGGCAGCGACCATAGTGGTCGGCGAGCGCAGCTTTGCGTCGCGGAGGCCCTCCTGGCGGCAGGCGGACGTGCCGGCAAGCCCCAGCCGCGCAGCTGGTCGGCGGAAGCCTGGGGGCGACGGGCCTGAGCAGCAAAGCAAGGGAGCGGTTCGACCACTCGGGGGAGCCGAGGGGACACACAAGCGGAGGCTCCGTGAAACAGCACATGACACATTATTTCTGAAACCGCTCTAATCCCCGAAACGTTCCCGGGCGAGGGCGATATGGTTTTGGATGATCTCCTGAGCTTTTGGGGCGTTTTTCTCCTCAATGGCCTGTACAAGAAGTTCGTGCTGCTCCAGAATGGTGCTGGGCCACTTTCCCTGGGAGAAGGCCAGAGCACGGCTCTGACCGATGTATTTGGTCATCACCGCGGAAAAATCTTCGTACACCCGGGAGAGTAGCCGGTTATCCGCAGCCTCCACAATAACCATGTGGAGCAGAGAGTCCCAGGAGGCCCCTTCGCCGGGCTCCTGCTCCCCCTCCTTTTCGATGCGTTCCAGATGTGCTAGGCACTGCTGCATTTTCTGAAGATCTTCTTCGGTTCGCCGCTCTGCGGCCAGTCGCGCTGCGGGAACTTCGAGAAAGCTCCGCATCTCCAGAAGATCCCGGAGCATATGCTCCGGCCAGAGCCGCACCGTATTGAGATGAGACTCGAATTCCGGAATTTCGTCGCTCTGAAGAAAGATGCCCTCCCTTCCCCGAGTTTCGAGAACTCCCATATATTCCAGAGCCACCAGAGCCTCCCGCAGAAGATTCCGGCTTGTGCCGAGCTGGATCGCCAGCTCCCGCTCCGAGGGGAGCTTCCCCTCCTCCCCCAGGGCGCCCTGGCGGACTTTATCCGCAATATCCTGAATGAGTTGATTCCGCTTCTTTGCCATGGAAAATTTTTCTATCCTCCCCCGGATGTCGTTCTCCACATTATCGCCATGCGGTTTTTTCGAAAATCTTTTTTTGAAAATTCTCAAAAATCCCCTTGTTTTTCCGCATCAAGCATACTATACTATGCATCAAAATGGTAGTACCAAGGTTGATCCATATCTTTGTACGGGGAGGCAGCAATAATGATGCACAAGAAGATGCGAGTAGTATCTGCGGCGTTTCTGGGAGTTTTTCTGAGCGTTAGCATGGCCTTTGGAGGCATGAACATCAAGGTGGCTCACGTGGTGAACGAGCAGGATGCGTTCCAAGTCTGTGCGCTGAAGTTCAAAGAGGTGGTAGAGGCGGAGACAGGCGGTGAAATTACCGTTACCATCTTCCCGAATGCTAAGCTTGGGGATGAGCGGGCACTTTTGGAGAACATGAAGATGGGGGCAGTGGATGCGGGGATTATCACCAGCGGCCCCATCATCAACTTTTTGCCGGAGTTCGGTATCTTCGATCTCCCCTTCCTCTTCAGGAACCCCGAGCATGCCTATGCAGTGCTGGATGGTCCCATCGGACAGGAGATGCTCCAGAGCATGGAGTCTCAGGGATGGATGGGCCTCGCCTACGGTGAGCGGGGATTCCGGGATCTTACCAACAGCAAAAAGGCGGTGCAGACCCCCGAGGATATGAAGGGGCTCAAGATCCGGCTCATGCAGAACCCGGTCTACGTCGAGAGCTTCAAGCTTCTCGGAGCCAATGCGGTGCCCATGGCCTGGACCGAGGCCCTCACGGCGCTCCAGCAGGGAACCATCGACGGTCAGGAGAATCCTCTGAACGTGATCGTCTCCTTCAAGCTCTTCGAGAGCCAGAAGTATCTCAGCCTTACCCGGCACGCCTATGCCCCCAACGTGATCATGATGAGCAAAATCACCTGGAACCGCCTCTCCCCGGAGCAGCAGGAAATCGTGAAGAAGGCTGCCGCTGAAGCAGCGTGGGAGAACCGGAACTACGACAACGAAAAGGCCGCGGAGTGGCTCCAGTTCCTGAAAGATCAGGGGATGGAAGTGGTGGAGAACCCCGATCTCGGAGCCTTCCGTCAGGCGGTACAGCCCCTCTACGACAAGTACGAAGAAAAGTTCGGCAAAGAGCGCCTTCGGGCCATCGCAGATACCCAGTAGCATGAAACAAAAACGGGGATAGTGTTCTTATGCAGGCCTGTGAAACTGCGCAGAAAACCCAGGGCGATCCTTCGGGGTCGCCCCTTTCTCTCCTCTCCCTTCTCTCGGAGCGGGTGAATGCTCTCTGTGAAGTGCTCCTCTTCGTCCTTATTCTTGCCATGGTGGGGATTACCACCATGCAGGTGATCTGCCGCTTCTTCTTCACCGCCCTCACCTGGTCCGAGGAGCTTACCCGGTTTCTCCTGGTCTTCGCCTCACTGGTGGGGGCCTCGGTGGGATTCAAGCGGGGAAATCATATCGCCATTACCGCTCTTCGGGAGAGACTTCCCGCCAGGATAGCTTTCTGGATGCATCTGGGTACCCAGATTATAGGGCTTTTCTTCTTTGTGGTGGTGGCGTGGTACGGAGGGGTGCTCATGATCAGCGAATCAAGCCAGACCACTCCTGGAATGGGGATCTCCATGATGTGGATCTACAGCATGTACCCCCTCATGGGAGGGGTTATTCTGCTGCATCTCGGAGCGGAGCTTGCTCGTTTCTGGAAGGGGCGGATCTGATGGGCTGGATTCTTGGAGGAACCTTTGCGCTTCTCATGATTCTCGGCATGCCCATCGCCCTGGCCATAGGATTTGCGGCGCTACTTCTGTTGCTTATCAATGGGCTCCCCTTGGCCATGCTCCCCCAGATGATGTTTACGGGGAATAACTCCTTTGCCCTGGTGGCGGTCCCCTTTTTCATTCTGGCGGGGGATATTCTTGCCCGGGGAGGAATCTCCGAGCGGATCATCTCCTTTGCGGAGGCTACCCTGGGGCGCATCCGGGGAGGGCTCTCCATGGTCTCCATCGTGGCCTCCATGTTCATCGCCGCCATCTCGGGCTCCGGAGCGGCCACCACCGCTGCGGTGGGGTCCGCTCTGCTCCCGGAGCTGAAGGATCGGGGGTATGACCTCGACTTCTCCGCCGCCCTTATCGCCTCTTCGGGGACCATCGGGGTGGTGATTCCCCCCAGCGTCCCCATGGTGCTCTATGCGGTGATCGCCGGGGAATCTGTGGCAAAGCTCTTTATGGGGGGTTTTATCCCCGGAGCCCTCATGGGGTTGGGGCTCATCCTTCTGGCCCTCTATGTAGCCCGGAAGCGGAACTATCCCGCGGCGGCCCTGGTCTCTTCACAAGAGAAATGGGGACGCTTCAAGAACGCCCTCTGGGGGCTTCTTACGCCGGTGCTTATTCTGGGAGGGATCTTCTCCGGATGGTTCACCCCCTCCGAGGCGGCGGCCATAGCGGTGGACTACTCCATCATCGTGGCCTTTTTCGTCTACCGGAGCATGAGCTGGAAAAAGTTCTACCAACTCGTGGTAGGGGCGGGGGTTACCTCCTCCCTCATCATGTTCATCATCGCCACCTCGAACCTCTTCGGATGGGGGCTCGCCTTCTATCAGGTTCCCGAGGCGGTGGCCCAGGCGCTCATCGGTGTGGCGGGGGGGAGCCATGCCCTGATCTACCTGATGATCCTCGTGATCATTCTTCTGGCGGGAATGGTGATGGAGACCGCTTCGGCCCTTATCATCCTTACCCCCATCTTTCTCCCCACGGTACAGCAGCTTGGAGGAGATCTCATCCACTTCGGGGTGATCATGGCGGTGGGGCTCGCCATCGGCATGGCCACACCGCCCGTGGCCATCAATATCTACGTGGCCAGTGCTATTACGGGGCTTTCGGTGGAACAGATCAGCAAGCCCATCCTCCCCATGGTGCTGGTGCTGGTGGGGGTACTCCTTCTGGCGGCATATATTCCCTCTCTAGTGATGTTCCTCCCCGGGCTTATCTGGGGGTAGAGGCTAAGAAGTTAGTGGGCTGTTCCGCATTATATTGTGCCTTAAAGTCGGTGCCTCCGCTTGTGTGTCCCCTCGGCTCCGAAAGTGGCGAACCGCTCCCTTGCTTTGCTGCTCCGGCCCGTCGCCCCAGGCGCGCCGTCCATGGCGCGTCTGGGGCTTACCGGCACGTCCTGTGCCGGTACCGGGCCTCCGCGACGCAAAGCTGCACTCGCCGACCACTGTGGTCTCTGCCGGGAACACACAAGCTCCGGCTCCTGTAGGAGTTCACGCAAAGACACAATATAAGCAGGAATGACGCACTAGTTGGAAGAAGGCACCATAGGGCAGGGATGTTAAGGGTGTCTTTTTTATTGAGAAATTATGGAAAGGATGATCTATATATGAACAGCGATAGAGCAAAAAAGGGCGTCTCCCGGGCACCGCACCGCTCGCTTCTCAAGGCATGCGGCTATACGGACTGGGAGATTGAGCGCCCCTGGATCGGGGTGGTGAATGCCTTCAACTCCATCATCCCCGGACACGTGCATCTCAAGCGCATCACCGAGGCAGTGAAGGCGGGGATCTATGCTGCGGGAGGGCTTCCCCTGGAGTTCCCCGTCATCGGGGTCTGCGACGGCATCGCCATGAACCACGAGGGGATGAAATTCTCCCTCCCCAGCCGGGAACTCATCAAGGATTCCGTGGAGGTTATGGCCCGGGCGCATGCTCTTGATGGATTGGTCTACGTCACCAACTGCGACAAGATCATCCCCGGCATGGCCATGTCCGCCGCAGAGCTGAATCTTCCCTCTCTTATCGTGAGCGGAGGCCCCATGCTGGCGGGGGTGGGAAAATGCGGTGAGAACGATACGGATCTCAGCAGCGTCTTTGAAGGAGTAGGGCGGCACGGAGCGGGGAGCATGACCGATGAAGAGCTTTGGGAGCTTGAGGAAAACGCCTGCCCCACCTGCGGCTCCTGTGCGGGGATGTTCACCGCCAACACCATGAACTGCATGATAGAGGCTCTGGGGATGGCCCTTCCCGGAAACGGCACCATCCCTGCGGTTTACGCCGCCCGGGAGCGTCTCGCCAAAAATGCGGGGCGGGCGGTGATGGTGCTGGTGGAGAAGAACCTTCGTCCTCGGGATATCCTCACCTTTCAGGCCTTCGAGAATGCCGTGGCGGTGGATATGGCTCTGGGGGGCTCCACCAACACTGCTCTCCATCTTCCCGCCATCGCCCACTCCGCGGGGCATGTGCTCTCCCTGGATCTCATGGACGAGATCAGCCGGAAGACCCCGCACCTCTGCAGCATGAGCCCCGCCGGGGCGTACCATATTCAGGATCTTCATCAGGCGGGAGGCATCCAGGGGGTTATGCAGCGCTTGGCTCCCAAGGGGCTGATCCATGGGGATCTCCCCACGGTGAACGGTCATACGGTTAAAGAGAACTACGAAAAGGCGGTGATCCGGAACACCGAAGTTATCCGGCCTCTGGAGAACCCCTATCATGCTGAGGGAGGCATGGCGATTCTTAAGGGAAATCTCGCCCCTCTCGGCTCGGTGGTGAAACAGAGCGCGGTACTTCCCGAAATGATGCGGCACTCCGGCCCCGCCCGGGTCTTTGAGTGTGAAGAGGAAGCCAGCGCTGCCATCGCCGCGGGGAAGATCCGATCGGGAGATGTTATCGTGATCCGTAACGAAGGCCCCCGGGGAGGCCCGGGAATGCGGGAGATGCTGGGCCCCACCTCCAGTATCGCCGGTATGGGGCTGGACCGTTCCGTGGCCCTCATTACGGACGGGCGCTTCTCCGGAGCCACTCGGGGAGCCTCCATCGGCCACGTCTCTCCCGAAGCCGTCGTGGGAGGCCCCATCGGCCTGGTGCAGGAGGGGGATATCATCGCCATCGACATCCCCGCCCGCTCTCTCTCCCTGGAGATCTCCGAAGAGGAGATGGAAAGACGGCGGCAGAGCTACGTTCCCAAACCGCAGTCCATGGAGAGCCCCTTCCTCAGCCGGTACCGGCACTTTGTTACCTCCGGCACCGAGGGGGCGGTACTCCGAAACGGGGAGATGCCCGAGAGGGAGTAGAAAAACGAAAAGAATCCGTAACAACGCCACCATACACGTTGTATGGTGGCGAACTTTTTTCAGAATGTGCAAGATAAATGGATCGTGTCTGTCTTTGGAAGCAAAACGTTCCTGGGGCAGGGAATCCCCCATCTCAAAAGCTCTGCTCTGAGCACGTCACACTTCGACAACATTTCCCACATTGCAGAAGAAAAAACGATCTCCAAATTCTTGGGCCAATCGCATGGCCGGCTTCAGCCCAGTGCAATGGGAGACGCCGATGCGATCCATATCAAACTCCTTGAGAGCTTCGATGCTTTTCTCCCTTTGTTCTTCAGAGACAGGCCAAAGATGAGTGCCGCCGATTACAGCGTGAATATGGCTTTTCCCGGTTTTTTCAATGGCGTAATTTATAATGTTAATGATCCCGGCATGAGCACAACCAAGAACAATGAAAAGCCCTTTTTCCGTATCCATTACCAGAGAGAGATCATCCACGACAGGATCCGGAACAAACTCGCCTTTTTCATTTTTTGTCTGAATAGCGTCTTCAACCTTTTCAAACGAAGTTTTCCTGGGAACTTCACCGGTTAGGTACATCCGGGGGGCAATTTCTATCCAGCCCCTATTTAAATTAAATTGTGCCCCCTTGCTTTCCAGGAGTTCACGGACGAAGGGAACGCCAATTTGGAATCGCTCTCCTTTACGGGTGATATACGTTTCTCGTTTAAATAGATCAGGATGTGCGTAAACGGGAACCTTTCCTTTAACTGCCGAGACCGCGTCAAGGAGCCCCCCGGTGTGATCCACATGGTGATGGCTAATGAGAATTCCCTGAATATTTGATAGATCAATCTTGAATTTCCGTGCATTACCTAAAAGTCCTTTTCCCTGGCCCGTATCAAAAAGATAATTCCCGTGGGGAGTTTCAAGGTGCACTGCCCAACCATGCTCGGCGATAGCCCCTAAATTGCTCATAACATAATTCTCACAAAGAACTGTTGCTTTTACTTCCATCTTCTTTCCCCTCGCTTTCCTGTTGTCCAACAAATCTGCTGAAAAAACACCCGGGATGATTACATTAGCCATCCACACAATGCGCTCTTTTCTACCTGTCAGGCGGTGACGTTTTTGCGGAAAATAGTTATGCTCCCAAATTGTTTGGCATGCAAATCATTCTGGCAAAAAAAACCGTTCTTGAAGTTAACTGTTATTTTTACGGGGCAGTGTTTTATGGATTTCTCCATCTATATTGTCCATGATTTTTAACAGTATCTCTTCGAACGCCTCCAGCTGTCTCAAGGAGATGTTTTGACATAAATCCATGAAATTCAGGTACATGGCTCTGTGAAATGCTCGATGCCCATCAAAGGCCTTTTCTCCTTTTTCAGTTAGCTTGAGTGTGATTTCTTTATCGTTACGGTCGCCTCGGCTTTTCAGGACAAGGCCTTTTTTTACCAGTTTGGTTACCAACGGTGAAAGGGTCCCCTTGGTTATCTCTAACGTGGCTGCAAGTTCTGTCAAGTTGGTCCCCTGATTATTCCCGATCGCCTCAATTGTATGGATTTCCGAGCGATAGAGTATATCCCCACTCCCAAAATCCGTGGGAGTGTCTTCTAATTCGTTAAACTGGTGCATGGCTCTCTGATAATGCTCCAAGATTCTCTTGAATTTTTTTTCTTTTTCGTCCATGATTTATTTTACCTAGGTGAATTTTGTGTGGAAGTCTTTCGGGAAAGGTCTCCACGTATTTGTTGTGAGCTGCTGCGTAATTGGATAGCCGAGACGGCCCGTGCCGTTACATGTTTCACGAAAATTAAAGGTTGGTAGAGTTGCAAGCCAGCAACCCTCAGCACTTTCACGATTGTTATAGTTTATTTGCCCCATAGAGATCACGTATGATTGTATGGCGACCAAACAATTCTGTCAAGGTTTTCTTAAACATCTATCTGAAGGGATAGGGTAGTATGAGAGCCTCTTCCTCGGTAGGTATTGGCACGTTGTCACCTCCAGAACCGAAGGGTCGGCGTTTCGGAATGGGGAGATGTCCGAGGAGGCATAGCATAGTTCCTTTCGGGATCTCCTGGGAGAATTTTTTTCGGAAGAGTTCGGGAAAAAACTTGTGCACGGAGGCTCAAAGGGCTACAATCTTCCGGAATGTATACGTGTACCATACTTTGCATACCCGAAGGGGGAGAGATACGAATGACGGTGTACCGCATACGCAATACAAAACGCTCCTGGGATGGAGAATCCATAGGCATCCTCATCCTTGATGCAGCCTATCCCTGTGTTCCCGGCAACGTGGGCAACGCCAGCACCTTTGATTTTCCCGTACGCTATAAAGAGGTTCGGGGAGCTTCTATCGAAAGGCTCCTGAACCAGAGAGACCCCTCTCTGCTGGAGCCCTTTCTCGAAGGGGCCCGACAGCTTCAGGACGAGGGGGTAAAGGCCATCACCGGAGCCTGTGGCTTCATGGCTCTCTTTCAGCCCCAGGTGGCGGAGGCGGTGGAGATCCCTGTTTTTCTCTCCAGCCTTCTTCAGATTCCCTTTATCCACCGAACCCTCAAGAAGGATCAGAAAATCGGAGTGATTACCGCCAACAAATCTGTTCTCACTCCGGAGCACTTCGCTAACGTGGGGGTGGGTTCTGAAATTCCTTTAGCCCTCTATGGCATGGAGGAGCAGGAGGAATTCTACTCTTCGGTGCTTCTCGAAAAGGGGACCATGGATTCGGACAAGGTAGAGGAGGAAGTGGTGGGGGTGGCTCAGCAGATGATTGAAGAGCACCCCGAGGTGGGGGCCATTGTGCTAGAGTGCAGCGACCTTCCCCCCTACGGCTTTGCGGTACAGCAGGCCACGGGAAGGCCCGTCTTCGACTTCATCACTATGATCAACTACGTGCATACTGCGGTGGTAAAGCGGCGGTACGAGGGATTTATGTAGCCTGCGACTGGGGTATCTTTTCTCTCTTGAGAGGAACACGTTCAGGGGAGGCGAGGAGCCTCCTCTGAACGTGTTCCGGGAAGCTCTTTCCGGGAAGTTTCTTCGGAGTAGCTACATGAACCACATAAGATTATCGTCCTCTTCGGTGAAAAGGTGCAGGTTTGTAAAGGTATGACTTGCATCGGGTTTAGCGTAGAACTGCATCTCTTTCGCCATTTCCGCAAGTTTTTTCTTGGTTCCCCGGTGCATCCCTTGATCGTAGAGGATTACGAAGATCCGTGTTTTTCCCGTTTCATCGGGGCCGTACATAAGGCCGATCCAGTAGTTTTCGTTCAGGGGAAGCTTGTCCGCATAGGCATCTGGGAGAATCCCATTTCCTTGGGGAGAGAGGTTCCTGTAGCTTCCCATACCTTCATTGTAGGCCCATATGGGCCAGCTTCCGTAATCACAAAAGTAAAACTGTCCTGCGGATTTCATGATTTTCATCTCTGAAACGATTCTCGTGGCTCGGGCCTTGTCCACCACGGATCCCCCCAAAAGCATCATCATCGCGCCGAGGATTCCGATGATCAGAATAACCACAAGGAGTTCCACCAGGGTAAATCCTCGGGAGGATTTTGACATTTTCGAAGAGCAGTTCCTCAAGAAGGGTATTGTGCGCATACTCTGGGGCATCAGTGTTCCTTCTCCCCTCAGAGGTTCTGGCGCCCCGTGAGGCTTTCGATGGGAATCCGGAAGAGATCTACCCTTTGGAGCATCTGCTCCGGAAAGATCTGCTCCGAAGGTTTTCCTGTGTAGTGTTCTACGATAATGTTCAATCCCCGCTGTTTTTCTTCGGGAGCATCGAGAAACTCCGCCTTGCCGAACCCCACCAGGCTGCGGTAGTGCATCCCCCATTCGCAAGGATCTTCGTTCTCCACCAGAGTTACCCCCTCTTCGATTTCGAAGCATGCCCGGGGGTTTTCCCGGAGCAGGGTGTGCTTGTGTCCCCCCCGGGAGCCGTGAAAGTAGAGGGCGTGTTCCTCCTCGCAATAAGCGGGGCAGAGGGGCACCACGTAGGGTTCCCCCTGAAGGGAGCACATGCCAAGTCGGCACACCTTGGCGGAGCGAAGCATCTCCAGAAGAACCAGGTTATCCGTAATTTGCTTATCCTTGCGTCGCATGCTCATTATTTCGAAACCTCCTTAATTCTGGTAGAAATTCCGGCAGATTGGTTGTCTGCGGCGATGCCCTAGCATACCGCATCATATCATTTGGAGGAATGTTTGAGGGGAGAGAACTTCGGATTGGCTCCTGAAGTCTCTGCAAATGGCCCTCTGTAGAAAGTCTTGAGGGGAGTGCAGATGCCTGCACCCCCCTCGGTACACTTCGCCCCTGGTTCCTCCGGAGCCATGCTTCAGGAGCAACCGGGTTAGGGAAAAAACAAAAGTTGTGCTATAATAAAGCTATCTTAATAATCGAGGGTTTCACGTATACGAACTGAGGTGATGTTATGTCTATGCCCTCTTCTCCCCCTGCAGATCGTCTCTCCCTTCTTGATGTGGCTCCTCTGGAGGAGACCGTCTCCCGTTTTATGAACTGGGTGGAGCCCCTTCTGGATTCCCGGGAATACCGCGCAACGCTCACGAGTGCGGAGGCTTTGAAGAACCCGGCGGGAAAGGTGTTCACGCTCCACAGAGATCTTCGGAAAGAGCTTCAGGAAGATCCCTCCCTGGGGAAACACCGCCCCTTTTGGGAGGGTTGGCATCTTCGTCATGCCACACGTCTTCCCATTTACACCAACCCCTTTTATCTTTTCGATCGTAAGGCTCCCTCCGGAGCGGCGCTGGCGGCGCATTTCACCGTTCGAGCGCTCGACCTGCATCGTCAGATTCTTCACAGAACCCTTCCTCAGGACGAAATCAAGGGGGTTCCCCAGTGTATGGAGCAGTACCAGACTCTCTTCGGCTGTACCCGGATTCCCGGAGTTTTTGAAGATCACAGCTTTTCCGCCCCCGAATCGTCTCACATAGTGATTTTCCGCCGGGGGCGCATTTACTCCCTGAAGGTGCTGAACGAAAGAGGAGATATCCCTTCCAGGGGAGCGCTGGAAAAGGTCTTTCGCGATCTCTGGAGCCATGCGGCACCGCTCGCCTCTTCTCCGGGGGTCTTTACCGCCGCAGACCGGCGGGAGTGGGGGGCCATCCGCGAAGATCTGCGAGAGTTTCCCCACAACCGGCGCAATCTGGAGATTCTCGAAAAGGCCCTCTTCGTGCTGGTGCTGGAGGATTCCCCCGGAGAGACAGAAAAGGCCTTCTGTGAGAATCTTTTTGGAGGTCTCCCCGATAACCGCTGGTACGATAAATCGCTGCAGCTTATCGTCTACCCCGAAGGGGTGGGAGGGTGGAACTACGATCACTCCCGGCGGGATGGTGGAGCCATGAGCCGGGTGGCGGCCTTTCTCTGTGAGGATGCTCCCGAGGGGAGTCCTTCCGACGGTTTGCCGGGAACTCCGGAGCTTCTGGAGTTTTCGCTCTCTCCAGAGTTGGAGGAGAAGGCCCGGCAGATTCGCCAGCAGAATGCCCGGCTGCGCCGGAGGGTGCAGCTGGAGGTTCTGCGTTTCCCCGCCTTCGGTGCGCTGGAACTCAAGAGGCGACGCTACAGCCCGGACGCTTTTGTGCAGATAGTTTTACTGGGGGTGCAGCACGAACTTTGGGGAACGCTGCGAAACGCCTTCGAATCCGTGAGCCTCCGGCACTTTCGCCTGGGGCGTACCGAGGGCACCCGCCCCCTTACTCCGGAAGGGGCTGCCTGCCTTAGGGGCTATCGGGAAGGCGCCCGCAAAGAATCTCTCGCTCCACTGCTACGGCGTGCTGGAAGGGCCCACGGAGAACGTATCATGCTCTGCCGCCAGGGCAAGGGGGTGGACGGGAATCTGGGCTTTCTTAAAAACTACGCCCTCCTTCGAGGTTTTTCTCCGGAAGAGATCCCCTTTTTTGACAGCCCCGGCTGGAAGAAGCACAACCAGTTCTGGATGAGTACCAGCGCCACGGGAGGCAGGGGGATTCGGGCGGCAGGGTATGGTCCCTCTCTCCCCGAGGGGTTTGCGGTACGGTACGCAAAAAATCCCGAAGAGACGGAGCTGTATGTCACCTCCTTCGAAGGGGATATCCAGGCTTTCGAAAGAGCTTTTTTGAAGGTGGGGAACGATTATATGGAGGCGCTTGCCTCTCCTGAAGAGTAGGGGATGCGGGCTTCTGCCACAGAAGCCCGCGGATGTGATGGCGGATCCGGAGATGCTATTTCTCTCCGAAGAAAAGCTCCAGCACCTCGGGATCCGGCTTCTTGCCGAACCAGCTTCCTGCCACAAAGCCCAGAAGGCTGAAGAGCAGCACCGGCACGATCTGGTGCATCCCCAGGGGATTAAAGGCGTTCAGGGAGCACCAAAAGTAGGCCCCCACCCCCCCGAGCATCCCCAGAAGAGCCCCGGAAGCGTTGGCCCGCTTCCAATAGAGCCCCAGCACCGTGGGCCAGAGAAAGGCCGCCTCCAGCCCTCCGAAGGCGAAGAGGTTGATCCACACGATGAGATCCGGGGGGTTGAGGGCCAGCAGAAAGGCCGCCACTCCCAGAAGGGCGGTGATGCCGAAGCTCATGCGGGAGATAGTTTTTTCCGTGGCGCCAGGGGAGACGAAGCGGATGTAGAGATCCTTCACCAGAGCTGCGGCGGCGAGAAGCAGCAGAGAATCCACCGTGGACATGATGGCCGCCAGAGGCCCCGCAATAAAGATCCCCGCCCAAAAGGGGGGAAGCACCTGTACCGTAAGGGTGGGAATCACCAGATCCGGAGAGAGCCCCTCGGGGAGGAGAACTCTTCCGAAGAAGCCCACCAGATGCATCCCCAGCATGAGAAACCCCACCACAAGAGTGCCGATGATCATGGCGTTATGGAGAGATCGGGAATCCCGAAAGCCCATCCCCCGCACCGTGGTCTGAGGAAGCCCCAGAATGCCGAGCCCTACAAGAACCCAGAAGGAGAGCAGAAAAGGCTTGCCCAGGGTTCCCCCCGAGGTAGGGTCCATCATCTCGGGGTGTAGGGTTCGCAGGGTTTCTCCCGCTACCTCCAGCCCTCCCCCCGCCCGCACCACCGCAGCGAGAAGAAAGAGGGTGGCGAAGATCATCACCGCCCCCTGAAGGGCATCGGTGATCACCACCGCCCGAAACCCTCCCAGGGTGGTGTAGAGCACCACCACCAGGGCGAAGAGAGCCAGCCCCGCGCCGTAGGGGATCCCCGCCATCACCTGAAAGAGCCGGGCTCCTCCGATGCATTGGGCTACCATGATGGCGAGAAAGAAGATCAGCATGGTCAGCGAAGCGAGAAGTACCAGCATTTTAGAGCGGTATCGGGCCCAAAGATAGTCCATCACCGTAACCCCCTGGATCTTTCGGGAGATGAGGGCAAGCTTTTTTCCGAGAATGCCAAGGGTGAGAAATGCCGTGGGAACCTGAATCATGGCGAGAAAAACCCACCCCAACCCCTTCACCGAGGCCACTCCGGGGCCCCCGATAAAACTGCTGGCGCTGGTGTAGGTGGCGATGAGGGTCATGGCAAGCACGAATCCCCCCATTCCTCGATCCCCGATGAAGTAGTGCTGCAGAAAAGAGCCCTTACCCGGTGATGCGGAGCGGTGGACGTAGATCCCTATCCCCAGCATGCAGCAAAGATAGAGCCCCATGGGAAGAAGCATGTTCATCTGTAAGGACATGACGGGCCTCCTACCGCGAGCTTTCCGGGGTTTCTTCGAAGGGGATCTCCCGGAAAAAGCCCCGCACCACCCAAAAGACCCCCAGAGAAATCCCCAGCCATCCCCCCACACAGCTCAGAAGAAACCAGAGAGGAAGCCCAAAGAGGTAGGTGTAGCTCTCGGGGTTTCCCGATCCCAATCCGTAGCCCCAGCCGTACCACCAGAGAAAAAAGATGCCGTAAAGCCCCAGGGTGGCCAGGGCCTCCCGGTTCAGCTGCCCATGTTTTTCTTTGTCCGTCAAAGGTATCACGTTCCTTTCCCGAAATAGGGTATTATAGGTGGGGGAAAACTCTTCCCTTTCACTTCAGCATGGCATTATACCATAACGACCTGGTGCTGCTTTCTCGAACCTTTGCATGTTCATTGACAGAACCGAAGGTTGCGGGGAGAATGTTTTTCGGAAGTATCAAGCCATGATGAGGCATTATCACAAGAAAGAGCAGGTGATGGATCAATGCAGCAGAAGCAGTTTTCGGGGAAGGATGCCTTTTTGCAGCTAGACACCTTCGGCATTGTTATTATCGTGGTTTTGGCCTGTGTGGTTCTCGGCACTGTAGGAGTGCTCTTCTCGGCCCGCCGGGGAGGCCCCGAGGTGGAGCGCCATCTGGCGGATCTCCAGGCCATGAAATCTGCAGAGGCAGAACTCTTTGCCGTCGCTCCGGAGCGAGACCTTTTCGAAGTCTCCCTGGAGGATCTCGGTGCCCGGATGGGTCGTACTCTTGACGCCAGCCGGTACAGCGTGGGGATTCTCAGCGAAGATCAGGGGGCAAAGCTCTTTGTGGGGGTAAAGGTTCTCAGCGATCCGGGAGTGCGTGCATTCACCGAGAAGATTCCCGGAGATGAGGGAGATCTTTTTTGGGGGGGGACCCCGGGAAGCTCTTCCGGAAAGGACGGAGGGGAGCTGTCGGAGCCTCTCTATCCTCTTAAAGAAGAGCAGCGCAGCCGCAGCCCCCAGTGGGTCTACCTTCTTGTGCGGGAAGAGTCGCGGCAATAGGAGACATGCAGAACCCTGACGTTTTCAAGAAAGATTAAGAAACTGCGCAAAAAGAGATCCATGAAAAGGGGGCGGAGGAGATGAGGCGTTACTGGGGGAAATTCTTTCTTATACTGGGAGTTTGTGCCATCTGGATGATCGCCCAGGGAGGAGATCTCGTGAGCGGGAACTCTCTTGAGGCGATTCGGGAACAGGGAGTGCTTCGAGCGGGGGTTCCCGCCTTCCGCCTCTATCCCTTTGCTTTTACCGAAGAGGGGGCTCTTCGGGGGTTTGATGTCGACCTGGTGGGGCACCTGGCGAAAGCTCTGGGGGTTCCTCTGGAGCTTGTCCCTCTCTCTTGGGAGGAGGTAACCCTGGCGTGGAACCCCTCCTACACGTGGGATCGCTACGATCTCGTGGCAGCCACCATAAGCGTTACCCCCGAGCGTTCGAAGGTTTGCGACTTCTCTGTCCCCTACTTTACTACGGGGCAGGCGGTCTCTGTGCTGCCGGGCTCTGGAATTCTTTCCCCGGAGCAGCTCCGGGGAAAGCGGGTGGCTACGCCCGCGGGCACCACTTCGGAGGAGATGGCCCGCACCTTCTTCGGTTCCTCCTCCATAGTCCTTCTGGCTCATATCGAAGAATGCCATGAGGCCCTTCTCCAAGGAGATGTGCAGGGAGTGGTAACGGATCTGGCCACCATTCTTCTGGAGCCTCGGGTGAAAAACGGTGAAATCATGGTACTTCCCAAAACCCTCTCCCGGGAGTGGTATGCGGTGGCACTGCCGAAAGGCCAGCCGGAACTTCGGGATCTTGTGAGCCGGGTGGTGGAGGAGGTTCGAGACGTCCTTACGGAAAAGTGGATAGGGGGGCAGTAGAGCCCTTCAGTAGAGATGCAGGAAGATAAGGAGTGTAGATAGAGATGGAAAACAATCAGGTCATTCAAACCATTCTTGCCCGAAGGAGCATCCGGAGCTTTCGCAAAGACCTCCCTGTGGAGCCCTCCAAGCGGGATGCCCTTCTGGCGTGTGCCTGTGCGGCTCCCAGCGCGAATAACCGGCAGCCCTGCCGCTTTCTCGTTCTGGAAGAGCGCACCCTTCTTGATTGCTTAGCGAAGGAGCTTCGTCAGGGCTTTCTTTACGAGCAGGCCCCCCTTGCCATAGCGGTCTGCGGGGACCTTCGGGAGTATCCCGAGGGGAGCCTCGGCTGGCTTGAGGACTGTGCCGCCGCCCTGGAGAACATGCTCATCGCGGCTAAATCCATGGGGCTTGAGGGGCTCTGGTTCGGAGTCTACCGGAGAGATCCCAAAGAGGAGACGGTGCGGCGCATCCTGGAGCTTCCGCAGTATATGGAGGTTCAGGGGATAGGCGTCTTCGGATACAGCGATGAAACCGGGGAGCCCCGGCAGGATATGGATACCGCGAGGGTGTTTTACGGAACGTGGAAGGGGGAGACCCATGGATAGAACTTTTCCGAAGAAGGGCGCTACCCTCTTTCGAAGGGGGCTTTTCGTTCTTCTCTGCATGCTCGTAATGGGGGGGAGCCTTGCCGCCGAGGCTTCCTCCCCTGCTGTTTTCTGGGATCCCGGTACGGAGTCCTTCTCTTCGGGAAGTCCTCAGCAGGGTTCCTGGAAGGCCTCCGACAGATCACAACCCCTTGCCTTTGCGGTCCCCAGCCTTCAGGGGGGGATTCTCGGGGAGGAGCCTCTCCCTCTCTCCTTCGATCTTCGCACCTTGGGGGCGGTAAGCGCCGTAAAAAATCAGGGAAAGTTCGATACCTGCTGGACCTTTGCAGCCCTTGGAGCGCTGGAGTCCTTTTTTCTTCTGCAGCACCGCATGAACGTCAATTTTTCGGAGCTTCATCTTGCCTACTTCACCTATGCGAATGCGGGCCCCTTGGAGCCGGCATTTACAAAATTCTTTCCCGATAAAAACGTGCTGGATCAGATGGGGAGCGATCAGAAGGCTACGGCGGTGCTTACCCGCTGGCGGGGACCCGTGGCGGAATCCGATGCCCCCTATCCCGCCCCCCCCCTCTACGTGATCCACGCCCCCTCGGGGGGGGAGCCTCCTCTCGCCAGGGTACAGCAGGCCTGGAGTGTCCCCTGGAGGGCTTCGGAGCCCGAGCTGGCTTCCCAGCTTAAGGAGCTTATCCGCCTCTGCGGAGGGAGCACCGCCCATCTCTACATGCCCATGCAGGGGTACGAAGGGTGGTTCAACGAAGAGACCAGCGCTTACTGCTATAGCGGAGAGCAGATATCCAACCACGCGGTGATTCTGGTGGGGTGGGATGACACCTATAAGACAGAGAATTTCCGAACTCCCCCGGAGGGAGACGGAGCCTGGATTGCCAAAAACAGCTGGGGCACCAATTTTGGAGAAGGAGGATTTTTCTACGTCTCCTACTACGATAGCTCTCTCTGGGGGGGGGTGGCCTATCAGGGGGAGCCCATCACGGATCATAAGGGGATCTACCAGTACGATCCTCTCGGGGTGCTCTCCCGCATGGGTTTTGACGGAATTTCCAGCGCCGAGTTTGCCAATGTCTTCACCGCCGAAGAGGATGAAATCATCCTGGCCGCAGGGTTTTACACCCCCGTGGGGGGGAGCCCCTACGTTATCCGGGGGAGCCGGAACCTCTCGGGAGATCCTGCAAGCGGCACCGATCTCGGGATTCTCGCCGAAGGAGTGCTTCCCTGGGGTGGGTACTCCACGGTCCCCCTGGAGAAGACCTTTCGGGTAGCCAAGGGAGAAAAATTTTCCCTCCAGGTAGCCCTGGAGACTCCGGGATTTCTCTATCCTATACCGGTGGAGGAGCCTCGGCAGGGATACGCCGAGGGAGCCACTGCAAACCCAGGAGAGAGCTACGTTCGTGCCACCTCGGAAGATCTCTGGGAGGATCTCGTTACCACCTACAAAGAGAACGGCAACGTCTGCCTCAAGGTCTTCTCCGAAAGAGAGGGGGCTCCCACCCCGCTCCCCGGCGCAAGCTCAGGAGGGGGATGCTCCCTGGGGGGAGGAACCGGTCTTGTGATCCTTGCGGGAGCTTTTCCCCTGCTTTTTTCAGGAATCCGCAGAAAATAACCGCCGAAAACAGTAGCCCCTTCCCCTGCGTCCCTCGCTGGAGAGGTGCAGGGGAAGGGGCATGCTCTAGCTAGGCAGAAGAAGAGGGGGTTCCTGCTGAAGAGGCTTGCAGAACCTCCATGATGGCCTTGCAGAACGCCGGAAGGTCCTCGGGGCGGCGGCTGGAGACGAGATTACCGTCTACCACCACCGGGCTATCCTCCCAAAGCCCCCCGGCGTTTACCATGTCGTCCCGGATGGCTTTATAGGAGGTGCAGCGTTTCCCCTTCAGAATCCCTGCGGAGATGGGAACCCATCCGGCGTGACAGATCTGGGCGATGAGGGCTCCCTGGCTATCCAGATCCCGAACGAAGCCTACCAGGGCTTCGCAGTTGCGCATCTTGTCCGGTGCATAGCCTCCGGGAATGATGACCCCGTGAAAATCCCGGGGCTCCACCTCGTCGGCCCGTAAGTCTGCCATAACGGGGTAGCCGAGCTTGCTTTTGTACTCTTTCCGTTCCGGCCCGATAACCAGAACCGTAGCGCCTGCCTCTACCATACGAAGCCTGGGATACCAGAACTCAAGCTCGTGGTAGAGATCCTCCACTAAGATGGCCAGACGAACATTTTCCAACAGTGCCATGGTGCATCCCTCCTTATGGAAATTGGTCTCCCTATCCTATCACAGAGGGCCTTTTGGGGGGCTGTTTTTGATCGAAAATTCTTGAATATTGCATTATTGCCCCCCGAGGGCTTAAACAGTTTTCTTGACATCTATCTAAATATTTGTAATAATGTCTATTATGGATAGATATGTTGGTATCGGTGATGCGGCAAAAATATTGGGAGTGTCCATCTCTACACT